>ENA-ORNF01000723-ORNF01000723.1-human-gut-metagenome-genome-assembly--contig:-NODE-723-length-32318-cov-5.959148_pt1 | contig 32318 bp, 34 predicted proteins | sample MGYA00242110_ERZ509012 | MGnify/ENA primary metagenome ERZ509012 (study PRJEB26280, sample SAMEA2338714) | human gut metagenome | biome: human gut; feature: human-associated habitat; material: faeces...
CCTTGGAAACAGGACAATGCGTTGCCAGAGCAATGAGGCACTGCACGCAAAGATCTTCATAGAGTTTGTAGCACTGATTATCAGGAACAGAAATCCACTTCCTGCTCAAGGAACAGATGCTGAAAGCCCATCAAAAAGAGAATTACATGACAGTGCCTGCGGCTATCCGTGAACTTGAGAAAATCGAAATTGTGCGGCAAACCGATGGCGAATACTATCGGGATTACGCAGTAACCGCAACGCAGAAGTCGATTCTGAAAGCGTTCGACTTAGCCGAGACAAACATCCGTAAACAGGCTGCCGGCATCAATGAAGATCTTAAGCCCTACAATACGAAGGAGGCATAGTAATGGCACGTAGAAAAATAAGTATCGATGACAGGATTGAACAGCAGAAGCTGGCCGTTTCCAAAGCCAAGGATAGATATGAAGCAGAACTCGAGCAACTCAATCAATTGATGAAAAAGCGTGATGAGCTGCGTAATAAAGAGTTGCTTCAGGCTATCGAGCATAGCAGCCGTTCATTTGAGGAAATCATGGACTTCCTTGGCACCGATGACTTCCAGGATTAAACCTGGAAGCCATCGAGAGTTAATTTTTCAGGAAGTTCACATTTAATCTCTGCGTAATGTAAATTTTCCTACTAATTCATTCAGAGAATATGCCTGTGCAGATAATTCCTCACTGGTTGCTGACGATTCCTCCGCAGAGGCAGAATTCGACTGTACGACCTCTGAGATCTGAGTCACGCCTGCTTCCGCCTGTTCCATCGCCTGTGCCTGTGCTGACGATTCTTCACTGAGTTTCTTGGAATCCGCCGCTATTTCCTTTACTCCCGTCACAATCTGCTCCAGTGCCCCCGCCGCTGCTTCCGCCGCCTGATTGCCTCTCTCAATTTCTTGTAAAGAACCTTCGATCAGACTTCTGGTATCCACTGCAGACTGAGCACTCTGTTCTGCCAGTTTGCGAATCTGTTCCGCCACAACGGCAAATCCTCTTCCTGCCTCACCGGCTCTGGCAGCCTCGATTGCAGCATTCAGGGATAACAAATTCGTCTGACTTGCAATATCTTCAATCTCACCAATGATATTCTGAATTTTTTTAGAGGTTTCGTTGATGCGTTCCATCTCTTCCATGAGAGACTTCATCTGAGCATGCCCGGCATCTGCCTGGTCTGCATAGTTTTCCGCTTTTTGTGTCGTCTTCTGCAATTCATCCGCAGTTCTGGTCACTGCATCTGTGATATTTGTGATTGTCGCTGTCAACTCTTCTACGGAGCCGGCCTGCTCCGTTGCACCTTCCGCAAGAGACTGGGCTGATTCTGCCAGATTCTCAGCGCCGGCGGATACCTGTTTTGCTGCCTCTTCTACCTGTTGCAGCGTACCATTCATCTGGCGGTTCATTTTACGCATAGCATCTTTTAACATCACAAATTGTCCAACATATTTGTCTTCAATTTTAGTGCCGATGGCATAATTTCCATCTGCCATCTGTCCCAATAATTGCCCGGCATCGGTAATAATCAGATTCAGATCTTCTGCCATACCTTTTGCCACCTGTATCATATAGGAGATTTCATCCTCTGTTGCACACTCCGGAAATGCACTGTTTAAATCTCCTTGTGAAAACAACTGCAAACGATCCGCCAGAGCTATCATCGGTTTTTCTATCTCTCCCGACATTTTGCGGCCCCAAATAACCGAACTCCAAAAAGCAATTATAACAATTGCCAGAATCGCCAGCAGCATAATAAGCTCCATCAGCCGCAGATTTGCTTCCGCACTATCTCCTTTCTGCACACATATATTCATTAAACTTACAAACTGCGCATATATCTGTTCATACTGTGTTGTCAAATCACCGGTATCTAATTCCTGTGCTTTCAGATACCCCTCTTCATCATCCGAAGTAGCAAGTTCCAATATCTGAGCATCCAGTTCCCAATAGCCATCCAGTTCCGTCATTACTGCGTTATATGCATCTCTACCCTCAGGGAACTTGAGTGTTCTGTTTAATTCATCTATATAAGTCTCAAATGCCTCTTTCTTCTGATCATGCAATGCAATCTGTTTTTCTATCACAGTTTCATCATCATAACCCACCACTGCCCGCAACGCACTTCTACTCTCCGAAAAGGCCGTCATTGCCTTCCCGATATCTCCCTGTGTAAAACCATATCGGTTCAACGCTTTCTCATACTGTGTTGCTGCGATCAGAAGTGCCACGACTCCGATCATTGCTGCAACTGCTCCGATTACTGCTACTTTTGCAAATCCCCTTGTCAATCTCTTTTTTATTCCTTGTTTCTTTTGTGTTGACATGTAATACCTCTCCTTTGTCTCTTCATTAAAAGTGCTACCCTCTACATATCTGAATAAATTGTAGCACTTTCTGTTTTTTTCTACAACTGTCCAAAGGCATCACTTTTTTCATTAATAACCAAGAGCTCCCGAAGCGTCCGCTGACTACCTACTCTAAATCATACTTTTTTTGCATTGCCAGCAGCACTTCAGGATCAGCCAGCTGTGCCACCTTATCTGTATCTCCTCCGGCGTTCATACTGGAAATCAGCTTTAACAGTCTTTCTTTCTCTAACTGACGACCACGCTCCATCCCCTGTTCTATACCTCTCTCTACTCCACGATCAAACACATAGGCATCTTCTGCCTTTCGATCCATCACTTGTTTCATGTGTTCTTCATATTGTGCCTTTGCCCAGCGGCTCAGGCTCATATGCTCTACCTCTTTTATCGCTTCTAAGATTCCGGCATTTTTCGTCTGCATCCGCAACATATCTAAATCGCCCTCCGTCTTGACATTGAAAAACCGTATCCACTCATCTATCGTCTGCCCCATCAGGACTTTGTTCAACTCTATCACATGCAGTTCCAGCAAGTTGCTGAACAGTCTCCCTTCCTCATCCCGCAACAGGTATGTCTTATGATACTGTTTGTCTTCCGTGAGATTAAAATCCAGAATGCTGATTGCGACACAACGTTTCATCACGTCATACTTTTTACCAAAGGGAACCTCTTCCGTCAACATTTTCCCTAAGTAGAACAACTGCCTCTTATCCCAGTTCGTGATTGCCTTCACCTGCAGTTCTATATTGATCTTCGTATCATCATTCAATTCCACCAACACATCCAGGATTCCCTGTTTCTGATACAGGTATCTTCTCCACAAAAAGGTGTTCATCAACCGTGTGCTTCGAATTTTATCCGCCGGAATATTCAGAACTACACTAATAAAGTACTTTCGGATCACTGGATTACGGAACAATTCTTTCATACAATAATCCCATTTAGGACTGATTATCATTTATATTCTCCTTTGCATTTACCACAGGAGAATATATCAATACTACCAAAGAATCGAATTTCAATCCGTCCGATGGCTTCTCCTGCTATATTTTGATCATTGGATACTTAAGCAGGGATTCCTCTGAAGTCATAGACACCGGCTTGCGCCGATTTAGAAATTCGAAATAGAAAATCTGCTTATGAGTAGAGAATAGCAAACATGTATTTAATTGTCAACGTGGCAAAATAGCAAAATCTGCTACTGGTGAATTTAGGCAATATGTCTTGCTGCAACTTGATTTTCTAGTCTATCGCATACTTCTTGCGCATCGCCTGTAATACCTCCGGCTCATCTAATTGCGCCACCTTATCTGTATCTCCTCCGGCATTCATTCGGGATATCAACATCACAAATTGATTTGTACCCTGGATTCTTCCTTCTTCCCTGACGTCATCATCATGTAACAGCTCTTTCATGTACTCCGACCTCCATTCTTCATTCTCCCGGGCTCTAAGCACTGCTTCATCCATTCGCCGGGTCAGTTCTCCTCCGACCTTACCATCTCTGATATAATCATACAATTCTTTTAGATTCTCCGGCACCTTCTCCGGATCACAAACACAATTATAAAAAATTTTCTCTGTTCCGTCCTTCAGACACAATTCCCGGTCTTCCTTGCAAAGATTCTCAAAAGAATACTTCGCATAGCCCAATCCAAACGGGTCAAAGGTACAAAGGAACAGAACCTTTCCCTCCGGCAGTTCCCGATAGGATTTTCCTCTGCTCAGGTGATCTGTATCCATCGTAGACTGGTAAAATCTGCTTCTCTTCGGCAGTTCCAACTTCTCTACCGACTGGTGATTCCGGTTCTGCATCTCTGCATCATAAATTCTTTTCCGGTCCCTCGCATACATATCCAGCCGCACAGGCTTGCCATCCACAGTATACCGGAATTCTCTCTGCGGTTGGACATCTTCCAGTTCTCCTACCTGTTCCTCCAGCATCCGTTCCAACACATCATGGCAGAGCACCTTATCGCCCATCGCCTTGCCAAACATAAAATCATCTGAAATTGTCAGTTCCTCATAGCGTTTTACCATTCGTATTTCTCCTCTCACACTTACCGCAGGAGAATAGACTGGCAACACCAGCAAATCAAATTTTCCATTCGCTCTACGCTTTCTCCTGCTCTATTGTAATAATCATTGGGTAATTAAGCAGGGATTCCTCTGAAGTCATAGACACCGGCTTGCGCCGATTTAGAAATTCGAAATAGAAAATCTGCTTACGAATAGAGGATAGCAAATGGGTACGGAATTGTCAACGTGGCAAAATAGCCAAATCTGAACTATACGAATTTGGTCAATCTATCTTATAGTAATCTGATTTGCAGTATAAACTCTAAATCCAGCGCCTGCTATTTTTTTCACATTTTTAATGTAGTCAATAGAATTTACCCATACACTGAAATTTAATTTTTCAGGTTGCTCTGAGAACTGTTCACTTACTTCATCTTCTCCTTGACTGTCTCCGGTACATCAATCAATCTAAACCGGAAGAACATTCCATAGATAATAGATATAAGTTACGCCTCGAATATCTCCAAGGGCTTACGGTCGTTCAACCACTTCTCCTACATTTTTAATTTTTCTCAATGCCAGCAGCACCGAACTCCACACCAGACTCTTACTATTCTCTCTTCTGTCAATCCACAACTCTTTTGTGTACTCGCCGTTCCTACCCTTTCGCACCTCGTAAGCAAATGGCAATCCGGCGTAGGTTTTAAATTGCTGACCGATGTAAACAAGAACCATATCCCACAGATGCTCCTCTGTCGGCTCCATCATCAGTTTCTTCACTGCTCTATATCTCCGCTGTCGCTCTGCTCCAACACTAATCTTCTCTGTCGGTGCTATGCTGGAAAAATACACACCTTTTTTGTATGGCAGGTACGAGGTAACAGATGCTTTGGAATAATTTAGAGTTCTCGCCGTTGAGAGGATTGCTTCCTTATAACTCTGTGTTTCTCTATATGCTTCAAAGGTATCTCGCACCTTCTTAGCCACATCTGATTCATATACACCAGCCGTGATAAGCAGTTTCCGAACCTTGATTGGATTCAATCCCAACTCATCAGCGCTGCTCTGCAAGGACATCTCTAAACCATAAAACGAAACTGCACTTTCCATCTGCTCTTTCAAATTCTTCCCAGCATCATACTCCGGCTTCGACTTTTTCCGACCGCCACCGTGCTTTCGTATGTTTCCCACACTGCTACTTCCTTTCCTTATTTTCATCACAAACTATATGCTTTCCATTAAAATATACCGTGTGTGCTTCGGTACTGACCTGTGTTTCACACACGGCATTATATTTTTTCTGAATTTACTTTCTTTTTCACATTGAATCTTCTCAATTAACCAATTGCTACTATCTTCATTTTATTCGTCTCCATTTCATAATTTATCTTCTTTAGGCGTTTGCGAAACGCCTAACACCGCATAAATACGGTATTTTTTGTCGTTAAAATAAAATATCTCCTCAAGTTTTATGGTAAAATAGAGTTGACCAGAAACTAAATACCAATCCACCTTAAAGGAGATATACTTATATGATAACACATAAGCAGCTCACTTTGGCAGAAGTTTTTGAAGATTGTCAAAATAAATTTGACAACGACAAATATCAGTTTCTTTCTCTTCTTGACGAAGCCATTAACCTTGATGAAATTGTTCCTGTTTCTTTTGTTTCTCATTTTCACGCCCAAACCGGAAGACCTCGCAAGCACCAGCTTTATCCAATGCTCAAAGCACTTCTGCTCCAGCGTATTTTCTCAATTCCGACTGACACGCTCCTGATACCTAATTTACTTCCCAGTAAAAGACATCAAGGATCAGCTGATATAATGCATCATCATCCACATTGAATTCCGCATACTTTTCACCCATGGTGACTTCACTATCAATGGTATAGATATTCTCCGTATCAAAGGAGTAGTTCATATATTCGGTACACAGATATACCGCCTGATCCAGGCTGATACTGGTCACCATCTGTTTTTCTGCGGTCTGGTAAAGCTTCACAGAAAGTGTCATATCTTCCTTCATGCCCTGCTTCGACTGATTCACAAATGCAACCGCATAGGCCTTCTGTCTGGCAATATGCTTATTGTTGGAGGCAACATCCGCAGACTTCATTGATTTCATCCTCAGTCAGAACTGACTTTGCTTCCTCCGTACCCTGTCCGGTACTGTCTGTTTCCACCTGTGCTGCTGTGCTCTCTGTCGGATGATGATAGATGATATTAGAAATTCCTCTCACTGCAAAATAGGCAATCACCAGTCCTGCCACTCCCACTACAGCGGATATTATCTTTCGTTTCATATGGGCTCCTTCTTCCAAACACATAGAAGATTTTATCAACTCTGAAATTACGTCTACGTTTTTAACGTAATTTTTAATACCTGTTTTAAACGTATCCATTATATGAGTTTAAAACAGGTATTGCCAGTAGTTTGGGGTATTCATAATGTAAATGTGATTATTTCGAACTACGGAATTATGAGGATTCATTCATAGAAGAACTTTTTATGATTACACTAAGAGGTATCTAATCATGGATAAAGATATTGGAGGATATGCATGAAAAAAACTTATGATCGTCTGGCCGCCGGAGAACGTGTTCGCCAGAAAAGGAATCTATTGGGGTTTACGCAGGATGAAATGGCTGAAAAAATAGATCGTGCCGCCAAATATTATGCGGATATCGAACGCGGCAGCTGCGGTATGAGCGTGGAAACTCTGATGGCTCTTTCCGAGACGCTGGATATATCATTGGATTATATCATTTACGGAAAAAATACCGAAGAAAACGGATACCCCGAGCAAACTGCCGAAGTATCCGTTATTTTAACTATGTTGAATAATTCTGAACAAAGAGAACGTGTTTATGCGCTCCGGTTGTTGAAGTTGTTTCTGGCCTTCCGGAAATAGTTCCGTCCTAGTTAAACCCAAACAGCTTCTGGCAGATCTTATAACCTTCTACCGAAATCTTGCGTCCGCCTTTTCCGGGCAGGTTCATGGTGCCGCCCATGATGCCGTTACGCATCCACAGATACAGGCGCTTGTCTTTTCCCTTCAGGTACTCCCACAGTTCCTGCTTTTTCTCCAGATGTTCTGTGGTACCGGAGCGGATCAGCAGGACGGAGGATACCGTCATGATGATTTCTAAGTAATTACGCATGTACTGGTACAGACGTCTGTTCTTTACCAGTTCTGCTTTTCTTCCTGTCAGATAATCGATCATCAGCTTCGTCACACGGATCTGCTGATCGATACGGGAGATCATGACTGTCTCATTCACCGACTGATCCTGTCTGCCTATATAGTATCTGTAGAAATTCACATCCAGATAATACATATTCTTCACATAAGGCAGCGGTTCAAATACATACAGGTTGTCCACATAGAAAGTATGCTCCGGAAGCTTCAATCCACATTCCTGTAGCAATTTGGTGCGGAAGATTACGGAGTGCATCAGTATATAATGGCCTTTGCGGAAATGATGGCAGTCTGACCAGGTGAACATTTTCTCCACAGGTAAAATGTGTCGATATTGAATCACCTTCTTACGGCGCTCGCCTTCTTTTTCATAGACATAATTGCTGATGAGCATATCCAGTGCCTGTCCGCCTCCTGCCAGCTCCCGCAGTGTATCCAGAATCTTAAAATAAGCATCCTGCTTTACCCAGTCATCGCTGTCCACGACTTTAAAATACAATCCGGTGGCATTGGCGATTCCGGTATTCACAGCTGATCCGTGGCCGCCGTTCTCCTTATGGATCGCACGCACGATCGTGGGAAACTGTGCTTCATATTCATCGGCGATCTCCGCCGTACGATCCTTGGTAGAACCATCATCGATAATAAGAATCTCTATATCCTCGCCGCCGATCAGCAGAGAATCTATACATTTTCTCATATACTTTTCAGAATTATAACAGGGAATTGCTATAGAAAGTAATTTCATATCACTGTCCTTTCTCCTTTTCGTCTGTCTGTTTTGTTGTTCACAACGCTGTTCCATCCACCGGAGTATCTTGCTTCAAAGTATCGTGAATCCCCAGTTTCATATTCAGTCCCTTTGCATAAGCCGCAAATGCAGATGGAATAGGATATTTATCCCTTGTCTCCTGTGGCTCGATATAGATCCAGGAGGCAGAGTCCGGTCCCGGTTCCTTAGGTGCCAGTTCATCCACCCTGATGAGATACCCCTTCATATGCCATTCCTTATGGGTAAAAATATGTCTGGCGTCTTCCAGGGGCTGGATACGCAATACCTGTAATCCATTCTCTGCCAGATATTCTCTCACTTCTTCCGATGTATGAAAGCCCTTCATGGAAGGAAACTCATACATTCCGGCAAGGAGTCCTCTGTCCGGACGTTTATGCAATGCAGCTGATTCCGCATCCCGAATAATGAGAATCGTCTTTTCCTCAATGGTGCGCTGTTTTGCCTTTGCCTTGTTGGGGTATTGTAACTGTGTGCCGTCGGCATATGCCATACAGATCTGCTGCAGGGGACATTCCTCGCAATGGGGAGCCCCGTTAGGGATACATACGCAGGCTCCGATCTCCATCATTGCCTGATTGAAATCCCCCGGTCTGTCCGTGGGAATGATCTCCCTCAGATCCTGCTCCACTGCCTTTTTTACTTTATCCTCGGAGATGCACCGGTCATCCTTGCGGATTCTGGCAATGACCCGCAGCACATTGCCATCCACGGCAGGATTAGGCTTACCATACGCAATAGAGGATACCGCTCCCGCAGTATAGCTGCCGATTCCCTTCAGTCCTAATAGTGCTTCATAGGAATCCGGCATGACTCCGCCATAATCCTCTACGATCTGCATCGCCGCTTTCTGAAGATTCCGTACCCGGTTATAATATCCCAGCCCTTCCCAGAGCTTTAACAGCAATTCCTCCGGGGCTTCTGCCAGTGCTTCAATATCCGGCAGTGCTTCCATAAAACGGTTGAAATATGGCTTCACCGCTTCTACCCTGGTCTGCTGTAACATGATCTCAGAGACCCATACCCGGTAAGGTGTGGCTTCTTCTCTCCAGGGAAGGATCCTGCGGTTACTATCATACCATTTTAAAAGCGGCTTGGGAATCGCCCGAAGGTCACCATTCCTGAAGTTTTCCTTAATATCTGTTAAATTTTTTCTATTGTTTGCCTCTTGCTCTGTATTTGGGGTCATCTCAGGCGATTGCATTCAAATTTCTCCATGGTCAGCAGACAACTTTTCAGTTCTTCATAGCGCTCTTCCAGATCTCCGTCATTTACCTCTATATCACAGGAAATTGCCATGGTGGTGATCATCTCGTTGGTAATACGATGATGCAATCCTGCCAGAATGTTCAGCTTCTGCTCATAAGAATCTGCATCCAGAAATTCCAGGACAAGAGGATCCAGCGCAGGTTCCTCCTCAGTACTTACGACACTATCAGCTGTGCTCTGTGCCACCGGGGCTGCGGGTGTCGTCGCAGTCTGTGTATCCGAATTGGCACTGTCCTGGATTTGTCTGTTGCTCTCAGCTTTCCCGTCAACGCTTTCTCTTACCTGCCTGTCCGCATCCGTGCCCTGCAATTCGAAGCGGAATCTCTGCTTCACCTCCGGATACTTCTCCCGGTCCACCTCACTGGTGAACATAGATAACGGTCTCGCATAAGTCCCGAAATCTCCGTACAATGCCTGATAGATCACCAGCTGTTCCCCGGTCTCTGAATGTTTTGCTATGGTTACAACCTGATATAGATTTCCTTTAAAATGTTTATATATTTCATGTGGTTTGGGAATAAATGTCATCCGCCGTTCTCCTTTCCCATGGCCTCGTCTGCGCTGTGGCATATGATATCAGTATACCCCTTATCCGTTAAAATGTCATGTCGAATTTAGGGCTTAAAATTAAAAGTCTTCTGTCAAAAGATACTCGCAGGAAAATGTTCCTTCCCCGTAGCTTTTGCATACCTGCAACAGTTCCATGGTAAAATTTTCTTTTTTCTCCTCGCTCATTGCATCAATTTTCTTGTGATGTATCGTAAAAGTATAATTGCAGCTGCCGTCTTCATCCGTCACATACGTCAAAGTCACACCGCTGTTGCGATAACCGTTTTCATTCAGATATTGCCGCATCTGTGTGAGCAGCTGCTGTTCCTGAACACGGTTTTCGATCCGCTGTGTCTCATTACGGCTTCCACTCTTCACGGTTCCACCCACACACAATCCAATGATCAGAATCAACATTGCGGTAGTCATACAAAATGTAATATTGGAAATGGCCTGTTTTTTCATAATCTATACCTCTTTCTGCTCTCATCCCGGCTGTTGATCATGCCCTCTTACTTCGTTCAACAGATATAGATTACCTCTTTTCGAGTCCAATAAAACCACCTTAATTAAAATATTCTGCGCCTGCCGCCTCCACTGCGGCCTTTAATCCAAGTGCCGACATTCTGGTTGCACCGTTGCCCCAGATGATCATCTGTTCCAGTGCATCGGAAGTAGCCACCGTCACCCGGTATTTCTGAGGTTTTGCCCCCAATTCGTGAGTAGTCCGTTCAATATACTGATCCGCCGTTTCCGCTTCTCTGGTATAGACCACCTCTATATTATGATACTTCATTACGGATCCCGGATTTCCTTTTACCTTATATGCATCATAAACCAAAATCAGCCGGCATCCCTGATACCCCTGATAATTGCACATAATATCCATCAATTTGTCTCTGGCACTGTCCAGATTGATCTGTGCCAGTTCCCGCAGTTCCGGCCATGCAAAAATAATGTTATAGCCGTCCACCAGCAGATATTCTTCCTGTTTTTCTGTCGGAACCGGTTTCTTATAAACACCGGCATCCGTCCCTGTTGCACTGCTGTAGCTGCTGCGGTTCCCGGATGAAGTATGGTATCTCCGAAATCGATGGGGATCTTCCGCTTTTTTCCCATAAGTCTGACGAAAGATCTCTTCAATTTCCTCCTGTGAAATCACCCGTTCCACAGCCCCGCCGGTCTGACGGAGCCTGCCATCCGGCCTGCTGTCTGCAGTGCGGAAGCTTTCTGTCTGCTCCTTTTCTGCATGCCCTTCTGCCATTTCTACACTCTCCGGAACCCAGCCACTATCCACATGTGCATATTCCGGCACCTGATCCCACGGCACCAGGAAACCTGCTCCATGAGCACAAAATACTGATCCTGTAGGATTCGCTGTGTCCGCTTCCGGATCATATCCCATGGCTTCCAGTACCTCTTCCGTGTTATGGCAGGGTTCATATCCCTTTAGGACACAGGACAGGCGGCCATGCCCCTTCGTATAGGCAGCCACCTCTTTACCGTAATCTCCCATGGATGCCACCGGCACCGTCCCTGTCAGCACACTGTTTTCGCCCTCCGTCACCGGCGGTTCAAAGGGTCCGTTCATCCTCGTGATATCCGACATGGCCCTGCCCAGATTCCCCGTAGGCACCTCCAGTTGAAAAGAAAACCACGGCTCCAGCAGGATACTTTTTCCGCTGCGCATTCCCTGACGGACGGCACGATACGTTGCCTGCCGGAAATCTCCGCCTTCCGTATGCTTCGTATGCGCTTTTCCTGCGATCAGTAAAATTCTCAGATCCGTCAGTTCTGAGCCCGTCAGCACGCCCACATGGCGTTTTTCTTCCAAATGTGTCAGGATCAGCCTCTGCCAGTTGCGATCCAGCATGTCCTCACTGCACAGGGAGGCAAATTGCAGTCCGCTGCCTCTCTCCCCCGGCTCTAACAGCAAATGTACTTCCGCATAATGCCGCAGGGGTTCAAAATGTCCGATTCCTTCCACCGGTTCCGCCAGTGTTTCCTTGTACACAATGCTTCCTGCATCGAATTCCACTTCCAGCCCGAACCGTTCCAGCAAAATGTTTTTCAGGATCTCCATCTGCACCTGCCCCATGACCTGCATGTGGATCTCTCTGTTTTCCTCCTGCCACAGCACATGCAGCTGTGGTTCTTCCTCTTCCAGCTGTCGGATCTTGCCCAGTGCTGCCACCGGATCCGTCTCCGGAGGCAGCAGCAGGCGGTATGTCAGGACCGGTTCCAGAACCGGTGTGGAATTTTCGCTTTCAAATCCCAGTCCCTGTCCTGCAAAAGTCTTTGTCAGACCGGTAACTGCACAGACTTCTCCTGCTTCCACAACGTCCGTGGTCTCATAATTACCACCGTTGTACAAACGCAGCTGATCCGCTTTTTCCTCCCAGTGCTCTTCTCCGGCAGCGCTTTGATCGTTTCCGACCACCATCTTGACCCGCAGGCTTCCGCCGGTAACCTTCAGATACGTCAGACGGTTCCCTGATGCATCTCTGCCAATCTTATATACTCTTGCCCCGAACTTTTGCGGATATTCCGGTTCCGGCATAAGTGTCTCCAGACCGTTTAAAAGTGCCCGGACTCCCTGTTGTTTTAATGCGGATCCGAAAAAGCAGGGGAACATTTTCCGCTCCGCCACAGCATCTGCCAGACTTTCCATACACAGCTTTCCTGTATCCAGATACTCTTCCATCAAAGCTTCACTGCACATGGCAGCATGTTCCAGTTCCTGCTCTGCCATAGCTGCCCCTGAATCATCCTCTGTCTCATCCGGCTGCCTTATTCCACTGAATATTTCTGCCAGATATTCTATATCCACAATATTACTGTCCAGCTTCTTTTGCAGCTCCGCAAGCAATGCCTCGTGATTTGTTCCCGGCTGATCCATTTTATTTACAAACAGGAAGACCGGCACCTCGTATCTTTTCAATAGTCTCCACAGGGTATACACATCCCCCTGCACACCATCGCTTCCGTCGATCACCAGAATTGCTGCATCCATCACCTGCAGCGTCCGTTCCATTTCTGCGGAAAAATCCACATGTCCCGGGGTATCCAATAACGTAATGTCCACATCATTCCAATGGATCCTTGCCTGTTTGGAAAAAATCGTGATGCCTCTTTTCCGCTCCATCTCTCCGTTATCCAGAAAAGCGTCCCCATGATCCACCCGGCCCGTTTTACGGATCACTCCACACGTATATAAAAGGCTCTCCGCCAGGGTCGTCTTCCCGGCATCTACATGTGCAAGAATGCCCACTATGATCTTTTTCATTTCAAATCTTACCTTTCCCAATGCCCTGTGCCTCTCCCTCAGAGATACAGGTCCACATCTCCTTCCAATACTATATACGATACTATATTTTCAGGTATTTTCCAACTGTTTTCATTTCAGCCGTCCCCGTTTATGCATTGCATTTGGGATCCTATATGAATTATAATTATGGCAGGTAAAACATTTTTTCAGGAGGCATTATGATTAAACTCATCGCAACCGATATCGATGGTACGCTCTTAAAAGACGGTACCCTGATGATTGATCCGGAATACATGACAGTCATAGAAAAACTGACAGCAAGAGGGATTATTTTCGCTGCCTGCTCAGGCAGACAGTTTATCAGCGAACGGAAGCTGTTTGCTCCTGTCCGGGACAAAATTCTGTATGTCACCGACGGTGGTACTGTAGTCCGTACGCCCCATGAAATTTTAAAAGTCCACACGCTGCCGGAAGAAGTCTGGCACGGAATGTGTGAAACCGTCCGCAATGAACTGCCTGACTGTGATTATTTTATTGCCACACCGGATTATTGTCTGGCAGAGGATGCCGGAAGCCGGATGTTCCGATGGCTTACCGATTCCTATGGGTATGACATCCGTGAAGCCGCTGATCTGTTAAAGGCTCCGGTGCACAACGTCATCAAGTTCACGGTATATCATCCGTCTGCCTGTGAAGCCATGTGTGCTCCCGTCTTTACACCTCTCTGGCAATCCAGAGCAAAAATCGCTTCTTCCGGAAAAGAATGGATGGATTGTAATCCTCCCGGGGTCAACAAAGGCACCGCTATTCGTTTCCTGCAGGAATCTCTTGGAATTGCACCGGACGAGACCTGTACCTTCGGAGACAATCTGAATGATATTGAAATGTTGGAAAGTGCCGGAATGAGCTATGCCGTGTCCAATGCACGCCCGGAAGTCATCGCTGCTGCGAAAGCCACCTGTCCTCCTTACTGGGAAAACGGTGTGCTGCAGATTCTCAAGTCTCTGTAAAGTTTCTTGACAGCACTGCCGGAAAGCACTATAGTAAACAGGTAAATATTATAATCCGCTAGGGGAGCACATCGCTGAGACTGAAGTATCGTCACCGCACTTTACTTCTAACCCTCACTACTTGAACCGGGTAATACCGGCGTAAGGAAGCACACAGTTCATACCATATGACACGATTGGTCCAGAGACTTCTGACCTTCGTTATGATATGAACACGATGTTGTCCCTCCTCGCGCATACGAAGGAGGATTTTTTATGTTGTACAATGTTGTTGTCAATGATTGGGGCGAAACCACTTATGTCCCCACCACTCTGGGCAATGTCCTGCTGGTCGTTGTTCTGATCGCCCTGCTGGCCGCCGCTGTCTTTTTTGCACGTATGCAGATGAAAAAAAACACAGCTTCCGGTAGTGATGCCAAAATGAGCCGCAGTAAGCTGACGGTAAAGCAGCTGGCATTCTGTGCCATGGCTATAGCGTTGGGAACTGTCCTGTCCAATATCAAGCTGTTCCATTTTCCTACCGGTGGTTCCATCACCCTGCTGTCCATGCTGGTGATCTGCCTGCCCGGTTACTGGTTCGGACTCGGTGCCGGCATTGCTGCCGGAGTCGCTTACGGTATCCTGCAGCTTCTTATTGATCCCTATGTGCTATATCCCATGCAGTTAATTGTAGATTATATTCTGGCATTCGGTGCTCTGGGACTGTCCGGATTTTTCTCCAATGCAAAATATGGTCTCATCAAAGGATATATCACGGGTGTAGTCGGAAGATATGTCTTTGCTGTGATCTCCGGATGGATCTTCTTCGGTGCCTATGCCTGGGAAGGCTGGGATCCCCTGCCCTACTCTCTGGCATATAATGCTATTTACATCTTTTCCGAAGCTGCCATTACTCTGCTGATCTTAAGTGCCAGACCAGTTCAAAATCTGTTTGCAAAGCTGAAAGATATGGCATTGAATGACTAATTTGAGAGTGCTGCGGCTCATTGCAGCACATTTCTATTGCTTTGGTGCAAATCGCATCAAAATAGTAAAATCCGTACAAAAAACTGCTAAATCAAACATTTTTTGTACGGATTTTATTATTTTTCCTATTTTAGCGAAAATAAGCTCTTATAGAAGGCAAAAATCACCTGTTTTTGTATTTTTTTAGCAAAAAATAGCGTTTTTAATACAAACCAATCTTCTGGAGTGACCTTTGCTCCATATTTATTACCGTTTGGTATCGCCATCTTCTGCATCTTCCTCCGTAGTAATGGCAAACGCAATATTGGTGGCGTGGTCTGCTACTCTTTCCAGTCCGGATACGATATCCGAGAAGATCATGCCGGCTTCGGGGGAACACTCTCCCTTAGTCAGACGTTCGACATGCTTCTTCTGAAGCTCTCTCTCCTTCTCGTCTACCTGATCCTCCAGGGTCACGATCTCCTGCATATGGGATTCATCACTCCTGGCGAACATTTCTACCGCATAGCGGATGATCTTATTGACCATCTCCAGCATGTCTCCCAGTTCCTTCTGGGCTTCCTTACTGATAGAGACGCCTTCTTCCTTACGCTGTCTGGCGGCATCCGCCACGTTCTCCGCATGATCACCGATACGCTCGATATCGTTCACTACATGGAACAGGGCACCCAGACTGTTCAAATCCTCGATGGGCAGTGTGGTCTGGTTGATCTTCACCAGATAATCCGTAATGGCATGGTTCAGGAAGTTGATATTTTTCTCTACCTCGTAGACTTCCTCGATGTCCTCTTCATCCAACGTGATCAGGGCATTCATGGCACGGTTCAGATTTTCCTCTGCCAGAGAGGCCATACGCTCCAGCTCCTTGATCACTTCTACCACTGCTGTGGCGGGGTTGAACACCACTTTGTCTCCAATATATTTCAGCTGATAGCTCTCTCTGTAACCCACCTTCTGATCCTCGCCGGGTACGATCAGATAAGTCATCTTGACCAGCCAGCTGGTGAACGGGAACAGCATGATTACCTGTGCAATCTTGATCAGCGTATGTGCATTTGCTACGAATCGGCCATTGTCCGCAGAGATGGACTTGATCAGTTCCACAATCTGGTCTCCTGCCACAAACAGGGCAATGTAGATGATCACTGTACCGATGATATTGAACAGCAGATGGATCAGTGCTGCTCTCTTCGCATCCTTTTTACCGGTCATGGAAGCTAACATTGCGGTAGCACAGGCACCGATGTTACATCCCAGGATAATATACAGTGTAATGGGCAGCGGCAGCAGATCCTGATTGGCCAGCAGCAATACGATACTGACCGTTACGGAAGAGCTCTGGATAATGGCTGTCAGGGCAAATCCCATCAGTGTGGCTAAGAACGGATTCTTCAAAGACATCAGCAGATTTACCACCTGCGGCTCATTCTTCATGTTCGCCATAGCCTGGGACATGGTGCTCAGACCCACGAACAGAATACCGAATCCTACAACCACTTCCGCCACTTTGCGGACTTTTTCCTTTTTCGTGAACATCATCACAACCACACCTACTAATAGAATCAGCGGTGCTATTTTCGATAAATTAAAAGATACCAGCTGTGAAGTGATGGTGGTACCGATGTTGGCACCCAGAATAACCCCAGCCGCCTGATACAGGTTCATCAGACCGGAGTTTACAAAGCTGACGACCATGACCGTACATGCAGAAGAAGACTGGATGATACCGGTAAAGATAATACCGACGATCATACCCATGAAACGGTTGGTGGTGAAGATTTCCAGAATACGACGAAGTCTGGCACCTGCTACTTTCTCGATGGAATCACTCATCAGTTCCATTCCGAATAAAAACAGTCCCAGACCTCCAGCCATTGTCAATATTGTTCCAAAGCTCATTTTTAATCCCTCAATCTCTCTTGCTTCTCTTCGTAAAAATCAAAGCAATCATACTCAATTTTTCTTATAAAACACTCTTAAAACATTCTTATAGAAACAATCCAAAATATATTGTACGAGATAGAGTTAAAACTTGCAATGTAAATTTTACTTTTCTTTTACTTTTCTTTACAAAATTTTACGCTTTTTCGCTGTTTTTGTAAAACGCAAAATCATTTCTTACGCATTTCGACCATCTGCGATATCCCTGTCCAGCTGACGCTTCAATTCTTCCAGTGAAGCAAATCTGCGTTCCGGGCGCCGAAAGCTCTTTAACGCCACCTCAATCTCTTGTCCGTAGATATCCTGGTCAAAATCATACAGATAGGATTCCACACCCATCACTTTCTCGGAAGATACCGTGGGTTTGGTTCCCACATTACTGATGGCTTTGTAGACCTTCCCATTGTAGCGCACCGCCGCATAGTAGACCCCGTTGGGCGGCAGAAGCTTCCCTGCGGGAGGCAGGAGATTTACCGTGGGGAATCCCAGGGTATGGCCGATATGATTGCCGTGCTCCACCGTTCCCACTAATGTATAGGGCATTCCCAACATCTTTTCCGCCTCTTCCATCCGCCCCTCTTCCACCAGCTTGCGGATGTAAGTGGAGCTGACCTCAATGCCATCCACTTCGATCTTCTCTATGGTCTTGACACAGAATCCCAGCTGCGGTGCCATTTTCTCCAGAAGTTCAGCATTGCCCGCACCGTTCCTGCCAAAGGAAAGATCCTCACCAGCTGCCACAAAACGGGTATTCATCTGCTTTGCCAGAATCTCTGTCACAAAACGCTCCGGCTCTGTGGCCGCTGTCTCCTTCGTCAGGGGAAATTCGATCAGGATGTCGATGCCCAGCCGTTCGAACAGGCGTCTTTTTTCTTCTCTGGTGGTGAGTTCCTTGCCATCGGACAGGCCAAACAATACTGCCGGTGTTGGATCAAAAGTAAACACGCATGCTGCCAATCCATTTTTTTTCCGGTCCAGAATCTCCTCTAAAAGTCTTCTGTGTCCCAGATGCACCCCGTCAAATTTGCCGATGGCTGCCGCTGTATCTTTTTCCAGATAAAAGTCTGTTGTTCCTGCAATGATTTCCAAGTCTATTTCCTGCTTTCTGTATTACGGGTACAACGTTAGTCTGATACTTCAGAAAGTATTGTACCGGTTAACTTTTGGACGCTGTACCCGGGAAGATTTTCACGGGCTTATACCATTCTCTTCCCCCGTCATACGCATAAATGCCTACAAAGCTGTCATCCTCTCTGTAGACACGCACCCACTCTCCCGCCGGATAAGTAGTCTGCTCCATGGTCTGCCCCGGATAAAAAGCGTTCCCATTATCGATCAATTTCCGCCATTTTTCCTCTACATGTACTGCATTAAAATCCGCAAAAATGCGGTCCGTGGGAAGCAATGCCTCCTCCAGCCTGTCCGTATCCCGAAGTTCCTGCAGCTGTGTCAGTGTCAGGGCATCCGCAATCCGGAATTCTCCGACCCTGGTGCGGACGAGGCTCTGCATGGTACCCCCGCAGCCAAGCTTTTCTCCGATATCGGCACAGAGACTGCGGATGTAAGTTCCCTTGGAGCATTCCACACGGAATTTTACCACGGGAAGCTTTATTTCCAGAATCTCGATAACAGGCAGATCCACATGCCTTGCCTGCCGTTCCACTTCCTTACCTGCCCTGGCCAGCTCATAGAGCTTCTTTCCATTGACCTTCAGTGCTGAATACATGGGCGGGATCTGGTCATAGCCGCCGACAAAACCACCTATCACTTCACGTACCTGTGCCTCATCCACCGCTACCTCCCGTTCTTCCAGAACGGTTCCCGTGGTATCCTGAGTATCTGTGATCTGTCCCAGCAGAAGCTCCGCCACATATTCCTTGCTCCTGTCAGTAAGCATTTCACATGCTCTGGTAGCACTCCCCAGACATACAGGGAGCACACCGGTAGCCTGTGGATCCAGTGTACCTGTGTGCCCTATCTTTTTCTGCCGGCAGATTCCTCGAAGCTTGGCTACCACATCATGGGAGGTAAAACCTGCTTCCTTGTATACATTGATGATGCCGTCCATTAATCCTGTTCTCCCCGCAATTGCTTATCAATGTGCAATGACAAATTGTTGACGCAGTCATGGAAGGTACCCTTCATGGTGCAGCCTGCGGCACGTACATGTCCGCCACCACCGAAGAAAGAGGCTACCTTCGCCACATCAACATTCTCATTGGAACGCATGCTGACCTTGTACTCCAACACACCGGTCTCATACATGAAAATTGCACAGTCGATTCCTTTAATATTGCGCAGTTGGTTCACAATGCCATCCAGGTCTCCCGGAACCGCATTGTAGAATTCCATGGTCTTGCGGTCCACCATGCTCACGATGCAGCGGCCGTCCATGAAGCGTATGCTCTCCATCAGGGCTCTGCCCATGATCTGTGTCTGCAGATAGGTCTTCTGGTAAAAGCTTTCCTCGATCAGCTTCGAAAAATCAAATCCGAAAGAGATCAGAAATGCTGCCGCCTGCAGTGTCTCCGGTGTCGTATTGGAATACTGAAATACGCCGGTATCATGGATGATGCCGGTATACAATGCTTCCGCAATATCCTTGTCGATAAGTTCCGCATCCATGATGTGATACAGCACCTCACAGGCACTTCCCACTTCAGGACGGACCAGATTCACATCACCGCAGCCGGAATTGCTGATGTGATGATCGATGTTGATCTTCTTTTTCGCATTCTGGAAATATTTCTCCGCATCTCCCAGTCTGTCTGGGCTGCAATCCAGAGCAAAATATACGTCAAAAGGCTCCTGCTCCGGGCACTCGGTCTGAATCTCATCGTATCCCTTCAGATAGGAAAACTCTTCAGAAGGCTTCTGCAGATATACGGTAACTGCCGCTTTGGGAAGGAGTTTACGCAGATACATCTGTAAGGACAGACATACACCCACACAGTCTCCATCCGGACGAATATGTCCGCTGATGCCGATTTTTTTCGCATCCAGACATTCTTCACGCAAATCCATTATTTGTCACCTTCCTCTGTCTCTTCCGTATCTTCCACAACTTCATTTTCCGGCTTCTGTGCCTCGTCCGCTGCAATGACTTCATCGATCTTGTGGGACATATTGACACCATACTCGATGGACTGATCCATCACAAAAGTGATATCCGGAGTGTTACGCAGATTAATGGTTCTTGCCAGTTCTCTGCGGATAAAGCCTTCGGCGCTCTTCAGTCCCTGCAGGGTAGCCTTTCTGACTTCCTCGTCTCCCAGCACGCTGATCCATGCCTTACAGCTTTTCAGATCCGGTGCCACTTCTACAGCAACGACGCTGGTCCAGGGACTGATCCGGGGGTCCTTTAAGCCACCCCGGATGATCTCTGCCAGAACGCGCTGTACTTCCCCGTTGACACGGGTATTTTTCACACTATTTTTTCTCATTCTTATTCCTTCTTATTTCTTTCCTGCCGTTATCGTAGGCAGCCTGACAAACATCCGCAGACAGACTGCGTTTTTTGCAGCGCATAACTCCCTACCGTGGTACCTCAACCATAATGTAGGCTTCTACGATATCCAGCTCCTGCATCTTGTCAAAGCCCTCGAATACGAGACCGCACTCATATCCTGCCTTAACTTCCTTCACATCATCCTTGAATCTCTTCAGGGAAGCCAGATTGCCCTCAAAGATCTGCTCGCCCTCACGGGTGATACGAACCTTACAGCCTCTCTGGAACACACCGTCCAGAACATAAGAACCTGCGATGTTACCGATAGCGGATGCCTTGAAGATCTGACGAACCTCTGCATGACCGATCACCTTCTCCTCGTATACGGGATCCAGCATACCCTTCATGGCAGCTTCGATATCTTCGATGGCCTGGTAGATGACCTTGTACAGACGTACATCCACGCCCTCTCTCTCTGCGGTTGCCTTGGCAGTCGCATCGGGACGGACGTTGAATCCGATGATGATCGCATTGGACGCACTTGCCAGGGATACGTCGGACTCATTGATGGCACCTACGCCGCCGTGGATACATTTTACAACTACTTCTTCATTGGACAGCTTCATCAGTGACTGTTTTACAGCCTCGACACTACCCTGTACGTCTGCTTTGACGATCAGGTTCAGTTCCTTCAGATTACCTTCCTGGATCTGGCTGAACAGATCATCCAGGGACATTCTGCCCTTGGTCTCTTCCAGCATCTTTTCCTTGTTCTGTGCCAGGTAGGTCTCTGCATAGGATTTTGCTGTCTTATCATTATCATGTGCCAGGAATACTTCACCGGCACTGGGAACGTCGGAAAGACCCAGGATTTCTACAGGGGTAGACGGTCCTGCTTCTTTTACTCTGCGTCCCTTATCGTCGATCATGGCTCTTACCTTACCATGTGCCACACCTGCGGAAATGAAATCTCCCACATGCAGGGTACCCTTCTGTACCAGTACGGTAGCCACGGGTCCACGTCCCTTATCCAGCTCTGCCTCGATGACCAGACCTCTTGCCTTTCTCTTAGGGTTGGCCTTCAGTTCCATGATATCTGCGGTCAGCAGGATCATGTCAAGCAGCTGGTCGATACCTTCTCCGCTCTTTGCGGATACAGGTGCAAATACGGTGCTTCCGCCCCAGTCCTCGGGAATCAGCTCGTACTCTGCCAGCTCCTGTTTTACACGGTCAATGTTGGCTGAGGGCTTATCGATCTTGTTCACAGCTACGATGATCTCAACGCCTGCTGCCTTTGCATGGTTGATAGCCTCTACGGTCTGAGGCATTACACCGTCGTCCGCTGCTACTACCAGGATAGCGATATCGGTAGCATTGGCACCACGCATACGCATAGCGGTAAATGCTTCATGTCCGGGAGTATCCAGGAAAGTGATCTTACGGTCTCCCACATTTACGGTATAAGCACCGATGTGCTGGGTAATACCTCCGGCCTCACGATCAGTTACGTTAGTCTTACGGATAGCATCCAGCAGGGATGTCTTACCATGGTCAACGTGACCCATAACACAGATTACGGGAGGTCTCTCCACCAGATCTTCCTCTTTCTCTTCGTCTTCCTTCAGCAGTTCTTCGATGACGTCGACCTTGACCTCTTTTTCGCAGAGTATGTCATATTCCATGGCAATATTCTCAGCATCCTCATAAGAGATCTCCTGGTTCACGGTTACGACCTTGCCTTCCAGGAACAGCTTCTTGATGATAGCTGCGGGCTGTAGCTTCATCTTCTCTGCCAGCTCTTTGATGGTGATGGATTCAGGCAGCACGATCACCTTGATCTGCTCTTCCTGTACCTCTTCCTTCTTCTTTTCCGGCTTGATGAAACGTCCGGGCTTGTTCTTCAGTGCATCTTCGTCCTCGTAGATATGGTCTTTCTTGGAACGTTTGTTGTCCTTCTCCTGGCTGAAACGTCTCTTTTCATCTTCGCGCTTCTTCTCAATATCTTTGCCTGCAGGTTCCGGAGCAAAGCCCTTATTCTGTCTGTTATCTCCGAATCGATTACCCGATCCGCCATTGCCTCTCTGGTCGCGGCCATTATTGCCGTAACTGCGCTCACCGTTGCCGTTATTCCTGCGATCACCCTGACCGCCTTCCATGCCCGGACGACCCTGTCTGTTAAATCCGCCTCCCTGAGGTCTGCCATTGCCCATGCCTCCTCTGTTACCGTTCTGACCACCCTGACGGCTGCCCTGTCCGTAGCCGCCCTGGCGATTGTCACGATTGCCGTCTCTGTTATCACGATTGTAACCGCCCTGACCACGATCGTTCTGTCCACGGTTGTCACGATTATTCTGACCGTAACCACCCTGACGGTTATCGCGGTTATCGCGGTTGTCACGGTTCCCGTTCTGAGGTCTGTCTGCAGGTCTGCTCTGTACTGTATTCTTTGCTGCCTGAGGCGCCTGAGCCTGAGCCTGAGTCTGAGCCGCTGCGGTATTCTGTGCTGCCTGCTCCTTTGCGGGTGCCTGTGTCTGGGGCTTTTTCGCAGGCTGCTGTCCACGATTTCCGGGTACCATTGCCACACTGGGAGTGGGAGAAGGCGGGGTCAGCGGCTTAATGGGACGTACCGGTGCCTGTGCCTGAACACGGTTGCCATAGGAATTATTCTGATAACCATTGTTCTGGTATCTGCCGCCCTGGTTCGGACGCTGTCCGCCTGCATTTCTCTGTCCCTGTCCGTTCTGACCGCCCTGACGCTGTCCGGGCATCTTGGAGTTCTGCGGGTTACTTACGAAAATGATCTTTTTCTTCTTTTTCGTTTCCTCTGTGGATTTACTCTCCTCAGAAGCCTTTGCTTCCTGAGCCTTTGCTTCTCCTGCGGGAGCCTGTGCTTTTTCCTCAGCGGGCTTTGCATTTTCGTTCTTTACGGGAGCTTCTTTTTCTGCTGCGGGTGCTGTTTTTTTCTTTCCCAGGCTGTTACGTACCAGGGCTGCCGCATCCTCTTCCAGAGAGCTCTGTGCTGCCTTGGCCTCAATTCCTTTTCCCTGTAAAAAACTTAATATATCCTTACTCTGTAGTTCTAATTCTTTTGCGAGTTCATGTACTTTGATTTTCGCCATGCTTTCCTCCATTCTGCCTAACCGGGCAAATTCGCTTCCAATTGCTTGATGAGTGCATCTGCCAGTCCCGCATCACACACACCTACCGAAGATCTTAAGTTCCGGCCGATGGCCCAGCCGAGTTCTTCCTTTGTGCCATATTCATATACCGGGACTTCATAATAGGAACATTTGTCGTGAAACAACTTTTTCGTATTGGCCGATGCATCTTCTGCAACGATCACCAACATGGCAGAACCTTTTTTCACAGCGTCTTCCGTCTGGAATTCACCGCTTACCAGGTTACGCCCCCTCATCGCAAGTCCCAAAAGGGAATAAATCTTATTCTGTTTCAAGCTGATCAAACTCCTTTTCCAGCATATCATAACTTTCCGGAGAAATACTCATCTTGAAAGAACGCTCTAACCCTTTGTTCTTCCGGGCTTTTTGCAGGCATTCCTTCTGTCTGCATATATATGCGCCGCGTCCGTTCTTTTTGCCCGTTGTGTCTAAACAGATCTCTCCTTCCGAAGTCTTCAGGACCCGCAGCATTTCCTTTTTGCCTTTCATTTCTCCGCAGCCTACGCACTGCCTCAGTGGAATCTTTTTTGCCATTGATTATTCCTGCTCTCCATCAAAATCGTCTACGGTATCATCTTCATAATCATCCACATAGTCCTCGTAACGGAAGCCGGGAGCATCCTTGGCCTGGGTCTCGGACTTAATGTCGATCTTATAACCGGTCAGTCTTGCTGCCAGTCTTGCATTCTGACCTTCCTTACCGATAGCCAGAGACAGCTGATAATCGGGTACGACTACCTTTGCGGTCTTCTCATCGGGATCTGCAAATACTGCTACGATCTTGGCAGGAGAAAGTGCATTCTGGATCAGGTTGCCGGGGTTCTCATCCCAGTTCACGATATCGATCTTCTCACCGCGCAGCTCTTCTACGATAGCATTGACACGGGCACCGTTCATACCTACGCAGGCGCCGACTGCATCTACATTGGGGTTATTGCTCCATACAGCGATCTTGGTACGGCTTCCTGCCTCTCTGGCAATGCTCTTGATCTCTACAGTACCGTCTTTGATCTCGGTAACTTCGGATTCGAACAGTCTCTTTACCAGTTCCGGATGGGTACGGCTGACATTGATGCGGGGGCCCTTCGGTGTGTTCTTTACTTCCACAATGTAAACCTTGATACGCTCTGTGGGTTTGAATACTTCGCCCTTTACCTGCTCGTTCTCAGTCAGCATGGCATCTGCTTTACCCAGATTGATGCTGATGTTTTTACCTACATAACGCTGTACTACACCGGTCACGACATCCTTTTCCTTCTCGTAATACTGGTTGTAGATCACGCTTCTCTCTTCCTCACGGATCTTCTGTAAGATCACGTTCTTGGCATTCTGGGTAGCGATACGTCCGAACTCCTTGGATTTGATCTCTACATGGATCATGTCGCCCACCTGTGCTCTCTTGGAGATCTCCTGTGCATCCTCCAGAGCGATCTGCAGGCAGTCATCCTCTACATCATCCTTTGTGGGAACAACTTCCTTCTCGGCATATACCAGGAAATCGCAGGTCTCTCTATTGATCTCCACATGGACATTGTCAGCCTTTCCAAAATGGTTCTTGCAGGCTGTCATCAGGGAATTTTCAATGGCTTCAAACAAGGTTTCCTTGCTGATCTCCTTCTCCTTCTCCAGAACGTCCAGTGCCTCCATTAATTCCTTATTCATCATTTCCTCCATTCCGGCTTTCGCCTTTTCTTAATGTATGGTTTCTTCTTATTCTAATGATCTTATTTAGAAGTCTAACGCCAGGCGGATCAGTGCAATATCTGCTCTGGCAAAAGTTCTCGGGCTGCCGTCTTCCGTGATCGTAATGTTATCCGCATCGAAGTTCTCCAGAATACCGGAAAATTCTTTGCATTTATCAATGGGCTTAAACAGCTTGATCTCTACCTCTTCACCGATGCTCTTCTGTAAATGCTTATCCTTTTTCAGCGTTCTGCCCAGTCCCGGGCTGCTGACTTCCAGAATGTATGCATCCGGAATGAAATCCGCCTTGTCCAGAGCCTCGGATAACGCTCTGCTGACATTCTCGCAATCCAGAATGTTCACCCCTTCCGGCTTGTCGATGTAGGCTCTCAGATAGTAGTCACTGCCTTCCTTTACATACTCCACATCGTAGATCTCCACCTGATTTGCTTCTGCGATGGGGGTCAGCAGTTCTTCGGTTCTGCTTTCGTAGTCCTCTCGTTTGGACATGTGTGCCCTCCTTTGCTTATATGAACTGTCGTTACAACAACAAGAAAGAGTGGCGCTCGTCCACTCTTAATCCAGTAATCATCTTTAAACTATACACAGTATAGACCCTGTGTGAAAAAATGTCAATAGCCTGCCACAGGGATTTTTCCGTTGTTTTTCGCATTTTACGGCATTTTGCTCTACACGGTCACGATCACACCGCCGTCGTTGGCATACATACTGCTGACGCCGCGGGTATCCATGATGAGACATCCCTTGAACTCTGCCTTTTCTATAAGAAGCTTTTTCACCGTTTCAGCACGTTCCGGTGCATTGCAGTGAGTGATCATCAGTATGCGGTCTTTGGTGTCACCGGCTTCCTCCAATACGATCTCCGCCATTCTGCGCAAGGCTTTCTTCATTCCCACACTCTGGCCTCTCTGTACGATGTTTCCTTTATCCCCTGCCATGATCGGTTTGATACTCAATGTAGATGCCACCAGGGCTTTTACGCCGGTCAGCCGGCCGTTCTTGCGCAGTGTCTCCAGATTATCCAGTACAAAATAGGTATGGATATTACTGCGGAACTCCTCGATCTGCTTCACGATCTCTTCAAAGGGAAGTCCCTGCTCTTCCAGTTCCACCAGTTTTCTTGCGATCTGTGTCTCACCGCAGCTGGCGGATTCTGAGTCAATGACATGGATCTGCTTTTTTCCATATTTTTCACGGTACAGGTTCATCCCAAGCACTGCGCTGTTGTAGCTGCCGCTGAGATGAGAAGATAATGTGATCACATACACATGCTCCGCTTCTGTGTGGTAGGCTTCCCTAAAACGCTCCGGGGAAGGGCATGCCGACTTGGGACATTTCGGACACTCTGCCACCTTTTTCAGAAATTCCGCCTGATTGAAGTTCTCATCATCCTGGATCTGGTAATCTCCCACTTCCAGTCCCAGGGGCACGATCTCGAACCTGGGATCCTGCAAATATTCTTCCGGCAATTCACAACAGCTGTCTGCTACGATTTTAAAACTCATATCATCTATCTCCATATCATTGATTGCAGCTATTCAAAAACATGACTACGAAAGAGTCATTCTGCGAATGGGTCACTGAATAGTTACAATTATTTTCCCAAAAACCATACTATGTAGTTTTTAATACTACTTATAATAACACGAAACATTCCGTTCGTAAAGCCTTTACACAAAATATTCATATTCCCTTTTTGGCGGACTTCGTTTATACTGTTTTATATAGTCAACATATTATGACCCGCCCCGATATGAGCATAAAAGTGGGATGATAATCCCACTTTTATGCGAATAGAGGGTAGGATTGTTCCGTTTTGACCGAAGCTCCTCACAGAGTTCTTCTCACAAACATATAAGGAGTCCCCATGATCGCATTACAGATTACATCCATGAAAAATTTTATGAACCACCTGCTGGTAGCGGATACTTTCGATCCTTTCCTGTTGGAAGAAGCCACCGTCAGCACGGCTCTCACCGTTACCATTGACGGCCATATCAACAAGGACTTCTATCCCGCAGAGGAACGGGGTGCAGACTGTATCCCCTGGGATCTGCAGTCCTGGAGCAAAATAAAAGGACTGTGCTTTGACCTGATCAAGGGAAAACACACTCCTTTGTATTTTAAATTCGTGCTTCACATGCAGCCCGATAAGGCAGCTGCCATGCTTACAAAAGCACAGGTCGATCCTGACGTCATCCGGGCACTGGGACTGAACATCCGCTACGACGGGGAAAAAACGGTTCTCACCACCGGATGTGCTTACCAGACCTTCACCATGGACAAAAGCGCCGATACCGCCTGGGACAAGGCACTGAAAAAATATCTGGATCTGAAGGGAATCGCTTACGAAGAGCTCTGATCCCACTCTCCGGATCATCTCCTGTTCTTCGAATCATTCGCAGGAACAGCCCTAAGCCGGTCACTCCTTCATCTTCGGTTTGCTGAGCAGGCTCGCCAGATAGCCGAAGATCAGCGCTGCGGAGGTACCCACGGCACCGGCCTTGAAGCCTCCGGCAAACAGTCCTAAGAATCCCTGTTCCTGCACCGCTTCTTTCACGCCCTTCATTAATACATTTCCAAATCCCAATAACGGTACACTGGCACCGGCTCCCGCATAATCTTGAAAAGGTTCATACCAGCCAAGTGCACTGATCACCGCACCGGTGACCACCAGAAGCACCATGATGCGTCCCGGCATCATCTTTGTTTTTTCCATCAAAATCTGCACCAAAGCACAGACCAGACCACCCACCCAGAAAGCATTGATATAATCCATCTTCTGCATTTCCTCCTTACTATCTGTTAAGGACAGTCTCTGCACTTTTTCTTAAAATTATGCGTTATTTATGCATTCTTTTTGCCAAAACGGAACCATTCCGGCGGAAGCTGTACCAGGATCACCGCTGCAAATACGATGACACAGCCTGCGATCTGTCTGGGTGTCAATGTCTGGTCGGTGGTCAAAAATCCGATCTTATAGGCGATCCATCCGGAGATCGTGGCAATGACGGATTCCAGGCTCATGATCAGTGCCGCCACAGTGGGATTCAGTCCTTTCTGGCCTACGATCTGTAAGGTATAACCCACACCGCAGCTTAAAACACCGGCATATAACAGGGCTCCCATGCCTTCCTGCAGCTGACCGAAGGTGGGCTGTCCCCAGATGAGTGCTCCAATGCAGCAGGCCACTCCACAGACTGTGAACTGGATACAGGATACCACGGCTCCGTCAATTCTTGCTGCATAATGGTCAACGGTCATGATCTGTATGGCAAATGCAATGGCACATAAAAATACCATGATATCTCCGGCTCCAAGACGCAGGGACTCAGTCATGCAGAGCAGATACATGCCAACGGCTGCCATGACTGCTGCCGCCCAGACCACCGGTGCCACCTTTTTCCTTAAAAAGATACCGAATATGGGTACAAAAATGATATATAGCGTTGTGATAAATCCCGCCTTACCGACACTGGTATATTTAATACCAAACTGCTGCAATGTACTGGCGATCGTCAGGAAAATGCCACACAAAAGTCCTGCTTTCACATTCAGTTCCCAGTCTAATTTCGTAGCTTTGTCTCCCGCAATTTTCCGGCTGATCAGAATATACACCAGAATGCTGGCGGCACCGATCAGGGAACGGACACCGTTAAAGGTGAACGGATGCATATAGTCCATGCCCTTGCTCTGGGAGACGAACGCCATGCCCCAGATGGCAGCCGTTAACAGCAGGATCAGGCTGTTTCTCGTAGTTTTTGCTCTTGTATTTTCCATAGTTATATTTTCTGTTCCTTATATTTTTCGTTCTTTATTTTTTCGTCCCTTGTTACCTTACATTTATGGAATCTTATCAGGGCTGTTTTTTATATCTCTCAGCGATCTCTGCCACCACATCCCGCAGCATTTTTCCGCTGCAGTCTATGATCAGATCCGCATATTTTTCATACAGAGGAGTCCTCTCATCATACAGATCCCGCAGGGTCTGGCCGGGCTGCAAGGTCACACCTCTGGCATTCAGATCCCCCAGCCGTTTCTCCACTTCCTCATAGGGAAGCTTCAGATATACCACCGTACTGATCTCCCGCAGATGCTGCATGCCTTCCGGCTCGTAGCAGGCGCTTCCGCCGGTGGCAATGATGCTGTTCTCCAGATCTAAGGACGCATTCACGTCGCTCTCAATCTGCCAGAAGCCTTCCACGCCATATTCCGTGATCAGTTCGTGTAATAATTTGCCGTGTCTGTCCTGGATCACCAGATCCGAATCAACAAAACGTCTGCCCAGGCGCTTTGCCAGAACCACACCTACCGTACTTTTTCCCGAGCCCGGCATACCGATCAGAGTAATATTATTTTTCATAAGTTTCTCCTGTCTCTACATAAGAAGATCGCCGCCTGTAAGCGACGATCTTCCGTCCTGTTCTTCATTATAGCTTTCCCAGCGCCCCATTTGCAGAACTGCCTCTGCGGGGCTTTACTGAATACATGCCTGCATGTTATTTGCTCATGGTGGTTACTTACACTTTATACTTCCGCAATGACTTCCACTTCACATAATACGTTCTTGGGAAGGGTCTTGACTGCAACACAGCTTCTGGCAGGGTTCTCAGTAAAGTATTTGGCATAGACCTGATTGAACGCTGCGAAATCACCCATGTCTGCTAGGAAGCAGGAGGTCTTGGCTACTCTGGTGTAATCGGTGCCTGCTGCCTTTAACAGCTCACCGATATTCTTCATTACCTGCTCTGCCTGCTCTTCAATGGTAGTTCCGTGAATCTCTCCGGTCGCGGGATCAATAGGGATCTGACCGGATGCAAAAAAGATATTGCCCAGTACGATACCCTGGGAGTAAGGTCCGATTGCTGCGGGTGCTTTGTCTGTTGAAATCTTCTGTAACATAATTTTCTCCTCTTCTTCCTATAATTTCGTTCTTTCTTAAATCTGTCATCTGCGTCTTGAGCTGCCTGCCCCCCGGCATGTTCAGAAATTCCTGCGGCATCTCCGGCGTTTACTTCGTCATATCTACCTCCGGCTCATCAAATTCCGCCGTCACGTAGAATCCTCTGGAATTCTCCACGATATCCGCCACGACACCCTCCCGGTTCTTCAGGCGGTAACGAAACGGAATATTAGGGGACATGGCCAGGGACGGATCTATCGTATAATAATAATTACTGGGCAGAAGCCCCTCCGTTACCGTGATCTTCTGTCCGACCTCCAAAAGCCCCGGTCGTTCCATCTTAAATTCTATCCTGCGCATTTTGACTCACCAGCCATTCCCGGCATAATGTGTTTTCGCCGTTTGAGGTTTATTCTAACAGTATCTTACAAGGCTTGCAAGAATTATTTCTTCATCTACCATTGTCTGCTCTACTTTCTCCTGTAATCAGCTTTTAAGTTTAATTCTACCATTTACTTTCCTCTACCACTACTTCCCAATGTCCATTTTGACTGGTACCAACACGCTTTATAATTCCTTTTCTCTTTAACTTATTAAGATAATATTTTACCCGGTCAATTTTCCAATCTAATTTTGCAGCTATTTCCTTCTGTGTAATACGAGGGTCTTCTACTATTGATGTCAACACCGCCGTGTCATCCTCACTCACGTCTGTTGAAATAGCTTGAGTAGTACCCTGGATAGCTTGGGTAGTACCTTGGGTAGCTTGGGTAGTACCTTGGGTAGTCGCACCATTGACACCAAGTTCACTTCCTACCTTTCGATACATATTTACCCTGAAGTCTCCATCAAAATCAATCAGTTCCGGTTTCGGTAATCCATATTCCTCGCATGCTTTGTATAATCTCGGTATTCCGGTTCCCCACTTCTCTATGATTTTCATATAAGCAAACGCACTTGCGATTGCCGGATTTCTCGGTTTTGAATAGCCTTCCATCATTTTTGAAATCGTAACATTATTCAAAAGCATTCCCGGAGAAGTTATCTCCAATCTGTCATCAAACAATGCCACCTGGATATTTCCCGGCTCCAGATAACTGCGATGTGCCACTGCATTTGCGATCAACTCCCGGATGCTATCTGTAGGCAGTTCATATACATCCTGTCTGTACAGTCCTGTGATTGTCATTCCCATATTGATTTTTTCAAGAACATACTGGTATGCCGCTTCCATTTGCTCCTGAATAGAGCCTTCAAATTCCCTGCGGTCAACAAAATACGCACGATTCGTTCCTTTGAACACGCCACATTGAATTACAGGCATTTGCGGCATTTTGCCTGTTAAAAGTGCATAGGCATTTGTCGGGTACACCTTACCTTCTACTTCTTTCAATACTCCCCATGAAATTAACACATTTTTGGTAACATCTTTAATTTTTGATTTTTCACTATCCTGCCATGTGTTTTTCATAGCAGTTCCTTTCATACTTTTACACAATCTCTCTATCTCATCGTCGGAAATTGTCATACTTTGGCATATCTCACTGTCAAAATAGCGATTCTGTCCCTCTAAAATCAGTTCCTTCAGCATATATCTTTCCACATGTCTGGTTGTGCCGGATACCCGCACATAAGTGCCATCCACCATTCCAAGCGATTTGATATAATATGGACGCTGTGCACCCGGAAGAATCTCCACAACAATCAC
>ENA-ORNF01000726-ORNF01000726.1-human-gut-metagenome-genome-assembly--contig:-NODE-726-length-32264-cov-27.703716_pt1 | contig 32264 bp, 19 predicted proteins | sample MGYA00242110_ERZ509012 | MGnify/ENA primary metagenome ERZ509012 (study PRJEB26280, sample SAMEA2338714) | human gut metagenome | biome: human gut; feature: human-associated habitat; material: faeces...
CGGACTTGTAATCTATGGGCTGAGTTCTATTCATGACGCAAAGATAAACAATAATATTGGATTGTTAAAAACACAACAATATTATTTGATCCCTTACTACTCCAGCACCAATACATGGCTTATGCCATCCTGCGCTGTGAAGACGTTCAGACCAATCTTCATCAGATAGTCGCCGCTATACTGCTTGCCGTTGCACTCCAAGTCTGACTGCTTGCCAGGCATGAGGTTTGTCTCCTTCACGGTGTACATCTTTGCGGCATCCAGACCCTGCAACTTCACGTTCTGCTGCGGTTCCATGTAGCGCGGATGCAGGTCGTAGGCGAAGAGCACCGCACGCTGCTTGTCCTTGCTAACGTAGTTGATAGCGCAGTGGCTGCCTTCGTACGGTGAAACAAGACGATACTGGTCGCCTTCGAGAATCATCGGCTTCATGCTGTTATAGTTCTTTACAGCCTGCTGCACAAACTTGTAGTCGTCGGCAGAGAGCGACTTGAGGTCGATGTCGAAGCCCAACTTGCATGAGCTGCATACGTCGGTACGGAACTTTACGGATGTGTTCTTGTTCCAGTTGGTGACGTGCGATCCCATTGTCTTTGCAGGGAAGAACTTCGAGAGACTCCATTGGATGTAAATGCGCTCGTACGGGTCGGTGTCGTCAGAACACCAGAACTCGGTGAAGTACTTGAGCATCTCGTAATCCATACGTCCGCCACCGCCAGAGCAGAGCATCATCGGCAGATTAGGATACTTGTCATGAATGCGTGTGAGCACATTATAGATGCCACGCACGTGGTCGATGTAGAAGTTGCCCTGATTCTGCTTGTGGTATGGCGAGTATATATTGGTTATCACGCTGTTGCAGTCCCACTTGAAATAAGCCACTTCCGGGTTCTCGGTCATGATGCGGTCGACGATGCCGAACACATAATCCTGCACTTTAGGATTAGAGATGTCGAGCACGAGCTGGTTGCGATAATAATATGTGTCGCGCTGCGGCTGTAAGATGACCCAGTCGGGATGCTTCTCAAACAGTTCGCTCTTCGGGTTCACCATCTCCGGTTCAATCCATATACCGAACTTCACACCAGCTTTCTTTGCATCTCTGACGAGGCCCGGTATGCCCTCCGGCAACTTGTTCTTTGTAGCCTCCCAGTCGCCCAGTCCGGCGTGGTCGTCCTTGCGCGGATACTTATTGGCGAACCATCCGTCGTCGAGCAGGAACATATCTACGCCGAGGTCCTTGGCATCCTTCATCAGTTCGGCAAGACTCTGCTGGTTGAAATCGAAGCCTGTATTCTCCCAGTTGTTCAGGAGAGTGAGGCGGTCGCCCATACCCATGTTCACCTGATACTGACGAGCCCAGTTGTGCAAGTTGCGCGAAGCCTCACCCATACCGTTGTCGCTCATCGCGAAGATGAACTCAGGAGTGGTGAACACCTCGCCAGCCTTCAGTTTATAGTCGGAAGCATAAGGATTGATGGCAGGAATGACGCGCAGCGCGCCGACGTTGTCCACCTCAAAAGTGAAGCGGAAGTTACCGGGCCAGCCAATCGTGCCGAGCATCACCTTGCCCTCGTTCTCCTTAGCAGGCTCGTCGAAGCCCAACTCGAAGAAAGGCTCTGCCTGCATAGCAGCGCGTGTGCCGAGTTTTGTGTCGATAATCTTTTTGCCCGTGCTCAACTGGGTTGTCTCGGGCTGACCTTCCTTAGCCCAGTCGCTGTGATAGTTAGTGAGATAATACTTTGAAGATTTGAAGTAGAGCATCGTAGAACTGTAGCGCCAGAGTGTGATGGCAGACTTCTCCTTGTGAGAGATCTCGCTCCATGCCTTTATCACATTCTCCTTCGGATAAGCCACATAGTGGAGTTTGACAGTGAGCGGATAGACTTTATCCTGAAGTGTGATGACTGTCTCAGTGCCGCCCTTCACAGCCTTCTGCTCAGACGACTTATAATATAAATATGTAGTCATGTTGCCGTCGGCATGTGTAACGGCTACAGCCGGCTCGAAGAAGTCTTCTGCGCCGGAAGTGGCGTACACCTCATGGCCGCGCTGGCACACAGCGCCGTCAGAAGCGGCATATACATCCCACTTAAGGTTCTCGTAGTCGGCAGGATTCTGCAACTTGTCGCCGAGATATACCTGATAGAGTCGGCCTTTTGGCGACACTTTCATCACGAGGTCGGTCTTTTCGGTAGACACACGGATGATTTCTTGAGCGAATGTGATGGCAGAAGTCATACACATTGCTGCGATTAGCATAATAGTTTTCTTCATTTTCGTATGGTTTTTTATTAGAATTTAATGCTTGCGTTGAACTCTACGGTGAACGGGCGGAGATAGTTGCCGCTCATGTACTTGCCGGCATACTTGCCTGCCTCATCCTTTGTGATAAGTTCCGAACCGCTGATTGTGCCCTTGGCACCCTTCTCGTTGAAGATGTTAATGACGCTGACACCGAGACTCAGGTTCTTGTTCACATTCCAGTTGACACCACCGAATGTCTCCCAGTGGCCGTTGAAGTAGAGTGCCTCCTGAAGGTTGGCGTATGTCTTGCCGAAGTAGCGGAAACTGAGCCAAGCACTGAGGTTCTTCGTGATGTCGTATCTCGGGTCAAGCTCAATAAGCACCTGCGGAATCTCCTTCACAATCTTGTTGTTGGCATTAACGCTCATAGTCTGACCATCGCTGAACGTAACACTTGCATTATAGTTCTTGTAAACTGGCTTCTGATAGGTGAAGAGAGCGTGCATGTGGAAGTTCTTGAACGGGTTGATTTCGGCAGACGTTGTCCAACCCAATGTCTGGATGTTGTAGATGAGCAACACGGTCTTGCCCTCAGAGGTACCAGGCTTGGTGAGGTTCTGCTGGTCGATATTGTTCGACTTTGAGATGTATGTCACCATCGACGAGAGGTCGAGCCATGAGTTCTTGTAGAAGATACCACCGCGAACCAACGGAATGGTCACGCGCTTGTACTGCTCCTCCGTAGGACCGGTGCCGGCATACTCGCTGATGCGCGGGAAGCGTGTGGCGATGGTAGCGTCGGCAGTAAGACCGAACTGGTTTGTTACGTTGTATGTCATCTGCAAGGTGGCAGCATAGTTGAGCTTGTTCTTCGTAACGTTGGCTGGCGCGATGCTATGCTCTGTGGCTACGATAGATCCGTCTGCGGCTGTAGAATATGTATTGAAGTTGCCGAGATGGAAGCCACGGAAACGTGACGTAGAAATCTGATCTGCCGACATACGATAGTATTCGAGACGACCGCCGTAGAACAGCTTGAACTTGGGAGTGATGCGCCATTCGTCGGTGAAATAGAGAGCGAGTTTGTTCTCCGAACCCTTTGTATATTCAGGACTCAGCTCGTTGTAGCCGAAGGTCTCAGAGCGGTGTGCAGTCTGTGTCGGGTCGAGCGGATTAACGTACATCTGGCTCAGCGTACGAGGATAAGCCTCAACGGTGCCCGCCCACTGGAACGAAGATGAATAGTAGTTGAGGTGGTAGTACCACTCGTTCAAGCCAATCATCAGTTTGTGGTTGTTCAGTTGCTTGCTCACCTCTGTGGTAAGGAGGGCGTTGCTCACCTTGCCGATGTGCAACCAAGTGCGTCTGCCTTCGATAAGTCCGCTATAAGCCGAACCGTCTGAAAGCTGATAGCCATCAGCCTCAGCAACCTCAGAGATGGTGCTGCCGCCGTAGTCTACATAGTTGGCGCGCGGAGCGTTCATATACTTTGCGTTCAACTTCCACAACCAGCCGTTGTCAAACTGATACTTGCTCACCAAAGCCACCTCGTTGGCACGGTTGTCGTTGCCGTCGGTCATGTTCCAGGTCTCCATCTTGCCAGTCTTGGTGTTCAGGTATCTGAACGAACCCTGACGCTGCACATACGAATCCATACCCGGGTCGAAACCTGCAAGTTTCTTTATGCTGCCGTCGCCAGCGTAGATGAACGGAGCGGCATTGGCGAAGTTGCCGGGGTTCTTGCTGTTCGAATACTTATATAATAAAGATATGTGTCCTTTGCCGCCGTTCAGTATGCGCGTAAGACCCAAATGGTAGATCTGCGTGCGGTCGGCGTAGTCGGTGAAGCGCAGTTTGAAGCTGCCCGGATCGAAGTTCTGATACATTCCAGCGGTGTAGAGCCACTTGTCGCCGATGCCGCCAGAGAGGTTGAGGTCGAAGTTCTGCATACCGAAGTGGTTAGCCTTATAATTGAGCTTGCCGCTGAACTTCTTCTCGCCCAACTCGCTGAAAGCCGACACAGCATAAGCGATGTTGCCGGTCTTGATGGCACTCTCCGACGGAGTCATAAGGTCGGTGCCTTTCAGCGAAGCGTCGCTGCGCCAGTGGGCAGAGAGTTTGTGCACGGACGACGAGTAAACGGCAGGCAGTCCGTTCTCGTATACCGTTACGTCTTCGCTCGGCAATCCAATCTGAATCTCGCGCGGTTTGTTGGCATCGGCAGCGTTGAGCATCACGTTGCGCTCCTCCTTCTTATGCGATTCCGAATCGTTTGTTGAATTGTTGTCTGTATGCGTCTGTGCATACATGCCCGTAGAGGCAGAAGCCAAGAGGGCGAATGAGAATGTTTTAAGTTTTAGGTTCATATCCGTTGTGTGTATGTTTACGATTGCAAAGTTACAAGATATATCGGCTGATTGTATGTGTGCGTAAAATGAAAGTAGACATAAATTAAGGCATATAAACTTATAACTTATTATATATCAGAACGTTTAAGGATTTAGGCTTTTTTATCAAAGTAAATGGTTTTATCTTAATAATATTAGCTAAATTTGCAGCATTAAAGCTAAAAAACCACTATTATGCGCATCTTTTTATACCTATTATTCATTGTTTTGCCGCTGCAGACTACAGCCCAAACCAAGTTGGCTACAGCCGGTATCTCTGGCGAGCAAGACCTGCTGGCCCTTCTCGACAGTTATATCGACAAGCGCGAAATGTACTCGGAGCAGAAGGAAAAGAAGATTGACCAACTGAAACTAAAGTTGCGAACGGTGGAAGACATCCCGCAGCGACTCGCACTCCTGAACAGTATCTATCGAGAATACTATACATACCATTACGATTCGGCAATGGTATATGTGAACCGCGGTCTCGCCCTATCAGAGAGCGAGAACAACGCCTACTACACAACGCTCAACAAGATAAACCGTGCGGCGGTGTTGTCTACGGGTGGTTTCTACAGTCAGTCGGAAGAACTGCTTGATGATATAAAGAAGAGAGGTGTGCCTAAGCAGTTAAAACAATACTATTACTATACGCGCACGTGGCTGTACAACTATTGGGAGGCGTTCAGCAAGAAGTCGGAGTTCATGGACTATTACCATAAGAAGAAGTTCGAGAATCTGAAGCTCACGGTGGAAGCCACAAGCAGCAAGGATGTGGCTCTGCATGCCTATCTTAGCGGCGAAATTGCTTTCCTCACCAACCCCATGAGCAAGGCTGTGCTGCAATTCTACACAAAGGCTCTGCAGAACAGCCGGGTAGACAGTCGTGTGCATGCCTCGGCAGCCTACTGCATAGCACGCTATTATCGCGAGTTGGGCGACACGCAACGATATGAAAAGTACATTATTGAAGCGGCTATCTCGGACATAACATGCCCTTTGAAGGAGAATCTTGCGCTGCAGGAGTTCTCTACATATCTGTATGAGAAGGACCAGAAGTATGCCGACCATGCGGCACGCTACATCTATTGCTCTATGGAAGATGCCCGATTCTACAACAACCGACTACGTATGCTCGAGATTTCGAGCATTCTGCCTATCATTGCCACAGCCAATCAGGAGGCGTTGGCGCATAAGGAGCGCATCGTGAGAGGCGTGCTTGCGATGGTTAGTTTTCTGTCGCTGATGTTGCTGGCAATGGCTATCTTCGGCTACAAGCAGAACAAATGGCTGGCAGGTAGCCGCAAAGAGGTGAAGACGCAGAACCAGCAGTTGAAGGAACTGAACGAACGTCTCATAGCGACGAACCATCGCCGCGAGACCTACATGCGTCTGTTCATGGACATCAGTGCGGTGTACATACGCAAACTGATGGAGTACCGTAAACTGGTGAGCAGAAAAATAAAGGCCAACCAAACGGCTGACCTTCTTAAGACTATCAATAGTTATAAGCTCGCGGAGGAAGAGGCGGCAGCGTTCTACACACGTTTCGACCGCGCCTTCACGGAGCTGTATCCTGGTTTTGTTGACGAACTGAACAGTCTGCTGCTTCCAGAAGGAAGGATTGCGCAGCCGTCTCCTAACGCCCTGACGACGGAGGCGCGCATCTATGCGCTGATGCGCTTGGGCGTGACGGAGAGTCAGGAGATAGCGACGCTGCTGTTCTACTCGACGCAGACGATATACAACTATAAGTCGGCAATGCGCACACGGGCGGTTAACCGCGAGACGTTCGACGAGGATATCAACAGGCTGTGCTGTGTGGGGTGAGAAAATCTTTTCCGGAACGGAAGGGGTTACTTCAGCAGGAAGTGCTCGGGGTGCTGGAAGCCGTTGAGGTAGTCGCGGGCAGCCATGCGTTTCTTGCCGGCAGGCTGCAGCTCTACGATTTCGAGCCACTCGTCGACGGTGGCAACGAAGAGGCGACGGTTTTCGGCTTTGAGCGTTCCGACTTCTACACCGGCTGGTTGGTCGTCGGTCTTTACTGCTTTATAGTCTGGTGCACTTGAGACAAGTGCACCCCCTGCTGCTGACTCGCCGGTCTTTGCTGCTTTATAGTCTGGTGCACTTGAGACAAGTGCACCCCCTGCTGAATACTCGTGGGTCTTTGCTGTCTTGTAGATCTTAAGCACTTGGGCGGGAGCGTTAGCATCGCGCGGGGTGAGCAGGCACCAGGCACCGGGGGCGGGCGAGAGTCCGCGCACGAAGTCGTAGATGCGCTTTGCAGGGAGCGAGAAGTCGATGGCGCAGGTCTCCTTGAATATCTTGGGGGCGGCGTGGTGGGCGTCGCTGTCCTGCTGCGGTTGGGAGGGGGCGTGGCCGTCGGTGGAGAGGACGAGGTCGACGGTGTCGGTGCAGAGCTCGGCGCCGAGCTGCATTAGTCCGTCGTAGACGTACTCTACGTCGGCATCGTCGGGGATGGGGAACTGGCGCTGGGCGATGATGCGACCGGTGTCGATGTCGTGGTCGAGGAAGAAGGTGGTGACGCCGGTGAGGGTCTCGCCGTTGATGACTGCCCAGTTGATTGGGGCTGCACCGCGATAGTCGGGGAGCAGGGCTGCATGGACGTTGAATGTGCCGAAGCGCGGCATAGCCCACACCACTTCGGGGAGCATGCGGAACGCGACAACGACCTGGAGGTCGGCATGGTAGCTGCGTAGCTCGTCGAGGAAGTGCTCGTCCTTCATCTTCACGGGCTGCAGCACGGGCAGGCCGTGGGCAAGGGCGTACTCCTTAACGGGCGAGGGACGGAGCACGGAGGCGTGGCGACCGACGGGTTTGTCGGGCTGCGTGACGACAGCCACTACGTTATAATCGTTCTCAACAAGTCGCTGGAGCGAGCCAACGGCAAACTCGGGTGTTCCCATGAACACTATGCGGAGGTTTTTCTTTTCCATTGTGTTTTGGTTTTGTTTATTTTAAGCCGAACTAAGCCTTCTTGGGCCTTCCTAAGCCCTCCACGACGGGGAGGGTTGGGAGGGGTGCGTGGGTTTGTGGGTGCGTGGTATGGGCAAGATGCCCATACCTCCTACTTTTTTTACTCTTTTACCTTTTTACTTTTACAAAGTTACGGTTTTTTCGGCAAATATCGGCTATGCTTATAATAAAGAGCAAGAAAAATTGTCTTTAAACTTACGGCATAACAGGAAAAAGCATTAACTTTGTACATCCGCAACGTTCGGCGCAGACATCTGCAACGTTCGACGCAGACATCCGCAACGTTCGGCGCAGACATCTGCAACGTTCGGCGCAGACACACGCAACGTTCGGCGCAGACACACGCAACGTTCGGCGCAGACACACGTACCGAACGGCGCAGACACGCGTACCGAACGGCGCGCACAATGGAAAGAATTATAATGATATATAAAAGGAAAACGACAATGACACAGAAAGAAGACATTCAGAATGCGGTGAACGTGATGCGTAAGGGCGGCGTGATACTCTATCCTACGGACACGGTATGGGGCATCGGTTGCGACGCGACGAACGCGGAGGCAGTGGCTAAGGTGTACAGGATAAAGCAGCGCGACGACTCGAAGGCTCTTATCTGTCTCGCCGACTCGGTAGACCGCGTGCAGCGCTATGTGCGCGACGTGCCGCCAGTGGCGTGGGACTTGATGGAGCTCGCGGAGAAGCCGACGACGGTGGTGCTCGACGGGGCTGTGAACCTCGCCCCGAACCTCATAGCGGAGGATGGCAGCATCGCTCTGCGCGTGACGAACGAGCCGTTCTCGAAGGAGCTTTGCTACCGCTTCCAGAAGGCTATCGTGAGCACGAGTGCCAACATAAGTGGTGAGCCGGCGGCTCAGAACTACCGCGACATCGCACCGGAGATACTGGAGGCGGTGGACTATGTGTGCTGGACACGCCGCCAGGAGCATAAGCCGCACACGCCGAGCAGCATCATCAAACTGACTAAGGACGGACGGGTAACCATCATACGCAAGTAAAATGGAACGGACTGCGATTGACAAGAAAGGCGCAACGCTGGAAGAAAGGCTGTACGCTTGGCGCACGAAGCATCTTTCCGACCGTCAGGCGACTATCATCCTCGCCCTCTGCATCGGATTCTTTGCGTCGGTGGCTGCCTACGTGCTCCACTCGATAATTCACATCATACAGCATCTGCTGACGTCGAGGTTTCATGCTGACACGTTCAACTGGCTCTACCTGATGTTCCCGGTTGTGGGCATCTTCCTAACGTCGCTCTTCGTACGCTATGTGGTGAAGGACAACATATCGCATGGTATCACGCGAATACTCTACGCCATATCCTCGAAGCAGTCGCGACTGAAAGGGCACAACTGCTGGACATCGGTTGTGGCGTCGGCTATCACCATCGGCTTCGGCGGATCGGTAGGTGCCGAGGCGCCTATCGTTCTCACGGGTTCGGCTATCGGTTCGAACCTCGGACGACTGTTCGGCATGGACAAGAAGAAGCTGATTCTGCTTGTTGGCTGCGGTGCTGCCGCTGCCATCGCCGGCATCTTCAAGGCTCCGATAGCCGGACTGGTGTTCACGCTTGAGGTGCTGATGGTAGACTTGAGCATGGCATCGCTGCTGCCTATACTCACGGCTGCGGTCACGGCAACGTGCTTCACATATATATTCATGGGAAGCGCGTCGTTGTTCAGTTTTCATCTGGACAGCATGTGGGGCGTGGAGCGTGTGCCGGCGTGCATCATACTCGGTATCGCCTGCGGACTGGTGAGCCTCTACTTCATACGCTCGATGTCGGTGTGCGAGGGCATGTTCGGCAAGTTGAAGCAACATCGCTGGGCTAAGTTGGCGTTGGGCGGTGTACTGCTCAGCTCGCTCATCTTCGTCTTCCCTGTGCTCTACGGCGAGGGATACTCGGCTATCAACGTACTGCTGAACGGCACGAGCGAAGCCGACTGGAACGAACTGCTACACAACTCTATGTTCTCGGGCAACGGCAAGTGGCTCATACTGTTCATTGCGCTGGTCATACTGACAAAGACATTCGCCACGGCAGCCACAAACGGCGGTGGCGGTTGCGGTGGTACGTTCGCACCGTCGCTCTTCGTGGGAGCTTTCACGGGGTTCCTCTTCTCACGTCTGTGGAACATGTATCAGGTGGGCATATACATACCTGAGAAGAACTACACGCTGCTCGGCATGGCTGGCGTGATGGCTGGCGTGATGCACGCCCCGCTTACGGGTATCTTCCTCATCGCCGAGATTACGAACGGCTACGACATGTTCATGCCACTGATGATTGTGAGCATCGTGTCGGTGATGACTATCAGCATCTTCGAACCTCACAGCATCTACGCCATGCGTTTAGCACGCGAGGGTAAGTTGGTCACTCACCACACCGACCGCTCGGTGCTGACGCTGATGACGATGGACAGCGTGATAGAACGCGACTTCACAGCCGTAACACCCGATATGCCTCTGGGCAAACTGGTGAACGCTATATCGAAGAGCCACACGTCGTTCATACCGGTGCTCGACAACGCAGGTTCGGTGCTTGGCGAGATTGACATCACGAAGATACGACACATCATGTTCCGCGCAGAACTCTACAACAAGCTCACCGTACAACAGCTGATGCTCCCCATCGCTGCGCAGGTTGGCGAGAGCGACTCGATGGAGGAGGTGATGCGCAAGTTCGACCTCAAAGGCACGCGCTACATGCCCGTGGTGAACGTATCAGGACATCTAACGGGATATATCTCGCGCTCAAGAGCGTATAGCATGTACAGAAAAATGGTAGCCGACTTCTCGGCGGAATAAAAGCTCTCAATTAATAATTATTAATTATTAATTATTAATTAATGAGGGTGTGTCAAAATTCAATTAATGCGGGCTGAAAGCCCAACAATCACATAGCCCAGGGCAGCGCCCTGGGCTATGTTGTGCTGCCCCTTCGGGGCGTACAGTTAGCGACTTTTGACACCCCCTCTTTATTGCGTTTAGAACGGATAGCCGATTGCGAAGTGCAAGCTCTGGCTGTCCTTAAAACGGTCGAAATTGTAGAAGCCGTTCTTATATGGCAGGTGTAGACCTATGCCCCAATCGAGACGTAGCACGAAGAAGTCGAGGTCGTAGCGGATGCCGACGCCCGTGCCGAGTGCCATTTCCTTAAGTATATTCTTCGGTTTGAACACAGCACCTGGACGATCGCTGTCGCTGCGTAGTGTCCACACGTTGCCTGCATCGAGGAACAGTGCGCCATAGAGATTTCCGAAGAGACGTGGACGATACTCGAGATTGGCTTGCAGCTTCATGTCGCCTGTCTGGTCGAGATACGAGAGGTAGGATGTCTTGGCATAATAGCGACCCGGACCAATACTGCGCACGTTGAACGCACGGATGCTATTGGCACCACCTACGTAGAACTGCTCGCTGTAGGGCGCACTGATAGCGTTGCCGTATGCCCATACCACGCCCATATTAACGTGTCCGACGAGCTTACTATGTTCGGTCAGCTGCCACGTCTTGCTATAGTCGGTCTCCACCTTCAGGAACTGCGCATACGGGTTCTTGAACATTGTTTTCTCCTTATCAGTCCACTTCTCGCCGAACGCCATATAACCAAGCGAAAGAAGGTTGGCAGCCTCGCTCAGCGTCACCTGCCAGAAGATTGGGTTATGAAGTCGGGCTGGCGACTGGTACGAGAACGAGTAGCGCATCTTAGGCACAAACTGGTCGCTCATCGCCACAAGCAGATACGGACTCTTGTTCACCAGTTCGGTGAAAGCTGGTGTCATGTGCTTCATGTATTCGTACTGAATGATGAGTGGCGAGAACTGATGATGCACAAGCACTCGTGAGTGGGTCTTGTACGTCAGTTCGCCCGAGACGATATGGCGCTGGAAGAATCCCGAACGGTTAAGCACATCGAACGAACCCTTTATAAGCGTTGTAGGTGGGGCATAACGTATGTAGACGTGCTTTCCCTTTGCACGGCGCATACGGCGCAAACGACGCGTGAGACTGTTCAGAAACAGCAGTCGAGGCATCTCCACCGACACATCTGCACCATATTCGTATGAGTTGAACTTCGAACTTGATCCGTCAGCTTGGTGTCCTGTCTGCCACTCGTAGGAGCCTTTGAGGTTGACGGTAAGCTTCTCGCCACCACGGAAGGCATTGCGCTTAACGAAACCAAGGTTCAGCCCGGGGCCCACACGTCCGGTTGTCTTACCTACGAGATTGCCTTCGAGATAGACATCGTAGGGCTTGTCAAACACGCAGTTGAGCGTGATATCAAGCGTGTCACACGTCTTGGATGTGTCGCGCGGAGCGAACGAGAGGTCTACACGCGAGAAGAGGCCCTTCGCGGTGAGCGTATTAATGGTTTGCTGATAAGCATCGTAGCTGTACATTCTGCCGGGGCGTATTCGCATATCGCGCGTAATCACACTACGACGCATCGGTTCGCGCTTGCCATTATAGACGATGGTATAGTTGCGACGGTGAGTGGTGTCGCGCAGTTGCTCCAACGCCGACAGCTTGCGCATCTCGAGATTGACGTGACCGATATACCATTTGCGTCCCACTTCGTCAGGAAGGCTGTCAGCGTAATGCAGACGCACGCTCACCTCGCCAGGTTCGGCAATGGTGTCGGCGAGGTATGTAGCATAGCTCGGCTGATAATAGAAGAAACCCTTGTTGCGCAGGAGCGTAGAGATACGAGTGCGCTCGGCTTCGAGCACCGTCACATCGAACGGTGCGTCTTTCTTTACGAGCGATTTTGAAGCATTCTCCTCAATTATCTTTTGCGCTTCTTCGGGGAAGTTGGTGTACGTGAGCGTGTCGATAGTGTAGAGGTCGCCGAAGTTGACGTTGTACTTCACCTTTGCCGTTCGCGAGCTGTCGGATGTCAGCACGTCGTAGTTGACGTATCCACTGAAGTAGCCACGCGCTCGCAGCAGCTCCTTCACCACTTGTGAGTGTAGCGCAGGATTGACAGCACTAAGCAGCACTGGTGGCTTACCGAACGTTGTACGTATCCACTTGCCCAAACCGCCACGCGAATGCTGAAACGCATTGTATATCCACAAACGGTAAGGAGGCATACGGTGGTACGGACTGTCGAAGAGTGCACCGTTAGGGGTAGTGGCGAGTGCCGCCTCCACTTCCTCCTGTGTAGAGTAGAAGTGGTCGCAAACCACATAGTTCTCGTATTCGGTCTTGCGTAAGCCCGTGAACAGTTTGTCATCCTCGGGTACAGAACTTGTCGACGAGCAACCGACAAGCACCATTACACATATTATTATATATAACGTATTCTTCATATATCTTTACTTTTTAACACTGGTAGTGTCAGTCTTCTGCACAGCCGTTGTATCCTTCTTCTGCTGCAACGAGGTCTTATTGCCGTTTTGCAGCATCATATAGTCGTTGTTGTCAATGCGCTTGAGACGGAATATATCCTTCAGGCTCTGCAACTTGCGACGCCAGATGAAACCGCCACCGAACTGACCGACGTAACCCTCAAGCCAATCGTACGTAGCACGGTCATAGAAAAGTTTCAGATACTTATTCGACTTTGGCGAGAGACGATACTCTAATGCCACATTGTCGAAGAACGTGTCGTTCTGATTCTCTATCTCGGCACCACTCGACACCTTTCCACCAATCACGATGCGCAGACGGTTGTTGAGGAAGCGCTTCGAGAACTTGAACGAGTAGTCGGTGTGCACCGCACCAGAGCCAAGCTGCGTGTTGTCCATGCCGAACGAGAGGTCGAGCGTACGCAGTGCGCTGCCCGAGATGGCACTGATTTGCGAACTGAGGAACGAGCTGAGCGCGCTGTTCATATTGAACGAGCCCATACTGTTGTCGGAGAGATACATACCAGTGGTGAGCATCGTCACAGCGAGCTTGCCACGGTTCTCTACCGACTGCGTCATCAGCTCGTTGTGTATCTCTTGGTCGTCGGGGGCATCGATGGTGAACTGTAAGCCCATGTCGTTGAGTGTCTTCGTTATCTCTACGCCACACTCGAACGTCACGCTACGACCTACGCCAGCCTCATTGGTTACGGTGGTCTTGTTCTCCTCCGTCGCCGTGATGTTCAGACGCGGGTTCATAGCATCGCCCATAAACTCAACGTAGCTACCATCCTTTATCGTGAAAGTCTTCAGCGGGATAACGGGCAACGAATACTTCATCTCGCCCTGTCCTATCGTGTAGCGGCCATAGAGTCCGAGTCCGTCCACTTCGGTGTATTTCATGCGCAGCTCGCCTCCGCCTACGATGTCCACATAGTTCGACTTTGTAGCGTTCAGGGCACAGAGCACGTGTGCACCCTCGTCGATGCTAACCGTGAGGTCCATCGTCAAGCCACTCAGCGGTGGACGCTCCACCTTCACGTCATCAGGATTTTTGAAGTTGACAAACTTCACAAGTCCGTCGAGTTGGTTGTCGGTGGTGAGCGGAGAGTCGCGCAGTATGTATGTGATGTCCGACGAACCGAGCACGTCAAGACGACCACGGAAGCGCAAGGCATCAAGCGGACCATCGGCAAGACCGAGGAAGTTGACATACGCCTTGCCGAAGGCTTCGGAGCGTGCCTTCTCCTTCGAGTCGATGAGCAGGTAGTTGTTTGCACGCATACGCATATACATCGTCATGTTCGACATATTGCTGAAGTCGACATTGCCGTAGAGCGTCAGTGGATTACCATTGCGTGCGAAGAGTTGGAAGTTCTCAAACTTCATCTTGCTATCGGTTATCGTCACCGGGTCTTCGCACAAGCGCATCTTCACGCCGTAAGGCTCGCTCGCTATATACGCCGACTCGAACATCAGTTCGCCATCTACGTCGAGGCGGTCGAGTTGTCCGTCCACCTTTACATGTCCGACGGCATATCCACCAAAATTGAGTAGGCGTTCGGGGATGAAGCCGTTGAGCATCAACAGTGGTGTGCGCTGCAACTCAATGTCGGCATTAAGATGTCCGAAACCACTTGTGATGTACGTACCGCTTAGCGTGCACACCTCCTGGTCGTCTATCGATAGCGTGCCGTCAACACAATGCTCATTACCTTCGTCGCGTGGCATGTAGATAAACTCGCTCGCCACATTACCAATCTTACAACCATCGTAAGACAAATTGTCAACACGCACAGATGATGACACCGACATATCGCTTTCGCTATTGATGTAGTGGAAGTCGCCATTCATCACACCCGACACGTTCGGTGCATATGGTATAACGGATAGCACCTTGGCAAGGTCGAAGCGAGTGAGTCCGATTGTGAGGTCTTGCAAGGCTTCGGTGCTATCGTTGCTAAACACCTTCACACCCATACCGTCGTCAGCCAGTAACCTCATATCAGCCGAAATGCGGTCGTCGTCGGCAAAGAACACGTAGTTGCCCTTGTTCACCTTAAACTTCTTGTAGCCAAACACGGGGTCGATACCGCCGAGCGACACTCGTATACCGTTCTGCTCCATGTCTGCTTTCACACCAAGAGCCACACCAAGACGGTTGCGATCGTCGTAGATGCGTGTGCCGAAGAAGAGCGACTGTTGATAGAATGCACCACGGAAAAGGGCGTTGAACACGTATTGCTTGTTATAGCGGTTGTTGCGTATCTGTCCATCGAAGAGCGTCTTCGTCGAGTCGGAACTGATGTTGACGCGTATTGTATCGAGTTGTATGCCTGCAGTCACGAGCGAGTCGATGCGCACATTACCATTGATGCCCTGCACGGGCGACGTGTTCATATTAATATAAGCATCGCGGAACTCGTAGCCGAAACGTCGAGCAGTGCGCGAGAGGATGTTCTCCTTGCCGGCATTGAAGTAGACAGAAAGGTCGGGCAGGCGTTCGCGCAGACGCAACTGGTCGATGTAGCGTTCATTGCGCTGCTTCTCAGCCTCTATGTTCACCTCATTAAAGTTGTCGAGTATGTGCTCCACTGAACCAGCACCATCAACACGCAACACAAAGTCGCCACACGCCACATTGGCATGTGTTGAGTCGCTACGTGTGAATATGTCTATCAGAATGTTCTCAGGTCGATATGTAGCAGCCGAGTCGCGCAGCACGATATTGCCGACAACGCCCTGCATACTGTGCGCCGCCTTCAAATCCGACTTCACGTCCAAATGTGCTGTCATCGACGTTTTGAGTGGTCGCTCGGTGAGACCGAGTTTGTAGAAGTCGGCGTAGAGCAGATTGCATATTACGTTGGCATCTATGCGACGATTGTCGAGGAGCGTACGTAGGTCGATAATGCCATTGAGCAGCGGTGTGCGACTATCGAGCAGTGCCCTTCCCACACCGTTGTGCACCTCTGCCTTTAGGTTTATGTTCGAGAGGTCATAATCGGTGTATTTGAAATTATTCACCTTCACACGTGCATCGAGATGTGTCTTTGACGACAGAAAATCGAAGCCTGCACCATCAGCCACGAGTTCGCCGCTGAACGGATGCAACCCCATACCCGGCATGAAGTTCTGAAGTGGCAATGCGTGTGCTTCCATATTGGCACGATAAGCCAACGAACGCATATTGAACGCGCCCCTACCGCGTAGCGAACCACCGCCTTGAGTAGCAACGAAATCCGTAGCATACTGCGGTCCATTCGCTCGGCAATTGCCTTTGAACGTAATGCCTTTGGGTATGCACACTGACGAATTAGCATTCAAGCCCATCATAGGCAGCAGGAAGCTGATGTTGTCGGCACGCGCGTCGAGGTTTATGTTGGCTGTAAGATGGTCTACGTCGGTTAGATTGCCAGCCTTGCCCTCGGCTTTTATGTTGAACGCCGTTGGCAGTTTGGCAGACACCTCACGAATGTTGAGGTTCTGCATATTGCCGTTGATGTCGGCATGAAGGGAGAGCGGTTGCTCTGGCAGACGCAGGATAAACTGCAGAGGCATCATACCGAGCACTTGCAGTATGTCCGACTTACCTACGGAAGCATCAAGATACAGACGCATCACACCAGGGTTGGTGTCGGCAAAGGTAGAGAAGTCCATGTCGGCACTCGCCTTAAGCCACGACACGGGCGTGGTAAGGCGGAAGTCGGGCAGCGAGATGTGTGCCGTGTCAAGGCTCACATGTCCCTTGGCACTGGTCACACTTATGCCGCTCTGCTCACGAAAGGCGCAACGGTTGAGTGCAAGCTGAAGCTGAGTACCTTCTTGTGCAAAACGCAACGAGTCGATGCGCAACGACACATCTTTAAGCTCGATGTGGTTGACATCAAGTCCTTTCTGTCGCAGGGCAAAGTTGTTGTCGTATGTCACAAAGCCGTCACGCCAGTCGAACGTGCCAACCTTGTAAACGCCCGTACCAAGATTGATGTCGCCATTTGCAGCACTGACATCAGCGAGTCCGACACCGATAGCAAGGGTGTCGCCGGGCATGTGTATCTTGACGGCAGAACGCTTCACCGACAAGTGGGTGAAGGCTATCTGCCAGTTGTTTTCGGTTTTGGTTGTGTCTTCTGGTACAGTGTCGCTGAGCGCAATATCAAGATTTGCATCGGTGAGAAGCACGGGTCCAAGGTCTACGGTCTCCTTCGTAAGTGCCACCTTACTCGGTTCTACCTTTAAACGCCCTACTCCACCTTTCACTCGTGCAGCAGGCACGAAATGCGCTGTATTGATATTCACGCGGCGGAAATCCAAGTCGGTAACTTCCACATTGCCTGCAAATAGCGGCATGAGTTTCACACCTACAATCAGTTCGTCGGCAGCAGCGATTGTATCAATATTATTATGCAGCGAATCGTTAGGCTGAGTAGCAAGAAGTCCTTGTATGCTCAAATCGAGTGGGAAGCTAAGGCGCACACGCTCCACCGACACACTCATACCGGTAGACTCCGAAGCATAAGCAGCAGCCTTCTTTACCACCCAGTTTTGCACGGGCGGTATGTAGAGCAGCACAGCCAACAGCACGAGGAGCACTATCGGCGTGGCAAGAACGGCTGCCGCAACCTTTAAACTTCGTTTATATATAGGCTTCATCTTCGTTCTATTTTATATTGCAGTTCGTAATGTTCGAGGTATTTAGGAGGGTATGGCATCTTGCCATACCTACGCAGCCTTCTGATTAAGCAGACTTTTAGGAAAGGGAAAGAGGGTAAGCCTCCTTTAGGCGTTTAAGCCGAACTAAGCCTCTTTAGCCCTTCTAAGCCCTCCCCGACGGGGAGGGTTGGGAGGGGCTTTTTACTTTTTTACTCTTTTACTCTTTTACTTTTAAAAGTTGCCAAAGTCTGTCTGCCGGCACTTCTGCCTCAACACAAATTGGCTCTTTCGATACGGGGTGTACAAACTCTACGCGGCGTGAGTGGAGCGAGATGCTTCCGTCGGGGTTACTGCGTGGTGCTCCATACTTCAGGTCGCCCTTTATTGGGCATCCCATGTGCGCCAGTTGGCAGCGTATCTGGTGATGTCTACCCGTGAGTAGTGTAATCTCAAGCAGCATATAGTTGTCCGACACGGAGCGCACCTTATACTTCAGAACAGCCTTCTTCGCACCTGGTACCTCCTTGGGGTGGGCGTAGCTTTTGTTTTGGCGTTCGTTGCGTGTGAGCCAGTCGGTTAGCGTTCCCTCTGGGGCTATTTCGCTGCGCTTCGTTATAGCCCAATACGTTTTGTGGACATCGCCCGTGCGGAACATATCGTTCAGCCGCGAGAGTGCTTTAGAGGTCTTGGCGAAGACAACAAGTCCGCTCACGGGGCGGTCAAGACGATGCACAACACCGAGGAACACGTTGCCAGGTTTGCTGTACTTCTCTTTGATATACTCCTTCACGATGTCGCTGAGCGGTTTATCGCCGGTTTTGTCGCCTTGAACGATTTCGCCGCTACACTTGTTGACTATGATTATGTGGTTGTCTTCGTAGACTACTTTCATTGTTTGCCAGTTAATAAAAACACAAAGAGGGTGTATCAAAATAGAAGTTATGGAAGTTGGGGCTCCCGATAATTTCAGTTTTGAAACACCCTCATTATCGTAAAAAATCTGCTTGTAGACAGAATTACATGTTCATGCCACCATCTACCTGAATAACCTGTCCGCTTACGTATGAAGACATATCAGAAGCGAGGAATACGCATACGTTTGCGATGTCTTCTGTCTGACCTCCGCGACGCAATGGAATCTTCTTCATCCAGTCCTTGCGTACGTCCTCTGGAAGCTGTGCTGTCATTGGTGTCTCGATGAAACCAGGAGCGATAGCGTTAGCACGCACGCCCTTCGGACCAAGCTCCTGAGCGATTGACTTTGCCAAGCCAATCATACCTGCCTTAGAAGCTGAGTAGTTGCACTGGCCAGCATTGCCATGAACGCCTACTACTGACGACATATTGATGATTGAACCGCTACGCTGACGAAGCATGATCGGCGCACAAGCGTGGATGAAGTTGAACGCTGACTTGAGGTTTACGTTGAGCACTGCGTCCCACTGAGCCTCAGACATACGGAGCATCAATCCGTCCTTTGTGATGCCAGCGTTGTTCACCAACACGTCGATAGAACCGAAGTCGGCATGTATCTGCTTTACAACTTTCTCTGTCTCCTCAAAATCGGCAGCATTGCCTGCGTATGCACGACAAGTAACGCCCAAAGCCTCAATCTCCTTACGTGTAGCCTCAAGTCCGGCAGCCATGTCGTCGTTGAGCACGAGGTCGGTGAATGCGATGTTTGCGCCTTCAGAGGCGAACTTCATAGCGACAGCCTTTCCGATGCCGCGGGCTGCTCCCGTGACGAGGGCAGTCTTACCTGTTAATAATCCCATTTCTTAAATTATTAAATATATAAACGTTTCTAATTGTTCAATTTCTTTCCGAGCGCACCATACACCACCTTTGCCACGAGCGGCTTGCTGGCTTCCTCGGTGAGTCCGTGACCGATGCGTCCGTAGATGAACGGCACCTCAAGACCCTTTATACAATAGTGAGTGATATCAGCTACGAGGTTTACGTCGTCGATATCAAACTCGCCGTCCGCCTTGCCCTCCTGATAAACCTTACGAAAGAGATCTATCTCATAGTCGTCAAACTTTTTGCGCACCTTCTCCACCATCCAAATATTGCGGAAGAACTCGGCACGCAGATTGCCATTGCGCACTACCGTCTCTCTAATCATGATCAGATGGGTGTAGATAAGCTCTATAACCTTGTCCAACGGACGCATCTTCATAGCAGCCACCTCGTCGAGCTTGTCGCTCAAGCGCTCCAATTCCGACTCTATCACAGCCGAATACACCTCCTCCTTGCTATTGAAATAGGTGTACAACGTGCGACGACCTTTGCCCGATGCCACGGCGATGTCGTTCATCGTGGTGTTCGCTACGCCGTTCTTTGCAAACAGCTGTCGCGCAATATCTATGAGTTTCTGACGTGTCTTGGATATTGACATATTGAGATTACCCCTTTCCTGTTTATTTTAAACGAATAAGCAGAGCGTTGCAGCACTCTTTAATGGACGAGAGTTGCATTTGCACACACCCTCTAACAATGTGCAAAAGTACTGCAATATTTTCAAAAAAGCAAATAAATGGGCGTTAATATGCTCACTTATACCGCATTTCTTCATTTATATCCACATCCGCGTCGGTCGATGCAGACATCCGCGCCGGTCGATGCAGACATCCGCGTCGGTCGATGCAGACATCCGCGTCGGTCGATGCAGACCGCCCAAAACCTACAACAACACTATTGTACGTCAGACTTAAAATAAAAGAAGTTATACTTTGAAGGTTTAAAAGATTTTCATATCTTTGCATAAGAAAGGCTGCATCTCGGCAATTCAAGCAAACTTGATTGCACTCGATTTGCACTTTCTTTGCATAAAAACAACTAAAACCTATATCATAATATGACGCTAAACAAACACACCACCATACTCAGTATGGCTTTCGCCGCAATCATGTCGTTTGGCACTATGCAAACCGACGCTCAGTCGCTCTCGCCGTCAACCAAATGGCAGTGGGATAAAGGTAAAATCGTGATTGAGTCGCCCGAACGACCTGCCGGACAGAAGGACGTGCTACAGTTAGCTCTGCCAAAGATGAAGACTGTACGTGTGGGCTTCGTCGGTCTGGGTATGCGCGGACCAAGTGCTGTGGCTGACTTCGCACTCATCCCTGGCGTAGAGATTGTAGCACTGTGCGACTATGAGCACGACCGTGCCGAGCGACAGAACGCAACACTACGCAAACACGGACTGCCTCCAGCTGCTGTATATTCGGGCGAAAAGGGATACGAGGACTTATGCAGACGCAACGATATCGACCTCGTGTACATCGCTACCGACTGGGACCACCACGCCATTGTAGCAAAGTGCGCTCTCGAAAACGGCAAGAATGTGGCTGACGAAGTGCCATCGGCTATGAACTTGGAAGAATGTTGGGAACTGGTAAATCTCGCCGAGCAGAAACAGCTCAACTGCATGATTCTTGAAAACTGCTGCTACGACTGGTTCGAAATGCGAACGCTGAACATGGCGCAACATGGTGTATTCGGTGAGATAATACGTGCACAAGGAGCATACATCCACAATCTCGACGAGTTCTGGGACTATTATTGGAAAAACCCAAACGGTTCCGACCCCGAACAATTAGGATGGCGACTAAAATACAATCGCGAAAATCGTGGCGACATATACGCTACGCATGGCTTAGGACCAGTAGCGCAGGCACTCGACATTCATCGTGGCGACCGCATGGCACTACTCGTGGCAATGGACACAAAGAGCGTACACGGAAAGGAGTTGGTGGAGGCGAAAACGGGTAAGCCGTGCAACGACTTCCGAAACGGCGACCACACAACAACACTTATTCGTACCGCAAATCAAAAGGTTATAGAGCTGCAACACGATGTGATGAACCCTCAACCCTACAATCGACTATATCAGCTAACTGGCTCACGTGGCTTCGCCAACAAATATCCCATCGAAGGATACGCTTTGGACAGCAAGCAGCTCACTGCAAGCGGTGTGCAACCACAAGTGGACAACCTCTCTACACACAGCTTCATGCCAGAAGCCGAAAGAAAAGCACTCGAAGAGAAGTACGAACACCCAATTCTGAAGAAGTTCGGTAAACTGGCAAAAGAGGTTGGAGGACATGGCGGCATGGACTTCATTATGACTGCGCGTCTCGTCTACTGCCTGCAAAACGGACTGCCGCTCGACATGGACGTGTACGACTTGGCAGAGTGGTGCGTCATCGCCGAACTCAGCGCATTGTCAATGGACAACGACTGCGCTCCAGTCACCTTCCCCGACTTCACTCGCGGACTATGGAACAAGTACCAAGGCTACCGCCACGCCTATGCTTCGCCTGAGGAAGAGGCAGCAACAGAAGCTATCGCCAAAGCCTTCACAAAGGCATCCAAAGATGCAACAGCTAAGTTTAAGCTATGGCAACTCTACGACAATGTGCAGAATGCCAAGAGCGATGCAATGAAGCAGAAGGCACAAACAGCTCTCAACAAAGCTGTAGCCAAGGCAAGAGCAATCGTAGCCAAACAACTGTAACACCCCTTAACACCCCTCAACACCCCTCAACACCCCTCAACACCCCTTCACCTCTTTTTACCCGAATAACAATACTTAATCAATCGCCTGCTATATGATAACTCTTCCCGAAAGTTTTTGGATTTTATTCGTGATAATAATCTTTTGCCTTATAATAAAGGAGGCGAAGAATGGTGTCTCGCATTCATTAAATCCAGAAAAAGCTAAACAAGAACTCGAAGACGCCAAGGAATCACTTGCGTTTACAAGGCATAAATCATGGCTTATACGTGTTGCCGACCGCGAATCGCGACGTATGGAGAAGCGCCTTGAATATCTGTACCGTCTACGCAAAAAGGCTGTAAAACGCTTTGGCGAGGAGTCAGAACAAGTAGCACGTATAGACAAATGGTTAATGGAGGTGCGACGATATATGTATGATTTTTCAAAGATATCTATGGCAGCATTTAACATGCACATTGGTATCTAAATGAATCTCGAATATTTTTCGTATATTTGCGGTATAACCACTTAAATCGTCTGCAATATGTTAGCAATACTTATTTTCAGCTGGATAGTATCAGTCCTTCTTGTACTTTTAGCCGAAAGAAATAACGGCTATTCTTCATCGTTGAATTACAAGCAAAGAGAAGAAAGACTCAAAGAAGAAGGACGTAGGCTTGACCGTAAAAGAGCTGCTTTAAAAGCTAAACATAAAGAAGAACACCGTATATGGATGGAGCTTATGGGTTTCTCAAAAAAAGAAGACATAGACGAAAGCAAAAAAGACGACACCGAGAAAACACAATAATCATGTATTTTCCAGGTTTTTATATAAATGCTACTTTCGGTTCACAAACCAAAAGTAGCATTTTTTATGACAACAACTCAAACTTTCGAGACCATTTTAACTCCAGACTTTGCAGTCTCGAATATTTTGCGTATATTTGCGGTATAACCAATCAAATAATTAGATTATGCTTATCAAATTTACAATATTTGGAGCCTTGTTCTTTGTTTGCGTAGCCATTCGTTCTTTATGCGAGAGTATACGTGATGAAACGAAACGTAGTAGCGTTGCCCGTAGAATTGAGCGAGAGGCAAAGAGGCGCAAATTGGAGTTAAAACGCGCAAAATTAAAAGCAAAAAAAGAAGAAGATGGGCTCATATAATATTGTTGTGTTTTTAACAATATTATATGAGCCCTAACAAAGCGTCCGAGCTACCGTCCGAGTCTCCGCAACGCCCATAAACGAATTATGGTCGAAGTCCCTTTGTATAAAGGAATTTCGACCATTCTGTAGTTGCGGAGGCAGGACTCGAACATGCGACCTCCAGGTTATGAGCCTGGCGAGCTACCAACTGCTCCACTCCGCGATATTAACCACGCATTCAGATTAGCAATAGAAGCATTTCTGAATTGCGAGTGCAAAGGTATGACTTTTTAGCGAGACCACCAAATATTTTCGCAATTATTTTTCAAACCATAGCAAAAAACACACTTTTAGCACCTCATCAGCCCCCAAAATCGTCTATTTTTGACTACTTCCCATTAAAGTTCGAGAAGTTTGTTGTAGCGCAGAGCATTCAGCTGACGCAACAATTCGAGTCGTTCTTCGGTAAGTCGACCGGTTTTCAAAAGCCTTTTATTATACTTCCACCAGTTGAGTAGTCCGCGGTTTTCTACCTTTTTCTTATCGGGCAGCTGATGATTTGCTTCAAGGTAACAGCGAAGTGCTTTATAGTGACTCAACCATTTTTCTTCATTCTTAGTTTGCATAGCAATCTGATTTATGAGGTGTAAAAGTACAAAAACATTACTACATCGCAAAACAATTATATAAAATAATGTGGATATGGGTTATTTCGAGTAACTTTGCACCACCGATGCAGCCTAAAAAAGTAAAAGAGTAAAAAGGTAAAAAGTAGGAGGTATGGGCATCTTGCCCATACCACGCAGCCTATATAAAAGTAAAAAAGGAAAAGGAACAATAAACAAAATAATGACAGAACAGTTTAAAGACAAGCCATATAACGACTACGGTCAGTGGATACGCCAGCAATTTCCGTTCCGTGTACAGAAGATTTCTGTAGATGCAGGGTTCTCCTGCCCAAACAGAGACGGCACATTATCACACGGTGGATGCATCTTCTGCGACAACCGTACGTTCAACCCATCCTACTGCCAACCATCGAAACCGATAGCGCAGCAGATGGAAGAGGGCAAGGCGTTCTTCCGTCGTAAGTATCCCGACATGAAATATCTCACCTACTTTCAGGCTTATAGCAACACCTATGCCCCACTCGACGTGCTGAAACTGCGCTACGAGGAGGCGTTGGCTGTGGACGACGTAGTGGGACTGGTCATCGGTACACGCCCCGACTGTATTAGCGATGAGCTACTCGACTATCTGGAAGAGCTAAACCGCCGCACGTTCCTCATCGTGGAGTACGGCATCGAGTCGGTAAACGACGACACGCTGCGCCACATTAACCGTGGTCACGACTTCGAGTGTAGCCGACGGGCAATAGAACTAACGCACGACCGTGGTATTCTCACCGGTGGACACATCATACTCGGACTGCCAGGCGAAGACCGCGAGGAGAACGTCCGCCAAGCCTCGATAGTGTCGCAACTGAAGCTCGACATTCTGAAGATACACCAGTTGCAAATCATCCGTGGCACGCAGCTCGCCGACGAATACACGCAAAAACCTTTCAAGCTCTTCACGCCCGACGAGTATATCGACACCTGCATTGCTTACCTCGAGCGTCTGCGCAGCGACATAATCGTGGAGCGCTTCGTCAGCCAGTCGCCTGCCGACATGCTCATTGCTCCGAAATGGGGCATAAAGAACCACGAGTTCACCAACCGACTTGTGAACAGAATGAAGGAACTCGACACGTGGCAAGGAGCTTTTAAAAGTAAAAGAGTAAAAAGGTAAAAATAGGAGGTATGGGCATCTTGCCCATACCACGCAACCTAAAAAAGCACAAGAAAACGACAAGGTATTGTCACTACCTCAATATTATAGAATACGCTGGTGCACTTCTTGCTCTGGCAAGCGGCAAAGCCGAGCGGAGACAAGTGCACCCCCTTGAAGGCAACATCTCAACACCACACCATCTCAATATCTCAACACCACACCATCTCAACATCTCAACACCATCATGCCACTACACATAGCCATTATCGGAGGTGGCGCAGCCGGCTTCTTTGCTGCAATAGAAGCGAAGCGCAACTATCCCGACACCGACATCACCATCTTCGAGAAGAACCAGAAGATGCTCGCCAAAGTAGCCGTCACGGGTGGCGGTCGCTGCAACCTGACCAACTCCTTCGAGCAGATCAGCGACCCTAAGCACGCCTATCCGCGTGGCGACAAACTCATGAAACGTCTCTTCAAACGCTTCGACCACCACGCTGCCTACGCATGGTTCGAGCGCGAAGGCGTGCCACTCACCACGCAGGAAAACGAGTGCGTCTTCCCCGTCTCGCAGGATGCAATGAGCGTTGTCAACTGTCTCACCACACTTGCCTCGCAGCTCGGCGTGAAGCAACTGAGCGGTTACCAACTGAAGGACATCAGCCGGAACGCCGACGGCACATTCCACCTCACGTTCGCAGGTGGCAAAGAAGCCGACTTCGACCGTGTTGCCATCGCCACGGGCGGTGCTCCGAAGGGCGAAGGACTCGACGTGTTCGCACGCTTAGACCATGATATAGCTACGCCCGTGCCGTCGCTCTTCACGTTCAACATAGCCGACCGCAGTTTTCTTACGCTCATGGGCACCGTGGTAGAAGACGCCATCGCGTCGCTGCCCGGCACGAAGTTCCGCGCTGAGGGTCCGCTGCTCGTCACCCATTGGGGCATGAGCGGACCGGCTGCGCTGAAGCTATCTGCTCATGCCGCACGCTATCTGCAGGAGCACAACTACCAGGCGGACGTGGCAATCAACTGGACGGGCGAGAGTAGACGCAACGTGACGGAGGAGGAGATAGCCTCCATCGCCACACGCAACCCACAGAAGCAGCTTGCCACGATACGCCCGTTCGACTTGCCATCGCGCCTGTGGGTCTACCTGCTGCAGAAGACGCAGAACGACCCCACACGCAAGTGGGGCGAATTGGGCAAGAAGAACCTCAACCGCATCGTGGAAGCACTCACCAACGACATATACCGCATCACGGGCAAGGGCCGCTTCCGCGACGAGTTCGTGACATGTGGCGGTGTCTCGCTTTCGTCGATAGACATGCACACGCTGCAGAGCAAGCACTGCCCCGGACTATTCTTCGCTGGCGAGGTGATCGATGTTGATGCCATCACTGGAGGTTTCAATCTGCAAGCAGCATGGACTATGGGCTATGTAGTAGGCCAGCACATCGGCGAACAATGAAAAAAGCGGACTCAAATATTTGCCGTTACACATAAAATCAGTATATTTGCAAAATTAATAAACCAATAATTTTTACACATGAGATCAATTCTTTCAACACTCGCATTCGCTGTCATCACACTGACAGCCTGCGCGCAATCAATTCCTGGTACGGAGTATAGCATTAAAGGCACCTGCCAAGCAGGTGTTAGTAAGGTATATGTAATGGACGTTAACGGCAATCGCCCGACCGCAATCGACAGTGCCACCGTCGAAGACGGCAAGTTCGCGCTGAAGGGTTCGGCAGAGAAGGACGCACTGCTCGGCCTCACCATTACCAAGAAGGAATACTGCGCATTCTTCAACGACGGCACACCTATCGTTGCCGACCTTGAGAAGAAAACGCTCACCGGCTCGGAGCAGAACACCAAGCTCAACGCCTACGACCGCGAGATAGATGCCCTCGGCAGTGAGGCGCAGGCTCTCTACGCCCAGTTTACAAAGGCTCAGCAGAGCGGTATGAGCGAGGCAGAGCTGCAGAAGCTCGCCAACGAGCTCGGTCCGAAGCTTAACGACATCTCGGAAAGCGTATCGCTCCGTTCGCTCGAAATCATCAAGGAGAACAAGGACAACCTCATCCCCGTGGCTTTCGTCAACAACGTGATGTACTACGTGGAGTTCCCGGTTTTGCAGGAGATACTCAACGAGAAGTACGCCTACGCCAAGCATCCTGCGCTTGCTCCTGCACGCCAGTATTTAGCTATGCTTGTCAAGAAGGCAGGTATCATCGGCAAGCCGTTCACAGACCTCACCGAGAACGATGTCAACGGCAATCCGCACAAGCTCTCGGAGTACTGCGGTAAGGGCAACTACGTGCTCATCGACTTCTGGGCTTCGTGGTGCGGACCATGCCGTGCGGAGATGCCTCACGTGAAGGCTGCCTATGACAAGTACAAGTCGAAGGGCTTCAACGTGGTTGGTCTGTCGTTCGACAACAAGCTCGAGAACTGGAAGAAGGCCATCGCCGAGATGCAGCTCGACTGGGTTCACCTCTCCGACCTTCAAGGCTGGCAGAGCGTAGCCGGTCAGGTGTACGGCATACGCTCGATACCGGCAAGCTACCTTGTCGACCCTACTGGCAAGATTATCGCAGCCGACCTCAGAGGCGAGCAGCTGGAGGCTAAGCTGAGAGAGATTTACGGAGAGTAGTTATCAACAGAACACCCCTCACACTCAATAGGTTTTTATGGATAACAGTAAACAGGCTACTCTTGAGCTGGGCACAAAGCCCGTGGGCAAGCTGCTGATGCAGTACGCGCTGCCCGCCATCGCTGCCATGACGGCGGCGTCGCTCTACAACATGACAGACAGTATATTCATCGGACAAGGCTGCGGTGCACTCGCCATCAGCGGCCTTGCCGTTACATTCCCCTTACAGAACCTCGCAGCAGCGTTTGGTGCCGGTGTGGGCGTAGGTGCTTCTACGTGCATATCGGTGAAGTTGGGACAGAAAGACTACGCCACCGCCGAGCGTGTGTTCGGCAATGCTTTCACGCTGAACGTCATCATCGGCGTTGCGTTCAGCATCATATCGCTTCTCTTCCTCGACCCCATCCTGCGCTTCTTCGGCGCAAGCGATGCCACCCTACCCTACGCACGCGAGTATATGGTCATCACGCTCGCCGGCAACGCCATCTCGCACATGTTCTTCGGCATGAATGCCATACTGCGTGCTGCGTCGAAGCCGCGCTCGGCCATGATGGCATCAATAATGACGGTGGTGCTCAACGCCATACTCTCGCCAATATTCATCTGGCCGCTGCACATGGGCATAGGCGGAGCCGCCCTTGCCACAATCATTGCGCAAGCCACGGTGCTCTGCTGGCAGCTGAGGATATTCAGCAATCCGCAGTGCATCGTCCACTTCAAGCGTGGCATCTACCGCCCCGTGTCGCACATCATCAAAAACATCATAGCCATCGGCATCTCGCCGTTCGCCATGAACGCCTGCTCGTGCATCGTCATCATCTTCATCAACAAGGCACTCACTTTCCACGGTGGCGACCTTGCAGTGGGCGCATTCGGCATTACGAACAAGATTGCGTTCATCTTCATAATGATAAACATGGGCATGAATCAGGGCATGTTCCCAATCGCAGGCTACAACTACGGCGCACGCAACTACGACCGTCTGCTGCGCGTACTGAAGTACACCATGACGGGCGCTGTGCTCATCACCACCGTCGGCTGGGCTATTGCACAGACCATGTCCTACGAGTGCGCACGCCTGTTCACCTCCGACGAGACACTCATCCGCATCTCGGAGCGTGCCATCATCGTCACCATGCTCACCTTCCCATTAGTGGGCGCACAGATGGCAAGCACGGGCTTCTTCCAGAGTATCGGCAAGGCAAAGATAAGCATGCTGCTCTCGCTCTCGCGCCAGCTCCTGTTCTTCCTGCCGGCATTGCTCGTACTGCCCAACTTCTACCAAACCGACGGCGTGTGGCTCGCGCAGCCCATCAGCGATGTCATCTCATTCGTTGTGGCAATAGTGCTGCTCACGAAGTACGTGAAGAAGTTCAAGGCAGCGCAAGCTGAGGGGGCAGCAGTATAACCGACAGCTACATTAACAAACTAAAGCAAAGAGACATGAACAACGATAAACTTATAATCAGCGTAGGCCGCCAGCTTGGCAGTGGCGGCAGAACGATAGCAAAGATGCTGGCAGAGGAGTTCGGCTGCACGTTCTACGACCGCGAAGTGCTTGAGCTGGCTGCCAAGGAAAGTGGGTTCAGTCCCGAGTTCTTCGAGAAGAACGACGAGCGCAAGGGCTTCCTCGACCAGATATTCCACATGCACGTGCCGTTCATCTCCGACTCGTCGTTCTACGACAACGGACTCTCGCAGGAGAGTCTGTTCCGCATACAGAGCGACGCCATACGCAAGGCAGCCGACGAGTCGTCGTGCGTGTTCGTGGGCAGATGTGCCGACTATGTGCTGCGCGACAAGCCGAACTTGGTGACGGTATTCATCACAGCCGACCTCGACGAGCGCGTCAGCAACATCTGCAAGCGACACAACTGCTCGGCTGAGGAGGCACAGAAGCTGATCAGCGACAAGGAGAGCACACGCTCCTCCTACTACAACTACTACACGGGCAAGACGTGGGGCGACAGTGCAAGCTACGACCTCTGCGTCAATGCGTCGCGCCTCGGACCCGAAGGCACGAAGGAGTTCATAGCCGACTTTATAAGAAGGAGAATGAAACTATGAAAAAGATAGGCATAATCAGCGACACCCACTCCTACTGGGACGACCGCTACTTGAAACACTTTGAGTCATGCGACGAGATATGGCACTGTGGCGACATCTGCTCTACGGTGCTCGCGGAGCGCTTGGCTGAGTTTCGTCCGCTGCGTGCCGTCTGCGGCAACTGCGACGGCGGCGACCTGCGCCTCATGTTCCCCGAGGTGCTGCGCTTCAAGTGTGAGGAGGTGGAGGTACTGATGAAGCACATCGGTGGCTACCCCGGCAAGTACGACCCGAGCATACGCCGACAGATAATGGAGCGACCGCCAAAGCTCTTCATCAGCGGACACTCGCACATACTGAAGATAAAGAACGATCCACTGCTCGGACTGCTGCATATCAACCCCGGAGCAGCCGGGCTGCAGGGATGGCAGACGGAGCGCACCCTCGTCCGACTCACCATCGACGGAGCAACAATGAAGGATTGCGAAGTGATTACGTTAGGTACGCCAGGCAGACATAGCGCGATGTAATATATTATAAGGTATATATACCGCAAATCGCCCACAAGCTCGATTGAGCTTGTGGGCGATTTTTATTAGGGGGTGCAGTTGTCTCAACTGCACCAACAAGGTAGAATGCAAATTATATTAATTGGTGCAGTTGAGACAACTGCACCCCCTGTAATTAGCTAACCTTGTTCAGCTTCTTGATGATAGAGAAGATGAAGACAGCAGAGAGCAAGCAGATGCCTGCCAAAACGCCCCAGATAGTAACAAGGCTGAGGTTCTGACCCCACATGATGCCTGGGAGCATTACGAGCTGATTGCCGATAGCAGTAGCACCGAACCACAGACCCATCATCAGACCTGCATACTTCGGAGGAGCCACCTTCGTTACGAACGAGATACCGATCGGCGAGAGCAGAAGCTCGGCAAAAGTGAGGATGAGGTATGTAGAGATGAGGAGGTTAGCACTTACGCGAGTGCCCTCAGTAGCAGGGTTGCCTTGTGTGAGCGGCAACTCAAGACCCATAGAGCCTACAGCCATCCATACGAAGCCGAGAGCAGCTACAAGCATACCCAAACCAATCTTTTCAGGCGATGTCGGCTCCTTGCCAATCTTGTTGAGCCAAGAGAATATAGCCACACTCACTGGTGTCAACGCCACCACGTAGCACGGGTTGAACTGCTGGAAGATAGGAGCCTTAACGTCTACTGCACCCTCAAGAGCATTGTAAGCATAGAAGAGGTATGAGATAGCAGCAACGATAACGCCGAGCGAAACGAGCTTGCCCTTGAAGGTCTTGCTCTGAGCGAGTCCGAAGCTTGCGTAAACCACGAAGATGCAAGCCACGAGGTTGCGCACGTCGAACGCCATTGACTGCAGACCCTCAGAGGTCTTCTGCGTATAGTCGCGAGCAAAGAGTGTCAGGGTAGCACCGTTTTGGTGGAACGCCATCCAGAAGAAGATAACCACAGCAAACACAAGACACAAGCAAACGATGCGCTCCTTTGTCTCTGCAGGAGAAAGCTCGTTGAAATCCTTACGCTCTAAAGAATCGTCGTCCTTCTTCTTTGTTTCAGAAGCAAGCACGTGCTTGTAGGTGAAACCAAAGATATAATATATAGCGATACTAACGATGAGCGATGCACATGCTACGGCGAAAGCGAAGTGGTAAGAATCTTCTACCGACACACCGAGGCTTGCCTGTGCCCAATCCATAATTTTGATGGCTGCTGTAGGAGCGAACATCGCACCGATGTTGATAGCCATGTAGAAGAGCGAGAAACCAGAGTCGCGGTTCTGCGCATACTTCGGCTCGTCGTACAGACGACCTACCATCACCTGCAGGTTGCCTTTGAACAGACCCGTACCAAAAGCAATCAGGACGAGCGCAAGGCCCATTGCTCCTGCTGCCACCATGTCCTTGCCAAGCGGAAGCGAGAGCACGAGGTAACCGATGAACATGATGAAGATACCACTTGTCACCATCTTGCCGAAACCGAACTTGTCGGCTGCGATACCGCCAATGATAGGAAGGAAGTAGACCATCATCAGGAAAGTTGAGTAAATTGTACTTGCTGTTCCGGTAGCATAACCGAAGTTAGCCTGCAAGTAGAGTAAGAACACAGCAAGCATGGTGTAGTAGCCGAAACGCTCACCAGTGTTTGCCAAGGCTAATGCCCACAGACCTTTTGGTTGATTTTCAAACATAAATTGTATTGTTTTTATTGATTAAGTTATTTTTCCGTAGTTACAATATCACAACTTACAAATTTAAGAAGAATAATTCTATTTGCCAAATGTATGTCATCTTTTCGTAACAAAATATAGCAATTATATAGTTGTGGGGGCTTTATCGGGGCGTGGTGGTAGGCTTTTGGACGATGTATTGCTGCAGTTGTGCATCGGACGGCGAACGGAATCCAATCGGACGGCGAACGGAATCTGATCGGGCGGCGGACGGAATCCGATTGG
>ENA-ORNF01000735-ORNF01000735.1-human-gut-metagenome-genome-assembly--contig:-NODE-735-length-32124-cov-7.615392_pt1 | contig 32124 bp, 42 predicted proteins | sample MGYA00242110_ERZ509012 | MGnify/ENA primary metagenome ERZ509012 (study PRJEB26280, sample SAMEA2338714) | human gut metagenome | biome: human gut; feature: human-associated habitat; material: faeces...
CAGCCTCCGCACCGTGTCCCGTCGGTGTGGATTGTTCGGGGTTATGCGCTTCATCAGTAGGGGCGCGCACCCAATAAAAGCGGGGTTTTCTGTTCCTGATAAAAGCCTCCTTTCCGCGCCGCCTATTCAAGTTCGGCGGCGTCTACTTCGTAATAGTCAAATACTTCGTCGGGCTTGACGATTGCGGGGCGGCGTCTTAAATGCTTTTCCATATCAAACGTATTCTTTTTGTCATAGTCCGACAGGTATTTGTAGTTGGGGTGTTTGGTAATATCGTATTTCTCGGAGAAAAAGGGGCGTACCCCTCGTAACTGCAAGATACATTTGCCGCCGTCCATAACGGCAATTTCATCTTGGCTCATAAGCTCCTTGCCTAACTTCTGATAGTTCAGCCCGTGGGAAAGCTCCCGCCCTCTGTTCTCGGAAGTGTTGAAGCTGTCTATGGTTTCCTTTCCCAAGATTTCCGATATTTCTTTGAGGGTGGTTTTTTCCTTGCCGCCCAAAAACAAGGTCGTGTCGCAGTTGCCGACAATCGTATCGGCGTTATCCTTGTAAATGGCTTTAAGCTGTGATTGTGATTGCAAAATAATAGAAGCCGATATTTCACGGCTTCGGATGGTGGCAATCAGCTTATCGAAGTTCGGTATCTGGCCGATGTTGGCAAACTCGTCCAGGATTAGACGGACATGGACGGGCAGTCGCCCGCCGTAGAAGTCATCCGCCTTGTCGCAGAGCAGATTGAAAAGCTGACTATACATGAGGGCGGCCACGAAATTGAAAGTGCTGTCCGTATCCGAAAGGATCACAAACAGCGCCGTCTTTTGGTCGCCCAGGGTATCCAGTTCCAGTTCGTCATATTCCATCAGGTCCCGCAGCTCCTTGATGTCAAAGGGAGCAAGCCGGGCACCGCAGGAAATGAGAATGGATTTTAAGGTTTTGCCTGCCGCCATCTTGAATTTGCGGTACTGCTTGACGGCAAAGTGGTCCGGCTCCCGTTCCTCCAACTGAGAAAAAAGCAGGTCCACCGGACTTTGATAGGTTTCGTCGTCCTCTCTGGCTTCACTGGCATTGATAAGGTCCAGAAGTGTGATGAAGTTCTTTTCTTCCTCCGTGGCCTCGTACCAGATGTAGCCGATCAGTGCGGAATAATAGAGGCGTTCCGCTTTGACCCAGAAATCTTCCGAAGATTTTTCGCCTTCGCCCTTCGTGTTCATAATCAGGGCGTTCACCAGCTTTAAGATATCTTTCTCTGATCGGATATAAGCCAGCGGATTGTATTTCATGGATTTTTGGAAGTTTATCAGGTTGAGGCACTTGATACGGTATTTCTTCCGTTCCAGGAAAGCGCCGATCTCCGGCAGCAAGGTTCCTTTCGGATCAGTGCAGACATAGGACGAATGAGCTTGCAGCAGCGACGGCTTACAGAAGAACCGCGTCTTGCCGCTGCCGGAACCGCCGATCACCAGAATGTTTTTATTTCTGGCATACTTCGGCTGCTTTGGACGGCTCGCCATTGTGATCCGTTCCGTCTGCGTCATGGGGATGTTTTGGAAAAAGTCCTTGTCCATGTAGGGAGCAATATCCGCCGCCGTACCCCAGCGGGCAGAACCATACTCGATCCCGTGGCGATACTTCTTAGCGTTCTTGCCTTTCAGGTAGACCGCCATGCGAAGGATCACCGCACCGGCTATGCCGATCAGCAGGTCCGTGGGATGAAAACTGAGCCACGGGGAGGAAAGGGCTGCCGTGAAGCCGTCCCCAATGGAGAGCAGCTTGCCGGAAAGGTCAGCACCGGGCGCAAGCCGGAAAGCCTGTGCCAGCTTATCGAAGGGATACACGAACAGAAGATACGGGAGATTCAGCAAAAACAGTTTTTTCATGTTCATCTCTGCACGCTCCGATCTTTGACCTTTACTTTCTCCCGGTCAATGGTGCGGTGTTCCGTTTTCTCCGCCGCCTGTTCCTTCGCCTGGGTCAGCCGTTCCCGGATGGAGGGCTTTTCCTCACGGCTCATTTTCCGGCTGGCAAACTCCTGAAATGCCGCTGTGATGGCATCCGCGTCCCGGCTTTTGAAAAAGACCAGGTAACGGGGCTGCTCTGCGGCGGTGTCTTTCTTCAAGGCAAAATCCACATGGTATTTCTTCGCTACACGGGAGAAAGCCTTGATATTCTTGTCACTGATCTCGATATTGGCAAGACCGGCGTTCTGGCTGGCAAGCTGTTTAAGGCTCTGCCTGCCGCGGTAGATTTTGGGCTTCTGGCTTTTCTGGATTTCCTCCAGGAACTTTTTGACGGCCTTTTCAAAGACTTGCTCGCTTAGCTTGGCTCCGTCAACAATGAGCGTTACGGCGCCCCGCGTTACTTCCTCCTGCATTTAGCCTCGCCCCCTTTGCCCGTCCCCGTACATATCGTGCTGCACCAGGGAAGAATAATAGCTGTTGATGGTGGTCGGGGCGTTATACAGCGCCGCCAAAAGGTATTTCTTGATATTGCGGACATAGGTGGTGTTGTCCTTCATGCAGTCCATGACATACTGAACATGAGAACTGTCCAGCTTCATAAACCGGGACTTTACCACCTCCGCCGGATAATCGTCTCCGGCAATGCGGATGACTTTGCGGGCAGAACATACGGTATCCACGATCAGGTCAACGATCTCGTCAAGCTGCTCACGGTCGATATGGCTGTCCTGCACCAGATAGCTGTACTCGATGTTGTCCAAAATCACTTCACGATAACATTCTCTGGCTCCCATCCGATCCGTTCCCATCCTTGCCCCTGCGGGGGTGGGGGGATTTGATTGGATAGGATTTGATATCTCCGTACTTGATAAATCAGTTCTTGATGGATCGTTACTTGATCTATCTTTATTTAATTGGGCGGGTTCTTCCTGAATAGGCGTGACCAATGTTGGGTTTGCCTGTACGGGATTTTCCCGTATAGGTTTTTCCTGTGCAGGCGTTGGCTCTTTAGGCTGCTCCAAAATGGTGTACTCAATCGAGCCGAGCTGACCGTTTGCGCCTCTGACGCGCTCACGGATCAGATAGCCGTGTTCCTCCAGCTCCCGGATGCCGCCACTGATACTGTCGATACCGTCCTTGCAGATACGGGAAAGCCCCTTCATGGTGTAGTCCCAGTTCTCCGGCAGGGACAACATGAGGGAAAGAAGCCCCTTTGCTTTCAGCGACAGGGACATATCCCGCAGATGATGGTTTGACATGACCGTGTAATCTCTGGTCTTTTCAATGCGAAAAACTGCCATGCCTGATACCTCCTTCCTCATGGTTTGAAAAGTGTTGATTTTCGGTGTTTCCTCCGTCTGTATCTCTCCCATACCCTTCACATGGGAAAACATCCATGCCCCTTTCGGTTCGTGGCACAGAGGGGAAGGAACAGCGGATTTTCCACCTTTTTTGATACAGTTTTCAGTTCCCTACAATTCACGGTCTTTGTGGTCATAGCGGAGGTTGCCAGCTATGACCTTCGCATGGTTCTTTATTTTGATAAATCCCTTGTCCTGGTTCTCCAGGGCCTTTCCGTATCCGGCTTCGGTCAGGAACAGGCGCATTTTATCACCCTTGTATCCCATGGGGGACTCATGGGAGAGGACGTCAAAGACGATCATGTGGCGGGTATCGGGATCGAACCGCTCCAGGGCCATGATATCGTGACCGGCCATCTTCTGGGCACCGGATTGCTGCCTGGCCTCCGCCAACATTTCCCCGATAGTCCTTGCCTTGCCGGGCAGACGGTAATTCTTCTGAACATCCCGGATCACATCCATGCACTCCTTATCGGAGAGAGGACGGAGCTTTTTCAAAAGGCCTTCCGCCGTGTCCTTCATGGCCTTGTCAGGTGCATAGCGCCAGGTCATGTAAATCTCATTCAGAGCGGCCCCCTGGCTGGTGCCCTCGACCTGATAGATCATCCTTTTTTCAGCTTCACTTAAATTCATTTATCCGGCTCCTTCCTAAAATGGGCAATAAAAAAGCCACAGGTTTTTTATGCCTGCGGCTTGTGCCATGCTTCGCTTATGTGGGAGCGGAAGACAACAGAAAAGGGATACCATTCGTGAAAATAGTATCCCTGCTCTGTAAACTTATTCAATTTTTGATGGTTGCATTGTCTGTCACTGTCCACAAAGCCTTGATTTTACTTGTTTTTCTCAACCATCCTTATCAAAGCCTTGCATTTCCGGGGTTTTTGAACCATTTTGATATAGTCTGAGCAGTCGATTATCTCTTACTGAACTGCGGTGCGCGACGAGCAGCCTTCAGACCATACTTCTTTCTTTCCTTCATACGAGGGTCTCTGGTAAGGAATCCAGCCTTCTTCAGAACGGGTCTGAAGTCACCGTCTACCTGCAGCAGAGCTCTGGAAATACCGTGTCTGATTGCACCAGCCTGGCCGGTGTAACCACCACCGCGAACGTTAACCAGAACGTCAAACTTCTCAGCAGTCTCAGTAGCTGTCAGAGGCTGACGAACGATAACCTTCAGAGTCTCCAGACCGAAGTACTCATCAATGCTTCTCTTATTGATTGTAATATTACCATTACCGGGTACTAAATATACTCTGGCGATGGATTTCTTTCTTCTACCGGTTCCGTAGTATCTTTCTGTTTTAGCCATGATTTATTTTCCTCCTCTCAGTCCTTTAGAATGTCAGTACTTCAGGCTTCTGAGCCTCATGCTTGTGCTCAGGTCCTGCATATACGTGAAGTTTGGTGAACATCTGTCTTCCTAAAGGTCCCTTGGGAAGCATGCCCTTAACTGCAAGCTCGATTACCTGCTCAGGCTTCTTTTCTAACTTTTCTCTCAGGGTAGCTTCTTTTAAGCCACCAACGTAATCGGAATGATGATAATATACCTTCTGATCCATCTTCTTACCGGTTACTTTGATCTTCTCAGCATTGATAACGATAACGTTGTCACCGCAGTCGATGTGGGGAGTGAAGATCGGCTTGTTCTTGCCTCTCAGCACTTTAGCAACCTCAGATGCCAGACGGCCTAAGGTCATGTCAGTAGCGTCTACTACATACCATTTTCTATCGATTGTAGCTGGACTAGCCATAAATGTTTTCATTATGTTCCCTCCATATTACTTTCGCCGATTCGTGATCGACTTTTTCAGTGTTCTGATCCGACGGTAATCTGCAGATGTCCGGCTACATTTTACCTCTTCCCAAAACGGTTGAATACTATATTTCAATGCTTCGTCGGGGCTTTGACTCAGCATATTGAAACACTGTCACAGTCATATATTATATGGCACCAATCAATCAGTGTCAAGATAATTTTAAAACTTTTTACAGTTCTGTTTTGGACATTCTATGAACCAGATGCCTATATATGAGCTAAGATAGTCACGCAGTGACGGAAAACACAATAACTCGACTTTGCGGATGACAGTTACAAAAACTCATATTTCACCAAAGTCAATCCGTGGGCCGGTGCGGTAGGGCCTGCTGCGCTGCGGTCTTTCGCCTCGAGGATCGTGAAGATGTCCATGGGATCCCGCTTTCCCTGACCGATATCTAAAAGGGTTCCGGCAATGATCCTCACCATGTTATATAAAAATCCGTTGCCGCAGACCCGGATCACCAGGTCATTCTCTCCCTGTTCTTCCACTTCTACGGAATACAGGGTGCGCACGGTGGATTCCACCTGGGCTCCGGTCTGACAGAAGCTTTTAAAGTCATGCTCTCCTTCCAGATAAGCTGCCGCTTCCTGCATCTGTCCCACATCCAGCGCATGATAGGTAAACAGAGAATACAACCGCTTGACAGGCATGGGAAACTCCGCCCGGTAGATCCGGTACTCATAAGTCTTGCGGCTGTCGCATCTGCGTGGATGCCAGTCATCCGGCACCTGTTCGGAATTTTGTATCCGGATGTCCTCCGGAAGTCTCTGGTTTAACGCATAGGAAATTTTCTCCGCAGGCATCCGGCTGGTAGTATCAAACACAGCAATATTCCCCAGTGCATGTACCCCGGAATCTGTCCGGCTGGCACCGATGACCTCGATAGGCTCCCGCAGCAGATCTGTGAGACAGCGGTTCAGTTCACTTTCGATAGTGATGCCGTTATTCTGGATCTGCCAGCCATGATAATTCGTGCCGTCATACGCTACGGTCAGACGGACACGCTTTTTTTCTGTTTCCGGCGGCTTTTGCAGCTTTTCCATTTTGATTTCTGATTCCACTGTATTTCACCCGCTTTCTCTCCCGTCACCTGTCTTAGGTTGCCCGGCATTCTCTCCTGTATTTAACGATATACTATCTGCTATGGGCATTATTGTTTTGCAGTAAAAATTTACGGTAGAAATGGTAATCTTCCTACCACAATGCTGATCACCATATATGCAGCAATACAGCCGTAAGCAAGGTAATCTCTCTTATGATAGATCAGCGGCTTCATCTTCGTTCTGCCCTCGCCGCCGCGATAGCATCTGGCTTCCATGGCCATGGCCAGATCGTTAGCTCTGCGGAATGCGGAGATAAACAGGGGCACCAGCAGAGGCACCATAGCCTTGGCTCGCTTGAAAATATTGCCGCTCTCGAAATCCGCTCCTCTGGCGATCTGTGCCTTCATGATCTTATCTGTTTCTTCTAATAATATAGGAATGAACCGAAGCGCAATGGACATCATCATGGCCACTTCATGCACGGGCACCTTGATCACTTTCAGGGGGCCCATCATTTTCTCCATACCGTCCGTCAGGTTGTTCGGTGTGGTGGTCAGTGTCATCACAGAGGATCCGATGATCAATAACGTCAACCGGATTGCCATAGAGATGGCCATTTTCAGTCCCTCCTGTGTAATGGTCAGCTTCCAGATCGTGAGTAGCGGTGTTCCCGGTGTCAGAAACAGATTGAACACCACCGTGATCATCATCAGCATGACAATGGTCTTCATTCCTTTTACCATGAACTTAAACGGCACCTTCGACAAGCGGATCACCAGTCCCAGGAACAGGGCTGCGATCACATATCCCGCATAATTATTGAAAAAGAAGAGGGAAATGATAAACAGAACCGTGCCTCCCAGTTTGACTCTGGGATCCATCCTGTGTATCAGGGATTCTGTCTGATAATATTGTCCTAATGTAATATCTCTAAGCATATTACTCCTTACCTGAGTTTCCGCCCGCCTGTGTCTACCGGGTCGGAACCCGCATCTTACCTCATGCTTCTCTTACTTGTGTTTTGCTTTCCAGACTCTGGCAATCTCTTCCGCTGCTTCCTCTATCGTCGTGGCATCCACATCCACATCTGCGCCTCTTGCTTTCAGATCGTGCATGATATAGGTGACCTGCGGTGCAGCCAGTCCTACCGCTTCCAGTTCTTTGTAATGTTTAAATACTTCCCGCGGCGTATCGTCATACATGACACTTCCCTTGTTCATCACAATGATACGATCCACATATTCCGCCACATCTTCCATGCTGTGGGATACCAAAAGGATCGTAAGTCCGGTCTCGGTCTGCAGTTTTTTGATCTGCTGCAGGATTTCATCCCTTCCCTTGGGATCCAGTCCGGCTGTTGGCTCGTCCAGGATCAGCACTTCCGGCTTCATGGCCAGGACACCGGCAATCGCCACACGGCGCTTCTGCCCACCGGACAGTTCAAAGGGGGACTGATAGAAAAGCTCATCCGGCAGCCCTACCTTTTTCAAGGCATCGTATGCCCGCAGTTCTACCTCTTTTTTATCCAACCCCAAGTTCTTCGGTCCGAAACAGACATCACTGAACACATCGATTTCAAACAGCTGATGCTCCGGATACTGGAACACCAGTCCTACCTTGCTGCGGAGCTTCTTCATATCATAATCCTTGTCGTAAATATCTTCTCCGTTGAAATAAATATGTCCGTCCGTTGCCCGGATCAGTCCATTCAGATGCTGCATCAGCGTGGACTTACCGGAACCGGTATGTCCAATGATACCGATGAACTGTCCATCCGGTATCTTCAGGCAGATATCGTTCAAGGCATGAACTGCCAGCGGTGTATCTTCACCGTATACATAATTCACATGATCTAATATGATAGACATTTTGTCGTATCCTTTCCCGGGTACTTTCATCCGCTGCTGTCCCTGTCACTATTTTCTGTCGCTCTTTCCATAGCCCAGTGCGCTGACCAGCTCTTCCCTTGTCAATATGCCGTCCGGCAGCGGAATTCCCTTTTTCTTTAACTCATACGCCAATAACGTTACCTGTGGCACATCCAGCCGCAGTTTCTTCAGCTGCTCCACCTGGGAAAAAATCTCTCTGGGGGTTCCCTGCATGGCGATCTTGCCACCATCCATGACGAAGACCTTGTCCGCATGAATAATCTCTTCCATATAATGTGTGATCAGGATCAGTGTCACACCTTCCACCTGATTCAGTCCCCTGACCGCCCGGATAACTTCTTTCCGTCCGCTGGGATCCAACATAGCAGTAGGCTCATCCAATACGATACATTTCGGATGCATGGCCAGCACACCGGCAATGGATATTCTCTGCTTCTGACCGCCGGAGAGTTTATTCGGAGAATATTTCCGGTATTCGTACATGCCCACAGCCCGCAGGCTCTCTTCCACTCGCTGCCAGATCTCTTCCGTGGGGATACCCATATTCTCCGGACCAAACCCCACATCCTCTTCCACAACCTGTCCGATGATCTGGTTGTCCGGGTTCTGGAATACCATTCCCGCCGTCTGACGGATCTTCCAGATATTCTCCTCTTCTCCGGTATCCATGCCGTCCACCCACAGTGTTCCTTCCGTGGGATTTAGAATAGCATTCATATGCTTGGCCAGAGTAGACTTGCCGGAACCATTGTGTCCCAGAATGGCTATGAACTGTCCCTGCTCAATATCCAGAGAGACATCATTCACTGCCTTGGTGATCCCTTCCACATTGCCTTCTTCATCCCGGCGGATATATTCATATACTACATTTTTTGCTTTGATGATTTCCATAATAATCTAATAATCTCCATTCCGCAGGCGTTTTTGCGCCGGAGAGTCCTTAACCCTTACGCTTTCGCATGATATCACCCTATTTTACTAGATTATGCATAGATTTACAACACTTAACGGGGAACTGGACTGACTTTTTCAAAATCTCTTGTATGCTTCCCCAAAAAACATTATAGTTATACTAGTATCATTCTGTAACAGAACTACGATCAGAATATATCAGAATCAGAAACGAGGAAAAATGTTATGAATCCGATCGATCGCAATAAAATATGGAAAATGGTGGGGATCCTGGCTCTCATCACTATAGTGGCCGGAGGACTGCTCCGGGTGTCCCAGCACAACTCTTATACTCTGGGAGATTATGCATCGGACAACCCCACACTGGCCTACCAGACAACGGAGCCGTCCCCTTCTGCTATCCCCAGTCCGACTCCTGTATCCGATCCTTTATCCACAATTTCGACAGAAATCCTGCAGGAAGAATCTTCCATGACAGAAAACACCGTTCTTACCGGTGTTTCCCTAAACGGAGAGCTCATGGCAGACCAGCGGACCACCTTGTCGGAAGGCTTCTATTATGAGCCTTTATCCGAGAAATTGCAAAGATATATAACAGGTGTTTCTTATCCAGCTGCTGTGGATAACTCAGAAGGAACTTCGGAAGACCTGTTGAAATCTGTCGAAATTGGCTATGATGATCTGAGATATATCCACATCCTGCATTATGATTTTGAAGGAAATCCTGCAGAAGGTGAACTGATCTGCAACAAAGTGATTGCACAGGACCTGACAGAGATCTTTTATGAACTGTATTGTAATGAATACCAGTTGGAAAAGGTACTTTTGATCGATGAATACAATGGAGATGATCTCGCCTCCATGGAAGATAACAATACCTCCTGCTTCAACTACCGCCCGGTAGAAGGGACAACTTCCCTCTCTAAGCATGCATTGGGGCTGGCTATCGATATCAATCCTTACTATAACCCTTATGTAACTTATAACAAAGACGGCAGTGAACGGGTATCTCCCGAGAGTGCAGCAGCATATGCGGACAGAAGTGCTCCTTTCCCTTATAAAATTGACGAGAACGATCTGTGTTATCAACTGTTCAAGGAACACGGTTTCACCTGGGGTGGACACTGGAATTCCTGTAAGGATTACCAGCACTTCCAGAAGGTGGTGGAGTAAGGACTGGGCTGCCGGCAGTCCGCAAAGCAACGAGGGAATGCAAAGCATCCCCTCGTTGTACGGCTGTCGCCAAATAAGTCTAAAAAAAGACAACCGATAGTGAATGCAAGCATTCCCTCTCGGTTGTCTCTTTTTATCCTTACTTTGCTCGTAGCTTAAACAAGCTCCAGAACAACAGTCATAGCTGCGTCACCCTTACGCTGACCGATCTTAACGATTCTGGTGTAACCACCCTTACGGGTAGCATACTTGGGAGCATACTCATCGAAGAGCTTTGCAACCAGGTCAACTTCCTTGGTGTTCTTTTTCTTACCTGCTGCATCAGCGGGAACTTCAACTACAGGATTCAGAACCTTCAGCATCTGACGACGTGCATGAGATCTGGTAGGCAGATCCTTCTTGATCTCCTTCTCAACTTCGTCGTAAACAGTAACAGTAACACCGTTCTCGATCTTAACCAGCTTGCCATCCTTATCACGATGGGACTCAGCCAGAACCTTACCGGTCTCCTTGTCAACGATCTGCTTAACACGCTTGCCGTCCTTGTCCTTGCGGGCAACCTTGGTAGTAACCTTAACAGTTTCGAAGTTATCCTTCTCCTTTACTGCCAGAGCGATCAGTCCGTCAACGATCTTCTGTACTTCCTTAGCCTTAGCTTCGGTAGTAACGATCTTGCCGTTGTTGATCACTGCTGTTACCTGATTTCTTAATAATGCCTTTCTCTGTGCAGATGTTCTGCCAAGTTTTCTGTACTTTGCCATGATAATTTTCCTTTCTCCATTCATGGTACATCCGGCCATGCACTTTGGACTTACTCACCGAATGCGTTGTTTTTAGCCATTTAGAGATAAACCGCATCCGAACACTTTGGGTTTACCGGATACGGAAATCTTACTTTCTATGTTCAGCCGAAATTAGTTCTCATCGCTGGGATTCAGCTGCAGTCCCAGTTCTTTCAGTTTAGCCAGAACTTCTTCCAAAGATTTACGTCCGAGGTTACGAACCTTCATCATATCTTCTGAAGTCTTATTGGTTAACTCTTCTACAGTATTGATACCTGCTCTCTTCAAGCAGTTGTAAGAACGAACGGAAAGCTCCAGCTCGTCAATACTCATCTCCAGAACCTTTTCCTTCTCATCGTCTTCCTTCTCTACCATAACCTCAGCGGTCTTGGCATTCTCAGACAGGTCGATGAACAGGTTCAGATGCTCACTGAGCACCTTAGCTGCCAGGCTGACTGCCTCATCGGGAGCCAGGGTTCCGTTGGTGTATACATCCAATGTAAGCTTGTCGTAATCAGTACTCTGACCTACACGGGTATTTTCTACCGTAACGTTAACTCTCTCTACAGGTGTATAGATAGAATCAATGGCAATTACGCCGATTGGTAAATCTTCGTGTTTGTTCTTGTCGGCACTTACGTAGCCGCGGCCTCTTGTAATGGTCAGCTCCATGTAAAGCTTGGTATCTTTACCGCTCAGAGTTGCGATTACAAGGTCGGGGTTCAGAATTTCAATATCCTGATCACACTGGATATCAGAAGCTCTTACAACACCTTCACCTTCAAACTCGATATATGCAGTCTTAGCCTCGTTGGTCTCGCTGTTATTCTTAATCGCAAGGCTCTTGATGTTCATGATGATCTCAGATACATCTTCCTTTACGCCGGGAATAGAACTGAACTCATGAAGAACACCTTCAATTTTGATCTGGCTCACTGCAGCACCGGGCAGGGAAGACAGCATGATTCTTCTCAGGGAGTTGCCCAGAGTAATACCATAGCCTCTTTCCAGGGGTTTTACTACGAATTTACCATACTTTTTGTCTTCTGAAATCTCGCTGACCTCAATATTAGGTCTTTCAAAATCAAACACTGCCAATACCCTCCTTTGCGAACTTTATATGTTGACATGTTCTTACGAACAATATCCCATGGAAAAAATTTCCACAGGAAATGTTCATTGGGGTTACATAAAACTTACTTGGAGTACAACTCGACGATAAGCATCTCGTCAACAGGAACGTCGATCATTTCTCTGGTAGGCAGATTCTTGATGGTTCCCTTAAAGTTCTCAACATCAGCATCGATCCATTCAGGTACTAATCTTCCAGCAGTTACCTCAAGGATATCCTTGTATCTCTGCATGGACTTAGCGCTCTCTTTGATCTCAATAACATCGCCGGCCTTGATCAGGTAAGAAGGAATGTTTACACATTTACCGTTTACAAGTACATGCTTATGGTCAACGATCTGTCTTGCTTCTCTTCTGGTTCTTGCAAAGCCCATTCTGAACACTACATTGTCCAGTCTGCTCTCTAACAGGGTCATCAGGTTTTCACCAGTCATGCCCTTCATTCTATCAGCCTTTTTGTAATAGTTACGGAAAGGCTTCTCCAGAACGCCATAGATGAACTTAGCCTTCTGCTTTTCTCTTAACTGAAGTCCGTACTCAGATACCTTTTTGCCTGCTCTTGCAGAGGTTCTGTTAGACTTCTTGTCATAGCCCAGGTAAGAAGGCTCAAGGCCAAGGGCTCTACATCTTTTCAGTACAGGTACGCGATTTACTGCCATTTTTTTATTTTCCCTTCTTTATACTTCGGAATAGAATTCCGAGGGTTGTTTACAGTGTCGCTATGCGGCACTTTCATCCAACTTGTTCTAATGTTACTGTATTCATAGTTCCGTCTGACGACGGATTCTCACTAAACGCGACGGCGCTTAGGAGGACGGCATCCATTGTGAGGTACAGGAGTTACATCACAAATGCTTAAGACATCCAGTCCACTTGCAGCCAGAGCTCTGATTGCTGCTTCACGTCCTGAACCAGGACCCTTTACGAATACGTCAACGGACTTTAATCCGTGAACAAGAGCAGCCTTTGTTGCTGTTTCAGCAGCCATCTGTGCAGCATATGGAGTAGATTTCTTTGAACCTCTAAAACCAAGACCACCGGCACTTGCCCAGCTAAGAGCATTACCTTCAGCATCAGTTAACGTTACAATTGTATTGTTAAAAGAAGACTGAATATGTGCCTGTCCGCGTTCAACGTTTTTTCTTACACGCTTTTTTGTTACTTTCTTTGCAACTTTTTTAGCCATTTTAAACTAACCTACTTTCTCATTTCCTGGGGATGCTTACATTTGCTTCCCTCTCACAGTTACATTACGATCTTAATTACTTCTTCTTGTTTGCCACCGTGCGCTTAGGTCCCTTACGAGTTCTTGCATTGGTCTTAGTCTTCTGACCACGAACAGGAAGTCCTTTACGATGACGAATACCACGATAGCAGCCGATTTCCTGAAGTCTCTTGATATTCAGAGCGATTTCTCTTCTCAGATCACCTTCTACCATAACGCCAAGCTTTTCGATAGCTTCACTGATCTTCTTTACCTCATCATCGGTAATATCTCTCACTCTGGTATCAGGATTTACACCTGCTTCTGCCAACAGCTTGTCAGCAGTAGGTCTGCCTATTCCATAGATATAGGTCAAACCGATCTCAATTCGTTTTTCTCTAGGTAAGTCTACACCTGCGATACGAGCCATTTACGTTTCCTCCATTTTCCTGCGTAATCTCTTACGCTTTGCGCAACATTTCTGCGCTCACAACTCTCGTTGTGTGTGCGTACGTTTTGGTCTGTTGATTGTACGCCCAATAGTTACTAATTGATTGGGGCTCTCACCCAATCGGACACGATCCGATCTTTCCACGATTAAAGTTTTGCCACACCAACGAAAAAACGCTTGCGTTTTTTCCGGTGAAACATAGTATTTCTTAAATTGCGTACTTTGCAATTTTAGAAATTCTTTTCACCGTGGTATCAACAAGTAATCTCCCGTAAGCTCTATCCAAATCTATTATGAAAATTGATGATCTTAATAATCAATTCAGCCGCACATAATAACCGGACAAGAACTCACATACCTGATCAAATGACGATCAAGCGGTGATTATCCCTGTCTCTGTTTGTGCTTCGGATTCTCACAGATTACTCTGATGCGTCCTTTTCTCTTGATGATTTTGCACTTTTCGCAAATCGGTTTTACTGATGATCTAACTTTCATGTTAAACCCTCCTTTCAAAAAAGACCGTCTTACATTATAGCATGACGGTCTTTCCTTTGCAAGCGTATTTTTGCGCTTTTTTCGATGTTTTTCAATTTTTTTGAGGCTTTTTTATGCCTTTTACGATCAAAACAATAAAAGTGATGACCGCAGCCGCCGCCACACTTAGAATCCGGAAAGTAAATCTGGCATGCAGTGCCGAATGATGCTGTACCGCAATGATCCAGGCAAAGGGAATTGCCGCCACGATCACCATGGGGATCAACTGCATATAAACCTGTTTCCATTTTCCTGTAACGACTGCCATAATCAGAAGTACTACTGCCGCTGCTGCAAGAAGCACCACTGCAATGCCCATATAGGCTGGATACTCCTGCAGATTCAGTCCGATGACATAGAATCCTCCGTTCATACGGGGTCTGCCGCCGATGGCCTCTGTACGGCCGATAATGGACCAGATGGCATCCTTAATAGTACCGGTGTGCAATGTCAGATCTGCGATTACCCATTTTGCTGCCCACATTCCGGCATAACCGATGGCCCAACTGATACCGAAGCCGATCAGTTTTTTCACATTGTTCCACAGCTTATCACTTTCTAATAAGAAGTAACAACACAGAGGAATTCCCAACGTAACGATAGGATACGTAAGAAAATCGAAATAGGAGGTCAGGATTCCAACGATCAGGAAAAATTCCGGATACTGTCCCTTGTCATGCAGGCTGTCATGGTGCAGCAGCATATATTCCACTGCCAGAAGCGTCAGAATCCAGCACACGGACATGGTCAGGGATACCAGCACCAGCACCGGTTTCATAAACAGAAAACTGCCCAGCGTCACCACTGCAACGCCCGCATTTTTCCTACGGATTGCGGTAACCAGTACCCAGATCATAAGTGCGGCCTGCACCGCCAGTTCCAGCCATACCACATGCTGCCAGGAAAACAGTAACAGCAAAGGTTTCAAATACAGCAGATAACCATGCCAGTATCTCGCATAAATGTGAAGATACATGTTGTTAACATTCTCATGGGATTCACAAAAGGCCTTCAGAGAATCCTCCGGAGTCCACACATCCTCTTCCAGATCATAATGATACATCCATATGGAATGTTCATAAGCATTTTTATCCGGCAATCTTTCTATGGCATTCTGCACCATAATAGCATCGGTGTAAGTCTCTCTGTTTTTCCACAGATACTGGGAAAAAGCATCCCCCGGGATCTCATCCCCGGTTTTGAGCATATTCTCAACACTTTTCTCCACATTCCGGCGCATAGGACCCACGGGAAGCAGGAATACCAGTACTAAAAGCAGAGTTCCCACCACCGCACTGACTGCCAGAATGGCAGCAAAGTTACGTATTTTTTTAGCCATATCTGTTTTCTCTCCAGATCGTCTTACTTATCTCTCCAGATAATACGTCCCTTGCTCAGATCGTAAGGAGACAGTTCCAGTGTTACCTTATCTCCGGGAAGGATACGGATGAAGTTCTGACGAAGCTTACCACTGATGGTAGCCAGTACTCTGTGTCCGTTCTCCAGTTCCACACGGAACATGGTATTGGGAAGCTTCTCCACAACAGTTCCTTCGATTTCGATTACATCACTTTTAGACATAAAATTCCTCCATAGCTTTCTTCTTTTTACTTCTTTTATTGCTTTGTATTACTTATTTTTGCCCTGATACGCCTCCAGGGTCTCCCGGATCTGCCTGTTGATTCCGTCCTCTTCCCCCGGAAGATACTGTCTGATGCTTTGTAACAATGTGTCCTTTGCCGAAGAATGTATGATCTGGATATGCTTTTTCTTTTTTTTCTTCGGATGCTCCACACCGCGCAGCCTTCCATCACACAGATAAACACATTCTTCCTCTTCACCGACGATCATGTACAATCTGTCCTTATCATGTCCGGCCTTGGAAGTTGCAAATTCTCCTAACATATCACAATCTTACCTTTCTTCTCCGGATCTGCTGCTCCTGTGTCTTAATACATGGTCAGGATCTCCGGCTCACCGTCTGTGACCAGGATAGTATTCTCATAATGTGCAGACCAGGATCCATCCTCCGTAACTACAGTCCAATCATCATCCAGCCATGCGACATCCGGTCTTCCCATGTTGATCATGGGCTCGATAGCCAGGGTCATACCTGCCTGCAGCTTTATCCCACGTCTGCGCTGTGCGAAATTGGGGATCTGGGGATCCTCATGTAAACTGGTGCCGATGCCGTGACCTACCAGATCTCTTACGATTCCATAGCCAAAGGGCTTGATATAGGCATCGATGGCATTGGAAATGTCATACAGGTGGTTACCAGCCGTTGCCATTTTTATGCCGGCGAAAAAGCTTTCCCTGGTTCTCTCCATCAGAAGCTTTGCCTCTTCGCTTACCTGTCCCACCGGGAAGGTACGTGCCATATCGGAATGGTATCCTTTGTAGATCAGTCCTGCATCCAGACTTACAATATCACCTTCGTGAAGAATATGATCTTTGTGAGGGATGCCATGTACGACCTCATCATTCACGGATACACAGATAGATGCCGGGTATCCGTTATAATTCAGGAAGTTGGGAATGCATCCATGGGCACGGATCAGTTTTTCGCCCAGGTTGTTAATATCCAGAGTAGATACTCCGGGATGCACTGCCTTCTCCATCTGACTGAACACATCAGCCAGAATCTTACAAGATTCTCTCATCAACTCAATTTCACGCTGTGATTTGATCGTTACTGCCATTTTATTCACCTTTCTGTTCCGGACATTACTGCTGTTTGTCAGATATCCGGACTTTTCTTAACCAAGGATTGCTACGATATCTGCAAATACTTCCTTCATATCCTTGGTGCCGTCTACGGTCTTTAATACATTTTTCTTCGTATAGAAGTCGATCAGAGGCTGGGTCTGGTCATGATATACCTTCAGACGGTTCAGTACGGTCTCAGGCTTGTCATCATCACGCAGTACCAGTTCCTGTCCGCACTTGTCACAGATGCCTTCCTTCTTGGGAGGAATGTGCTCAACATGATAAGTTGCGCCGCAGGACAGACATGCACGTCTGCCGGACATTCTCTTAACGATATTCTCGTCGGGAACATTTACATCGATTGCAAAATCAATGGCGTCTCCCAGTTCGGTCAGTGCCTTGTCCAGTACCTCTGCCTGAGGAATGGTTCTGGGGAAACCATCCAGTACATAACCGTTCTTGCAATCGTCCTGTGCTACTCTGTCTAAGAGGATCTTAACAGTCAGCTCATCGGGAACCAGCTGTCCCTGATCCATGTATTTCTTTGCTTCCATACCAAGCTCGGTTCCGTTCTTGATATTTGCACGGAAAATATCTCCTGTGGATACATGAGGGATTCCGTACTTTTCAGCGATCATCTTTGCCTGAGTACCTTTGCCTGCACCGGGTGCACCTAACATGATTATCTTCATCTCTATACCTATACCTTTCCCTGTTTTTCACGGACCTATATGTCCAATATTAATATTTTACCGTTTTTGCGGTCTCTTTGCAATATGAAAAATCAAAAGGACTACAACAACCAGCGAAATAACATCTGCAATGATAAACAACGGCTGCTCCAGATAACGGATCGTGATCACCGCAGGTGCCGACGGCATCCTGCAGGCCACTCTTGTGTCGATCACCTGCGTCTCTACTGCTTTTCCGTCTACCCGCACCTCATAACCAGGATAGTAGTAAACGGGAAATACCAGGAAATCATCTTCTCTTCCGCACTGCTCCAGCTGAAACTGTATCCGGTTCCCCTGTCTTACAAGGTCACGGTACCGGATTTCGGAACCTTTTTCCGTTCTGATCCGATTGTCCTCCATCTGATAGTTTAACTGCAGTGCCTTGAAAGAATCACCGTCCCAGTACATATACATTCCATCGGAATACATCTGCCCTTCCAGTTCCATTTTGTCAGCAGTCTGCTTCATGTCATGGGCCGTTCTATCAAAATAGTAACCGGTACTAATCATCACAAGCAGCAGTACCATACCATATACTACATATTTTGCATTGATTTTTTCCGCCAGCCAGACAAAGCTCACTGCTGAAACCACACATAAGAACAAAGCAGCCGGACCTAAAAACCTCCATGCAAACTGCAGAGATACTGCGATCAGATTCCCTACGAGCAGGTTCTGCAGTATCTCCCACGGGCAGAGCCACGATGCCAAAAGCAGGCTCACCACACCATAGCACAGACAATGTTTTCCTGCCTTTACCGCAGTAGTCTCCGGAGCTTTTCTGAAAAGCATTGCCAGGAAAATAAGCATACCGGCCAAAAGTACAAATCCTACAGAAAGCGGCATTTCTCCCTGTGACGTACCCTGCAGCAGATTCATTCCGTCTGCCGGAGGGTATAACTGGAACATCTGTGTCAAGTAGACTCCGCTGCCTGCCACTTCCGCCGGCATATGGAACACCTGAAGATCTTCACCGGTATAATATAAAAACGGTATCAGAAATGCCGCATTGGCTCCAATCGTCACTGCCACTGCCTTTAACAGCGCAATCATACGGTCTTTCAAATTGACAGCACCACGGACCAGCCACATCGTTCCTTCTGCCACAAGGAACAAAAGACACATTTCAAAAGAAAGTACATGTGACTCCAATACTCCGGAAATCCCCAGTACCAGAAGATACCACTTTTTCTCTTCTCCGTAAAGTACCTCATAGACTCCCCACAACAATAACGGCAGGAATACCATGGCAAGGCTCTCTCCCAGAGCTGCCCTGTAATACAGATTGGTCAGTCGGTAGGCAGCAAAGGTATAAAGAACACTCATGATCCATGCAGACTTTTCTGAACGTGTGATATTCCGGACCGCATAAAAACTAAAGAATGCCGTGGCAATATTCATACCGATCAGTAATATTTTATAACACATCATGACGGACACGCCAGCAAATCGCAGCAGTGCTGCCGGATACAGAAACAGGGAAGGATACATCGTTGCCGACAGATTGCCGTAACCTGCGGACTGTAACGGATTGATCCTCACCGGAAATTCTCCGTTGCACAATCCCTGATAGATGCCTTCCAGTCTGGTAATGTGATACAGCATATCCTCACCCATACACAGGTTATCCGAAAACATGGGAAAACTCGCTGCCAGTCCCATACCGATCAAAAAAAGCAGCCTGCCGTATTTTTCCACCGGAAAACATCTGCCCAGCATAAGAATGGCAGCTGCACATGCTGCAAACAAAGCTGCCAGGAAATAGCCGTCACGATTTTCCAGATGTACACTCTGTATTTCTATTTTTCGAAAATCTGCTGTTTCATCGACATTCTTTGAACTGTCTTCCCACTGCAGCCTCACAGCATGCGTCCCCTGATCCAGATCCAGTAAAATAGCGACTATGCCGTTTTCCTCTGCAGTCTCTTCCCTTGCCAGCTCTCTATAGGGCAGATCACTTTCCGCCGCTGAAACAGCCTCCGAACATACGACAATGCTTTTCCCGGTGCCATTTTCGTAGGTCACGTGAATGATGTACTGTCCTTTTTGCAGGAACGCAAACTCCGGATTTTTCAACTGACTGCTTTCTATTTCCGCAGTATACGGTGTCTGTGCTCCGACACAAAACAGAGCCATTACCAGCAGAACAACCGCTAAAAATACGTGGATAAATTGTATAGGATATCTCTTCTGCATCCTGTTCCCCCTTAACGTAAAATAACCGGATGATCATAAACCATCCGGTTACTGTTATGCTGCTAATCTTCCAGGAATCCTTTGTAGTTACGAACGAGCATCTGAGATTCTACCTGCTTCATGGTCTCCAGTACTACACTTACGATAATGATCAGGCTGGTACCACCGAAGGATACGCTTGCACCGAACACACCGTTAAAGAAATATGGGATCACAGATACAATGATCAGGCCGACCGCACCGATGAAGACGATATAATTCAGAATCTTGTTCAGATAATCACTGGTAGGCTTACCAGGTCTGATTCCGGGGATGAAACCACCCTGCTTCTTCATGTTATCGGCAATCATCAAAGGATTAAATGTAATGGATGTATAGAAGTATGCAAAAAACACAATCAATACAATGTACAGCAGAAGTCCGAGGGAATAAATCAGCTGGCTGGGTTTGCACCAGTAACCGGAATTCAGACCCTTGAGGATCTCTGCCCATACGCCGGTTCCGTTATATCCGATAAAGGAACAGATAATAATGGGGAACTGCATAATGGACTGTGCAAAAATGATGGGAATAACGCCGGAAGTATTTACTTTCAACGGAATGTTGGAAGTCTGTCCGCCGACCATCTTTCTGCCCTGCATTTTTTTTGCATACTGTACCGGAATCTTGCGCACACCATCGTTTAAGATGATAACCATTACCACCATGGCAACAATGATCGCAAAGATGATAACGACTGCAAGAATTGCGGTTGCCGGAGCTTTTCCGAACACAAACTGCTCAAAAAGGTTGCTCAGGTCTTCAGGCAGTCGGGAAATGATGTTGATCACCAGTACAATGGAAATACCATTTCCGATACCTTTTTCTGTGATTCGTTCACCCACCCACATCAGGAAAGCACTACCAGCGGTAAGTGCTGTGATCGTGGTAATTACATTCAGAGCGTTGAACTCGATCAAGTAGCCCTGTCTGCCAAAACCGATTGCCATTGCTGTGGACTGGATCAGAGCAAGCGCTACGGTAACGTATCTGGTGATAGCGACCATTTTCTTACGGCCGTCTTCACCGTCACGCTGCATTTCTTCCAGCTTAGGAATAGCAATTGTAAGCAGCTGCATGATAATGGAAGATGTAATATAAGGGTTGATATTCAATGCCAGAATAGACATGTTCAGGAAGGAACCGCCTGTAATGGCATCAAAGAAACTGAACGCACCGCCTGTCTGCTGGGCAAACCATTGAGAAAAGAACTTCGTGTCCACCCCGGGTACAGGAAGCTGTGATCCGATACGGATCACAACTAACATTCCCAGTGTAAAAAGAATCTTTTGTCTGATTTCTTTGATTTTAAATGCGTTTTTCAGTGTTGTAAGCATTACATCACCTCAGCAGTTCCACCAAGAGCCTCGATCTTTTCTTTTGCGGATGCGCTGAATGCATCTACCTTTACATCAAGCTTTTTGGTAAGTTCTCCGTTTCCAAGGATCTTAACTCCATCTCTGGGGTTCTTAATGATTCCTGCTTCAACCAATGCGTTTACATCAACGGTAGCACCGTTGTCAAAGCACTCCAGAGCACTTACATTGATAGCAACGATTTCCTTAGTGTTTCTATTAGTGAAACCTCTCTTAGGAATACGTCTGTATAAAGGCATCTGACCACCTTCGAAACCGGGTCTGGGAGCTCCGGAACGAGCCTTCTGTCCCTTATGACCCTTACCTGCGGTCTTGCCATTTCCTGAACCGTGTCCACGGCCTCTTCTAAAATTATCACTGTGTTTGGAACCTTCTGCAGGTCTTAAATTGGATAATTCCATTCCTAACACCTCCTTATCTGATTATGCTTCTTCTACCTTGATCAAATGATTCACCTGACGGATCTGTCCTCTTGTTGCATCATTATCAGGCAGTACTACGGACTTGCCGATCTTACGCAGTCCCATAGACTCCACGATTGCTTTATTCTTCGGCACAGCGCCGATGGTGGACTTTACCAGAGTGATCTTTAACTTCTTGTCTGCCATACTCTACTCCTTTCTGTTGGCCCTGTCAACTTAACGGGAAGATCCGGCTTACGCCAGAACTTCCTCAACAGATTTTCCACGATTCTTTGCTACTTCTTCGGGAGCCTTGATCTGGCTTAAACCGGAGATGGTTGCAAGAACAACGTTCTGCTTATTGTTGGAGCCAAGAGACTTGGTACGGATATTCTTGATACCTGCAAGCTCACAAACGACACGGGCAGGACCACCAGCGATGATACCGGTACCGTCGGGAGCCTTCTTCAGTAAAACGTTAGCAGAACCATACTTACCGATGAAATCATGGGTGATAGAATTGTTCTCATCCAGGTTGATCTCAACGATGTGCTTTACAGCGTCTTCCTTACCCTTACGGATAGCTTCGGGAATTTCTACAGCCTTTCCCAGACCAGCGCCTACATGGCCGTTGCCGTCACCAACAACTACCAGAGCGGTGAATCTCATGTTACGACCACCCTTAACGGTCTTGGTTACACGCTTGATGGTAACAACTTTATCATTTAACTCTAACTGGCTTGCATCTATGATTGTGTGTTTCATGGTGTATTCCTCTTTCCTTTCCTAGAATTCCAGGCCAGCTTCTCTGGCTGCATCGGCTAAAGCTGCTACTTTACCCTGATAAATGAAACCGCCACGGTCGAAAACAACTTCCTTGATACCTTTTTCGATTGCTCTCTTTGCGATCACAGTTCCAAGATATGCTGCTGCATCAACGTTATTGGTCTTCTCCAGCTCTGCCTTGATCTCTTTCTCAAGAGTGGAAGCAGATACTAAAGTGTTACCAACTGTATCGTCGATAATTTGAGCATACATATGATTATTGCTTCTGAACACTGCAAGACGAGGTCTTTCAGCAGTGCCGCTGAAGCGGTTACGGATTTTCATGTGCTTTTTTGCACGTACTAACTGTCTGGACTCTTTACTAACCATCTTCATACTCTCCTTATCTATTATTTCTTACCAGTCTTACCAACTTTACGTCTGATGGTCTCATCGGCATACTTGATACCCTTGCCCTTATAAGGCTCAGGTCTTCTCTTGTCGCGGATCTCAGCTGCATACTGGCCAACTTTTTCTTTGTCGATACCCTTAACGATGATCACGTTCTGGCCTTCTACTACAGCCTCAAGACCTTCAGGATCGATCATCTCTACGGGATGAGAGTAACCAAGGTTCAGGGTCAGCTTCTTGCCGGACTTAGCAGCTCTGTAACCAACACCATTTACTTCCAGCTTCTTCTCGAAACCTTCGGTAACACCTACTACCATGTTGTGGATCAGAGTTCTGGTCAGACCGTGAAGAGACTTCATCTTCTTCAGATCGTTGGGTCTGCTTACGAGAACTTCTGCTCCTTCAACTTTAATATCCATTTCAGAGGGTAATACTCTTACCAGAGTACCCTTGGGACCTTTCACAGTCACTTTATTATTTTCTGCAACCTCTACAGTAACACCTGCAGGAATTGCGATTGGCATTCTACCTATTCTGGACATGCCCGTACCTCCTAATTTACTAACTTACAATAGTTGCTAAAATCTTTTCATCCCACGGAGAATTTTACGCTTGCGGAAAATTCTCTTAGAGACGAAACTTAGAATTTCTTTTCGGCTCCGGAGAATTCCGCAGGAATTCTCTTAGGAATGAAATTTAGATTTTGTTAGTCAGCGTACTTTGCTGACTTAGAAAATCTTTTCATTCTTACCAAACGAATGCTAATACTTCGCCGCCAACCTGAAGCTCACGAGCCTTCTTGTCGGTGATAACACCCTGGTTGGTAGAGATGATAGCAATACCCAGACCGCCAAGAACCTTAGGCAGATCTTCCTTACCAGCGTATACACGTAAGCCGGGCTTGGAAATTCTCTTGATACCGGAGATGATCTTCTCGTTCTTGTCTGCGCCGTACTTCAGAGTGATGTGGATGGTCTTGAAACCACCGTCTTCAACGATGTCGTACTTCTTAATATATCCCTCGTCCAGCAGAATCTGTGCGATAGCCAGCTTCATCTTGGAAGAAGGTACGTCTACGGTGTCGTGTTTTGCAGTATTTGCATTACGGATTCTTGTAAGCATATCTGCGATAGGATCGCTCATTGTCATGATTTAGTTTCCTCCTTATTATTTGACTTGAATCATGCTAAGTACATACATTTTGTATATACCATCTATATTATAAGATAATTCTTATAACCAAAACATTTAGAAATTCTTACTCGGCGCCTTTTGACGCCATAGAATTTCTTTTCGTCTCGGAGAATTTTCCCACCGGGAAAATTCTCTTAGGAGTGAAATATAGATTTTGTTAGCCAGCGTACTTTGCTGGCTTATAAAATCTTTTCACTCTTACCAAGATGCCTTCTTAACTCCGGGGATCTCGCCCTTGTATGCCAGTTCACGGAAGCAAACACGGCAAATTCCGTATTTTTTCAGTACAGAGTGGGGACGACCACAAATCTTGCAACGGGTATAAGCCTGAGTAGAGAACTTAGGTTTGCGCTGCTGTTTAATCTTCATTGATGTCTTTGCCATCAGAATTTACCTCCTTGATTACTTTGCGAAAGGCATGTTGAACAGTCTCAGCAGCTCACGTGCCTCTTCGTCGGTCTTAGCAGTTGTTACGAAAATGATATCCATACCTCTGGTCTTGTCGATCTTATCGTACTCGATCTCAGGGAAGATGAACTGCTCTTTGATACCGAGTGCATAGTTACCTCTGCCGTCGAATGCGTTAGGGTTAACGCCTCTGAAGTCACGGACACGAGGAAGAGCGAGGTTAACCAGACGATCCAGGAACTCATACATCTTCTCACCACGCAGAGTGGTCTTACATCCGATAGGCATACCCTCACGGATCTTGAAGTTTGCTACGGAATTCTTAGCCTTGGTCAGAACTGCCTTCTGTCCGGTGATAGCTTCCATATCAGCAACTGCATTCTCAAGGATCTTAGCGTTTTCTTTTGCTTCACCAACACCCATGTTGATAACGATCTTGTCGAGCTTGGGAACTTCCATTACATTAGCGTAACCGAACTTCTTGGTCATAGCATCGACGATCTCATTGTTATATAAATCTTTCAGTCTGCTCACTTATATTTCCTCCTTCCTATTGATTAGTCAATCACTTCGCCTGTTGACTTTGCGAAACGTACTTTCTTGCCGTCTTCAACCTTGAAGCCAACTCTTGTGGTCTTGCCTTTTACAACAAGCATAACGTTTGAAATATCAATAGGAGCTTCTTTCTCAACAATACCGCCATTGGGGTTTGCCTGAGAAGGCTTTGCATGCTTTGTGATCTTATTAACGCCCTCAACCAGGACTTTATGATTCTTTACGTCTACAGAGAGAACCTTGCCCTCTGTACCTAAGTCTTTACCAGCGATAACCTTAACGGTGTCGCCCTTCTTAATTTTCATTGTAGACATGTGGCAACCTCCTTATAATACTTCGGGAGCCAGGGAAACAATTTTCATGAACTGTTTCTCACGAAGCTCTCTTGCAACCGGCCCAAAGATACGGGTTCCTCTGGGAGTCTTGTCATCCTTGATGATAACTGCAGCGTTCTCATCAAACTTGATGTAAGAACCGTCTTTACGACGAGCGCCCTTTACGGAACGAACTACAACTGCCTTTACTACATCACCTTTTTTTACAACGCCACCTGGTGTTGCATCTTTAACGGAAGCAACAATCACGTCGCCGATCTGTGCATATCTTCTGGTAGAACCGCCCATAACACGAATGCAAAGTAACTCTTTTGCGCCGGTGTTATCAGCAACTTTCAGTCTACTTTCCTGCTGAACCATGTTATTCCTCCTTCACCGCTTCCGCGGTTTCTTACAAACTTAATATTCGCGTGCTAATTTATTTAGCCGAAGCCAAATTTATTTGGCTTTTTCTACGATCTCAACAAGTCTCCATCTCTTGTCCTTGGACAGGGGTCTTGTCTCCATAACTTTTACGATATCGCCAATGTTGCACTCGTTGTTCTCATCATGAGCCTTCAGCTTGTAGGTGTCCTTTACGATCTTTTTGTAAAGGGGATGCTTAACATGCTCTTCGATTGCAACTACAATAGTTTTATCCATCTTATTACTGATAACCTTACCAGTACGTGTTTTTCTCAAATTTCTTTCCACGGTTTGATCTCCTTTCTACGCACCCACGCGTTACGCTCTAGCCTTCTCGGTGATAACAGTCTGAATACGTGCAATGTTTCTTCTTACTTCTTTGATTCTTGCAGTATTATCTAACTGATTGGTTGCGTTCTGGAATCTCAAATTGAAAAGTTCTTTTTTAGCAGCTACCAGTTCCTGTGCCAGTTCTGCATCGGACTTTGTCTTCAATTCTTCTACAAATTTATTTGATTTCATTCTGTCACACCGCCTTCCACATCTGCCTTAGCAATGATCTTACACTTACAAGGGAGCTTGTGCATAGCAAGACGTAATGCTTCACGAGCGTCCTCTTCGGGAACACCAGCGATCTCGAACATTACACGTCCGGGCTTAACAACTGCTACCCAGCAATCTACAGCGCCTTTACCGGAACCCATACGAGTACCGAGAGGCTTTACAGTTACGGGCTTATCGGGGAAAATCTTGATCCATACTTTACCGGTACGCTTGGTATAACGGGTAAGCGCAATACGGGCTGCCTCAATCTGATTAGACTTGATCCAGCAGGGTTCTGTAGCAACCAGACCAAATTCGCCATATGCCAGGGTGTTACCTCTGGAAGCTTTTCCGGCCATGGATCCACGGAACTGTTTACGACGTTTTACTCTCTTCGGCATTAACATTATTTATCGCTCCCTTCCATCTGATTTCCTTTTGTAGGAAGTATCTCGCCTTTATAAATCCAAACTTTAACTCCAACTTTACCATAGGTGGTGTTTGCTTCAGCAAAACCATAGTCGATATCTGCTCTCAGGGTCTGCAGAGGAATGGTTCCCTCGCTGTAGAACTCAGCACGAGCGATATCAGCGCCGCCCAGACGACCAGAACAGCAGGTCTTGATACCCATAGCACCAGACTTCATGGTTCTGCCCATGCAGGACTTCATTGCACGTCTGAAGGATACACGGTTCTCCAGCTGCTGAGCGATGTTCTCAGCTACCAGCTGTGCATCTCTGTCAGGTCTCTTGATCTCTTTGATGTCAACCATAACCTTCTTGTCGGTTAACTTGGAGAGTTCTTTCTTGGTTACTTCGATCTCAGCACCGCCCTTACCGATCACAACACCGGGCTTAGCAGTATAGATGATAACCTTTACTCTGTCAGATGCTCTTTCGATCTCGATCTTGGAAACACCTGCACTGTATAATTTCTTCTTCAGGAACTTTCTGATGTTGTAGTCTTCTACCAGATAATCGGAAAACTCTGCATCAGCGTACCACTTGGAATCCCAATCTTTAATAACACCGACTCTCAGGCCGTGAGGATTAACTTTCTGTCCCATAAACTTTTAATAGCTCCTTTCCCTACTTCTTCTCATCAAGAACGATGGTAATGTGGCTCATTCTCTTTTCGATTCTATAAGCTCTGCCCTGTGCTCTGGGCTTTACTCTCTTCATGGTAGGTCCTTTGTTTGCAAAGCACTCTGCAATATAAAGGTTCTCGGTATTCATACCGTTGTTGTTCTCAGCATTAGCGATTGCTGACTCAAGCAGCTTCTTGATCAGGCTGGAAGCATATCTGGGATTGTACTCCAGAATACCAAGTGCAGTCTGTACATCTTTGCCTCTGATGGCATCTAATACGAAACAAGCCTTCTGAACAGATACTCTTGCATAAGACAGCTTAGCTGAAGGTCTTGTATCTTTCTGAGCATTTCTTTCTCTCTTAATTTGGGATCTATGTCCTTTAGCCATAGATTTGGTCCTCCTTTCAAACTGAAACCGCGCAACGCACCCGTGTGTTTCCTAAGTGCTACGCACAAAAATATCCCGTCTTCTTTCCTCTTTCGAGGGAAGACCCTCGGGAGAGCGCATAGCTCTCCCAGCCATCTATATAAGATAGCATATTTTTAGCTCCAGGTCAATAAAATTATTATTTAACCTTGGATTTCTTCTCGTCCTTGCCGTGACCTCTGAAGGTTCTGGTTGCAACGAACTCACCGAGCTTGTGGCCAACCATATCTTCAGTAACGTATACGGGAACATGCTTTCTACCATCATGAACAGCAATCGTATGTCCTACGAAGGAAGGGAAAATTGTAGAACGACGGGACCAGGTCTTAATAACCTGCTTCTGTCCTGATGCATTTAAAGCGTCGACTTTCTTTAACAGGCTTGCGTCTGCGAAAGGTCCTTTTTTCAGTGATCTAGCCATGATCTTTCCTCCTTAACTATTTGATTGCTCTGCCGTCACGTCTTCTTACGATCAGCTTGTTGGAAGCCTTCTTAGATTTACGTGTCTTCAGACCAAGAGCAGGTTTACCCCAAGGTGTGCTGGGGCCGGGACGACCGATACCGGTCTTACCTTCACCACCACCATGAGGATGGTCGTTGGGGTTCATGACGGAACCACGTACGGTGGGACGGATGCCCATGTGACGCTTACGTCCGGCTTTACCGATCTTAACCAGGCTATGATCAACGTTACCTACAACACCAACAGTTGCACGGCAAACCAGGGGAACCATTCTCATCTCACCGGAGGGAAGACGCAGGGTTGCGTACTTACCTTCTTTTGCCATCAGCTGTGCGCTGTTACCAGCAGAACGAACCAGCTGGCCGCCCTTGCCGGGATATAACTCAATATTGTGTACCTGAGTACCTACAGGGATCTCGGACAGAGGTAAGCAGTTACCTACTCTGACCTCGGCCTCTGCACCGTTCATAACCTTCATTCCGTCGGTCAGACCTTCGGGAGCGAGGATATAGGACTTTGTACCATCTTCGTAGCAGATCAGCGCAATGTTTGCTGTTCTGTTAGGATCGTACTCGATACCGATTACGGTAGCAGGAATGCCATCCTTGTATCTCTTGAAATCAATTACTCTGTATTTTCTTCTGGAACCGCCGCCGCGATGTCTTACAGTGATCTTACCCTGATTGTTACGGCCGGAGTTCTTCTTCAGGGAAACACACAGGCTCTTCTCGGGAGAGGTCTTGGTGATCTCAGAGAAGTCAGAACCAGTCATGTTTCTTCTGGAAGGTGTATAGGGGTTGTATGTCTTAATTCCCATTACTGTATCTCCTTTACGATGATTTTTTGCGCGAGCACCTTATGTGCCGCATACCTGAATCTTAAGCAGTAGCTTTACTCTTACAGACCTGCGAAGATCTCGATCTCTTTGCTATCTGCGGTCAACTGAACAATTGCCTTCTTGGTCTTGGCAGTCTTGCCGGTAACCATTCCGCGTCTCTTGTTCTTGCCATCCATATTGATGGTGTTAACACTCTTAACCTTGGTACCTTCGAACATCTTCTCAACAGCCTCTTTGATCTGAGACTTGTTAGCTTCGGTGTGAACGAGGAAGGTGTACTTCTTCTCGCCCATGCCGGCCATGCTCTTCTCGGTAATAACGGGTTTGAGGATTACATCATAGTATTTAATATCAGCCATTATGCGTATACCTCCTCAATCTTTGCAACAGCAGCCTTGGTCAGGACAACTGTCTTAGCCTTCATTACGTCGTAAACGTTGATGGTATTTACCAGAGTGGTATCTACATCAGCTACGTTTCTAGCGGACATAACTACGTTAGTATCGTTATCAGCGATCACTACCAGTCCCTTTTCCACCTTTAAGTTGTTCATAACATTGGTGAAGTTCTTGGTCTTGATCTCATCAAATTTCAGCTCATCAACTACGATCAGGCTGCTTCCCTGAACCTTGCTGGTCAGTGCAGACTTCAGAGCTGCTCTCTTCTCTTTCTTGTTAAGCTTGAAAGAGTAATCTCTGGGAACGGGAGCGAATACTACGCCGCCGCCTGCCCACTGGGGAGATCTGGTTGAACCCTGTCTTGCATGACCGGTTCCCTTCTGTCTCCAGGGCTTTCTTCCGCCACCGGATACCTCAGAACGAGTCTTTGCTTTCTGAGTTCCCTGACGATTATTTGCAAGCTGCTGTACAACTGCCATGTGTACCAGGTGCTCGTTCACTTCAACACCAAACACTGCATCGTTTAATTCGATTGTACCAACTTCTTTGCCTTCCATATTGTAAACAGATACGTTTGCCATCTGATTGGTCCTCCTTTCGTCCTAAACTATGCCTCAACCTTAACGGTCTCTTTGATGGTTACTAAAGCTTTCTTAGGTCCGGGAACTGCACCCTTTACCAGAAGCAGATTCTTCTCAGCATCTACTCTTACGACCTCAAGATTCTGAACAGTTACCTTTACACAACCCATATGTCCAGGCATTCCCTTGCCCTTGAATACACGGCTAGGGGAGGAACATGCACCATTGGAACCCTGATGACGATGGAACTTGGAACCATGAGCCATCGGTCCTCTGTGCTGTCCAAATCTCTTGATTGCGCCCTGGAAGCCCTTACCTTTGGAGATTGCGGAAGCGTCTACCTTATCGCCTGCAGCGAAGATATCAGCTTTGATCTCTGCACCAAGGGTGTACTCCTCAGCGTTCTCAAACTTGAACTCTCTTACATATCTCTTGGAGCTTACGCCAGCCTTCTTGAAGTGGCCCTGCTCTGCTTTGTTAACACCATGTCTGTGTACGATCTGCTTCTTGCCGCTGGCATCTTTGTTAACAACCTTATCCTTCTTGTCAACGAAGCCTACCTGTACAGCACTGTAGCCATCATTCTCCACGGTCTTTACCTGAGTAACCACGCAGGGACCAGCCTGAAGCACGGTTACGGGAACGAGCACGCCATCTTCATTGAAGATCTGGGTCATTCCAACTTTTGTTGTCAAAATTGCTTTCTTCATTTTTACCTCCTGTGTTCTACATAGCGGACCAAAGTGTTTCTTCGAAACCCAAAGTGCTTCTTCGAAACCCAAAGTGTTTCTTCGAAACCCTTAGAAATACGCTTTGCGCATTTCCCTGACGATTGTTCATCGTGCTGTGTTCTTACGTCTAAGTAGAGGTTTTTGTTGTTTTGGCTTTACTTTGAATAGCTTATTAGTTATTCTTCATTTTGATGTCGATGTAAACACCGGCAGGCATTTCCAGTCTCTGAAGAGCATCAACAGTCTTCTGAGTGGGAGCCATGATGTCGATCAGTCTCTTGTGAGTTCTCTGCTCGAACTGTTCTCTGGAGTCCTTGTACTTGTGTACTGCTCTCAGAATGGTAACAACTTCCTTCTTAGTAGGAAGAGGCACGGGACCACTCACCTGAGCTCCGGTCTTCTTAACAGTTTCGATGATTTTTTTGGCAGATGCATCAACAAGCTGATGTTCATAAGCTTTCAATGTAATTCTCATTACCTGATTTGCCATAAAAAAAGTCGCCTCCTTTTCGCACTTTTGTAAGTTAATACTTACTTTTTGTACGGACAAGCGGTGACTGTACACTTTCCCGTGTGTGTCTGCGACCTTTGTGCAACGCTTTCTTCTCTCCGGTCATAAACTTACACGTTGTTACTGCTCAAGGCAGATGTTAATTGGTACAGTGACTTGCCGTCAGTTTTCTAACTTGACATTCGCTCCACGGAAAACCCGATCTCCATTACTGGGAACCGGCAACCTCACGCTTCACAGCTATCATGCCACAGCAAGGATTAGTATACATTGAATTTACGGGCATTGCAAGACTTTTTTTCAAAAAATTGTATTTTTTTGAATACAATCTCTTTTCGCCGTTTTGCACAGGTTCGCCACTGTATTTTTGTGAGTTTCTTCTTATATAATATAGCCAATATAATATAGCCAAATAATTTTTGTGACAAGCGAAACCATCTCCCCTGGATGCACTCAGGTGTCGACGGGGCTTATTTTGACAAAATCTCTTGCTGCGCCCCGATGTTTCGGTATCGACGGGGCTTATTCCGGCAAAATCTCTTGCTAAGCCCCGATGGTCCGGTAGCGACGGGGCTTATTCCGGCAAAATCCCTTTCTACGCCCCGATGCCCCGATATCGACGGGGCTTATTCCGGCAAAATCTCTTTCTACGCCCCACTGGTCTGATATCGACGGGGCTTATTCCGGCAAAATTTCTTTCTACGCCCCGATGGTTCGGTAGCGACGGGGCTTATTTTGACAAAATCTCTT
>ENA-ORNF01000736-ORNF01000736.1-human-gut-metagenome-genome-assembly--contig:-NODE-736-length-32109-cov-7.481750_pt1 | contig 32109 bp, 29 predicted proteins | sample MGYA00242110_ERZ509012 | MGnify/ENA primary metagenome ERZ509012 (study PRJEB26280, sample SAMEA2338714) | human gut metagenome | biome: human gut; feature: human-associated habitat; material: faeces...
CGCCGACGGACATCGGCAGAGATTAGATGTGATTGATAGAAAATTCTGCTTATAGAAAAAGTATACATGAGTAATTCCGATTGTGCAAGCATTTTGTCCCGTTTTTATTGGTATTTTGTATGCTTATTTTCCATTTATTGTAAGACAAAAATATTAATTCAAAATCCTGCCTGGAAGGTTGCTGATATCATCGGAGGTTTGCGGTTCACTTTGCCGTGGCACAAAAAAGACAGGCGAATCTGTCTCGCCTGTCTTCTGTAATGGCCTGATTTATGAATCAAAGGACACCTTAACCATCTCCGCAACGGAGGTGATGCCCTGCCGCACATACTCTGCCGCACTCATGCGCAGCGTATGCATGCCCTCTTTCATTGCCTGATCCTTGATCTCCTCCACCGTTCCTTCCTTGCTGATGATACGCTTTAGCGCCGGTGTCATCTCCATGATCTCGTAAACGCCGATACGCCCTTTGTAGCCCATATGATCGCATTTGGAACAGCCGCACGGCTCGTAGATCTGAACCTTTTCTTCCGGATCCGCACCCAGAATCTCCAGTTCCTCGGCATTTGCCATGCGCGGTTTCTTGCACTCGGGACAGAGCCTGCGCACCAGACGCTGGGCAATGACGCCCACAATGGAATCAGCGATCAGGTACGGCTCCACGCCCATGTCCTCCAGACGGGTGATCGTGCTGGCAGAAGAGTTGGTATGCAGGGTACTCACCACAAGGTGTCCCGTGATGGACGCCTGCACGGCAATGCCCGCCGTCTCGCCGTCTCGGATCTCACCGATCATGATAATATCCGGGTCCTGACGCAGAATGGAGCGCAGTGCGCTGGCAAAAGTCAGATTTGCCTTGGGGTTTACCTGTATCTGGTTGATACCGTCGATATTTGCCTCCACGGGATCTTCAACTGTGATAATGTTCACCGCCTCCGTATTGAGCTCGCTGAGTGCAGTATAAAGAGTGGTGGATTTACCGCTTCCGGTAGGTCCCGTTACCAGCAGGATGCCGTGGGGATTTTTCAGAATATGATCAAACTGCTTCATCTCATTGGGCTTCAGGCCAAGCTGGCTCTTTTCCCGGTTCAATGCGGTCTTGACTGCAAGACGCATTACAATCTTCTCCCCGTACACGGTGGGAAGCACGGACACACGGATATCATACTCCATGCGGTCTACCACCTGTGTGATACGTCCGTCCTGTGGCTTCCTCTTTTCGGAAATATCCATTCCGCCGATGATCTTCACGCGGGCTGACAGCGCCGCCATAACCTTCACATCATACTTTGCTTTCTCATACAGCACACCGTCGATACGGTAGCGGATCCTCACCACCTTCTCCATGGGTTCGATATGGATATCGGAAGCCCTCTGTCTGGCAGCCTTCTCGATCATCTCCTTTACCAGCATGACGATTGGCGAGCTGTTGATGTCTTCGCTGAAGGCATCTTCCTCCTTGACATCCTTCACGCTCTGGGTATAGATTTCCAGTGCGGACGCCACCTCGTCCTGTCCGAAGAAATGGTCGATTGCCAGCATGACGCTTCTGGGCGTCGCCACCACCGGCTCCACCTGGCAGCCCGTGATAATGGAAATATCGTCCATTGCATCCAGATCCTGAGGATCCGCCATTGCCACACGCAGAATATTCATATTGTCCTGCGCATATTCTATGGGAATTACTTTATCCTTCTTAAGTACATTGGGCGGAACCAGATTCAGAATATCCTGTGAGATCGCGATATTCTGCAGATCCACGCTGGCATAGCCGAGCTGTCTGCTCAGCATTTCCGCAACCTTTTCCTCCGTAACCATACCGGCATCAATAAGCGTCTCTCCCAGCTTTCTTCCGCTGCCCTTCTGCATCTCGAGCGCTTTCTTTAATTGATCCTCCGTGATGATGCCGTCCCGCACCAGCGCATCGCCGATACGGATCTTTTTTCTCCCTAGTTCTGCCATTCCATTCTCCTCTTACTGATTGAGATTGATTTTCTTGACCAGCGCGATAAACTCGTCCGCCGGAGCCGGTTTTGCAAAGAAATATCCCTGCAGGTAGTTCATGTCCGTCTCCTCCAGCTTTTCCACCTGTTCCGCCGTCTCAACGCCCTCTGCAACAATGCTGATCCCCAGATTCTTCAAGGTTCTGAATTCATTGCTCAGAAGCAGATTTGCCGTCTTGCTCTCAAAATAGGAATCGATCATGGTCTTATCAAACTTGACCATGGGAAAATCGTAGTCGATCAGATACGCACAGTTGGAGCTTCCCGTGCCGTAATCATCCAGTGAAAAACGCACGCCCCTGCTCCCCAGCTTCTGCATGTGCGCATGCATCAGCTCCGTATCATTCAATGTCATGCGCTCCGTCAGTTCCAGATTGAGCATGCCGGGCGGCACCTGATAGCGGTCTATGATCTGGATCAGCCTGTCCGCCATATCCTGCTGCATGCACTGCACCACGGACAGATTCACATGGATGGTCATGATTCCCAGCTCCGGGTGCGGAACCAGCTGCTCCACGATAAAGCTGCAGCATTTTTCAAAAATCTGCTCGCCCAGCCTGATAACTTCCCCGCTTTTCTCTGCCAACGGTATAAATTCTCCCGGCGGCACGCTGCCAAGCTCAACGTCGTTCATTCTGGCAAGTGCCTCCGCCGCCACCATCTTTTTATCATGGATGGAATAAATAGGCTGATAATACACCTCCAGACTGTTATTTTCGGCTGCCCTTCTGATGGCATTCTCCACCTGACTGATCCGATAATATTTCTGTTTCAGGGACTCGTCTGCCACCACCAGAGAATTGGCGCCTCTTGCCTTTGCAAGCTCCATCAGGTAATCACAGAATCCGTTCATTTCCGCCAGCGTGTTGAAATGCTCCTTGCTCTTTGCAACCGTCAGGTTGATATTGATGGTAAGTTCCAGATTATTGACAAACCACTTTTCCCGGAAACGTTCCTGAATCCGTTTCAGCGCACCGTCAACACCGCCGTCGTCCGCAAAGATCATGGCGAATGTGTGCGGCTCTATGCGGTAGGCATTGCCGTCGCCCGCCACATCCATCAGGAAATATCCGATCTGGGCAAGCAGCTTGTCCATGTTGCGGTAGCCGATCACCGTACCGAAGCTTCCCAGTTTGCTCAGATGCATGGAAACCACCGTAAAGCGCTGTCCTCTGACAAGGCGGTCATGGGTCATGATGCGAAACGCCGTCTCATTGTATCTGCCGGAAGCACTGTCCAACAGATTGCCGGGATTCTGCATGGACATGTAAATGCACAACGATGCAAGACAGTTGGCAAGACCGTCCAGCAAAATATGTCTGTCTGTCATCTGCACACTCAGACAGACAAAAATGCCCACCGAATACAGAATAATGATGCGCTGGTTGGTTTTACGCATCTTGCGTCTGTGCCATGCCACCAGTATCAGCTCCACCACCGCATAAAGAAACAGGATAACGTACCACACATCGAGAAGGGGGCCTTCCACAAAGCCGCTGCTTCTGTCAAAGGAATAGTACCATCCCGTAAAAGGCGAGGTTGCAATCAGCACAAACAGCGCCGCAAGGGGAATGAACCCGGCGCGGAACCATTTTTTGCTCCATTTCCGGTCTTTGTCACACAACAACACCGCATAGACAAAAAACAGATAACTGCTTACCAGTTCCGACAAGTACGCCAGCTGCGCCAGAATGTGATTCACTACTACCGGCACTCTGTCCGCATATTTGCAGCCCACGGCGGATGCCATGTTGAAACCTGCCAAAAACAGGCTTGTGAGAAGATAAAAAAAGAAGATTCTCGTTCTCTCAAGCGGCTGCTGCCGGTTGATCAGAAAGTGCAACAATATACATGTCAGGAAAAAGAATGCCGCAAGTTCAAAGTCATAGTTGTACGTCATGTATCTCCCACCGTTCTTACTCTTTTGTATTGCAAGCTCACGAATCCGTGCTGCCGCGCTCTGCATCCTGCTTCGCAGGATATTCGTTCGCTAATGAGCCTCAGAAAAACAAATGTCTGCTTCGCAGCCGCTTGTTTTTCTTCGAGGCTCATTATATCATATTTTCATGCTTCACTGCAACAAAAAGGCAAAAAGCAATCCCCAGCATTCTGTCACAACACAGTCCGCCGGGGATTTCGTTTTTTGTTATCCCTTACTTATAATTGACTATCTTTCCGAAGTCTTCCTTCAGGGACGCGCCGCCCACAAGACCGCCGTCGATGTCCGGCTGCGCAAACAGCTCGGGAGCGCTTGCTGCGGACACGGAGCCGCCGTACTGGATACGGATTGCTGCTGCCGTCGCATCATCATATACCTCTGCGATGCATGCACGGATTGCGGCACAAACCTCCTGCGCCTGCTCGGTGGTCGCCACCTTGCCGGTTCCGATTGCCCAGATCGGCTCGTAAGCGATCACAGCCGTCTTTGCCTGATCTGCGGTCACGTTCAGGAACGCGATCTTGATCTGCTGGCGGATCCAGTCAATGGTGATGCCCTGCTCTCTCTGAGTGAGGGACTCACCGCAGCAGATGATCGGGGTAAGTCCATGCTCAAATGCCTTCAGCACCTTCTTATTCACGGTCTCGTCTGTCTCTGCAAAATACTCTCTTCTCTCGGAGTGTCCGATGATGACATACTTCACGCCGGCATCTGTCAGCATGGCAGGAGAAATCTCTCCGGTGTATGCACCCTTCTCCTCAAAATACATGTTCTCGGCACCGATCTCGATATTGGTGCCCTTTGCTGCCTCTACCGCAGGAATGATGTCGATGGCAGGTACACAGAATACCACATCCGCATCCTTCGTCACAACGAGCGGTTTCAGCTTCTCAATTAATGCCACGGCCTCACTGGGAGTCATGTTCATCTTCCAGTTGCCGGCAATGATCTTTCTTCTTTCCATTGTCGTTCTCCATTCACCTATTTATCGTCTGCTGCAGCAACGCCGGGAAGTACCTTTCCCTCAAGGAACTCAAGGGATGCACCGCCGCCGGTGGAAATATGGCTCATCTTGTCACCGAAGCCCAACTGGTTCACGGCTGCTGCGGAAGCGCCGCCGCCAGTGGAGATGTGGGTCATCTTGTCGCCCAGACCCATCTGCTCCACAGCCGCCGCAGAGTCGCCGCCGCCGATGATGGTGGTTGCTTCCGTATCTGCAAGCGCCTTTGCAACAGCGATGGTACCGGCTGCCAGTGTCGGGTTCTCGAACACGCCCATAGGCCCGTTCCAAACAACAGTCTTTGCAGACTTCACTGCATCTGCAAACAGCTGCTGGGTCTTGGGTCCGATATCACAGCCCTCTCTGTCTGCGGGCATATTGGTAACGTCATATACCTCAACCTCTACCGGAGCATCGATGGGGTTAGGGAAATCCGCGATGGTGACAGCATCAACAGGAAGAAGCAGATTCTTGCCCAGCTTCTTTGCCTTGTCCATCATTTCCTTGCAGTAATCGATCTTGGTATCGTCCACAAGGGATTTGCCGATCTCATAGCCCTGTGCCTTCAGGAAGGTGTAAGCCATACCGCCGCCGATGATCAGGGTATCGCACTTCTCAAGCAGGTTGGAGATTACGTTCAGCTTGTCTGCAACCTTTGCGCCGCCAAGAATGGCAACAAAAGGTCTTACCGGATTCTCTACCGCATTGCCGAGGAAGTTGATCTCCTTCTGCATCAGATAACCTACTACGTTCTCGCCGCCCTTTGCGCGGATAAACTTGGTAACGCCCTCAACGGAAGCATGTGCTCTGTGGGAAGATCCGAATGCGTCGCACACATACAGATCTGCCAGATCAGCCAGCTCCTTGGAGAACTCCTCGCCGTTCTTGGTCTCCTCTGCACCGCGGAAACGGGTGTTCTGCAGCAGGACAACATCGCCCTCCTTCATTGCCTCAACAGCCTTGGTTGCAGCCTCTCCGGTTACATTATAATCCGCAACGAAGGTTACTTCCTTGCCAAGCTTCTCGGACAGTCTCTTTGCAACGGGTGCTAAGGACTCTCCCTCGTTGGGGCCGTTCTTTACCTTGCCCAGATGGGAGCAGAGAATAACCTTGCCGCCGTCGTCGATCAGCTTCTTGATGGTGGGAAGCGCTGCCACGATACGGGTATCGTCTGTGATCTCGCCGTTCTTCAAGGGTACGTTAAAATCGCATCTTACTAATACTCTTTTGCCTTTTGCATTGATATCATCTACTGATTTCTTGTTCAGACTCATTGTGATGACCTCCTGTTTTTATTTTTTGATCCCGCCGAAGCGGTGTTTGGTACTAAAAACGGGCCCGGTCCCATAAGACCGGACCCGCACTAGGTCAAATACTGCAGATGATTAGCGAAGCTCGCTGAAGTACTTAATGGTACGAACCATCTGGCTGGTGTAGCTGTTCTCATTGTCATACCAGGAAACAACCTGTACGAGGCTGTTGCCGTCTTCCATCTTGGAAACCATGGTCTGGGTTGCATCGAAGATAGAACCATAGGTGCTTCCAACGATATCGGAGGATACGATCTCGTCCTCGTTGTAGTCGAAGGACTCGGTCTTAGCTGCCTTCATTGCTGCGTTGATGCCTTCCTTGGTTACTTCGCCCTTAACAACTGCTACCAGAATGGTGGTAGAACCGGTAGGGGTCGGTACACGCTGTGCGGAGCCGATCAGCTTGCCGTTCAGCTCAGGAATTACAAGACCGATTGCCTTAGCAGCACCGGTAGAGTTGGGAACGATGTTGCAAGCGCCTGCGCGGCTTCTTCTCAGATCGCCCTTTCTCTGAGGTCCGTCAAGGATCATCTGGTCACCAGTATAAGCGTGAACAGTGGTCATGATACCGCTCTGGATAGGAGCGAAATCATTCAGAGCCTTTGCCATGGGAGCAAGGCAGTTGGTTGTACAGGAAGCTGCGGAGATAACGGTATCTTCCGGCTTCAGTGTCTCATGGTTTACATTGTATACGATGGTAGGAAGGTCATTTCCTGCAGGTGCGGAGATAACAACCTTACGAGCGCCTGCGGTGATGTGTGCAGATGCCTTCTCCTTGGAGGTGTAGAAGCCTGTGCACTCCAGAACTACGTCAACCTTCAGCTCACCCCAGGGAAGCTTGGAAGCGTCAGCCTCTTTGTAGATTGTGATGGTCTTGCCATTTACGGTGATGCTGTCCTCTCCTGCCACTACGGAATCAGCATATTTGTACTTGCCCTGAGAAGAATCATACTTTAACAGGTGTGCAAGCATCTTAGGGCTTGTCAGATCGTTGATTGCAACTACATCATATCCCTCTGCATCAAACATCTGTCTGAACGCAAGACGGCCGATACGGCCAAAACCATTGATTGCTACTCTTACTGCCATTTTAGTTTCCTCCTAAAATTTTAAAATTATTTTTATCCAATCAATTTGATTGTCAAAATTTTATCAGCAAGGCTATTTTACCTAATTCCCCTTGATAATTCAAGATGTAAATAAAAAATATTTGGAAATTTTACTTTTCTGCGATGTTTTCTGCTATAATCTGTTGTGACGGATTTTATCTTACTTTATCGAAGAAAGGATATCTTATGGCAATCAGAGCAGACTACCATCTTCACTCCTCCTTCTCAGGAGACAGCACGGAGCCCATGGAAAACATGGTGCTCGCCGCGATCGACAGGGGGCTTACCCACATATGCTTCACGGAACACATGGATATGGACTATCCCGTGACCCCGGACGCGCCCGAGGGAACCTTCCTGCTGAATACCGATTCCTACCTCTACGACCTCGCCCTATGCAAGGCAAAATACGAGGGCAGGATCAAGATCTTTTTCGGCGTGGAGCTTGGCATGCAGCCCCATCTCCAGAGACAGCTCGCCCTCTATGCCCGCTCCCATGAGTTCGACTTCATCATCGGCTCCACCCATGTGGTGCAGGGACAGGATCCCTACTACCCGGACTATTTTTCGGGACGCAGCGAGGAGGAGGCCTTCCGCTCCTATTTTAAGGAGATCATCGCCAACCTGAAAAAAATCCCCGGCTATGATGTCTGTGGGCATCTCGATTATGTGGTGCGCTACGGCGCCAACAAGGACAAGGATTATTCTTATGCAAAATACAAGGATTTATTCGACGAGATGCTGACGCACATTCTGGAACAGGAAAAAGGAATCGAGCTGAACACCGGCAGCTTAAGCCGGGGTACAAAGGACGTAAGCCCCTGTACCGATGTGCTGAAGCGCTACCGCGAGCTTGGCGGTGATGTGATCACGGTGGGCTCCGACGCCCACAACGCCGCGGAAGTGGCGGCGCATTTTTCCCGCGCGGAGGAGGTACTTAAGGAATGCGGTTTCAAATATTACTGCATCTTTGAAAACCGCCTTCCTGAATACTTCCGCCTCTAAGGTTTCTAAAGTGCCGTGATGATGCCGCCCCCCAGCACATAGCCGTCCTCATAAAAGACTGCTGCCTGTCCGGGGGTGGCGGCACGCACCGGCTCGTCAAAGGTACATTTCACCCTGCCGTCCGGGAGCTTCTCCAAAAGACAGGGACTTCCCCCGTGGGCATAACGGATCTTCGCAAGCGCCCTTCTCGGCGCATCCAGATTCTCCATCGCCATGTAATTCACCTGTTCACAGATGATGACATTGCTTCTGATGTCCGCATCTTCCCCTATTACAACCTCATTTTTCTCCGGTCTGATCGCCGCCACGAACACGGGATGCCCCATGGCAAGGTTCAGTCCCTTGCGCTGACCGATGGTGTAATGGGTAATCCCCCGGTGCCTGCCAAGCACTTCGCCGTCCATACTCACAAAATTGCCGGAGTCCGGCACCCGGTTCCCCGCCTCCCTGTCAAGAAAAGCTGCGTAGTCGCCGTCCGGCACAAAGCAGATATCCTGACTGTCGGGCTTGTGTGCCACGGGCAGTCCCGCCTCTGCGGCGATCCTGCGGATCTCGTCCTTGGTATAATCGCCGATCGGCATCAGGGTGCGTGCAAGCTGCTCCTGCGTCAGGGCATACAGCGCATATGTCTGATCCTTCGCCGCCGTCACGGAATTTTTCACCGCGTATCTGCCGTTTGCAAGCTGCTCCACCCGGGCATAATGCCCCGTGGCAATATAGTCCGCGCCGATCTGCAGGCTGCGCCTTAGTAACGATTCCCACTTCACATAGCGGTTACATGCATTGCAGGGATTGGGCGTTCTGCCGTTTAAGTATTCCTCCACGAAATAGTCGATCACATACTTCTTGAAATCTTCCCTGAAATTCATCACATAATAGGGAATATCCAGCATCTGCGCCACTCTTCTCGCATCATCCACCGCGCTCAGCCCACAGCAGCCGCCGTTCTCTGCCGCAGCCGCCGCGTCTTCGTCCTGCCAGATCTGCATCGTGACGCCGGTCACCTCGTATCCCTGCTTTTTCAAAAGGTATGCCGCCACGGAGGAATCCACCCCGCCCGACATGCCCACAACCACTCTCTTGCTCATAAAACCATCCTCACTCCGTCCATCTTATCACAACGTGCGAAGCTGCGCCACGATTCTTTTCAGGGCATCCGCTGCCTGATCCGTCTCCTCCACGGTGTTCTCCTCCGAAAAGGTAAAGCGCACCGCGCTCTTTGCCTGCGCATCCGTAAGACCGATTGCCTTCAGCACATGGGACGGCTCTGCCGCTCCCGTGGAACAGGCGCTCCCCGCCGAGGCACAGATTCCCTCCTGATCCAGACGGATCAACAAAATCTCTGACTCGATTCCCTCAAAGGACAAATTCACATTTCCCGGCAGCCTGTGCACGGCATCCCCGTTTAAGGAGCTGCCCGGGATCTCCCGTAACACCCGCCCGATCAGATGATCCCGCAACGTGCGTTCCCATTCGCTCCGTTGCTCCATCTTTTCAAAGGCAATCTGCGCCGCCGCACCCATTCCGGCGATTCCCGGCACATTTTCAGTTCCCGCGCGCCTTGCTCTCTCCTGACCGCCTCCGTGGATAAGTGCCCCCAGCTTTACGCCCTTTCTGATATAGAGAAAGCCGCAGCCCTTCGGCCCGCCGAATTTGTGTCCGCTTCCCGAAAGCATGTCGATATTTTCCCGCTCCACATCTATGGGTACCTGCGCATACGCCTGCACGGCATCCGTGTGAAAAAGGAGTCCTCTCTCCCTTGCCCACGCGCCGATCTCTGCCACCGGCTGGAGGGTGCCGATCTCATTGTTTGCGTACATGACGGAGAGCAGTGCGGTATCCTCCCGCACCGCCTCATGCAGCCTGTCCGGGTTTAAAATGCCGTTTTTTTCCACGGGGAGCTCCGTAATCTCCCAGCCCTGCCGCCTCAGCCACGCACAGGTGCGCAGAACCGCCGGATGCTCGATCCCCGTGGTAATCATATGCCTGCCTTTTTTTTCCGGCATTTCCGCCACAGCCCTGAGCGCCCAGTTGTCCGACTCACTGCCGCCGGATGTAAAAAAGATCTCCTCCGGCAATGCGCCGATGCCCTCTGCAATGCGCTCCCTCGCCTGTCTGACCGCCATTCTGCTCCTCTCGGCAAAGCAGTAGGGCGATCCGGGATTCCCGTAATTTTCCACAAGATACGGCAGCATCGCCTGCACCGCTTCCGGCACCATTTTCGTCGTGGCGGCATTGTCCAGATAGATCATCCTGTTTTCCTCTCTGTTCCCGGTATTTCAATATATTTTTCATGCCTAACTATACCGAGACTTTCCCGTTCTGTCAACTGCGCCCTCCTCATAAGATGTAGAGCAGCACACCCCGCCTTTTGGCAGAAAGGTTGTCCTATGAAACGCAGCCACCCCTTTATCGCGGGCACCATCATTCTGACCGCCACCGGTCTTGTCAGCCGCCTGATCGGCTTCTTTTACCGCATCTACCTCTCCCGCCTCTTCGGGGAGGAAGGAATGGGCGTGTACCAGCTCTTAAGTCCCGTTCTGGCGCTGACCTTCTCCGTCACCGCCGCAGGTCTTCAGACTGCCATATCCAAGTATGTCGCCGGGGAGTGTCAGGGAAAGGACAGCCGTTCCTCCTTCCGCTTTGTATGCACAGGCACGATTTTCTCCCTGATTCTCTCCTTTCTCTGCATGGGCGTGTTGATCCGCTTCTCCGAGCAGATCGCCGCACAGTTCCTCTTAGAGCCCCGCACTGCCTCCATGCTGCGCATTATCGCCTGCTCGATCCCCGTGGGCGGCGTCCATTCCTGTATCAACGGTTATTTCTACGGCATCAAGAAGGCAGGGATTCCCGCAGCGACCCAGCTCATCGAGCAGTTCTGCCGCATCGCCTGCGTGCTTGCCGCCAGCCGGATCGCCGCCGCAAGGCACACTCACCCCACCATAAACGCCGCCGTGACCGGACTTGTGGTCGGGGAGTTTTTTGCCATGGTCGTGTCCCTGCTCGCCATTTTTTCCCGCATGAAAAAGGTTTCTCCTGCTTACGGAAGCCCTGTGGTATCCTACCGCCACGCCGGAACAGCGCTGTTGAAGCTCTCCTTTCCGTTGTCATTGACCCGTTTGGTCATTAACCTGTTGCAGAGTGTGGAGGCTGTCTACATTCCTTCCATGCTGCTCTCCTACGGCTATGACACGGTCACTGCCCTGAGCGTATACGGTGTGCTCACAGGTATGGCGCTTCCGCTTTTGTTCTTTCCCAACGCCCTGACCGGCTCCATCTCCCTGATGCTGCTGCCGGTCGTATCGGAGGCGGACGCCGCCGGAAAAAAAGATGTGGTGCGGCGCGCCACGGAAAAGACCGTATACTCCTGCCTGCTTTTGGGCGGCTTGTGCACGCTGGGTTTTCTGCTGTTCGGAAATCTGATGGGCAGAATCCTGTTTGCCAGCGAGTTAGCGGGGCGTTTCATCTGCTCCCTGAGTTTTCTCTGCCCTTTTCTCTACCTTGGCACAACCCTTTCCAGCATCCTGCACGGGCTTGGCAGGGCGGGCGGCGTATTTTTTGTCAATGTCAGTTCCCTGCTCATCCGGCTGTTTTTTGTATTTTTCCTTCTGCCCCGCTACGGGATCGACTGCTACATGTTTGGGATGCTGCTCAGCCAGATTTATTCTGCCGTCCTGTTTCTGCTCCTTCTGTGCAGTCCCGGCAGAAAAAATTCCTGACCGCCATGCCCCTCACTGTCCCGGATTTTGTGGAATTTCCTTGCATACGCTGTTTTTTTATTATATAATGACAGTCGAGTTTAGGAAAGGAATGGACATTAACATGAGTTTTGAATTTATAAAGAAGCTGCCCACCCCGGCCGAGATCAGCGAACAGTATCCCGTCCCTCCCGCCATTGCGGCGCTGAAGGAAGAGCGAGACGCCGAGATCAGAAAGGTCTTTACCGGCGAGAGCAATAAATTTCTGGTCATCATCGGTCCCTGTTCCGCAGACAATGCAGATTCCGTGTGCGACTATGTGACAAGACTTGCCAAGGTGAACGAGAAGGTGAAGGACAAGCTGATCCTGATCCCCCGTGTCTACACCAACAAGCCCCGCACCACCGGAGAAGGCTACAAGGGAATGGTTTCCCAGCCGGATCCCGAAAAGAAACCGGACTTTCTCGCGGGTCTGATCGCCATGAGAAAGATGCAGATCCGTGCCGTTGAGGAGAGCGGACTCACCGCAGCGGACGAGATGCTCTACCCGGAAAACTGGCGCTATGTCTCCGATATCCTCTCCTATGTGGCAATCGGCGCGCGCTCCGTGGAGGATCAGCAGCACCGTCTTGCCTGCAGCGGCTTCGATGTTCCTGCCGGCATGAAAAATCCCACCAGTGGTGATTTTTCCGTGATGCTCAACTCCGTGTACGCAGCACAGCATCCCCACTCCTTCATTTACAGAGGCTGGGAGGTCAAGACCACCGGAAACGATCTGGCACATACCGTGCTGCGCGGTGCAACCAACAAATACGGACGCAACCTTCCCAACTACCATTACGAGGATTTGAACACCCTGTTGAATCTCTACAATGAACGTGATCTGAAGAATCCCGCCTGCATCATTGATTCCAACCACAGCAATTCCAACAAGGAGTTCAAGCAGCAGATCCGCATTATCAAAGAGGTTATGCACAGCCGGAAGTTAAGCCCCGATATCCACAAACTGGTAAAGGGTGTCATGATCGAGAGCTACATCGAGGAAGGCAACCAGAAGGTAGGCGGCGGCATTTACGGAAAATCCATCACCGATCCCTGTCTGGGATGGGAGGATTCCGAAAGACTCATTTACGACATTGCAGATTACGAATAGACAACAAAAAAGAATCCCGCAAAGCAGGATTCTTTTTTTAACCTCTGGGATGTGTTTTCTGATAAACCTCCCTGAGACGGTTTCGGTTCATATCCGCATAAATCTGCGTGGACGAGATATCGGAATGTCCCAGCATCTCCTGCACGCTGCGCAGATCCGCGCCGTTTTCCACCAGATGCGCCGCAAAGGAATGTCGCAGGGTGTGGGGCGTGATCTCCGCCTCGATGCCCGCCTTTGCCGCATAGAATTTGACCAGCTTCCAAAAGCCCTGCCGGCTCATGGGCTTTCCGGTGCAGTTCACAAAAAGCGTGCTGTCATCCTCCTTAAGGAGCATGGCGTCCCTGGACTGCTCCAGATATTTAAGGAGCGCGCTCCTCGCCTGATTTCCGAAGGGAACTACTCTCTCCCTGTTTCCGTCCCGGCAGATCACAAAACCCATTTTCAGATTCACATCTTCAAGCCGAAGCGCGGTCATCTCCGACACCCGCAGCCCCGTGGCATACAGAAGCTCCAGCATGGCTTTGTCGCGCAGCCCCTTGTGCGTATCTTCATCCGGCTGTGAGAGCAGCTTGTCCACCTCTGAAACGGACAAAATCTCCGGCAGTTTCTTCACCACCTTGGGTGCTTTCAGGTTCTCGGATATATCCTCCTCCACCAGATGTTCCTTGAATAAGAAATGGTAAAAGCTTTTTACGGAAGCGATCATTCTGGACACGGTGGCAGCGGAAAATCGTTTTTTTTCCAGATAGAGCACATAGGCGTTCAGATCCGTTGGCGTGATCCCGGATACCTGCGTCACACCGGACTGCTGCATAAACTCCCGCAGCCGGCACAGATCCCTGTGATAGGACTCTGTGGTATTTGCCGATGTTTTTTTCACATTTTGCAGATAAGACATAAACGCCTGTATTTCCTGTTCCATAAACCGCGTGACCCTTCCCCGTAAAACCGTTTTTCGTCAGTAGAATTTAATTATAATCACAAAAAAAGGGAAAAGCAAATAGAAAATAAAATATATGGCGCGGGCTGAACGATTATCTCTCAAAAAATTTTCAACAAATTGGACACCAGCACCGGATTTACATAGCCCTCCAGCAGGCATCCGATGACGACCACACCGAGAATCCCCAGAAACTGCAGCGCTCTTTTCTTGAGGAGACCATCCGTCCTGTCCCCCTCCGCTCCGCCGGGAAGCCTGCCCGGGAAATAGAGCGTCATGCAGAACTCGCAGCTCCATCTCAACAGCCATACCGCCGCCGGCACATAGACAAATACCTGCGGGAAAATGCCTACCACAATCAGCAGGAAGCCTTTCAGCCCGTAGCGCAAAAGTGCCGCCATAACCAGCATCCCCATGGCAGATCCCAGCCAGACGGTACAGGAAAACGCGGCGGCAAGCCCCAGCCATGTGGTGGACAAAAGTCCCACAACCAGAACCAGCCCCACCCGCTTCTGCATGACATACCAGAAAAAGTCGTCCCGCTCCACGCTTGCATATTTCATGCCGTACAGCGCGCTTTCACTCATAATTCCTCCGTCGCCCAGAAGGACTGCTCTTCCCAGATACATCAAAAGCAGACCCAAAAATACGCCCGCGGCAAAAAGAATTGCCGGCAGGCGCATTTTTTTCTCTTTTTTTCGGTATTGTCGAAACATCGCACCGCCCCCTGTCCACTTTTTTCTGCTCTGCTCCAATATATGGCAGGGAGTGCGGTTTTATGAGTGCAGATATTTGTGTGCGTAGGTCATAATGGCGCAGATGGTCTTGGAATCCTGTATTTCCAATCCGTAGATCTTATCCATTAGTTCGTCCACCGTGTAAGCCTCCACGTTGATGAACTCATCCTCGTCCAGATGCTGATGGGATTTCTGAAGATTCTTCGCCACATAGATGTCGATCTTCTCATTGCAGAACGCTACCGTGGTACGGATGGAGATCAAAAGCTCCAGATCCTCCGTCTTGTAGCCGGTCTCCTCCTCCAGCTCCCGTGCCGCCGCATGGATCGTAGGCTCCTCCACGCTGTTGAGTCCGCCTGCAGGCACCTCCAGCGTTTCCCGATCCAGCGCATTGCGGTACTGGCGCACCATCAGGATCTTGCCATCCTCTCTGACCGGCACCACCGCGGCCGCACCCTTATGACCGATAAAATCCCATTTTACAATATTTCCGTTGGGGACCTGTACGGTATCCTTGTAATAGTCAATAATGGTTCCCTTGTATACCAGATCGCGGCTAAGCCGCTTGAATTCTTCCGCCATATTTTCCTCCGTTCTGCAGTCCGATGCCGCCCAAAGCTACTGCAAAAGCAGTTTTTCAACACTTACCAGCTTAACGCAGAGTACAAACAGTTCTGCCGCCTGCTCCATCTCCTCCGGTGTCGGAAAAGAGGGAGCAATCCTGATGTTGCTGTCCTTCGGATCCTTTCCGTAGGGGAAGGTCGCACCGGCACCGGTCAGCACCACGCCTGCCTCCTTGCACTTCGCCACCACCTTCTTCGCACAGCCTTCCATGGTTTCAAAAGAGATGAAATAGCCGCCCTTCGGTTTGGTCCACTCTGCGATTCCAAGTCCGTCCAGTTCCTTCTCCAGTGTAGAAATCACCGCCTCAAATTTGGGACGCATGATAGCGGCTTCCTTTTTCATCTGGCTCTTCAATCCGTCCAGATTCTTGAAATATCTCACATGGCGCAGCTGGTTGATCTTGTCGTAGCCGATTGTCTGTATGGTCATGGTCTTGCGGATCGCATCCAGATTCTTCACGGAGGAAGCAACCGCCGCAATTCCGGAACCGGCAAAGCTCACCTTTGAGGTGGAAGCAAATTCATAGACCATATCCGGGTGTCCTGCCTTTTCGCATTCGCTCAGAATATCCGGAAGTTCATCCCCGCCATCCTCGTAGAGGTCATGGATCACATACGCATTGTCCCAGAAGATCCTGAAATCCTCCGCCGCAGGATTCAGTGCGGCAAATCTCTTCACCGTCTCTGCGGAATAGGTAAATCCCTGAGGATTGGAATACTTGGGCACACACCAGATTCCCTTTACCGCAGGATCATGCTCCACATACTCCTGCACCATGTTCATATCCGGACCTTCCGGCGTCATGGGAACAGTAATCATCTCCACTCCGAAATGCTCGGTAATGGCAAAATGCCTGTCATATCCGGGTGCCGGGCAAAGGAACTTCACCTTATCCAGTTTGCACCATGGCGTGCTTCCGCATACACCGTGGGTGAAGGATCTGGAAACCGTGTCATACATGATCGTCAGACTGGCATTTCCGCATACAATCACATTCTCGGCGGGAACGCCCAGCATTTCTCCCATCAGAGCCTTTGCCTCCGGGATTCCGTCCAGAACACCGTAATTACGGCAGTCTGCACCGCCCTCCGTTTTCAGGCTGCTCTCTGCATTCAGCACATCAAGTATCGGCATCGTCATATCCAGCTGACTCGCCGCCGGCTTTCCGCGCGACATATCAAGCTTAAGTCCTTTGCCTTTGGCATCCTCATACGCCTGCTCCAGCTCCTTGTGCAGAACCTCCAACTCGCTCCTGCTCATCTCTTTGTATGACTTCATGGGTCGCTCCTCCGTTTCCAAACGTTTCATTGTCTGTTTCTTTCTTTTGGATAATCGTATACAATCATACACGCTTTGTATATTCTACTATATCACTTTAGCGAACACAAGTACCAATTTATATTTTTCATGGATTAGGTGGTATAAAAAAGCGCAGGCAATCGCCTGCGCCTCTCTCCATATTTAATTCGTATTACTTTGCGTAATCAATTACGCGGCTTTCACGGATCACATTGACCTTGATCTGTCCCGGATACTCCAATTCCGCTTCGATCTTCTTTGAAATATCCCGTGCCAATACTACCATGTCAGCATCAGAAATCTGCTCAGGAACTACCATTACACGAACTTCCCTACCAGCCTGAATAGCAAAAGATTTGTCAACACCTTTGAAATTGTTTGTGATTTCTTCTAACTGTCTTAATCTGCTAGTGTAGGTTTCCAGTGTTTCCCTTCTAGCGCCCGGTCTTGCAGCGGATATTGTATCAGCAGCTTGTACAATACATGCAATCAGGGATGTAGCTTCCACGTCGCCGTGGTGAGATTCAACCGCATTGATAACAACCGCATTCTCTTTGTACTTGCGGCAAAGCTCTGCGCCCAACTGAATGTGGGAGCCTTCCATCTCATGGTCAACTGCCTTACCGATATCATGCAGCAAGCCTGCACGCTTTGCAAGGCGGACATCCAATCCCATCTCCGCTGCCAGAAGCCCCGAAAGCTGGGCAACCTCAATGGAATGCTTCAATGCGTTCTGACCATAGCTGGTTCTGAACTTCATCTTACCAAGCAATCTGACCAATTCGGGATGAATGCCATGCACACCGACTTCCAGTGTAGCGGCTTCGCCTTCCTCCTTGATCATCACTTCTACTTCTCTTTGCGCTTTTTCCACCATCTCTTCGATTCTGGCAGGATGGATACGTCCGTCCACAATCAGCTTCTCAAGCGCAATTCTTGCAACCTCACGACGGATAGGATCAAATCCGGACAGGATTACTGCCTCGGGCGTATCGTCAATAATCAGATCCACTCCGGTCATTGTCTCGAGCGTACGGATATTTCTACCCTCACGTCCGATGATGCGTCCCTTCATCTCATCGTTCGGAAGCTGTACGACGGAAATGGTAGTCTCAGAGACATGATCTGCTGCGCATCTCTGAATTGCATTGACCACATATTCCTTCGCTTTCTTGTCTGCTTCTTCTTTGGCGCGACTCTCCATTTCCTTGATCATCACGGCCGATTCATGCTTCACTTCATCTTCAACAATTTTCAACAAATACTCTTTTGCTTGTTCAGAGGTTAATCCGGAAATTCTCTCCAGTTCCTGTACGCGCTGCTCGTTCAGCTTTGACACTTCTTCCTTCATCCTGTTCAAGGACTCTTCGCGCTGTGCCAAGCCTGCCTCTTTGCGTTCGATCGCGTCCGCTTTCTTGTCGATGTTCTCTTCCTTCTGCTGAACCCTTCTCTCATAGCGCTGTGCTTCCGCTCTGCGCTCCTTGATCTCTTTGTCAAGTTCATTCTTGGTACGAATGGACTCTTCCTTGATTTCAAGCAGAGACTCGCGTTTCTTGGTTTCCGCAGTTTTCAGTGCATCGTCAATGATCTCTCTCGCCTTGGTCTCCGCATCGCCTAACGTCGCTTCAACGTATTTCTTACGTCTGTCCGTCGCTATCTTTGCAGTCACCGGGATCGAGATGACAAGCGTTACTACGACCGCTCCCAAAACATACAACCATGTCATGTACAGGAGCACCTCCTTATTAAGTTTTGTGCATGGTCTTGCGACCAAAACATAGCTTCGGGAAGCTATGCCAAGTTTATTATAGAATGTATGTAGCACATCCTAAAAAGCATTTTACAACATTTAAATTTTAAAATAAAATGATAGTTATGTCAAGTAGAAGTAAATAATACTTTGCGTATATTTTCCAAATCGAAACCACGTCTCGCCAAAAAAGCGTATATTTTCTGCGTTTCCTTTCTGTCCGCATGCTCACCGTCATAATGTTTCTTAGCAAGCAGACGCCTGATCTGCTCCTCTTCATCCTGCGCATTACCCTGTTTCTGCCAGTTCTCCCATGCCTGCTTTACCGTGTCCGGGCTGATCCCCTTCCTCTGTAAGTCACAATCAATACGTCTGCGGCTTTTTGTCTCCTGACTGCATCGGATAAATTCCTCCGCGTAACGCAGATCATCCACATAGCCGTACGACGCCACATACGCAATCGCACTCTCCATGGCAGCCTCCGGATAACCGCCCTGCTTCAGCTTTGTCTTTAACTGTGCCACCGTGTAATCCCTGCTCTTAAGCAGATTCATACAGCGCAGCGTCGCCCGCTTGGGAAGCACGCGCACCGTAAGCTCCTCATAGACCGCATCGGGTATGGGCTCGCCGCTTTTTATCCCGTATTTGCGCAGTTCGCCTTTGTATAACACAAAGGCGAACGCTCCATCAATCTCAATTTTCACTTTTGATGCGGACTGCTCCGCAATATCCGTGACGATCATGCTTTCTTTCCTGTTGCTTTTCCTTCGGATGCCTTGGTGCTGTCTGCGGAAGCGGCAGAATCTGCGGACGCATTCTCCGCATGAAGTCCGAAATGCTCTCTCACCTTCGCCTCGACCTCCGCGCAGACTGCCGGATTATCCTTCAGGAACTGCTTCGCATTCTCACGCCCCTGCCCGATCTTGTTGCCATCGTAAGCAAACCATGCCCCGGACTTATTGATCACGCCGCACTCCGACGCCAGATCCAGAATATCTCCCTCTTTGGAGATACCCTGTCCGAACATGATATCAAACTCCGCCTCCTTGAACGGGGGCGCAATCTTGTTCTTTACCACCTTCACGCGGGTACGGTTTCCGATCACTTCTCCGCCCTGCTTCAGAGACTCGATCCGGCGCACATCCAGACGCACGGAGGAATAAAACTTCAGCGCCCGGCCGCCGGTTGTGGTCTCGGGGCTGCCAAACATGACGCCCACCTTCTCACGCAGCTGGTTGATGAACACTACCGTACAATTTGACTTACTGATCACGGCGGTCAGTTTTCTGAGTGCCTGGGACATCAGGCGCGCCTGAAGGCCTACATGGGAATCTCCCATCTCGCCCTCGATCTCCGCCTTTGGCACCAGGGCTGCAACCGAGTCCACCACCACAATGTCAATCGCTCCGGAGCGCACCATGGTCTCCGTGATCTCAAGCGCCTGCTCACCGCTGTCCGGCTGGGATATGTAGAGATTGTCAATATCCACACCGATATTTTTTGCATAGACGGGATCCAGCGCATGCTCGGCGTCGATGAATCCGGCTATGCCGCCCCTTCTCTGTATCTCTGCGATCATATGCAGCGTAACCGTGGTTTTACCGCTGGATTCGGGACCGTATATCTCCACGATCCTGCCCTTGGGGATTCCGCCCAGTCCCAGCGCCACATCAAGGCTTAAGGAACCTGTGGGTATCGTCTCTACATTCATCTGCGCGGTGGGGTCACCGAGCTTCATCACGGCACCTTTTCCGTACTGTTTCTCAATCTGCGCAAGGGCTGCATCCAATGCTTTCAGCTTTTCATCTTTTTCCATATCATTCTCCATTCTACAAAGAACAAGTGTTCTATTCCACAATAAAACATTTGTTCTGTTTTGTCAATCTTTTTTTATTATATCACTTCAAAAGTCCAATAATCCTCCCTCAAAGGCATCCCTCCTCACTTTTTTTCATTTTTTTGCGTTTGTACGCGTTTTCACTTACCCTGTGATGTGTGGCGAACTGCCGGACTGGTCGGAAATTTTTCCTCCAAGAAATGCCTGTGCTGCCGATCGGCGCACAATGGGAATTGTGACAATAAAAATGTACCATATCCGCAGCCTTTATACAAGCAGCTCCGGCATATTTCCCATATTTTTTACTTACTTATAACCGGAATCAAAAAATAAGTTCAAAATACCGCAGGTGGTTCTTGAGTTGTGTACTTTTTTTTGATACAATTAATTGCATGAAACGTACAAAGAAGGCTTTTGTTTTGGAGAGAAAATATGCAGACGCAAAAAGACGGATCCAGAAAACGAACCGGTATATGTTCTGGGGGAGTTTTATCGTATTGACCATTGATACAGCGATGTTGTACTTTGGAAATTTGTTTTTTAATATCAACCGGCAGCCGACAGCCTATCTCATGACAGGAATCTATGTGGTGGCGGAAATTCTTCTGTATTGTCTGACCTTCAGAAGCCGCATGGACGGAAAAAAAATACGTGTTGCAATGCTTTTGATCATCACGCCGTTACATATGGCGGATACCATGCTGGTCAATCACGCTGCCATCGCATGCATGCTCTTTGTCATGGCTTTCATCTGCATTTTGTATTATGATAAAAAATTTACCGTCGCCTATTCCAACATCGTTCTGTTTTATGTAATGCTGAACCGCATCTTTGTGATTTTCCGTTCAGGCAGCGAGGGAAGGCTGGAAAACATCTGTACCATGCTCCTTGCTTTTGTCTTACATATCTGTGTGGTTTCCATCAATGAAATCTTTACAATGTATAATATGGACATTTTCGGTGTTGCAGAGGATATCAACCGGGAACAGAAGCATATGATAGATGAAATTCTTGACGTTGCCAATGTGGTGCAGAACAATACCTCCTCCGCGACGGAGAAAATGCGGCAGTTGGAGAAATCAGCCGTTCTGCTGCAGGATTCCATGGAGGAGATCGCCGACGGCATTTCCGCAACAGCCGAAAGTGTGCAGAGTCAGGCGGAAATGACCCAGGAGATCCAGCGTACCATTCAGGAAACTGCAGAGAAATCCAAGAATATGGTAGCGGTGACAGAACAGGCAAAGAGCAGCGTGCAGCAGGGAAATGATGCTGTGGGCGTGCTGAATGTGCATACGGAAAATATTGTACAGATAAACCGTCAGGTTGTGGAAAACATGGAGAATCTGCAAAAAGATGCGGATGCAATGAAAAACTTTGCAAATAACATCTTAAGCATATCAACCCAGACAAATCTTCTCGCACTGAATGCCTCCATTGAAAGCGCAAGAGCAGGCGAAGCCGGAAGGGGCTTTGCGGTTGTGGCGGAACAGATCCGCATTCTGGCGGAGCAGACATTGGAATCCACCCGGAATATCAATGAACTGATCAGCAATCTGACAAACGGAACTGCCGCGACTTCCGAGGCGATCAACAGCTCCGTAAACGCCATGAACGAGCAGATCAAGGCTATTTCACGGGTGGATGAAAGCTTTGCCGATGTGGAAAAGAAAATGGGTGAGCTTGACAGAAACGTGTCGGATATTGACGGCATGATGAAGGAGATGGTGGAAGCAAACAACTCCATTATCGAGAGCATTACCCAGCTGTCCGCCGCCAGCGAGAAAATTACGGCAAGCACGGAAAGCACCAGAGAGATCGTAAGACAGAACAAGACCGATGCGGTGGAAACGCAGAAAATCCTTGAAATTGTAGCAGGTAAGGCAGACGAATTGAATCAGTTCTCATAAAAACCTGTCCGGGGAGCTTTAAAAGATTTCCTATGTCATTAAAACAGGGAAGAAGGATCATCCTTCTTCCCCGGCATATCAAAAGTCATTCAGATAATTCTTATAGTCGTCATAGGTGACGTAAACAATGCGTTCATCCAGATTCAAACCAACCTCAAGCCCCATGGGCGTATAGAACAATACCAGTCTGGTGCCGTCCTTGAGCATGCGGAGTATCTCCTGATCGGAATAGGCAGTCAGCGCCTCTTCTCCGTTCTCCTCCACTTCCCGTCCCCTGAAATCTACCGCAAAATCTTCATCCAGACGCAACACTTCCGTATTTTCAAGCAGCGTGCCCGTCTCCAGATTAAAGTTCAGGCAATAGAAGTTGATTCCCTGATAGGTCTCATAGCCCAATTTCAGTGCAATCTTCTCATAAAACACAACGCTCAGGATCTTCTCGTCCATGTAGGTGACAAAGGAATCCACTTCACACGCAAAGACATCCTCCTCACTTGTCATGTATTCCTTGTACTCCGTACTAAAATAGTCACGGTAGTACTCAAACTCGTACCGCAGTGCCTCATTGATGTAATCCATGTTCTCCATATCGTCAGATACAATCTGCGGATATTCCACATCGACCGAAGCATTCAGATTCGTCGCGTAGTATATTGCCTCTATAAACGTAATCTCATAGGAAAGATCATCACGGAGAGAATTGTAAGGACCGGAATAATACGGAATGTCCGGATCCTGTCCGCTCTCATTCCGGTTCTGTTCCGTCACATCCAGCTCGTAAAACGAGAAATCACCGGCAGGCGCCGTGCTGTCCGGCTGGGTTTCGCCGACCGTGCCCGTCTCCCCGGGATCTTTTGTTTCCTCCGGTGCGGCAAAATCATCCTCCAGCATCTTTTCTGTTCTCTCATAATCAGAGCGGAAGGCGTCCCGGCTATCCTGTTCCTTCTTTGCCTTCTCCAAAAGACTGACGCCCACCAGAATCAGCGCAACCAGCGCAACCAGTACGATTCCTGCCAGTATGCATATGGCAACCGCCGTGCCTCCCTTCTTCTTAGGGGGCTGTGCGGGCGGAACCGCAGGTGCATATCCCGGGTATTGTCCGGGAGGAACTGCGCCGTACCCCGACTGGTACATGGGTGCCTGCATGTTAGGCTGTTGTGCATTGGGCGCCTGCGCATATGGCTGTTGCGCCATAGGCTGTCCCTGCGTCACTGGAGCCTGCCCGGTGGGGCTTTGCATCGGTGCTGTGTTCACAGGGTGCGCATACGGTTGCTGCACTGTCGCCTGCGCCCGGGCCGCCTCCATTTCTTTTATGATATCCTGATTTACATACCCGCAGCTCTGGCAAACGCCGTCCCTCGACAGCGCCCCGCACTTCGGGCAAAAATCAAATCTGCTGCTGTCTGCCATCTTCTCCCTCTCATTCCGTCCCCGTCAGCGCTTACAGTGCATCCCTCAACTGCACCAGTGCCGCTGATGTGACATTCCTCCGTATCTCATCCCGACTGCCGGAAAAATGATACTCTTCCACCTTTACCGTTTCTCCTACCTTACAACCGATGTATACAAGACCCACCGGTTTCTCCTTTGTACCGCCGTCCGGCCCCGCAATTCCCGTTATGGAAACCGATGCGTCCGCTCCGGCTCTCTCTGCTGCTCCGCGCACCATCTCCTCTGCGGTCTGCGCGCTCACCGCGCCGTATTTTGCAAGCGTGCTGTCCTGCACACCCAGAAGCTCCTCCTTTGCCTCATTGGCATAGGTGACAAAGCCCTCCTTGAAAACAGCGGACACGCCTGGCACACCGACCAGCTTTGCCGCCAGCATTCCGCCGGTGCAGGACTCTGCCGTGACAAGCGTCATCTTCTTCTCCTTCAGCAGTCTCGCCACGGTCTCCTCCGGTGCTTCCTCTGCCTTGCCGGCCTTTTCCTCCGTCTGCTCCGGCTCCTCCTCAGACATCACGCCGCGGTTTGCCCAGACATAGTCGATCAGGGAAATCACTGTCAAAGCCAGCGCGATCCACATGATAATATCCGTAAGCAATGAAATGGCACTGATATTGGCAATCATCAGGCACACCATGATCATCTGAAACGTGGTCTTGAATTTGCCCCAGTAGTTTGCGGCGATCACCACGCCCTTATCGGACGCCACCAGTCTGAACCCGCTGATAATAAACTCACGGCTGATAATGATGATGACCACCCATGCCGGAATGCGTCCCATCTCCACCAGACAGATCATGGCGGCGCACACCAGAAGCTTATCCGCCAGCGGATCCATAAACTTGCCGAAGTTGGTAACCAGATTGTATTTTCTCGCTATCTTTCCGTCGATCAGATCCGTCAGGCTCGCAATGATGAACACGGCAAGTGCAATGTAGTCCGTGTATTCCATCACGCCTCCGAGCACTGCGGTAAACCAGCCCCACTCATGGAAGCCGCCCAGAAGCAGCAGCACAAAAGGGAGAATCAGTATCATTCTGAAAACAGTCAGTTTATTCGGTAAATTCATGCTCTATCTCTCCTATCAGGTCATATTCGTTGGAACCCGTCACTCTCACCTTCACAAAGTCGCCGGTCATCAGATTTGCACCGGTATTCAAAAACAGATAGCCGTCCACGCCGGGCGCGTCCCGGTATGTCCGGGTCACATAGGCGTCCTCCTCCGCGATCTTGCCTTCCACCATCACGGTGAGCACCCTTCCGACCATGTCCTCCGCCTTTTCAAAGGCGATCTCCTGCTGCAGCTCCATGATTTCACCCTGTCTTTGTACCTTGAGCTCCTCGTCAATCTGTCCTTCCATCAGCGCTGCCGCCGTATCCTCCTCCTGCGAGTAGGGGAACACTCCAAGCCTGTCAAATTCCATGTCGTTCACAAACGCCAGATTCTCCTCGTGATCCTCCTCTGTCTCTCCCGGGAATCCGGAGATCAGCGTGGTGCGCAGACAAATATCGGGAATCTCCGTCCTTAACTTTTCTATCATATGCTCCAGATCCGCCCGGGTCGTATGCCTGCCCATCCGCTGTAAAATGGCGTCGGAGGCATGCTGAATGGGAATATCCAGATAGTGGCACACCTTCTCCTCGCTCTTTATGGCGTCGATCAGCGCATCGTCTATCTCCTCCGGGTAGCAGTAGAGAATACGGATCCAACGGATGCCGTCCACCGCCGCCAGTCTGTGCAAAAGCTCCGGCAGACTCTTTTTCCCGTAAAGATCCTTTCCGTAAAGAGTGGTCTCCTGCGCCACGAGAATCAGCTCCCGCACGCCGTTCTCCGCCAGCTCCTCCGCTTCCTTTATGAGGCTCTCCATGGGAACGGAGCGATACCCGCCCCTCACCTTCGGAATGATGCAGTAGGTGCAGTGCTTGTCGCACCCCTCCGCAATCTTCATGTATGCATAATGTCCGCCCGTGGTCACAATTCTCTTTTTCCCGTATACGGGCGTTCCGTTCAAATCCTTGTAATGGTTGCTCCGCTGTCCCGCCAGAACCTCCTCCACCGTCCGGACGATCTCATCGATCGCCATGGTGCCGATGATGGCGTCCACCTCGGGAATCTCGGTCTGAATCTCCTCACGGTAGCGCTGTGCCAGACAGCCGGATGCGATCAGCGCCTTGAGACTGCCGTTCTTTCTAAGCTCCGCCATCTCCAAAAGCGTGTTGATGCTCTCCTCCTTCGCATCTCCGATAAAACAGCAGGTATTCACCACCACGATGTCCGCCTGTGTCTCATCATCCGTAAATTCATACCCTTTCTCGTAGAGCTGCCCCAGCATCATCTCCGTATCCACAAGATTCTTGTCGCAGCCAAGAGAGACAAACATGATTCTCATAATAAAAATCCTTCAATATGTTTTTATCGTAAAAAGAGAACCCTGCAAAGCAGGATTCTCCGTCTGCGGCGGTGCCGCCCAAACGGACTGCTCCGTCTCCGCCCTTCCGATTTTTAAGCCTGTTCCTGATCCTGATCTTCTTCCTCGTCATTCAGAATCTTGATCTTGCCTTCGTTCAACTCCTCAACAGCAATGGACAGCGGCTTCTTGCCGGTTCCGTCCACCAGAGGTTCGTCCCCTGAGATGATCTGACGCGCCCTCTTTGAGGTTGCCATCACGATGGAATAACGGCTGCTTACCACAGGCTCCTCACCTGGCTCAACCTCTGCGTTTACGACCTTCATCAGATCCGTATAAGATGGATGTAACATAACTATTCTCCTTTCGACAGAACGTTCAGTTCGTCTCTGATTTGATTGATAAATTCCATATTGCGCCCGGAGGATCTCTTCGCCGCCTGCACAATACCGTGAATCTCCTTGACACACTCCTCCAGCCGGTCGTTTATGACGATATAATCATAATCCTCCACGCCGCAGGATTCCTCGGATGCCCGCCCAAGTCTCTTGCGGATCACCTCTTCCGTTTCCGTTCCTCTGCCGCGCAGTCTGCGCTCCAGCTCCGCCGCGCTGGGCGGTGTCACAAACAGGGACAGCATCTGCGGAAACATCTTTTTCACCTTGCGCATACCCTGGATCTCGATTTCAAGGATCACATCCTTTCCCTCTTCCAGCATACGCTCCACATAGTCGCGGGGTGTGCCGTAATAGTTACCGCAATACTCAGCATACTCTATTAATCCGTTTTGTGCAATCTTTTCTTCAAAAGCTTCTCTTGTGGAGAAGAAATATTCCCTGCCGTCTTCCTCGCCCGGTCTGGGATTTCTTGTGGTCATGGAGATCGACAGCGCGTAGTTGTCGTAAGTCTTAAGCAGCTCTTTCATCAAGGTTCCCTTGCCCGCGCCGGAAAAACCGGACAGAACGATCAATATTCCTTTATTCATCCTCTTCGCCATCCTCCGTCATATGTTCTTCCGCAGAATGATCCATGCATTCTCCTGCCTGTGCCCTTCCCGCAATGGTTTCGGGAAGAAGCGCCGAAAGCACAATCTGACTGTTTTCCATTACCAGCACCGCCTTTGTCCTGCGCCCCTGGGTGGCGTCAATCGCCATCCCCGCCTCCTTAGCATTCTGCACCAGACGCTTGATGGGAGCGGAATCGGGACTCACAATGGCAATGATCTTTCCCGTATTCACAATGTTGCCGAATCCGATATGAATCAGCTTATCCATACTCTTTCCTTTACTCGATGTTTTGAATCTGCTCGCGGACTTTCTCGATCTCCGTCTTAAGCTCGATGGCACGGTTGGAAACCTCGATATCGGTCGTCTTGCTCAGGATGGTATTTGCTTCGCGGTTCATCTCCTGTGCGATAAAATCAAGCTTTCTGCCGATGCTGCCGCCTGCGATAAGCGCCGATCTGGTCGCCTCGATATGGCTTCTCAGACGCACCAGCTCCTCGTCCACACAGACCTTGTCGGCAAAAATGGTGACCTCCGTCAACAGCCTGTTTTCATCCACCTGTGCGTCCTTCAACAGATCCTGCACCTTGTCGTACAGCTTCTGTTTGTATTCCGCAATGATCTGAGGGGAACGCTCCGTAATGAAGTCCACATGGGCAAGCATGCCGTCCAGCTTCTCCAGAAGATCCTGCTTCAGATTCTCGCCCTCTTTGATGCGGGTCTCCACAAATGCCTCGGCAGCCTGCTTAAGCGCCCGATCCAGTTCCTTCCAGATCTCCTCCTCGTCATCCTCCTGCTCGAGCATACCGCCGAGACGGTTTGATATCGTTTCCGGCTGGATAGCCGAGAGTATCACATGGTCGCTGTCCGTTATGATGACGCATCGCGTTCTTCTGCCGCAGGAGACATCTATCACCCTGCCTGCGTCGCGCGCGTCCTGCACGAGACGCTTTATCGGAGCGGAATCGGGGGAAACGAAAGTCACCACGCGGTGTGCCGCCACCATATTGCCGAAGCCTATGTTTATAAATTTCATATTGCCGTTTTCCTTTCCGCGCTTATTCTATATTCTGTATCTGCTCGCGTATCTTTTCCAGATCGCTCTTCATTTCTATCACGAGCTTTGCTATGCGCGAATCGTTTGATTTCGAGCCTATCGTGTTTGTCTCTCTGTTCATCTCCTGAAGCAGGAAGTCGAGCTTTCTGCCGACAGGCTCACTGCTGCAGAGGAATGAATCAAACGCTTCAAAGTGGGAAGCGAGGCGCACAATCTCCTCATCTACAGCGATTTTGTCCGCATATATCGCACATTCCGTCAGCAGGCGGTTTTCATCGAGTGGGATATCTCCCGCAAGTGCGCGTATACGCTCCGAAACGGAAGCAAACTGCGCCGCCTTGTTCTCCTCCGAGATAGGAGCTATCTGCCCGGCAAGCGCCTTGACGCGCTCTTTCTTTGCGGCAATGTCGGCGCGCATATTTTCGCCCTCGCGTTCGCGCTCCGCCGTGAATGCCGCGAGCGCTTCATCCATAACGGGAAGCACCTTCTGCCATTCCGCCTCGGTATCCTCATCCGCCTTTTTGACGGAGAAAACATTCTGATTCTGCGCCACACGCATCGTGGATATATCGTCCTTCAGCCCGAAATCGGCGGAAAGCTTTTTAAGCGCGTTTATGTAGCTTTCCGTATAAGCGCGGTCTATCTCTATCTCCACGCCGTCGTTTTCCAGCACATCGACGCCGATAAAGACCTCCACCTTGCCGCGCGATATGCCTCTCGCGAGAATATAAGCCTTTGCCTTTTCCTCAAGAAAGCCGAAAAGCCTCGAGGTTTTCACCGTGCAGTCGAGATAGCGGCTGTTCACGCTCTTTATTTCAACGAGAATATCGCGTCCGCCTATCTGCCTTTTTGCCCGCCCGTATGCGGTCATACTTCTGATCATACTCTACCTCTTTAATTATTTTTGCGCATTTTTATATTTTTATAGTCAGTTTAAGGTTAATATATATATTATAATATAAGCAATATTTCTTTGTCAATACCTTTTACTCTTCTTTGCGATGAAAAAGCGACGAAAAAAATCGTGCAGTTTGCGGAAAATTCCAATCTTATTTACAAAGAACCCGCATGTTGTTCATTAAATCGTAAAAAATAAGTGGTAAGATATATGCGTAAAAAGAAAAAGGCAAGTTTGGAGGTCAGGTTTTATGAGCCTTTGGGAAAATGAAAACAATCAGAATGAAAACGGTGAGCAGAACAACGACGCTATGGAAGCGAACTTCACCGTGAAGGACAGCGGCAACGAAAATGCCGGAGATACGACTGATGAGAAGCCGACCTATGTTTTTGAAAATTTATATAAAAATGAATTTGATCGCGAAAGAGAACGCAAGAAAAAGAAAGGCATGAGAATGAGCGGCGGCGGTATTGCCGCAATAGTTGCTCTCTGCCTCGTGGTATCGATGATTTCGGGTATCGTGACGGGAGCCTTCATCGGAAGAAGGAATACTCACTCCGATGCGATAACGCCGACAGATTCCGGCTCTTCCTCTACTGTTACACCGAATGAGACAACAAGCGGACATGAGAGCACAGCGACCACATCGCCTGTCCCGCTGATACAGCAGGCGGCAAGCTCGGGCAATACGCTCTCTCCCGAAGAGATAGCGGCAAACTGCACTGACAGCGTCGTTGTAGTCGAAGTCGTCACAGTGACAACATATACCATGTTCGGTAAAAAATATGAGCAGGCTACGCGCGGCGCGGGAAGCGGCGTCATCTACAGCGAGGACGGCTATGTTATTACAAATTACCATGTTGCAAGTGAAACCTGCAGCAGCATCACCGTCACGACAAGCGACGGCAAGGCATACAATGCGAAGTTTGTCGTAGGTGACAAGGATGCCGATATTGCCGTTATCAAGCTTGAAAATGCAAGCGGACTCAAGCCCGCAAAGATAGGCAACTCCAAAAATCTCGTGGTCGGCAACTATGTTGCGGCTATAGGCAATCCGCTCGGCTATGGGCTCACATTTACCGACGGTAAGGTAAGTGCCCTCTCGAGAAAAGTTTCCATCGACGGCTCTTCCATGACGCTCATTCAGACGAATGCTGCCGTCAATGAAGGAAATTCCGGCGGCGGTCTCTTCAATGCGGCAGGCGAGCTTGTCGGCATAGTCAATGCCAAGATAAGCGGCGATACCGTTGAGGGCTTCGGTTTTGCCATTCCGATAGACACGGTGGTAAAAAATGTGAACGACCTGTTGACATATGGTTATATAAGAGACAGAGCACGCCTCGGTGTTACGATAAATTCGCTCTATCTCATAGATGAAAAAAGAAATTACAGTATTGTTTATTATATCCAGTCTGTCTCCTCAGGAAGCAGTGCCGAAAAGGCAGGACTTCAGGCAAATGACATTATCACAGCCGTCGACGGCAAGGAGATAAGCGGAAAGAGCGGCTTAAGCTCAATCATAGCCGACTGTGCGGCGGGCGATAAGCTCACCCTCAGCGTTTACCGCCAGGGTCAGACCCTCACCGTCACCGTGACTGTCGGCGAGCAGACCACCTCGGCGCTTGCAAATCAGCAGCAACAACAGCAACAACAGCAACAGCAACATTCTTGAGTTTCATATCTATGATCTCCTTGTTTCTTAAAAAATATCTCCACAGAGGGCCTTGTGTACGGGGCCTGTCTGCAAGGCAATATTCTAGTCTTTTTTACAAAAAAATCAAGAGGATTTTAGGCAAAGATTGCAATATTTCGGGAGAATCTACGCTTTTGTTATAATTTTGCGCCAAAAGTCGAACACTTTTTGGTAAACTGCTTTCGTAAAGATTCCACCTTTGGAGCTTGTGGAAAAGAATCTTAGTGGAGATGACAGTTCTGTGACGATTTGTCGTGCTGCTTCCCGGAAAATATGTCCGGCCTATGGAATGAAACCAAAGCGTGGGAACAAGGGAACACCGGGCTGCTCAAGGTACTTGTGCAAAATCGTTGCCTGCCGGTCTACCATATGGAAAGCGGAATATACTATGCTGACCTTGCCGGAAAAAGCGGGCCGGGAATAAAAAGTCAGAAAATTCTTTTGAAAGCCCTCCTTATTGGACAGATAAAGCGGTATAGTAATGGCACGGAAGGAAAACCGGACCAGAAAACAAGGAGGTTGGACCAATGAAAGAGGACGATTTTGGCTATTTTGGCACAGGTGCCGAAGGCTATGCCCAATACATGACCGCGTTTGAGCGGAATTTTGATGCAGACGGCACCACGGAAGATCTGCCGGAGGACAAAAGCTCTGACGACAGCGACGAAGATTTCTGAAACAGTATAGGGAGAAAAAACCATGAAGTATTATGTGACACTCACCGGCCTGAACTACCGCTTTGGCACCGCCCCGTTCCAGGCAGGACAGAAAGTAAAGCTCGTCAAGGAACCGGAAAATGAGTGCGACCGCGAGGCCATCCGTGCCGAGCTGCCGGGCCTTGGCAAGGTGGGCTATGTGGCCAACAGCACCCACACGGTGGTGGGCAACTGCTGCAGCGCCGGCCGCCTTTACGACAAGATCGGCAATACTGCCACCGCAAAGGTGAAGTATGTGCTTGCCAATGCGGTGGTATGCAGCGTAAAGGCGGCGGATATGGGGCAGGCTGGCCTGCCGCCGGTCGATCCGGCTACGGGTCTGCCCTTTGGCAGCAAAGAAGATGCCATCGCATTCTGACAGAAAAGCCCGGCACACTGTATTTTGTGTGACGGGCTTTTCTGCACCTTTTTGCTTCGGCGCACATACACCGGGCAAAGGGGGAATGTATCGTGAACCAGATCGTTTTCACTGCGTGGGTGCTGCTGTTCCCGGCGGTGTGCACCACACTGGGGGCGGCCGGGGTGTTCCTGCTGCGTCGGTCGGCGGCACCGCGCACCCAGCGGGTGCTCAGCGGGATG
>ENA-ORNF01000742-ORNF01000742.1-human-gut-metagenome-genome-assembly--contig:-NODE-742-length-31946-cov-4.710389_pt1 | contig 31946 bp, 37 predicted proteins | sample MGYA00242110_ERZ509012 | MGnify/ENA primary metagenome ERZ509012 (study PRJEB26280, sample SAMEA2338714) | human gut metagenome | biome: human gut; feature: human-associated habitat; material: faeces...
TTCGTACAACGGAACAAAATAGACCCGGCTTTGTGCAAGTTGCCAATCAAAAAACTGAAAACCGCCTTTTGACACCCTAATCCTATATAGAAACCTATATAGAAAAAAGCAGGAAACCGTAATGATTTCCTGCTTTTTCATCTTGTCCTCTTATCAATAATGCCGGTGGTGGGACTTGAACCCACACTGCGTTGCCACAAACAGATTTTGAGTCTGCCTCGTCTGCCAATTCCGACACACCGGCGTATGTTCTTTGAAAACCCGAACAATTGATATCATATCATAAGTGTTTCTAAAATGCAACACTACTTTTTTTATATCTGCTGCTTTTTGGTATCTGGTATCTTTTCTATAGAAAAACAGACCACATTTACCATTTGGCACAGATATTTGCGGTCTGCCTTGTTCTTATTCTTGGTTTATTCCTATTTTTCGTTTATCTTTCTTTTGTTTCCCTTTTCTATCTGTTTCTCTTATTATTTCTGATAAGGATCTTTCATGTCCTTTAAAATATCAAAGCAATCAAAGGTTGCAAAATAATCCTTTGGCGTCTCTGCACGGCGGATCAGTTCAAAATCTCCATTTTCTTTTAACAGGATCTCTGCGGATTTTAACTTACCATTGTAATTATATCCCATGGCAAATCCATGTGCTCCGGTATCATGGAGTACTAAAAGGTCTCCCATATCAATCTTTGGAAGCTGTCTGTCGATCGCGAATTTGTCATTATTTTCACAAAGAGAACCGGTCACATCGTAGGTATGGTCGCACGGTGCATCCTCTTTTCCCATCACGGTAATATGATGATATGCGCCATACATTGCCGGACGCATCAGGTTCACGGCACACGCATCTACGCCAATATATTCTTTATGGGTATGTTTTTCATGGATTGCCGTGGTTACCAGACAGCCATACGGTCCCATCATAAAACGTCCCATCTCGGTATAAATTGCCACATTTCCCATTCCTGCCGGAACTAATACCTCTTCATAGACACGGCGAACGCCTTCTCCAATGGCACGGATATCGTTGCCCCCTTCGTCCGGTCTGTATGGGATTCCCACGCCGCCGGAAAGATTGATAAAGTCCATTTTTACTCCGGTCTTTTCTTTGATCTCTACCACTGTCTCAAACAGGGTTTTGGCAAGTGTCGGATAATAATCATTGGTCACGGTATTACTTGCTAAAAAGGCATGGATTCCAAAACGTTTTGCTCCTTTTTCTTTGAGAATCTTGTATCCCTCTAAAATCTGCTCATGGGTAAATCCGTATTTTGCATCACCCGGATTGTCCATAATACTGTTGCTGATCTTAAACACACCGCCCGGATTGTAACGGCAGCTGATGGTTTCAGGAATATAACCTATCGTTTTCTCTAAATAGTCAATATGTGTAAAATCATCTAAGTTGATGGTTGCTCCAATTTTTGCTGCAAATGCAAATTCTTCTGCCGGTGTATCATTCGAAGAAAACATGATCTCTTCTCCCTGAAAACCTAACGCATCTGCCATCATCAGTTCTGTCATGGAAGAGCAGTCACAGCCACAGCCATATTCTTTTAATATATTGATCAAAAACGGATTTGGTGTTGCCTTTACCGCAAAATATTCACGAAATCCAGGATTCCATGCAAATGCCTCCTGTACGGCTTTTGCATTTTCACGAATCCCTTTCTCATCATAAAGGTGAAACGGTGTCGGATATTTTTTGATGATCTCCTCTAATTTTTCCTTTGTTACAAATGGCTTCTTGCTCATTACTTAACTCCTCCTGTCAGTTCTATTAATTTTATTTCATTTTTTAAAGAATCTTTGAAAACACGGACAAGGTTACTCTGTCCCGAATAAAGACAGGTACTGTATTCCCCGTTTCCGAGTTCTCCGGTCAGCACATTGCGGGAATCCGTAATGACTCCGACCTGCTGTTCCTTATTTTCTGTCAGATAAAATTTGATTCCTAAGAGATCCGGTACTTTATTGGAAAGTACCACAACCTTGACCTTCTGTTCGATCAGCTGCGAAATCTCCGGTATGAATTTTTTCAGATTTTTTGCGGACATCGACAGATAGACCCGTTTATTTGCCGAAAGCAGCATATTTTTTATCTTATGCTGGATCTGCTCATCTCCACTGACGGTAAGATACCCTTCTGTCTCTTCATGCTCTTTTGGCATATTCACTGCTAAAATCTCTTTGTACTGCTCCATCCTGCGGATTTTGTTACTGCAAAATTCCTCTACATCGATTCCCATGTACCGGGTAGCATTTTCCTCTGAGGTATAGGCAGCTCCTTTTTCTACCAGACCCGCTAACGCACGATATACGTTAGAACGCGAAATGCCTGTCTGCTTGGATACTTCATAGCCGGTCTGCATCCCCCGCTCCATCAGATTCAGATAGATGGTTGCTTCCTGTCTTGTCAGCCCAAATTCCATTAAATACTCTGTTAAACCTACATTTGCCATATTTTATCCCTCTTTTAGTAGTTCTTCATAGGGACACTATACTGTTTCTTTAAAAAAATGTCAATAAAGGCAAGACATTTTTTTGCAGATATGGTAGAATAATGATAAATATTCATCATTATAGAAGGAGATTTACCAATGAACATTGCTGAAATTTTAGGAATTTCTTCCGTATCTGATGTAAATGTAACAAACCAGACTGAAAATGTTGAAAATACAAACGAGGATTTTGCTTCTTATCTGAATGCATCCACCACGACAATGGATGACATTTTTAACAAGGCTTCTGAGACTTATAACGTACCGGTTGCCCTGTTAAAAGCGATGGCAAAGCAGGAATCCAACTTCGATCCGAATGCCACTTCTTCGAGCGGCGCACAGGGTGTGATGCAGCTCATGCCTGCCACGGCTGCTTCCTTAGGTGTAACCAATGCCTATGACCCGGAGCAAAACATTATGGGCGGTGCAAAATACATCAGCCAGCTTTTAGACAAATACGATGGCGACACGACATTAGCTTTAGCTGCCTACAATGCCGGCATGGGAAATGTTGCAAAATACGGTGGAGTTCCGCCTTTTAAAGAAACACAGAACTATGTGGCTAAGGTTACGGCTTATATGAATGAAAATCTTACCATTGATGAGACGAATAATCAGATTTCTTCTGCTGATTTTTTATCAGCTCTTGACAATAATGATTATGACGAACGCGTGCAGAGTCTCTTAGAGCAGATTTTTTCCTATGAGGACTATATGCGTTTCTTAGAACTGTTTTTAGAGCAGATGACTGCAAATAAGGATGCAACAACCGGCTATTCTTCCGGACATGAGGACGAAACTTCAGCACGGAGTCTTTATTCTTTCCAGAATGTCAGCTACAATCCTGCGATTGTCAATCTGCTGACTCAGACTCCTAATGTATAGTCAATTTTTGAACATTATTTTTTTGATTGCATTTTCTATCTGTTTTTTATTGACAACTACGGTTGTCATATAGTATACTATCATTCGTTGAGACAATCGACAAGCTGATGTGGCACAGGTGGTAGCGCACCTCATTGGTAGTGAGGAGGTCACGGGTCCGAGTCCCGTCATCAGCTTTACGGGAAACCTCCGGTAATATCAGTGATACTGATATTACCGGAGGTTTTTGGTATTCTGAAAAATTGCCTATCTTATTGATGATACAGTAATGTTCTATAAATAACAAGGTCTTCGTCCTTGAATACATTGAATACAACCTTCATCCGGCTTCCTGTATCCTCATAATATTTCTTAACAGTCCGGACTGCTATTTCAGCCGCACGTTCATTTGGGAACATGAATACTCCTGTAGAAATACAGCAAAAAGCAATACTTTTCACTTCATATTTCTCTGCGAGTTCCAGACAGGAACGATAGCATGAGGCTAAAAACTCCTCATGTTTCCTTTGTAATCTGCCCTGTACAATAGGTCCAACGGTATGAAGCACATAGTTGCACGGTAAATTATATCCGGGTGTGATCTTTGCCTGACCTGTTGCTTCCTCATGTCCCTGCTTTGTCATGATTTCATGCATTTTAAGGCGAAGTTCTATTCCTGCATAGGTATGAATAAAATTATCAATGCACGCATGCATTGGTGAAAAACAGCCAAGCATCTGTGAGTTACACGCATTGACAATGGCATCACATTTTAATGTTGTGATATCTCCCTGCCAGAGATAAAGTCCTGTGTCTGATGCAACCGGTTTTAAATCTGCAATATCCGTAATCCCCCGTTCAAAATTTCTTTCTTTGAGGTATTCGTCCTGAATCTTTAAAAAATCCCCGCTTATTGGTTTTGGAGGTCTGACATTCATCAAGGCGCGAAGCCGATTCTCCTGCCCCTGCTTATCAGCAGGAATCTTTTTCCCATAAAGTCTGCGTTCCTCTTTTAAAAGATATTGGATTAAATATTCCCGTCTTTCACTCTGTGTCATCCTATCAGCCTCCCTATATCTGTGATTGCTCCAGCCATATCTCCACCGATTCCAATTGCCCGGTTGCCAAAGCTTTCAGGTACCACTGCCTCGTCCATATTCAGGCGAATCAAACGGTATGTTACATGTTCCCGTACCAATTTTTCAAATGGGAATCGAATAATAATCGGTGTATTAAATCCAACTCCAGGCTCTATCAGGACAACTTTTTTGGATTGGTTCCGGTCAAGAAAATCTGCATATCTGTCGGCAGCTTCATGCCACTGTTCATCCTCCACAAAATAATTATCGCATCTAAGGTGCATTGTCATGTTTCCACCGCATACAGGACATTTTGGCACAAGCTCCGATGGTATCAGACAGTCCCTTCTCCGGGCATCCATCTTTCGGAATAGTTCTTCTGCGTCATAGGTCTTTGGATGGCATCCTCTCTGACACTGAATCTCTCCATAATCACCCTGTGTCGCAAATATTTTTTCTGCTGAAAATCCTGCTTTATAAAATTGGTGATCCACATTGGTTGTGAGCACAAAATAGTCTTTGTCCTTAACAATAGAATACAATTCCTGATAAAGCGGCAGTGCAGGAGGCTCAAATCTGTTGAGCAGTGCATGTTTCGACCAGTATCCCCATCTGGCTTCCTCCGATGGAAATGGATAAAATCCTGCGGCATACATATCTGTCATATAGTGACCGCCATATTTTTCTATAAATTCGGCAAAATGATCGGTAAATCTCTTTCCACCATATTCGAGTCCTGCCGCCGTCGAAGCACCTGCACCGGCACCTATAATAACAGCATCTGCATCCTTTATAAAATTTACAGCATTTTTTATCTGCTCTTCATATGCATCTTTTTGAAATATGTAATCACTTGCAGGAGTACCACACAGGAAATCTCTCCAGTCAACATGACCTTTTCTGATTTTCTTAAAAACCATAATTAACCTCTTTTCTTAACACACTGCTTAGGACAGGTTTGTGCACATCTTCCGCAGTGAAGACAATGCTTCTGATTTATCACAACCGGAATACTTCTATTGCTTCTCTCGTATCTCCCGGATATATTTCTTTCATATAAGGATTCTTTTCAAACATAATATCCAGATTCTTCTTCCCGATATTTTGTACTTTTCCGCGAAGTGATATCGCAATTTTTTCTTTCGTCGCTGAAATAGCTACATACTGTTGTTCCATCAGCTGCGCATAAAATTCTTTCCCTTTTGCAGTGAGAAAGTAAATACCTTCCTTATCATAATACATCATATCGATAATTCTAGTCTGAGGATGCCCGTCGGCTCCGATTGTTGCTACCGTTGTAGAATGAATTTCATCAACGAGCAGTTTTAGATAATCTGTTTTTGTCATTTTAGAATTCATAAGGCGGATTACCGGAGAAATCAGCAATGACACCATGTGGATTCTCAAGATAGAACACCTCAAAAATCGGATTATCTGCTGTCTGATACTGTCCTTTCACGATAGGATTGTTCATACATCCTTCTTTTACACTCATGTTGTTCTCAAATACTGCTTTGCCATGAAGACGAATCCATGCATACTCAGGAGAAGAAACCGATACCTCAATTTCCGGATTCTCAAGCATATCCTTATAGACATCCTTCGTGTTGTTTGTACAGAACCAAAGCTTTCCATCCTGCTCAAAACAGAACATAAACGGACGGCATTTTGCCTTTCCGTCACGTCCTACGGTTGCTAAATACTGAACTGGGTTTTTCTGTAAAAATTCTACCACTTTTTTCATGAAAAAGTACCTCCTTTTTTCTTTGTAACAATCGCCGTTACATCTTATGGCTGTACTATATCATGGTTTTGTTGTAATGTCAATAGTTACATCAAGGAAATATTTAAAACCATGATATACCTATCCGACATCAGAAAGGCAGATGTTTCACTCTTCCTCTATACACAGGGAAACATCTTTTTTCACATCTGCCAGAGTCATTCCCGCAAGTTTGTCCTCCATCGCCTTCTGCACCTGCAATAATCTGCCATCCAACACACGGTGAATATTCCTTCCTACCGGACAATTTGAATTTGGATTCTCATGAAAATGAAACAGCTCCTCATCCGGAGTACATTCGACTGCCTTATAGATATCAAGAAATGTAATCTGATCAAGCGGTCTGGTAATGGTGACTCCACCTGTTCCTCTTGAAACTTTAATTAAACCTGCTGCTTTTAACTGCTGCAACAGCTTTCGTATAATCACCGGATTCGTACCTATACTGGCTGCCATAAAATCACTTGTCATCTTCTGGTCTGAAAATGTATCTATACAGGCAAACATATGAATTGCCATAGTAAATCTACTGGAAATCTGCATTTTTTTACACCTCTTTTTCGTATTCATCATATCAGAAATCCGTTGTAATTTCAACGGTTACAGTTTATAGGTCAGCAGGGTATCTGTAATTCTATGATTTTTTACGGTATTCACTTTTACGCTCGCTTTTTCCCCAATCTCACATTCAAATTGCTCCCCATCATTTGGGATTCTCCCGATCACACTGCATAAAAAACCGCCATAGGTCTCATATTCCCTGAACGGAATATCCAGTTGCAGAGACTCCGCAACTTTTTCCAGACTCGCAGAACCGGAAATTTTCCACTGATTCTCACCTATCTGTTCTATATCCGGTGCACTGTTCTCCTCTTCCTCATCAATTTCTCCGACCAGTTCTTCTATCAGGTCATGCAATGTAATAATTCCGGTCACCCCGCCGTACTCGTCTATGACAACTGCAAAATATTGTTTCTGCTGCTTCATGTTCCGAAGCAGGACATCCGCTCTCATTGTCTCCGGAACAAAGTATGGTGCATCTGCATCATATTCTAAAATCCGGTATTTGTCTTTTTCTTTTCTCCGAAAAAAATCTTTCACATCAAGGATTCCAATAATCTCATCTTTTGTTTCCTCACAAATCGGATAAAAAGAATGACGGCTTTCAAAAATTACTTTTTCCCATTCCTCCACTGTATCTTCTATTTCCAGACAGACGATATCCATCCGGTGTGTACAGATCTGCCCTATCAGAATATCATCCAGTTTAAAAACATTCTGAATCATCTGCTGTTCTTCATTTTTGATAACTCCCTGCTCATTCCCGACCTCAAGCATCATACGGATTTCCTCTTCCGATACCCGTTCCTCCTCCTCTTCCGGATTCAGACCGATTCGTTTTAAGATAAAATTAGTAGATACTGTCAAAAGGGCTACCAGTGGTGCAAATATTTTCGCAACCACATACAACATTCCTGACATTCCAAGTGCCAGTGCCTCTGATTTTTTCATGGCGATTCGCTTTGGAACAAGTTCTCCGAATACTAAGCTGAAATAGGATAAAATCAGTGTGATGACAACTAATGCTACATTTTTCAGTACCTTCGGCGAAACCGGAACACCGGCAGCCGTCAGGGCTGCTACTAACGGTGCTGAAAAGTTATCCGCTGCAAACGCACTGCCCAGTAACCCCGCAAGGGTAATTGCGACCTGAATCGTAGCCAGAAAACGTGCCGGCTGTTTTGTTAAGGACATCAATCTTTCGGCTCTTACGTCCCCATTCTTTGCTTCCTGTTTTAATTTCGTTTCGTTTAAGGAAATCACTGCGATTTCCGCACTTGCAAATACTGCATTTAATGTAATTAAGATAATTTGTAATAGAAATGCCCCGAGCATTTTTTCCTCCATATATCACTATTTTTGCATAAATAAAAGACACCGTCTGTAGTTGCTTTACAAACGCCGCCTATTCTATGAGTTCTTCTGATAATTGCTGATATGTATCTATGTTAATCTCACCTCTTTCTGTCTGAATGAGTAGAAAATAACATCTTTTTTGTTTTTCATCAAGTCTCTTTGTAATATCTTAACCTTATATTAGCGCAGTTTTCCCTTGATCCTCTGCAATGCATTATCGATGGATTTCGGGGATTTATCCATGATCTGTGCCACCTGATGATAGTCTAACCCCTGTAGTGTCAGGGCTAAGACTTCTTTTTCCATTTTGCTAAGACACTTCTCAATTTTTTTCTGAAATGCTTCTACATTCTCCTGATCGATGACCATATCTTCCGGGTTTCCGTTCGTCAAAGACTGCAGTACCTCCGTCAACGGGATCTGACCGTCATTGTCCGGCTCTTCATCCAGCGAAACATAGGAGTTCAAAGGTGCATGTTTTTTCCGCTGTGAAGCCTCCATCGCGGTATACATCTGCCTACTGATACAAATTTCCGCAAAATGATAAAAGGAGGAATCTTTCTCCTCCTGATAATCCCGTATGGCTTTAAAAAGTCCGATCATGCCCTCCTGTATCAGATCGTCATTGTCCGCTCCGATCAAAAACAGCGCTTTGGCTTTTTTTCTGACTAAATTCTTATATTTGACCATCAGATAGTCTATCACTTTTTTATCCCCGTTGTGCATCCTGCGTAACAGTTCCTCATCGGTTTTCCGATTGTATGAATCCATTCTTTTCCTGCCTCATTTCGTTGATGCCTTCCCTATGACATCCGCTGTCTTACAATTTCAAATGCCAGCACTCCGGCTGCCACAGATGCATTCAGGGAATCGATCTCGCCCTTCATTGGAATTGATGCAATAAAATCGCAATGCTCCTTTACCAGCTTTGAGATGCCTTCCCCTTCATTTCCAATGACTAACCCGATCGGTCCTTTTAGGTCCAGATCATACATGGTTTCGCCACCCATATCTGCACCTACAAACCAGATGCCTTTTTCCTTTAACTCTTCCATCGTCTGCTTTAAATTTGTCACCTTTGCAACCGGTGTATAGTTGAGTGCACCGGCAGAAGTCTTTGCTACGATCGCAGTCAGACCCACGGCACGACGTTTTGGGATGATAACTCCATGTGCTCCCGCTAAATTAGCCGTACGGATGATCGCACCTAAGTTGTGCGGATCTTCAATCCCGTCTAATAAGATCACAAACGGCGGCTCACCTTTTTCCTCTGCCTTTGCTAAAATTTCCTCTACGGTAGCATATTCATAAGCTGCTGCCATGGCAATGACACCCTGATGCTTTTTTGTCTCGGAGAGCTGGTCTAAACGTTCTCTTTCCACATAGTTGACCACGGTGTCATGCTTTTTTGCCTCTCTTAAGATCGTTCTGACCGGGCCATCCATGCAGCCGTCTAAGACAAAGAGCTTGTCTATCGGTTTCCCGGAACGAAATGCCTCTAACACGGCATTTCGTCCCTCTATCTTCAATTCTTCTAATTCTATATGTTCGCTTTTCAAAATGTCTGTTCCTTTCCTTCTTCCTCTTCGCCTAATGCAATTTTTATCAGTTCTACCATACGTTCAAATTCATCTTTTAGATAAAGATAACCCATCAATGCCTCAAATCCGGTTGCCTTCCGGTAATCTGTCATGGTCGCATTTTTTGCCATGGTCGGAGATTTGGCATTTCTTCCCCTGCGGTAAATGTCCGTTTCCTCCTCACTCAGATACGGAAGCAACAGATCTATCATCTCGGACTGTGCCTGTGCGCGGACCAGTTTGCTGGTCTCCTGATGCAGTCTGGAGGCTTTGGTATTGCCTTTTCCTACGATAATAGAACGGATGATCAGATCATAAATCCCGTCTCCAATGTAGGCTAAGGTCAGTGGCGAATAGGTGCGGATATCAACCGGTGGCAGATGAAACTGCTCTTTGATATATGCGTCTATGCCCTTTTCCATTTTACTCCTTCTCTAGTATCCTCTAAAATGATTCCCTGTTCTAACAACGTATCTCTGATCTCGTCTGCACGGGCAAAGTTCTTTTCTTTTCTCGCTGCCTGACGTTCTGCGATCAGTGCTTCAATATCGCTGTCTAAAATCTCTTCTTTTTTCTCAATGATGATCCCAAGTACATCACAAAGTGTCTCTAATCTCTGATAGAGTGCCTGCAGATATTCTTTGCTGTTCTGCTCACTGCTGTTGACATTGATAAATTTTACCAGCTCAAACACTGCTGAAACGGCATCTGCTGTATTTGCATCGTCCTCCATGGCAGCCTCAAATTTTTCCACATATTCTTTACTTGCAGCAAAATTCTCTTTTTCTGCATCTGTCATACTTCCTTCGGCTGCATCCGCTAAATCATGCAGTCTTTCTGCTGCTGTTAAGATTCTGTCCAATCCGTTTTTCGCTGCTGCCATCAGATCTGCACTGAAATTCAGCGGGCTTCTGTAATGTGCGCTCAGCATAAAGAAACGAAGTACCTGTAAATCATATTTTTCCGCAACTTCACGCACGGTAAAAAAGTTGCCTAATGACTTTGACATTTTTTTATTATCAATATTTAAAAATCCGTTGTGCATCCAGTATCTTGCAAAGGTCTTGCCATTGGCTGCTTCTGACTGTGCAATCTCATTTTCATGATGTGGGAAGATCAGATCCTCACCGCCTGCATGGATGTCGATCTCATCTCCTAAATATTTTTTGCTCATCACAGAACATTCGATATGCCAGCCCGGTCTGCCGTCACACCACGGTGACTCCCAATATGGCTCTCCTTCTTTTTTCGGTTTCCAAAGTACGAAATCCAACGGATCTTCTTTATAATCTCCGGTTACTTTGATGTCACGGTGTCCACCCTCTAAATCGTCTATATTTTTATGGGAAAGTTTTCCATATTCCGGAAAACTTCTGGTTCTGTAATATACCGTTCCATCCTCCGCTGCATACGCATGCCCTTTGTCAATTAAGGTCTGGATCATCTCGATCATACCGGAAATCTCTTCGGTTGCAAGCGGATGTGTCGTTGCCGGTTTGACATTTAAGGATTCCATATCCTGTTTACATTCCGCAATATAGCGCTTTGCAACTTCATCGGCACTGACGCCCTCTTCCATTGCTTTTTTGATGATCTTATCGTCCACATCTGTAAAATTTGACACATAGTTGACATCGTAGCCTTTGTACTCCATATAACGGCGGAAGGTATCAAAAACGATCATTGGTCTTGCATTTCCGATATGGATATAGTTATAAACCGTCGGTCCGCAGACATACATGCGGACTTTTCCTTCCTCTATTGGCTGAAATTCTTCTTTTTGTTTTGATAAAGTATTGTAGATCTTCATACGTTCTCCTGTTTTTTCCTTTCTGCTTTTAAAATTTTCATTTCGTTTTCTAAATCTATGATCTTATTGCAAAGTACGGTATTGGTCTGCTGGAGACATGTAATGTCTTCCATGATCGGGTCCGGAAGATGTACCTGATCCATGTCACTGCGCGGCACTCTTTCATTGTCTCTTTTGACAATCCTGCCCGGCACACCGACAACGGTACAGTTCGGCGGTACTTCTTCAATGACTACACTGCCTGCTCCGATCTTGGAATTTTCTCCGATCTTAAAAGAGCCAATGATCTTTGCTCCGGCACTTACCATTACATTATCTCCTAACGTCGGATGACGTTTTCCGGTCTCTTTTCCGGTTCCTCCTAACGTAACTCCCTGATAAAGCGTTACGTTATCGCCGATAATGGTAGTTTCTCCGATAATGACTCCACTTCCGTGGTCGATAAAAAATCCTTTTCCTATGACGGCTCCCGGATGAATCTCAATCCCGGTCTTTCTTGCTGCCTTTTGCGACAATCTTCTTGCCCGAAAATAATGTCCTTTTTCATAGAGCTTGTGTGCTCTTCGATAAGTCAGCATTACCTTAAAACTCGGATACAGCAGAACTTCCCACGGTGACTTGATTGAGGGGTCTCTCTCCTGTATGATCTGAAATTCTTCTTTGACATGGTGTATAAAGCCCATATTTACACTTCCCTTTTTGTATATTATAAAATTATAACGTGATTTTTGGATTAATCTTATATAACAAAAATCAAAAAACTCCGTCTCATATTAGAGACGAAGTTATCCGCGGTTCCACTCTAAGTAGAGCAATCCTGCTCTCACTCAAAACACTTAACGTGTGTCATCCGTATCCGACTACCTTTTTTCCTTCGCCGGATCAGCTCCCGAATGCACTTCAAAAATCCAGTTTCCAAGACTGCTTGCAGCCGATGACAGTCTCTCTCTGCGGTCTGTAATTTCCTACTCTCTTCGTTCTTTGCCTTTATAGACTATTTTTATATCCTGTTATAGTTTATGCAAAAATGATCGTTTTGTCAATTACTTTCTATTCCGGACTCCTGCCTGCACTGCATCCTGTGCATCCACTGCATCCGGCTCCGGTATCTGCTACGGCATAGCTTCCGTCATAGATACTGTTTAAAGAGCAGATTGCCTGTGCCGCAATGCCCTCTTCCCTTCCGGTAAAACCAAGCCGTTCTTCTGTCGTTGCTTTGACATTGATCTGTTTTTTTTCTATATGCAGTGTCTTTGCAATATTCTCTTCCATTTCTTCTATATATGGACGCAGCTTTGGTTTTTGTGCTATAACGGTTGCATCAATATTCTCAATGACATATCCTTCCTGTTCGATCAGTTTTCCCACATGCTCTAACAATTTCAAGCTGGAAATACCTTTATATTTCTCATCTGTATCAGGAAAATGTTTTCCTATGTCTCCAAGTGCTGCCGCTCCTAACAGTGCATCCATGATTGCGTGAAGCAATACATCTGCATCGGAATGTCCCAACAATCCCAGCGTATGTGGTATGTTCACTCCACCCAAAATCAACTCTCGCTCCTCTACCAGTTTATGCACATCATATCCCATGCCTACTCTCATTTTACGATTCCTTCTTGTCTTCTTTCTAACTTATACTTGCTTTTTATTCCTGGACTTTCTTAAAATTCTGCGTCTTTTCTTTCAGCTCATCCGCCTGCTCCTGCAGCTGCTTTGCCCATTGTGCTAAGTCACCGGTCACCTGTGCCTGCTCTTTGGAAACTTTTAATGCCGCTCTGGTATTTTCCACACAGGATGAGGTATTCGCATCTACACTGTCAAACGATGTTCGGATCGCATTCTGGGCATTCGTAAATGCCTGCAATTCTTCAGACATATCCGTATTCATTTCGCCCAGTGTCTTAATTGCACTTTCAATGGCAGAAAATGCCTCCTGCACCTGTGTTGCGATCTCTGCATTTACACGGAAGGACTGTCCATACTCCTGTATCTGTGATACTGTTTTTTCAATCCGCTCCTGTATTTCGGTTACTAAATCGCGGATTTCCTCTGTGGCATCTTTTGTCTGCTCGGAAAGCTGTCGTATCTCATCTGCGACTACTGCAAATCCTTTTCCTGCTTCTCCGGCTCTTGCTGCTTCGATCGATGCATTGAGTGCGAGCAGATTGGTCTGTCCTGAAATTCCTGTGATCGTGGAAATAATATTGGTGATATTTTCTGATTTCTGCTCCAGGACCTTAACACTTTCCTGCAGGGTGTTAATATTTTCCATATTTGCCATTGTCGCACTTCCAAGTTTTTCTACTACTTCTATGTTTTCCGTTAATTTGGCATTGGCTAATACAATAGTACTTCCCATATCGGAAAACTGCCCTTCAAAACGACTGATTTCCCCTTCAAAATTACTCAGTACTTCTTCGCTCTGATGCACATTTTCATATTGGACATTCATCGTATCGTTGATATTTTCCATTTCCTGTTTTACACGTTTTGCCCCCTGTACGATCGTGTCCGTGATATTTTGCAGCTGCATGGAAGATTCTTCGATGTTCCCGGCCGCTTCTTCTGATGTAGAAAGAAGTCCGCGCAAGTTACCCAGCATTTTATTAAAGCCTTTTGCCAGTCTGCCCACCTCATCTTTGGACTCCACCTGAATACTTTCGTTCAGATCATTTGAAGTTACGGTACGCTCTAAATGCCGGATCGGATCTACGATTTTTTTCGTCATGATCGTAATGATCACGATTCCTACCACCAGTGAAATTGCCATTGCAATTACAAAGCCCTGCAACATGGAATTGACATCCTGATACAGCACTTCTTTTTCTAATGCGATCACCACATGCCAGTCACAGCTTTTTACTTTTCCAACAAAAAATCCTCTTGTGACTCCATCGTAATCTTTCAGCCAGATGTTCTGCGCCTTTTTTCCATCTGCTTCCAGTTTTTCGGATAATTTTTTATAAGGATTTCCTGCTAAATCATTTAACCTGACCGGTTCATCATCCACATATCCGTATTTTTCATTCGGATGTACCATCAGACCATCATTCTGATCCACCAGCATCGCATAGCTGTTTCCTTCTAATTCGCATTTGTTTACGATCTCTACAACCTGATCGATGAAAATGTCCTCTGCTAAAACTCCGACAACTTTTCCATCCCACTCCACTTTTTTTGAAAGTGTAATAACATATCTGCCGGAATCAGCATCTTTATATGGAGATTCGTAGTGCACTCCGTCCTTTTCTTTTGCCGCAAGATACCAGCCGCGCTTTGTAAAATCCACGCTACCGTCCGCTTCATATCCGCTTCCCGCCGTCATCCGGTTATCTTCCGACGTAAAATAGATGTCATAGATGATGCCGTCTTCATTCTGGTTCTGCAAAAGTTCCTGCAGATATTGGGCAATGTTTTCCGGCTCCGCCATCTTCTGAGCCTCCATCGTCCCCGCCGTCACCTCTAAATATGTCGCATATCCATTCAGCCATGTCTCTATCTCCTGAGCATTTTTCTCGGCTGACAGTTCTGCCTTTTCCTCTTCTTTCTGGGACATTTTTGATGATGCGATGTTGTAACTGATCGCTGCCGTAATCCCCAGACAAACGATACAGATAATGCAGGTAACCACCCGCAGTTTTCTCTTTAGACTCTTCATATTTTCCCCCTCATAGCATACTCTTTGTAACTATAAATTCTTACTTCTATTTTAATTATCTGACATCTGTTCGTCAACTGATTTTCACAATTTTTATGCTTTTAAAAAGGGTTATTTTTACTTACTAAAGAAACCTTCTTTTCTGCTGTTTTTTCTGTTATAAATTATCTCTTAAAGGTCATATTCTTGTTTGATTTTTTCTAACAGGGCCCTGCACCCCTCCACACTGTCCTCATAGGTCCGGTCAAAATTCCCGGTGTACCATGGATCTGCAATGTCTCTTGGACTATCCGAGAAATCCAACAGCCTGTACACTTTCTTTTGTGTATCTTTTCCAATAATACGCATTATATTACGGATATTCATAGAATCCATTCCGATCAGATAATCATATGCATCGTAATCTGCTTTTGTCATCTGTTCAGCTCTATGCGGGATCAACGGAATCCCGACCTGGCGAAGTTTTCCGGCTGTTCCGTAATGCGGTGGATTTCCGATCTCTTCGCGGCTTGTGGCTGCGGAATCGATTTTGAAGTTGTTTGTTAAATTCTGTTCTTTTACCATGTGGGTGAAAATGCTTTGACACATGGGGCTGCGGCAGATGTTGCCATGGCAGATAAAAAGTACTCGAATGCTCATAATTTTTCCTTTCAAAAGGCGCTTTCCTGCTGCCATTTGCAGCGTTTTGCGCGGTGTTAATTTTTCTTTATGCATTGGTCATTTCTGTACATAAAATGCAAATCCTAGTAAAATATTGCAAGATGTGTACAGCAAAAGTAGTAGAAACGGAGTAAAAAGTGGGTAGGGTTACTACTCAACCTTCAAAGAAAAAACTATACAAACCTTTCGAGTATTTGCGATGTACATTTTCAGGAATATTAGCAGTTCCTTCCCTATGCACTACATATAAATATCTCTTTTCTTCATCAGACAATTGTTTAAATTTCCGTCTATTCATATAAATATTCTGTGCATTTGTAATAACGAATGATAACATAAAATTATAAATATCATCTTGTTTGCAAATTCTATTCTCAAATTTGTTTTTTATCTCATTTATCCAAACCTTCTTGTTTTCACCTTCATAGTATGAAAATATCATATATGCTTCTGGTGCATTTACAACATTGATAAAATAGTAAATACCTTGTTCTTCAATAACCTCCGAACATGATATATTTATTTTCTTACATGGTATTTTAATATATACTGTCTTGAGTTTTATATCCTTTTTTCCTTGTTTAAAGTTTTTTATTTCTTCTATTATCCTCTGTGATAACGGATATAACCGAAATAATTCATCAACGCAAATACTATACTGCTTCAGTAAATCTGATTTACATCCATCACAAGAACTAAGCACATTCTTTGATATTTTTATCAATTCTGACAGATATCTTACATTTTCAATATAATAGTATATCTGAAAAGAAATTGCTTTAAGTGCATATTCTAAATTTTCAATTCCAGTATTACTATAATTACATTTTCCATCTGTCTCGATTTCTAAAAACAATTCTCTATCGTGATCTTTACAAAATGAAACCGTCAAGCTCGCATCCTCCAATTTCACTTCTGTATAGTACGACTCTATACAATTGCTTATCATATCAATATCAATCATGAGATGATCGTTAAATGATACCACAACGTTATCATTTTCTGATAAATTAGATAAAACATTTCCCTTCGCTAATGTATGCGACTTAACATTATTACAAATGTTACAATTTCCTAATATCTTTTCTGCCAAACAATAGGAAATATTCTTTTTATTTATTGCCTTATCCACGATCTTTGAACTTATTAATTTTTTTTCACTTCTTTGATATATTTTTTTTAATTCTTCACAATCTTTTTTATCATTATTATGTTGTATTGCTTTCTCAACATCTACTTTACAACATTTTCCGTACTCCTTTCCTGATAAACAAATACAGGCAGAGTTATCCTCTGGCAAATATTCTAAATTAAATACTGGATAATTCTCTCTGCAAAATAAATCATCATATTTTTGAAAATTCATACTAGTCACCTCTCTCCATTTCTCATATCTGTAACCAATATAGCATTATATTTTTAATACCATCTTCCCTCTGGGAATTGCTCTAGGCACATATCTAAATCTTGGTAATAATCTATCCAGTAACATTCTCTAGATGCCAATCTTTGAGCATTTTTTGCAGCACAAAACTCGTCAATATAATTAACCTCTTCAATTAAACGAATGTATATCTTTTCTTTATTTTTTACAGAATTAACCAATTTAGGAACATGCAATCCATTTCTAAGATTCAAAATATGACATTCGTTTCTGAATAGCCTCCCATAAATCGATGTCGACCTGCCAACGTAAAGACATTCATCACCCACAAAAAAACCATATACTCCTCTAAGATCAGTTTCTTCAATAATTCTACTATCCACATCAAAATTATTCTCTAATGCCCATTTCAAATTAGTATTTCTATTTGCCTTCTTATTTTCTTGAACGCAAACATCTTTTGCCATACTCATAATATATAATGTTAATACAATTCTCACAATAAATGGATACTGTAATCTGGTACCGGGAAAATTTTCTTGCATTCTTTTTTTTACTCTTTTAAATAAATCCTCATCCAAAATTTCAACGCTAATATTTTGTGTAATAATATCTCTATCGTATGCTTTCATTTTTTTATATTTTTGTGCAGATAAAAAGTCTACTGACGTTCGATCTACATACTCTAATGCTCTCTTTAAGATTTCAGGCCGACTCCCATTAGTCGCTCCCTCTAATTCATTTGCATAATCAAATGCATCCAACAATATTGCATTTCCTCTCATAGATATTTTCATATAACACCTCCGCTTTCCAAAACTTACTTTGTGAACATATAATAATTATATTTCACCTTACATTGTAAGTCAATATTCTGTGTTGGTTTTTCGCATACTGCAAGTCATTATTCTATTTTTCATTAATAAAATAAAAAGCTGCGCATTCCGCCCAGCTTGTATTCTTCCTGTCTCCCTATATCGCCTTAAACATCCTCTGCGACACCGGCTTCTCCCCTTGTGTCCGTTCTAGTTCCTTTTTGGCATTCTGCAGGTCCTCCAGCCGCTTCAATTCATCCTCTGCATCCTCAAGGTCCAAATGCGTATAAGTGTTAAGAGTAACCCCTATATCACTATGCCCCATAAGGTACTGCAGCGTCTTCGGGTTCATTCCGGATTTCGCCATATTGCTACAATACGTATGCCGACAAATATGTGGCGTGATATTGGGCATCTGCACCCGATAAATATCGTTGTACCGCTTCACCATATGATTAAACCGATGTTCCCAGTGCATTGCCACCAGTGGCAGACCTTTGTCATCCAAAAACAGGAAACCGGTATATCCGTCCACCACTTTTTCTACCTTTGGTTTCTCCCAGTCTTCGATGATGGCTTGAAAGCATTTTGCAACATCCTCTGTTACCGGAATTTTTCTTGTTCCAGCGGAAGTTTTTGTTGATTCAATAACCAACGTCATATCGGATAAGCGTTGAAGCTGATGGTCTATATTCACAATCCTGTGTTCCAAATCAATATCCTTAATCGTAAGGCCGCAAAATTCTGAAATTCACATACCAGTATGGAAAAGTATGTATACTACTTCATAATATTTGCAGTATACATTATCGTCATGAACAAACTGCAGGAATTTACGCATTTGATCTCGCGTTAGCGCTTCTCTGGTAACACTATCATTTACCACCACTCCAGCAAGTTCAAAACCAAATGGATTCTTGTGAAGCACATCGTCATCCACCGCCATTTGAAAGGCTGGTCTCAATACGCCTCGCACTGTTTTTACTGTACTATATCTTTTCCCATCCTGCTGCAACTTTATCAGAAACAGCTTCGCATCCGAAGTTTTTACATCGCCTATCTTCTTATAATAAAAATCCTCTTTCTTCATAAGATTTTTCACAAAATTGTAATTGGATTTCGTATTCGGTTTGACTCCAATCCTGGTAGATAAATAACGCTCTACCAATTCCTCAACCGTCATACTTCTTCCTTCCGGATGCATTTGTGAATCCAGATCATAACCAATCTGCTTTTCAAGTTCCCTAAGCGATAAGCATGGCTTCTTTCCTGCCGGCAGCTTATCCGTGGGCTCTAATCTCCAACTGTACACAAAATGCGCCTTGCCATTTATATGATATTTAAATTGATATTTTCCATCCCACCGAATTGACTCTCCTCTGCGTAACACTCGGTGTTTTGAGTCTCTTCTAATTCCTGTCTTTGCCGTTTAACATCGCCTCCTTAAATCCGGATGCGCTTCCAGATATTTTGCAAACGCTGTGCGAATAATCATCTTGCGTTCCTTATAAAACACAAGGAAATTCTTCTGTTCATCCGATTTCAGTAAATCATAAAATTTCCTACGACTAAGCACAAAATAATCAATTGCCTCTGTCGGTGTAATTATATTCTTCACTCCTGGACTTGGATTTTTCATTCTTCTTCGTCCTCCCCTCCACGACTCAAATTCACAATGTACTGTTCAAAACGTTCTCTTATAACAAGGTATTTATTTCCCATATAAATAGCAAATTCGCCTTCGTTATCCTCTGCTAAACGTCTCATTTTCTTGATTCCAATATTGAAATATTCTGCTGCTTCCTTAATCGTAAGCATATACTTTTCAGATACTACCATTGGCTTTTTTCCTTCTCTCATTATGCCATCCTCCTTTCTTTGCATACCATATATCCCTCTTTCTGCCCTAATAGTCCAGTAGTATTTGGCAGATAAAAGCAATTATATCTCCGAAGATTCATCGATAAACTTTTCAAATTTTGTGCGAATTATCAAATACTTATTGCCGCTAAACACAGCAAATTTATCTGTATTTTCTTCTGCAAGCCTTCGTAACTTTTTCGTTCCTACATTAAAATAAGCCGCTGCTTCCTTAATCGTAAGTGTGTATTTTTCACACACTGGAACAATCACGTTCTTTTTATCGTCTTCAAAAGCAAAAACGCCGGTGTTAGAACAGGTATTATTGTCATCCTTACACCTTTTTGTAATAGTGCTAGTTGCACTTACCTGATCTTTCACCGGCGTTGCCATTATTTTATTGTACATTTCCCAAATCCTCCTTCCTGCAAATATATAACCTTTTTACCGGGAGGACTTGTAATAAAAAACAGTTCCTTTATCCTTTTACTTTAATTGTTAATTGATAATTTTCTCTTGGCAGTAACGTCTCATCCGCTTTACACATATTGAATTCTGCATTAATAAGAGCATCTACAGCCGCCTTTCCTCTTTCATCTAATCTTAAGTATTTCATCATAATTTCCATATAATCTTCTTCCAAAGACCATAATCCTAACTTCTGAATTTCGTTTTCTCCCAATTCTGGTGAACTAGAATCATCTGACTCTCCTAAAATATATGACATTGTTCTATCAAATACAATTGACAACTGTTCCAATGCTTCAAAACTGGGATTTCTCTTTCCCATTTCCCACATTGCTACAGTTCCTTTTGCCACACCTAATACATTAGCTAAATCTGCCTGCGTCATATGTCTTTCTTTTCTTAACTGTTTAAGTCTCTCTGATAATGTCATTCTATTCACCTCCACATGTTATGCTCACATTGTATAACATATTGTTTGCTTTTGTCAACCATTTTTTACTCACACGCATTATTACTCCACATCGTTTATAAGTGTTATTTACTTTTACACTCACAAGATACAAGCACATAATGTTTTATTGTGTTATACATAACTTTGTTCTTTGCATTTTCTTTTGTTTGTGTTATCTTGTTAAATATAACATCGCTCACTTTTGAAGGAGGTGATTATATGTCCGCCACGCCAACCATGATGACAATTCGTGAAATTGCCAGAACCGGACTTTTATCAGAGCATGCATTACGACTTCTATTAAAAGAAGGAAAGCTCCCTGCTATCTATGTTGGAAACAAAGCACTCGTTAACTATGACAAGTTGTGCGAGCAGCTTCACAACTTAGATCCAGAAAATGCATTGACACCACAAACAGAAAGCCAATAGGAAGGAGGAACTACAATGGAAAACACACGCATGTTAACCATGTATTATGCTGACTGTACCGGGAACGCCAAGAACAACAAATATTCCCACCGAATAGATGTTGTAGATACCGATTCCCTTGTGGAATGCGTAAGTCACGATTATGTCTGTGCAAAATTTTCAAATTATCGACGCAGCAACGCCAACTTTATACAAAGCAATTGTGCAGGCTTTGATATCGATAATGAATTTTCTGACAATCCGGATAACTGGATTACTGCTGAAAAAATTGCACAGGAATTCGAACCTTTGACTTATGCCATCCATTACAGTCGTAACCATATGAAATGCAAAGGCAGCCAATCAGCTCGTCCAAGATTTCATATTATCTTTGCAACAGATACAATCACTTCTGCTACAGAACACAAACAATTGAAAGAACAACTCAGTAGATATTTTCCTTTTGTTGATCCAAACGCTGTAGACGCATCCAGATTTTTCTTTGGAACAGAAGCTCCTGATGTAGAATTTCATGCCGGCACTATATCATTAAATGCTTTTCTTGCAGAAAATGATGATAGCTGGTGTAGAGATTTCGAAGAGATACCAGAAGGTCAGCGCAACGCAACCTTATCTCATACAGCAGGTATATTAATAAAGCGTTATGGTGCTACAGAGGAGGCAAAGCGATTATACTTGGCCGAGGTAGACAAATGCAGCGCTCCTCTTCCCCAAGAAGAACTTGACCACATCTGGGGCAGTGCAACCAGCTTCGGAAAACAGATTGCAAAGCAAGAGGATTATATTCCACCGGAGATTTACAACTTTAAACCTTCTCTTATGCCAAATGATTTTTCAGATGTCGGGCAAGCAGAAATCTTAAGCAGAGAGCATGAAAATGAACTGGTTTTTACCACAGCAACAGGATTCCTTAGGTATAATGGCGTCCTCTGGGAAGTATCCGATGAAAAGGCCTAGGCTGTTGTGCAGGACTTGACTGCTTCACAACTTGATGATGCCGAAGGCTATCGCCTGAAAGCAATGGAGCTAATGAAGCAAAATGGTGCTTTATCGATTCTTGCCAGCATGAGTAAATCAAAGGCGCTGAACCTTTTTACCCCGGAGCAAAAACATTCATACAGCATGTTTGAAGAAGCTATGAATTACAGGAACTTTGTAATAAAGCGTCGTGATTCCAAATACATTTCTTCTGCATTAAAAGAAACCAGGCCGATGTTGTTAAAAGTCCCAGCGGATTTAGATGCAAATGCGGATGATTTGAATACACCAACTGCAACTTACCACCTTCCGGATGGTATCGCAGGTGCAAGGCCTCACAATGCCAGTGATCTTATGACAAAGGTTACTGCAGTCTCACCGGATAATAATGGAAATGAGATATGGATGAATGCCTTAAATAAATTCTTTTGCAATGACACAGAGCTTATCCGATATGTACAGATGATTGTCGGACTTGCTGCTATCGGAAAAGTATATGTAGAAGCCTTGATTATCGCATATGGCGAAGGCAGAAATGGTAAATCGACTTTCTGGAATACCATAGCAAAAGTTCTGGGAACATACAGCGGTAACATATCCGCTGACGCACTTACCGTTGGATGTCGTAGAAATGTAAAACCAGAACTTGCTGAAATCAAAGGAAAGCGTATTCTTATTGCATCCGAGTTAGAAGAAGGGACGCGTCTTAATACAGCCACAATCAAGCAACTATGCTCTACCGACCAGATTTATGGTGAAAAAAAATATAAAGATCCACTTAGTTTCACACCAAGTCATCTTACTGTTTTTTATACCAATCATCTTCCAAAGGTTGGTGCTACTGATCCAGGTACTTGGCGTAGGTTGATTGTCATTCCTTTTAACGCAAAGATTGAAGGCAAATCTGATATTAAGAATTATGCTGACTATCTTTTTGAAAATGCCGGAGGTGCAGCTCTCACCTGGATTATTGAAGGTGCCCAAATGGTATATCAGAATAACTTCCAGATTGATCCACCGAAATGTGTACAGAATGCAATCAAATCATATCGGGAAGAAAATGACTGGCTTGATGATTTCTTATGTGAATGTTGTGAAATCGATGACAGCTATAAAGAGAAATCCGGTGAGCTGTATTCTTCTTACCGCGGTCACTGCATGAGTACAGGAGAATATATCAGGGGAACAGCAGACTTTTATGCCGCAATTGAACATGCCGGTTTTGAGCGTAAACGTGATAAATCCGGAAGGTATGTAAAAGGACTTCGTTTGAAATCTATTTTTGCAGCATAACATCCATTTCATGGGTGGTGTCAGTCGGTGACACTCTTATATACAACTTTTTTATAAGAGAAAAAATTATTGTATATAAAAAGTTATGTAATTGACCGTCATAGAGTGACACACCAAAATTGGATGCACCCTATAAGGAAGGAGGAAACCATTTGATTGATGAAAACTTAAAGAGGTATCTGTGGTCAGGATTAGATTATGATCGTTATGAAGTAATCAAAATCATACCCCAAACCACAAATTTTGCAACCATTGTTATGAAAAGCCGTAACACCATAGATACCCCCTGGTGTCTGGAATACTGTGGTACTGGTCACTATTTTGACACCTATGAAGAATTACAGAAATTTTACTTTAAACATTTTAAGAAAAGATTGGAGGATTAATATAATGTCTCAACCATGTTACGCGTCCTGCTTCGTTCCAAGTAATTTAGGTACAGCACAATACGATGTGATATCGCTCATGGCAACACCAAATGGTCATCCGGTTGCTGTTATGAGAAGTAACGCACCATCAGAATATAGCTGGTGTGTCTTATGTGGATTTTCCACTGTATTTTTTGCAAGCAGAACAGATGTAGAAAATTATTGTTGCAAACATCAATTCACAAATTTCAGAGGAGGTAGAAAACATGAGTAAATTTATTTTCCCATTACAAACGTCAACAACTGACGGAAAGTATCACAATTATTTTGGAGAATTCAGTCAGGATTCTCTTATGAAAGATGGTAGCTACGAATTTGGTATTTCAGAGTCCCACAGCGGTCTGTTCCATCTTGAAGGCTTATCGCAAAAAAAGATTCCTGCTGCCAAACACCTGCAGATTATCTGTCCGCACCATTGCCAGCATGAACTTGAAGCAATTAACCATAACACGCTAATCTGTAGTCAATGCGATCCAAGACTGGCCAATATCGAAGGAGGTATGTAATATGTTAACATCAAGCAATTATAATTATGAATTCAGCAATGTAATCAGAAACAAAAGAAGAAATGATGAAATTTTATCTGAAGGATATGACAAATCTTCTGACAGCTATATGTTTCCTTCCGGAAACTTCAATAACTTTTCAGATGCCGTTATAAAAGAAAACTTATTCCGCAGGCTTGGAACCGTTCTTCATGCTCCCACCAGAGAAGGTCTTATCCAGACAGTATTTTCTACTGCTAATGCAGCCATTGTAAATGAAGCTACTGCCTTTCTAGAAGATAACGATTCTTTTGACAAAGCATCTTTTTCTTCTTACAAGATAGCTGCTGTATCAAAGTTGAATATTCATTTCATTAAAGATATGCACTTCAATGTAGAAAAGTACTTAACAAACGAATTTGCTCGTAGATTTGGTAGAGCCGAAGAACAGGTTTTCATCAACGGAACCGGTATTAGCGAGCCATCCGGCCTTTTAATGACCGCCGAGACAGGACGTTCTATCGATACTACCGAGAGTTTATCTTATGATGATATTATCGCATTATACTTTGCCACCAAGCCTGAATTCAGGAAGAATGGCGTCTGGTTAATGAATGACAATACAGCATTAACCCTCAGAACATTAAAAGACAAGGATGGCAATTATCTGTGGCGTCAGTCAGATGACACGATTTTAAGCAGGCCAGTGATTATATCTCCCTATATGCCGGATATAGCAGACAGCAGCGTTCCTGTTGCATTTGGAGATTTGTCCTACTTCTGGATATTAGAGCCACAGCCCCTTTCTGTGAAAGTCTTGACAGAACTGTATGCCCGTGAAAATCTAACCGGATACGCAGCTTATGAGCGTATCGATGGCAAGCTCATCCGTCCAGAAGCCATACAGCTTCTTAAGATAAAATAATACAGGGCATCTCCGTGACGCCTCGCACCAAAGAATATCATTTTTTATGCTTTGCTCTGAATTTCCAGAGAGATTTTGAAGAAGAATCCGGCGAGCAGTCTTGCTATCGTCTCCGATAAATCCCAAGCGTAAGAGGAAACATCGGAATGCATATTTTTCATTCTCAACTTCTTTATCCGTCAGTGATACTCGTTTTAGCTTTATTGCTAATTCGCACAGTTTGGAAATAAATTCTGTATAAGCATTTACCGCATCCGGCTCAGACGCAAGTGGAAACCAGGGAAACGAAACCTGATTCTCGGTAATAACAACCTCCAACTGCTCTGTCAGGAATGCGTGATTAAAAAGTGTTTGCTTCCCTTCTACCAACTTCTGCAAATTTTCCAACTTATTATCTGTAAACATGCTTCTTGGAACTGATATACTTAATACATCTGCTTCCAAAGTTTCATTCTCCGGCTGCTCTGATTGTTGTATAGCCTCGCCTTTGTAAAACCTTTCTAAAACCAATTCCAACTTAATTTCTGTCATATCCTCGGATGCATGGAACACTCCGTTCTTATCCAAAACGTTGCTTCCAATCAGATAATCAAACTTTGGTGTTCTGGTATACTTTACCGGCATTCCAAGTAATTCACCTATGGCATAAGCCAGCTTCTTGCGTTCCTCACCTTTAACTTTAAAATCAATTTCTGTAATCATTGCACATACCACCTTTCTTTTTGGTATGTACATATATCACTCTACCGGGCGAATTAGTCAACACAATATTTGAAAAAGAGCTGCCCTATTTCAAGGCAGCCCTACTTCTACACAAATCGGCAATACTTTTCGCGCACAGCATTTCAATATTTTCTCTTAATTTCAGCCATTCGAGTTGCTAAAACCAAGTTAACACAATACCCCCTGTGCAATTTCGCGAAAATATGCGTGAGAGGGGGCATCGGTCTTTATGGAGAAAGGTGGTAGAGATTTGAACCGCCCCTTCTATTACTTTAAATGTATTCTTTCAGTTTATTATATTGCCTCTTCCATGACCTTGAAGGTTTTTTACAAATGCAATCACTTGAAGCAAAAGCACAAACTCCTTCCAAACCATTTGAACCACAAATATCTGGATTATTTTGTCTACAACCATAAGTTTGCACTTCTGAATCCATTTCATTCAACGGAGCATTAAAATTAACATGTAGATTATTCATCTTTTCCTCCCTATGAAAACAAAATATAAATTAATTTGTCCAAGCACGATTCTAATTCTATAATACCAGCTCCAGACCCTCGTTCTCTGAATTTGTAATGAATTTTCCTTGAAATATTAGCTATTTTTGCATGAACTTCATTATCACTATCATATTTTGGAATAGCAATATATTTCAAAACATCTACACCTCTATTTGTTGAAATCGCATATCCATCTACCACTTCAGTTACACTAGGAGAATTAATTATTCCGCAAACATAGTATGCTTCCATCTCATCATAAACATCTAACATAAGAACTTTTGAATCCACAACAATTGGCTTATCTTCTGAAAACAAATCCTTATTTGCTTCCGGAACAGATTCATAATAACTGGAAACAACTACAGCAGACATACTTCCAGTTTGTTCTTTCCACAATACTTTATATGGAGAATATGTGTACGTCCCAACATTATCCAATCTATAAAATGGCTGTGTATCTTTATTAAAAAACTTTCCATTTTGAATACGCGTATCTAACAATTCATCATGATAAAAATCCAACCATTGATATGTTTCTGGTGCTTCAAGCGCAAGTATTTCCTCCGGAATTCCGTATTTATACTCTGGCGTATGTGGAACAATCATAAACTCATTTGATTTTACATACCATTTTGCTATATTACGTCCTCCTAACATCGGATAAATATAGGTTTCTTCCACACATCCTCTGTGAACTCCTTTATCAATAATATCTTGCCTTCTTTGACGAGACATATCATTTTCAATATTAAGATATCCAGTTTTTGCCTTTTTGGGTTCTTTTAGGATATAGACACCTTTAGCTCCGGCTGGTTCTATACCTTTTCGACCTTTATATATTCGTTGAACACTGGGATTTAGTACATTATTCGCAAATTCCATATCATCCAACGTAAGCCATGCCGATTGTACATCCCCTTTATCTACCGGTTGGGCTAGCTTATCACAGTAATCTACAATAGTGCTAACATAATTCCAATTAGCATGGGAATCTATTTTTGATTTTCTTCCTATCTGTGTATAAAATCTATAACAGTTCATAGGATATGTCATCTTAGTCCCCTTACTAAATTTGATTGCTACAGTCGGTATTGTAAATAGACTAACTCCTGAAAAGTCGTGAACTTCTTCTATCTTGAAAGGAACACTTTGGTTATTTCGAATTATACTAAATTTTCTAAATCCCTCTCCTCCCTTTGTTGATTTTAAAAAAGATGCTGGCAACAAAAATACCATTGAACCACCAACTTTTAAATATTGATCTACTGATACATATGTAACAGCCATTCCAAAATCATCGTGAGTTGTTTTTTTGTCATATGCATTTTTCTCAAAAATTCCATAACTTTGCCATATTGTCAATGTTCCAGCTCGATAGCTCTTACTCATTGCCTTCCACGCAATCCAAGGTGGATTTCCTACGACAAAATCAAACTTATCACGAATCATTACAGGTGCAAAACTGTTTTTAAAAATAATAGGCCAAAACGAGTCCTTACTTGCTCTATGCAATGCTTTTAATTTGGAAAATAGTACCTTAACAACGTTTAAATCTTTCTCACAAATCAAACCTTTCCCAAGTGCCAACTTTTCAAATATTTCATATGATCCCCTATCATCTATTGACTGACTTAATAACTTAAGGAACTCATTTCCTTTCACAAACGAATTGAATTTAGGAATCTCAATTGGTCCAACCGTTGTTTCTAGCTTTAACGTTGTGTCATTTTCTTCCGTATATACAACAGGCGCCAAAATCGAATCAGCAATAAACACAGGGATGCTCACCGGCTCACCAAATTCTTCATCACAATTATCAAAGTATGCAGAAAAGGTTATCAGTATATAATTTGCTTTTGCGGCAACAACAGAAATAGGGTTAATATCAAATCCAACTATATTTGCAGTAATTTTCACTATATCGTTCTTTGATAAAATTCCCTTTTTATTCTCAATAATGCGCTTTATTGATTGCGTCAAAAATGGTCCTGAGCCAGCTGTTGGATCAATCAAAGTTTTTGATATATCACCAGTGTACCCCACCATATCCAATGCATGCTCAACAATCCAATCGGGCGAAAAATATTCTCCCATTAAATGGCGCATTTCCTGTGGAATTAATCCCATATAAACTTCTTGTAAAATATCTTGCACATTTTCAGGGCGCAATACAAAAGTACTCAAGTCAAATTTGTTTACTTCCTTCATTGTATCATTTACAAGTTGAACATCAAAACTATCATCTGGATTGATAATATCACTTGTAAAAGTGAACCATTCAAGGAAATGTGATTCAAAGAAATTATTTACTAACTTACAACTATCATCAGACTGTCCATCAAACAAATCATTTATTTCTTCTTTTGATAATTCTTGTTGTGTTGTAAACATCGGATCAACAAGTTGAGCCAAGAATGAATACACTAACAATTTCAAAAAGATATTGAAGAAAGTCTGCATTGAAAAAAGATACTGCTTGCTGTCAATGTCTGTTATTTCTTCTATGCCATACATTTCTCGTATTTTAGAAGATACCTCTGTAAAATCAGTTGCTTGTTCATCCTCTCCATACATTACCCCAAATACTCGATCCCATTCATCAAATAAAGTTTTTACTCTATTATTGAATTCAGGAGATACTGTATCAATATTTTTTCTAAGATTTTGATATATAAGATAAATTGATTTTCTCACGAAATCACTCTTAGGATGAATAACAGAACATAAGGTAGCCTTAGTCAATGTGCTTTTTTCTTGCTGTTTTAATAACAAAGCCAATCTTTTTACTCCAGGCTGAAAATCCTTTACCTCATATATAAACTCTAAATTCAATGGAGTGTCTATATCCAATTTGACTTTACTTGTATTTAACTTATTCTTCTGTGGAGTTGAAATAAAACGTGCGAAAATGAACCTCTTTCCATCAAATCCAACACCAATACCACGCATTATTTTTTTTATAATAATTTCCTCCTTATCATTGACACCAATTCCAGCATTACTTATTATATAATCATATAATCCGTGGTCTAACTCATCTCTTCCATAAAGTGCTTCATTTATACCCTTTTCTTTAGAAAAATAGTTTTCTTTCTTTAATTCAAAAGAAATATTTTGGAAAGTTGCATCAGTTCTTCCCCCCGCTATTAAAATGTCCTCGCTTTTATATTGATTTAACATATCCGGATTCAATTCAATTAATAATGGTTTTACAATATCTGAATGAAAATGTATTTTAATATCATCTTCATTTCTAAAAACATTCTTTTTGAAATTAGATTCCAATTCTTTAATATTCATCGCACTACCTCCTCGTGTAATCTCACTATTATTATAACCCACAAAAACTTATTGGTCAATATAGAATTTGTGCATTTAATGGTGTTTTAGAGTTCATATTTTTTCATTGGTCAATAGAAAGGAGTCATTATAGAAAGCAGAATAATTAATCAAAACAAACGCAATGCTTTAATATTATTATTAAAACACAAACATATCAAAAACCCTGAAATATTAATACAAAATACAGATAACTCTTTTTCACATACAAATTTAAAAGGCATATCACATACATACCATGTTTTTAACAGTTTCAACGAATATAAAACCTTCGCCAATAATAGACCTCATAAATTATATAAATTGAATTCATTCTATATTGTCGAAATCAAATAGTCTCTTTTGTACATTTTATATTACTTGCAATCTCTTCAAAACACTTCTCCAATATTGTTCTCACAATCATATACCGATTCCCAATCACAATAGCAAAACCACCTTCATTTATTTCTGTAATTCTACTACACGTATATTTTGTCCCCAAACTAAAATAAGCACCTGCTTCTCTGATCATAAGCAGATACTTATCCTTAATTGGTGTTTCTATTCTGTTACTCCTTGTTTCTTCCATCTTCACTACCTATATGACCATTATTTCATCCATTTTTTCTCTCTACTCATCCGTATAAAAACCGTAGTACCCGTATCTATCGTCCACCACGATTTGCCCCGCTTTATCGCATTTCATCGCCCATTATAACTGTACCCAAAGTCCTGCCGTGGCAGATGAAAAGTACTTTTATCATAGTTTTGTTTCTCCTTGTTTTGCCCCGGAATGCCCTGTTTTGCAATGGTTTCTGGGATTCATGTAGTTTGCTCTGAAATTACAGATTGTGGCAAATCAGAGCAGAATTGAGCATGTTGTTACTACCTGTTAGTAGTAAAATTAGTAGTCAACACGGAAAACTGACTACTAAGGATTTTGAAACCACTTATGCAGCATCTTCAAAAATTCTCCTCTGTGCCTCTAAATATGACCGCAGATTAATGATTGCATCAGCACAGTTCTTTGAATGTTTAAGTTCATCTTCTGCAAGTTCAATATTATTATCATTCGCAAGCTTAATCGTGTAATCATATATGCGACCTACTAAAATCTCAAGTTCTTCCGTAGTCAACTGAATGCTAATCTTCTTATAATCTTTATGTGCCTTTAATTGCTCAAGGCTATCCATCAACGAGTCAATTTTCTCAACATCCATATCTCCATTTCGAATGGTGTCAATATACACTCTTAATGATGCCCGGAATTTGGTTACAACCTTTGGCTCATGATTCTTTACCTTGTTGTAAACATAAACGCCTGTTCCTGTTGCCGCAGCTATCGCAAGGGTAATAATTGTACCTTTTTTATGTCCTTTTACAAACTTAAGAGCCTTAGCTCCCACACCCTGTGCTCGTTCGGCCGCTTTTAGGTCAATTGGATTTAAGTGTTTCACAATCTGTCCCTGATTAGGTCCAACCGCATAACGAACCACACTACCTATTCTTCTATACAAACCTGTCGCTAATCCTGTTGCGATATCATCCGGAATGTAAAATGCATCTTGTGCAATTGCCATATCTATCGACGCTCCTCTATTTTTTGTGCATTGTTCCTGCTGTAGTCAAATGACCTCCGCATGAGCCTATAATTATTCTTTTGCCAGTTTTCAGATCAATATAATTAGCAAAGTAAATTCTGAAAAATCGGGAGTCCGATTCCTTTCCAGTATTTGACTTAATATGTGGCTCAATATTTATCTCATTTTCAAAGTAGTAGTCTTCATATTCTCTTGATATTGTTTTGTCTTTTTTTGTCGTAGAAGTATTTCCGGGAACACACTCAAACGGAGCTTGTTCGTTGTATTTTGCACAAGCTTCCACAAAATTGCTATATTTTCCAAGACAATCATACAAAGTTGTCACCATCGAAAATAAAACTTCCCATAACACTGCAGGTGCAGTCCCACAATCCTTTAATGACTTCCATCCCTTTTCCGTCAGGTCTATTCTGTCAGAAAA
>ENA-ORNF01000761-ORNF01000761.1-human-gut-metagenome-genome-assembly--contig:-NODE-761-length-31418-cov-3.828173_pt1 | contig 31418 bp, 40 predicted proteins | sample MGYA00242110_ERZ509012 | MGnify/ENA primary metagenome ERZ509012 (study PRJEB26280, sample SAMEA2338714) | human gut metagenome | biome: human gut; feature: human-associated habitat; material: faeces...
TATATCGAAAAAGCGCAGGCGTCTGGCTGCTGCTCAAAAGAGAGCTGGAAAACAAGCTGGCCTATGCTTTGCTCGCCGATGAAATCCATGACAATTCGACGGTCAAAGTCGGCGTTGGTACAGACGGGCTTGAATTTGACAAATAACAGCGTCAGTCTCGAATTTAACAAATAATTAAGCCGCGTATGCTATAGAAATCTCCGCAGGACAAACTGCGGAGATTTTTTGTATCAGGGGAGGGAAAATGACCGCCGGATTGAAATATACGCTTTTAGCCGTCGTCTTTTTGCTGGGATATACCAGTATGTCGTTTGAACTGCTCGTTTTGCGCCAGCTGATAAATTTTGTCGGTTCCAATACGCTGATAACGTCGGTTGTCATTACTTTTATCCTGCTGTTTTTGTCTGTGGGCTATTACATCGGCTCTGTCGTGCGATTCGCCGGCTCCTCTAACCGGCGCGGCAGCCGTATGCGGTACATTCCCGGCCGCCCCGTCCGCCGCATTATGGAAAGTCTGGCCATGATATTGGTCGTTTGGTATATCATCGCGTGTTCTTATTATCTGATTGAAATTTATTTTTATCTTCTGTATGCCGCGGGAGTGCGTTCGACACTTGGTTTTGTTTTTGCTTTCTCGGCTGCATTTCTCGCTTTCCCGTCAGTGTGCCTGGGGTTTATAACCTCGGTTATCGGGCGGATGCTGCACCGTTACGATACGGACTATACCGGGCGCTTTATGGCTGTGGATACCATTGGCAGCGTTCTCGGTTCAATGCTGACGACACTGGTGCTGATGCCGTTAATCGGCGTTTCCGCAACCGTTGTTGCGTTGGTCTTTCTTGCTGCTGTCGCAGCCTTTTTGCTGTCATCCCGCCGCCGCCGGACAGAAACCGCCGTGCTGTCGATAATGCTGCTGGCCTTTGCCTTTTCCGTCAACAGCGAAAAACTGATGAATCCGCAGAGTACGCTGGTCAAGGACGATGCCGTATCGCGCATAGAAATTGAACCGGCAGATGTGGAAAAAGGTAAAGCGTTATCTGAAATTATGCGTATAAACGGTTCTTTTTCTTCTAAAATTTCAGTGCGGAAGGATCTGATGTTTGACTACGTCCGTTTTATCAACGAAACGTTTATCGCCTCACTGCCGCAGGACTTTTCACGGGACATTTTGGTTCTTGGCGCTGGCGGATTTACGATAGGCCTAGGCGATAGCTTTCATAATTATACCTTTTTGGATATAGACAAAGACTTGAAAAACATTGCCGAACAAAAATTTTTGCAGCGCCCGCTGCCTGAAAATCAGAAGTTCATAGCCGAAGACGCATACCTTTTTATGCTAAATGCCAAGCAAAAGTATGATTTGATTGTTGTCGATGTTTTTTCGGCTGTCCGCAGCATTCCGATGAATTTTGTTACCGCGGATTTTTTCCGTATGGTAAAAGAACGTCTGAAACCGAACGGCATAATGGTCGCCAATGTTATAACTTCGCCGTCGTTCGGCAACGATTTTTCCCGCGGTTTGGATAATACGCTGCGCCAGGTTTTTCCGCAGTATCTGGACAGGAGGGTGCTTCAGCCGTATAATCCCTACGGGCGGGATTTGGCAAATGTTGAATATGTTTATTACAATTATCCGTCGGACAAGACGGTATATACACAGGACAAAAATGCTTCGTTTTACGGACAGTGGTAAACTTTCCGGCAGCCGGCCGCCCCGTCGGGTTTCGCCGCAGGATTCGTTCAAAAGTTTTTCCTCTTTCCCATCGTCTTTTCCCGCCTCTTGCTCGGACGGAGGCAGACATATCCCGTTGCCGAAAATGCTTTACAACCGCCTTAAAATATGGTAAAATAATTTCTATAAAACAGCCTGAACGGAGCAGGGAGGATGCAATGTCCGTATCGCGTGAAGACATCAAAAAAGGCATGAAGCAGGATGCCGCGGCAGCGTGGGCAAAAATAAAAAAATTGGCCGGGCGCTGGTGGGTCTATGGTGCCGTTGCGCTGGGCGTTGGCGGCAGCTCCGCACCTTTGCCGGAACAAAATGCCTCTCTCGGCGCTTCTCCGTTCGAACAGAGCCTGAACGAAGGCAGCCGCCGGCTGGAAAACAAACTGAAAATATCGGAGATGAAAAAACGTGCGGAAGCCGAAAAGCAATTTGTTTCTCCTCTGCGTCCTCATGCCGAGGAACAGACGTTTGCCGATTGGAAGATGATAGCCGGAAATTTACAGGAAATACCATGGGCGGAAGAAAATGTGCAGCAAAAAGCGGCTGAAATCTGTCGCCGGGCAATGGGTACGACGGTTACGGGAAATCTGCCTTTGGCTGAGCTGATGCAGAAAACCGGCGTAACCAAGACCGATATTCAGGCGGTTGTAGATAACAACCCTGCGTTGCTGTATGAACTTTCTCCCGGAGAAACCAATCGGAAACTGGCGCGTGCCGCCGGCAATATAAAAGATGAAACCGTCGGCAAGTGTACGCTTGGCGTCCAAAATATTTTCGGGCGTGCCGGAATGGGCGAAATCCTGTCCGGCAATAATCCCGACTGGCCGCAGAAAGAACCCGGCGCCGGCCGAAGCAACTCCGGCTGCAACGTCTATATCCCGTTGGAAAAAAGCGGGCTGTTTACGACGGTATCGATAGAAAACAAAGCCTATTCCCGTGTTGGGCGGAAAGAAAACAAAACGGCGGAAAATCAAGAAATGAACGACTTTATCCGCAGGCTTCCGCCGGGAACGACCATCAGCATCGACAACCGTGTCGATGAATTCAGCGGCCGTCGCCTGCCGAAAGACAACCAAGGGATAATTCACGGCCATACCTGTGTCATAAATAACCGGCATAATCCTGCCTGCGATTATGAACAGAGAAACGGCGTCAATTTTAACCGCTACGGTCCGAAAGTAAATATCTCCCTATCCAAAGATATGGAAGCCAGTCAAAAGTTTGCCGAACTGTGCATAGAAGCAAAGCTGACCCGCGAACAGAAAGAAAAGAAGGCGCTTCGGTCGGCGCAGCATCTTGAAAAAGCAGGAAAGGCGGCAGGTAGAATAAACGGAGGGAACAGCCATGAGTATTGAAAACATCAAACAGGGCAGTGTCATAACCGATAAAGTCAGTTTGCTGCTGCGCAACGGCGAAAATGAAAAGGCATTGGATTTGCTGGGGCAGAATTACGGCCCTCTGGCACGCAATGCCATGGAAAAGGTCATGAAATACAGCAATCTGTCGCAGGATGAGATGGTTCGCGTTTTCGGCAAAATATCCGATATTTTGGAAAATGTTGCAGATAAGATTTCCAGACACGAACGCCTGAACGAGAAAAAGGAAAAAGCGGCTGCAGCCAGGGAACAGGCCGAAGACGCGGCGGAACTTGCCGCCATACAGGCAGAAGCTGTGGAACGCCGGAAAAAATTTGAAGACCGGATGCGCTGGGTGGAAGAACAGAAGCAAAAGCTGGCCGAAGAGCGTCGTCAGCTGGAAGAACAGCGCCGCTTTGAGAAAGATGCCCGCAAACGCCGTGAAATAGAAGAAAAGCTGAAACGGCTGGAAGAGCGGAAAAAACACTTGGAAACGGAACGCCGGAATTTGGAAAAAATACGGGAGGAAAATCAAAACGGCTCTCTGGCTCGGACAGATGGACGTACTGACCGGGACAATGCGGGCATTTCGTCTTCTTTCCGAAATTCAGACGGTGCGCATACGCCTCATACTCCCGCCGATACGCCGCTCCGTACCCCGGACAGCATTTCCACTCCCGCAGCTGCCGGTTCAACTTCTTATACGCCGGAAAATGCGCATTCCACGTATGTTTCAAACCCTGCGCATTCCGGAAACAAGGCGGTTGAAACGGCGGTTTTGCTGAAGTCCCGCACCAGAAATGACTGATTCGCGAAAGCCGGCTACCAGAAGATATTATACATAAAGGCTGCAAAAATAAACAGCATCAGCAGGAAGCCTGTGCCGATGACTGCCGAAGATGCGCCAATCCTTTTGCGCAGCAGCCAGGCAGCGGCAAAAACGGCAAGATAACAAACCAGAAAAGCGCCGCTTGAGAGGTTGACTATTGCATTGAAGTCAAAAAGTACGGTTGCCAAAATGATGAGTACCGTTGTGAAAAGGTTTCCTTTTGTGCCGAAACGCCAGAATTTTTGATGATAAAAAGCGGGAAGTTCCTTGTCTTCGGCCAAAGCGCGCGAAATACGGAAAATGCTGAAATACGTTGCGTTGATTCCGGTTGCATAGGCAATGAATATCGTCAGGTAAATCAGCCCGAAACCCGCCGTGCCCAAAAGTTCCCTTGCGGCTGTGGCGACGGCAACGTTAGGATTGCTGGTCAGCTGGTGCATATCGACATAATGAAGGACGACAAAAGCCAGCCCGCAGTACAGCGTCATGACGATAAGCAGCGTCGTGTAAATGGCCAAAGGAATTGTCCGTTGCGGATTTTTGACGTCTCCCGCTGCATTTGTAATAACGCCGTATCCGGCATAAGCGAAAAAGGTAACGCCGATGCCTCCCCAGAAACTTTTGGCATCAGGAACTGGCAGCGGCGTTGTGTGGGCCGTATCGTAAAACCACAGGCCGGCGGCAAACAGTGCCGTCAAAATCAAAAGTTTTAAAGCGACTAAAACCGTTTCAGTCCGGCTGGAATCCTGAGCGCCGAGCATATTCAGAAAAGACATCGCCGCAATCAGGATAACGGCGGCAGTATTTATGGTCAGCTGTTGCGGAAAGGTGCTTCCTGCCAGATGGGCGGCGTAAATTCCGAACGATTTTGCCATCATTGAAATTGAGATTGCCGAAGTCAGCATATAAAGGATGGTCAAACCGCCTGATAACCAGCGGTTTTTGTAAGCGATATGGAAAAAGTCGGTCAGCCCGCCCGAAACCGGGAATTTAGCCGAAAGTTTCGCATAAGAGTAACCGGAAAACATTGCTGCAATTCCTGCAATCAGAAAAGATGCATAAGTCCAGAGCCGGGAAATCAAAATGACCTGGCCGAGCAAAGCGAAAATTCCCGCACCGACAATGGAACCTATGCCGATAGCCACAACATTGATAAAACTCATATCATTTTTTTGAAACATTTTCTGTCATCCTCTTTTCCGTTGTTACATATTCTGGTGCCAAACCGTATCTTGTCATATTCCGCGTTTTCCGGCTGCCGCCTGCGTTCCTGCTGACCTCACGCCGGGTATGTTCTCCCGAAATCTCTGCGGTTATATCGGCTGCCGGATTTCCTCACCACGGTTGTCTGAAATATTCTGCGTTTGTCTGGAATAAATATAATGGCAACAGCGCCCAATCCAATGAGGACTGCTGCAAAAATAATGGCATAGTATTATTTCAGGACATGCAATTGCAAAATCCGGACTTAAAATCACATAATTTAGATTGATAAATTCGCATTATAAATATCAATAAAAAATAGTTTTGATAAGCCAAAGTCAAACAGAATTAAAATATATTTAAATGATGTTTTATAAAGAAAAAGCCGCTGTGACGCGGCTTTTTCAAGATAGACAGGCGCAGTAAGACAATCCACGGACTAATTATTCTTAAATGGCTTACATTTAGCAGATATTTCGAGAAAATATTGCTGCGATAATGTACCTGATATAAGTTTCTTAGGTGGGAAATTTTTATCAAATTCTTTAACAGCTTCGTCATCAACATTATAGATTTCATTTTCATAATACTTCCCGTTTATTCCGTCTAAGGCGCCGTCGGACAATCCGCATATATGAAGAGCTGCCGCAAACATATTTTCAGAATTACGAATACCATATTTTTCAGCAGGCTCAAAACCTTGCTTAAGATAAAATGCCGGATTACCATACAACAGGATAGCTCTATATCCTGATTGTTTCGCAATTTTTTTTACTTCAGAAATTAATTTTGAACCAACACCAGTTCTTTGGTATTGAGGAAGTACCGAAATTGGTCCCAGACTGATAACCTCGTAATTTCTCCCGTCATCTCCGCTAATATAAGATTTTATATTTATCACATGTCCAACGATGGTCTCGTTTTTTACGGCGACTAAATTTAATTGAGGGATATACGCTGGACATTGACGTATTTGATGAACTAAATAATGATCGCTGCACCCGGGTGAATATACATTCCAAAATGCCTCGCGAACAACATTTTCCGTTTCCCTTTGCTCCGAAATCTTTTCCTCTCTTATTTCAATCATAACATTTCCTCAAATAATTAACCGTATAACAACACAGCACCAATATCTCTTCTTTATATTGGAAATAAACGAAAGATGTGGCCGAATGCCAGCACTTTAAGCGAAAATAAGCAGCTGTCAATATCAAACACTTTTATTCTGACAAAGTTTCAAATCCGACTTTTGATAAATGATTATCCCGAAAAGCTATAAGATTTCAACCGCACTAGCCGCTTGTAAAATAAAGGGTTTTATATGGGGTAATCGTGTAACAAGCGGGAATTGGCCTGATAAACACTCCTCATACGATATCAAATAAGTGATTGATATATAAAGAAAAAGCCGCCTTAAAGCGACTTTTTCAATACTGGTAGTGCAATGAATAAATAAAACAGAAACATATACAAATTTTCATTCAAGTGCAACCTGTTGATTCAACATATTTTTTATACGATCACCATGAAAGCTAAAATAAAAAATGTCAATAACAAATGCTAATAAGATGAAATTGTTAGTCAAAGACAGTAAAAAGTATCTTATAAAGCGTGAACAATATTAAATTCAATTCTAAACGTAAGTAAAAAAAAGTATTGACAAAAGACGACAATAAGGTTACGCTAATTCAAAAATTTATCATTAAAGGAGATGAAATGCAAGAGATTCTTGAAATAGCTGAAAAATATGGTGTTTCTTTGTCAGAGTCTGATATCGCATTAGCCAACGAAAGATGGGACGACGGAAAGAAAATAATCATCATTGCATCAGGAAGATTATATTAGAGAGTTCCGATGGTTAACTATACCCTCGATTCTTCATCCAATATAGTTCCAGTGTCTTTAACTGATGAAAGAAAAGGAGGGTGTGAAGCTGATTTTTCACATCTTCTTTTTTATAAGTTGAATCAGAAACATTGGTTGGTTATAGATACATTCAACGATGTTGTTGAAATTGTTGATAATAAGACTAAGTCTGATGTCTTTGATTGTGCTGATACAACTAATCAGTATTGGAACTATTATTGCATCAGATGTTCTAAAAATAAAGAAAAGCTAGAAAAACTTCACGCCGATATTTTACAGCAAGCCGAGAAAGAAAAATTTAATTTTTTTGTTATCTGTCCAACGTATAATTGCAATAGTCGGTGTGTTTATTGCTATCAGCAATATAATCCCTTGCTTGACCGACGCTCGATTTCTCTTGAAAGTTTGGCGGAAATGTTGAGTTATGTTCAAACACAAATAGATGAGATAAAATCAAAATATCCAGAGCAATTTACCGCCCTAGGACTATTTGGCGGAGAACCATTTATCAAAAAAAATAAGCCCATTGTTGAGAAGGTTATGGAATTTGCTAGACTAAATAAAGTCTCGGTTCTACCAACAACTAATTTGCAGGAAATTGAAGAGTTTATTGATATATTTATAAAGTATCGCGGCTATTTCGGTAGAATATGCACTACAATTGACGGTGATAAAGATTACCATAATAGTAGAAGAAAATCTTTAATTACTAAAGATTCGTTTGCGAAGGTCGTGAGTAATGTTAATTTGTTGCTTAAATTGCAAATTCCGGTAACAGTAACAATAAACATAGATAAGTCAAATAAACATATGCTCCATAATTTTCTACAACTAGCAAAGGAAAATAACTGGTGGAATAATCCCTTAGTCAATTTGGAAATAGGACGCGTTGATGATAGATGCTATACAGGAACATCGGATGATATAATGAGTGAAGCTGAATTGTTGAAATATTTGCGTGATTTCAATGAAAAAGAGGCGTTTCCAAACAATATTAAATTGGCGTTTGTGAAAACATCTTTAGCTTTGGCTCAACATTTCGGATTTGATTTTAATCAAAACGAACGCGGACGAAAAAGATTTCACTATTGTTGGTCTGGAACACCAGTTGATAATGTACAATATATTGATAAAAATTTGCGTGTTTTCAGATGTACTTATACAGTAGGACGAGACGATTTAGCTTTGGCAGAGCTGAAAAAAGGAGAAATGTCCGCCAATGTCGAAATGTATAACAGGTCCTCATTTTTAGATAAGTGTTGGAATTGTCCATTAGGAGGGTATTGTGGAGGTGGATGCAGCGTTTCAACTCATGTTGATCAATCACGTTTTTGCCAAGAAGAACAAAAGAATTTTGAATACCTTGTCCAAGAGGTAATTCTCCCAATTGTATGGAGTAAGTTCAATGGCGTCTCCGAATAATTCAAATTACTGTGGGGGAAAAGCTGAAGGTTTGAAATTGTTAAAAGAACATAAATTGCCTGTTCCCGATTTTATGGTGATATCAAATAACGAGGTTCATAACGTTCTTGAAACCCCTGAAGAAATGGCGAAATTATATATGAAGATTAAAGAAAGATTTGGCTGTACCAAATTGGCGATAAGGTCTTCAGCAGATAAGGAAGACGGACAATCAAAGTCGTATGCAGGTTTTTTTTCGACTGTTCTTAATGTGCCTATCAGAAAAGATAAAATTTATCAGGCAATGAAAGAGGTGTATGAGAGCGCAAATCGCAGTGTTTCTAATCCGATTAAAATGAATATAGTTATCCAAATTATGGTAAAACCTCGCATATCAGGTGTTTGTTTTTCAGATTCATTTGATGAACGCGGTCAAAAAATATGCCTAATATCTTTTGTTAAAGGACTGGCGAACAAACTTGTTGACGGAAGAACAACAGCAACGAATGTTTTTTATAAAATAAAAAATAATAAAATCTGTCATTCTGATTACGTGGTGCGGGGAATGTTACATCGGGAAAGCTGTCATTTAGATAAGCTGGTGGCATTAGTACAAAAAATCAGAAAGGAAATAGCTGAAAATTCCGATATAGAGTGGTGTATTGATGAGCAAGGCTCTCCTTGGATTGTACAACTTCGCCCCATTACTCGAAAAATTCATCTTTCAAAAGAAACAGAAAAGTATATTGTCGCTTCGGAGGGAGTTGTTAAAGGTAAGGTCTGTTATATAGATAGTTCTTTACCAACAGGACAACTTAAGAATGCTATTAACAATTTTAAAAGCGGAAACATCTTGGTGTCTGACTATACAGATACATTTTTTATGCCGGCAATAAATAAAGCTCACGCTATTTTAACCTCAGAAGGGGATATTCTTTCTCATAGCGCCATCACAGCGCGGGAATTAAATATTCCATGTCTAGTTGGTATTAAAAATTTATCGTCAAAGATAAAAAACGGCGACGAGATATTTTTGGATACTTATAAAAATATTTTAAAAGTCAACGGTGTCAATATATCAGAAGAAACTACCGATATTGATTGGACTTCCGTGTATGATTTTTCCAACATATCAGAACTGACAATTAAAGAAGATATTTTCCTTTTTGAAAATATTTTTGGAGAGAATATTTTATATCATGATTCTAATTGTTTGCCTGAAAATATCAAACGTGCACGTCAAAAGTTAGAAACCAAATTCGGAGATAAAATTCAAATATCGACCAGCAATAAATATCATTGGTATTTTGAATGGAAAAACTTTTGCAAATTTGCAATTTTCAGAAAATATTATTACAAAGCATTAGAATTAGTTCAAAATTTCAAAGAAGATGAAATCGATCATCTGTATAAAGAAATTATCGAAAAATGTATGGAAATTCAGAAAAGTAAAAGATCAAATAATGAATTAGAACGTCAAGAAATAATAATTTCCTTGTACTTTTTGCTTGATATGATGTTACCGATGGGATTGAGCATAAAGCATGCATATCTTGAGGCGTTTTTTTTGATGTCATTTTCTTCATTATTATCACAAGAAAAAGTTAAGAAGAAAAAGCTGGAAAAAGTGCAAAAATATTTGCACTGTGTTATTGCTCGGAAAAATGAAATATTTAAGAAATTTATGGAAAACGGTTTATTGTCGTATGATTTTATGCAAATACGAGATACACAAATTAGAGAAAAATTCCAAGGAAAATACCCTAAATATTCGCCGAAAATGTATCAATTGTTTTATGAGAAATATATAGAAGACGTAAATGCAGATATTTAATAAGTCAACTAAACATTAATATACAAATTCGTTTTTTGCGTATACCAATCTATACAAAAAAAGACACCACAATGAACTGTTCCTGAAAAGTTGGATAGTAAAAAAAGAGACCCAAATATAAAACACGTGGTTATTGTATCCCGAAAACGGAAGTAAATACTTCCGTTTTTCTTTATGGTAGGCGCGCAGGGCTGAGGGATAAAAAACAATTTGGGGAATTGTTTTTTGCCCGAAGGCGAGAAAAACCTTTGCTTTTAAAAGTGGTGTAAACCACGCATGAAAAGCTTAGGTTTTCGAGTGCCCGAAGCGAAGTTGGTTTGCACAAACGATTGTTTGCGCAAGCCCTACGAAGCAAGGACGAACCCGTTGGGTAAGAATACCTGCCGCAATAATAAAAAACCTCGGATAAACCGAGGTCTATTATTATGGTAGGCGCGCAGGGATTCGAACCCTGGACCCACTGATTAAGAGTGACGTATTCTTATAAATAAAATCAAATACTTAAGAGGGTGTTTTTATTGTTTGTGTTGATTTTGTGCAAAAACGCTATCCATAACCGATATGATACGGTTGGGAAACGGGTGTGCATATTTAAGCGTCGTTTTAATATTTGAATGCCCGAGTGAATCCTTAACAAGTCGCAAATCCCCGGTTGAATTATACACCCAAGTTGCGTGAGTATGGCGCAGGGTGTGAATTGTCTGATGCGGCAGTCCGGCACGTTCCAATGCTCTGTTCCACCCTTTGTTTATTCTTTTTATCGGCAGGCCTTTATAGGTAAATATATAATCGGAATCGTGCGGAAGTGTATCAAGTAAGTCTTTCATCACGGGAAAGATAGGTTTGCGCTGTATTTTTCCACCCTCAAATTTACTGTCTTTAACATTGATGATAAATTCATCTCCGATAATGTCTGTCCATTTTAATTTTAAGATGGCGGAAATCCTGAAACCTGTATAAATAGCGGTCAGAATTATAGGCTTAATATGGGGCGCCGCGTTATCAATAATTTTGTTTACAGTTTCCCAATCAGCAAAATATTTTACATTTTCAGCCGGTTCTTTCCGCATAAATTGGCGGATATTAATGTCGGGTAAGTTTATTTTATGTAGTTTGCATCTTGTAAAAACTGCCGATAATAAGGCCAGATAACGGTTGATTGTGGCGTTTTTTCTGTTTTCGGCATCTTTCGCCCGTATAAAAGCGGTAATATCTTCAACTGTTAAATTGGATATATACTGCTGTGTATTAAAGTATGACGTTAAGTTCTTCAGCTTGTTAAGAGTATCTTTTGCGTTGGCGTGCAATTTGCCTACCTCTTCCCAAAACAAGCCGAAAGCATAATCTATTGTTACTTCTTTTAATTGAGATGTTTGAAATTCTGCTTGCTTGATAATGTCTTGAAGTCTTTGGTTGGCATATTGCAAAGCTTGGTTACGGTCTGTTGAGTGAGAACTTTCTCGAATGAAAACTCTTTGTCCGGCGACGATTGTTGAAATCGTGATATGGTAGATGTTTCCCCTTTTAACGAGCTTGACAGGGGATTTATTGTATTTCTTAGGCATTGTTCAACGCTCCATTGCGGAATCAGATAAGACGTGCCGGATTGAATACACTTAATATATCCCTGCTTTATTAAGTGTTTAAGGCGGGTTCTTCCGATTCCCAGTTGTTTCATTACTTGTGTTTTAGTTAGGAGCAGACTCATATTAAAGTCCTTTCAAAGAGTCAAGTTTAAAAGGCGGGCGCAGCAGTTTTAATTTAACCTGTTAATCCAAAATCTGCGCCCGGAGTTGTGCGGTACCGCCATTCGTCCCTAACTTTACGCTGCCTGAAACTTGAACCCTTACGGGCTGGTCGGTTTAAAAGCCTCCGCACAATGCTGTATAAGGAGGGCAGCGGGATAGAAACAAGCCCGATATTATACCCCCTGCGCCCCGGACTTCGCTCTATCTGCGTTACTATCAGCCGCAGGGGAAAGGGCTAGGTGTTGTTTTCTTCTTTCGGCATTTCGCTTATTTTCTGGAAAATATCCATAAAAAGCCTTGTTTTGGTGTCAAACTGCTGGGTATATCCGCATTTTTGACATATAGCTTCGCCATCAGATGTTTCGTTTTGAGTGCCGCATTTCGGGCAAAACCAAGTAAATTTAATCATTTTTCTTATCCTCGTAAAAAGTTACTTCATCTCTGCGGACGGGGCAGCAATGTTTAAAATGTTGTTCAAATTTTTTATAAAATCTATAATCTCCCTTACTAAGATTATCGTAGATTTTTCCCAATAAACCATATTCTTTATTATCATTGTCGCTATTCCAAAACAAGCAAAGGCACTTGTTCTTGATGATGTAGTCCCAGTCAATAGGCTCTTGGTAAAACTCCCAGTCATCACGATGCAAATCTTTAATATCTATATCATCATCGTCAATATTTTGAATAAATATATGTGATGCCCAATATTTACATCTAATCTTTGCCCCTTTTCTGAACTCGGGCAGCAGTTCTTCTAAATATGACATTAGTCTTGCTCCTCTTCAGCTCTAACTTTTCGCCAAAAACATTCTTCCACTTCGCTTCCTGAACAATCGCCGCTTTCGTTCAACGTCCATAAATCCCACTCTTCAAACTCGTTAATTGTGGTAGAGTTATAAAACCTATTTTGCAGACTATCGGCAAATTTTCTGTGCATTTCATCGGCTTTATCTTGGTAGTATTGAGCCTTATGTAATAATGCTTGTTCGTGCTTTGTTAATCCATATTTTTTAGCCATTAAAAAACCTCTCATTCATTAAATTACAACGCCTTTCAGCCTCTTCGAGAGTTGGAAAACAATTGTATTCTGGAATCATCTGTACGCTTGGATTTTTGCCCTCAAACCAGTAATAAACTGATTTGTCTACTTCTTTTCCGATAGGCATTTGCGATAAGTTAAACCTTATATGTTCAATTTTATATCCAGACTTTTTTCTTACCCGATATTTTCCTTTTGATAAGAAAATTAAATATACCGTATCGCCGATATTATAATTATGTTCAAAACTCGTTATCATCTATCTCTACTCCTATAAAATAAATTTCAAACTTTTGTTTAATATACTTTTTAGCCTCTCTTAATGTTTTAAAATAATCATTATTGTCTAGTGGGGTTATGTTGATTTTAGGGCAGTACACATTAAACTTTTTATCGGTTCTTTTATATTTACAAACCCAACCTTGATACCTGCCATCTATATAGATGTTATATTCACTATACCAAATATTAGATTCAACTTTTTTATATTGTATCTTTACCATATCTTACCTTTCCACAATGTTTGCAAATTTCTTTTTCATATCCTCTACATTGAGGACAATAATGCGATACATCGCCACACATTGGTAGTTTGCAAAATGGATAATCACACCTACTGTACCACTCGTGCCAACCGAGCCAGCAAAGCAACCGTCTAATCATTTCACACGCTCCCCAAGCTCAATATCGTAAACATATCCATCGATATGCAAATCTGTATTTTTACCGTCAATTACAGACACATTTTTAATCTTGAATAGCATTCTTTCGGGGTTTTTACTGTAAGCCTTTTGAAATTCAACAAACTCACAATGTTTGTAACTTCCATCGCTTTGCCTTTGGTTAATACGATCAACAAAATATTGTGTCCATTTCCGATATTCGTGGGTTTTTCTGCCGCTCTTAATTTCTTCAAACCAATGGTAAGTTAAAACAAGTTTAAGCGTTTTTGTCATTTCAGCACCTCGTTTATTCTAATCATAATATCCCAAACGTCTAATGGCGTTGAATACTCGCTATTCCAATCATTTTCTTCACATATATTTGATAAAACTTCTTGACAGCCTTTAAGCAGAGCGCGGAGCTTGGCAATATCTTCGTTTTGCACTGTCTGATACCAGTGGGCGGATTTAAGCTCTTTTTTTAATTGCTCTTTCTCATCAATCATTGATAACCTCGTCTACTTCTTTAATAAAATTTTCTACCTCATAAACTTCATGTTCAAAACTTAAAAGCCGTGTTCCCTCTTTAAGCAGGGTGCGGAGCTGCCGGTTAAGTTCATCCGCCTTACCACATTCATACGCCCATTCTTCCTTTTTCTGTCGCAGGCTCTTAATTTCCTCTTCCAATTTTGCCATATCCAGCCGCATAACTTCGTTTTCCATACAACAACAGTAATGCCGGTGTTCAGCAAGCTCCTCTTGCATAGCCTTGTATTCGTTATAATCACAAATAGCTAAAATTTCTAAATCTAAGAAAACTTTATCTGGCGCATACCATTCATCAAAAGATTGAAAACAGCCATCGCAATCGACGACCATAGGTTTGGGTTGTTCGTCGTCTATTCGTACCCAGCACCACGTTCCCGTAGCAATATCGCCGGCTTTCCAATCTGCTGTTAATTCTTCAGGTGTTTTAGTCATCTGTGTTTCTTTAATCTTTGTGGTGTCCATCTTTCCAAGTCCTTTTGCGGTTGATTGCCATTTTGGTTTTGACAAGCGTTTGGATTTCCGGGTAGCGCAGCAGGTTGACGGCGGCAATGATAACGTCTGTCAGCTCTCCCTTTATTTTTTCAAGGTCAGACTGCAAGCCGGTCGCAATCAGCGTGTCTATTGCTGCGCTGTATTCGCCGATTTCCTCGCCGAGCTTTAACTCTTGGTCTTTTGCGGTAAACTCCGGGAACGTCCGCGCGTGCCACTCCTGAATATCTTTAATAAGTTCAATCATTATGAGCCTCCAGTTTTGCGGCGGCGTAGTCGTTGATTTCGTTTTCCAACAGGTAATTCTCCAAAACGAGGTTGCGTTCGGCGAGAGTGTACAGCCGCACAATCATAATCGCGCCGATGACGCCCAGAATAAAATTAGCAAGGTGGGGCAGAATATGTAGAACTTTAGGGATGGAATGTCTGCCCCGAAGATTAATTTTCATAGATGACCTCCGCATATTTGATAAATTGTTGCAATACATTTCGCTCGCTTAATACCTCAACCGCAAATTTCGGGTCTTCCTTAATGTCGCGGAGAAAATCGCGTACCGTTTCGCCGTCCTGATAAAAAACAATATTGTCGCGGATAGCTTCCATAAGGTCGTATCCGGCCTTGCGAATACGCTTTTCATGCTCGGCTTCCGCCTCGGCTTTCATTTTGTCGGCGAACATCTTGGCATATATAACAGCGGTGTTAGCCGGGTCTTTCCAGATATTTGTCATACTTTCGGGTACTCCTTTTTAATCAGCTCATCAATGTCGGTTGCAGGATTGAGAGCTACCTTTTCGAGCATTTTGCGGATAACCGGCCGGCGTTTCAGAAGAACCTCGGCGGCAATCTGGCGGTATTCCGTGGCGCACTCGGCGCAGCAGAAAACCTTTTGTGCGTGGTTGGTCTTAAACTCCTCAAGGCACACCGGGCAGGTGCGGGTGTACAACGGAGCGTCGATACCCCGGTGGCGGAGCTGATTGCGCCGGTTGCCTTCCTTTTTGCACTCTTCGGAGCAATAGCAAACATTCCGGTAGTTTTGGGGCGTAAATTCCTTGCCGCAGATTTTGCATTTATAAATCATGATTCTGCCTCCGAAAGTCAAATTGGTTCTGAAGCTCGGTGAATGACTGCTGTTTAAAGTCTTCGTCTATCCGCTCGGCCTCGGCCATATCGTAGTCGATGACGGGAGATGATTCATCTTGCTGGCTGGCAAATTCGGCGGTCTTTTGCGAGGCGACGGGAGCAGGAGAGGGAATATCCTGCATCTCGTCATCAAACAGGGCTTGAATTGTGCCGCTGACGTTGATTTTTGCCATGGCGATTTTTATTGCCTTGCGGACGCCGCATTTTAGGTACATATCGTTTTTAAAGTTCTTCCAAGCCGGGCTTTCGTTATTATACATCTTTTTGAGCGATGCTTGCCGTGATTTTTCCAGCTCTTCAAAAGAATAGGTATAAACTCGTTTATCCCCTTTGCAGGTGATATAAACGTAACAGCCGACAATCTCCTTGCGCGCAAAAGGGTCGGAACGTTCAATCGTGTAGGCGTCGCCGTCGGAAGCTTCGGTCATTTGAAATTTGTCGCCTGAAAAAATTAAACCGGCGTGAACATTCAATCCGTTTTGTTCGGCAATGTAAATAAGCCCTTTGTAAGACGGCTCACAGGTGAGTTGTCCGCGGTTGTTGTAAAGGTAGTACAAATCGCGGGAATCGGTAGGAAGTCCCCATGCCAAAATGGAAGTGAATACCTGTTGCTTGGAGAGGGCGGAGCAGTTTTTGAAATGTTTGTCGCTGTCTTTTTCCTGCAAATCGTGCATAGATATTTTGTTGGCAAAGGCCAGCCCCTCGCGGCAGACATAATCGCGCGGATAACCGTATTGGTTGGCAAACAGGTCGACAAGCCCGCTTGTTTCAAAAAAGTCGGCGATTTTCTGAATCTGCGGCTCTTTCTTTATGGTAATTTCATTTGTCATTTTACTGCCCTCGTTAAAAGCGAACCGTTGGCGGAAAGGCGCACGGAGCCGCCGTCCATCGTGTAAAGTTCGCAAAGTTTATGGTCGTACATGTATTTTTTCAGCAGGGTTTTGCGGAGCTTGTCCTGCTCGTTGTTGTCCTTAATCACCTCGTTAAGCCCGATGTAGTCGTTCAAAAACTCGTACAGGGTTATGCCCTGAAATTCGTCTTGCGAGGTGGCAAGCTTGCGGGCATCGGGGTTTTGTTTGTAAACCGCCTGATAAATCTTGAAGTCCTGTTCGGCGAGCCGGGCGCACTTGTCGTTAATCTCAGGCGTGCGGTTTTCGGCGACGGCAGTTTCAAAGTGCCTGAGCGCGGAAAGGATGGTTGCCTGAATTTCCGGGATTTTGCCGTAGATGAAGTTGTTAACGCGGATTTCAAACAGGCGGTCGATTTCTTCGAACTGCCGTTGTTCTATCAGGGCGACAATCCGGCCGCGGTTAAACGGCGTGTCCGGTTCCAGCACCATGGAAGAGATAATTCCCGCCTCGCAGCCGCACAAAAGCATCTGATACTGGTTTTGAAAGATGTATTGCCACGGCAGGCCGTTGTAAAAAATATTTTCCCGCGCGGCTTTGAACGGGTTGACGGTTTTCTTTTCCCAAACAAGGCGTTTTGTCGTATGGGTTTTGCAGTTGACGTCAACAAAGCTGTCGTGCAGGCTTTCGGCATAACCATCCGGGGAGCAAACGGCATACGGGGAAATGTCCGGCCGTTTGATAAAATCCTCGGTTCCCTGACAGGCAAAATCCGTATTGTCGCGCATTTTCCAGTCAAGATATTTTTCCATGGCGTGTCCGTAAATGGACAATTCGTCGGGCAGGGGCGGAATGCGGCAGCCGCGCTTGATTTTGTGGTACACCTGATAACCGGTGGAATACAGGTCTTCGGCAAGGAAATTAAGCGCCGGTTTTTCGCCCATCAGCTCCATCAGTTCCTTTTGCGGGACAAAAGACTTGACGACGGCGGCGATTTCCGATGCGCCGATGCCGCAGTTTTTTTCTTCCAGCCATTCGGGCGTGTTTTGCTTAAACTCGGTTTTGCCGATGTTCGCTAAAAGCTCGCGTTCCTTTTGCCGGAAAAAGTCGTCTTTGGTGATGTTCAGCTCCAGCAGATACTGCTTGAAATCAACGTTTTTCATCCGCAGAAGATAGGCGCGCCGCCCCTCGTCAATAAGGTCTAACCCATGATGCCATAGTCCCTCACGATGTAATTTTTCATGACATTTGTAGCATAGCGAAAGAAGATTATTGACATCGTAACGGAGCAGGGTGTTTGAGCGCGAAATTATGTGATGTTGATTTTCAGCCTTAGAGCCACAAACAGCACAAACGCGTCCTATAGAAAGTTTAGGATATAACTTGTCTAATTTTTCTTCAAAGTTATTCATAGCTAACCTTCTCAAAATTCCTATATACGTAGCTTGTGCTTTTATTTAAAAATGCAGCCAAGTCTGTTGCTTTCCATAATTTTCCGTTATGTCTATAGCGGTTACAACGTCTGTTAAATGCTTGTTCCCGTTGGTTGCACCAGCGACAATTTTCAGGGGAATATCCTTTATTGTTATCTATTCGGTCAATGGATAAATCAGGTGCATAACCATTTTCTAACGCCCAATTATAGAAGGATGTGGCATTATTTTTCCATTCTTCGCACATCTTTATTCCTCGGCCGCCGTAGCTCTTATATGCTGGACGATTAGGATTATAACATCTTGCTTTAATTCCACGCCATATATTAAAAATACGATTTCCGGTTAAGTGATGTGATGTTAAAAATGTGTTAGCTGTGATACTTGCTTTTTCTTTTTGGAGGCAACCACAGGATTGAACATGTCCAGTTTTTAAAGAGTAAAGTTCTGGTCTTGAAACATTCCCGCAATCACATATATAATTTACGTATATGTGATTTTTGCGGTTGAAAGCAAAGGAAACCACAGTCAAGCGTCCGAATTTTTTTCCGATTATTGGAGTTATTTTATCTTCCAACGGGGTCATAGCGTTATTTCCATAAAGTTAAAATCAGGCCGATGAGGTTGCCGATAAGTAACGCCGCAAAAATATTGCTGGCAAATTTTATCTGTTTTAAATCCAGCAGGCGCAGCTTGGCATTGTATCTGTCGTTTGCACGCAGGTTTCCTCTGATAATTCCGCCAAGAGTTTGTATGCTGCTGTTATGTGCGAGTTCTGCCTCAACCAAACCGGAGAGGAGATTATTTTGCTTTTCAACCTGTTGGCATAGGTTAAAAAGTACATCTTCAAGTTTGGGGCTATTTGTCTTCTTTGTTGGCATTTTCGTGTCCTTTGTTATAATATCTTTACTAATGAATATTTGAAATAATCTGTACACTTCGGGATGGTGATTAAAAAAACTTCTAATCAGTTGAGCCTGATTTTCTACTGCCCCTTTTGTGGAAACGAATTTGTTGTACTCAATGTCTTCTGCATCAATATCAGCTAGTATAACACAGTAGTCGGAAAGCTCTTTTATTTCATCTATCTTTTTACATAATAAGTTTATTCGTTCTTGGGGTGATAGTTTTTTTTCTTCAGTCATTATTTATCTCGCCAAAAGTAAAGCTAATAAGCATAATTTTTTATCTTTTTTAAGTAATTCAGCCAAAATATATGCTTGGTTTGTCAACTCTCCGCGAGTTATTACAGCGGAATTAAGGCTGCTGCCTTTATCTTTTCCGCCGAGGAATATCAAATCAGGAAAGATTTTTTCCAGCTCGGCGATGTGTTTTTGGGTTTCCTTTTCTATAATCTCTTTTTCTTTTTCAGAAGTTTTCGATGTCTTTTTATTAAACATTACTTTTCCTTTCAGAGTAGGTGGGAGGGCGATAGGTCTGATACCCCCCCGGTTAAGGCGGGAAAGGGGTGGCGCGTGTTAAACCAAACCTTTCCCTGACACTCAAAGGCGGCTGTCAGATGTTTTGCTTGCGCCGTCTTTGTGTGTTCTGAAAATGATTTTACACTTATCGTGTGTTAATGTCAACACAAAAAATGTGTTAAAAGGAATGTTTTGTGTATAAATAAAAATAGCCCCTTAATTCAGGGGCTTGTTTTTCTCTGCCGTTAAATTTCGGATAAATTTTGCAATCTCTTCCAGTTTATCGGCAATGAAATTGAGGGTTTGTTTATATATTTCCTCTTCCATTATGTAGTTCCTTTCTAGGGAAACCTTAAACGCTAAGGCGGCGGAGCTAGAAACACGCTACATTCGTGCCTGTTTATTCAAAATATTACACAGACTCCGCCAATGCGGTAGATTGTAGTGAGTTTTCTAAGCTCGTTAAGTATGCTATTTTATAAATTTTTATCGGTCAAGTTTTTTGTTTTATAAATCCATAGGGATATAAATAGTATTGTTGATATATTAATAGGAAGCCAGTTAGAACGAGAAAGGTGTATGACTAAAATAGGATTGTATAATATTGAGATAATTATCCATCCGATATGCAAAAAGTCATTAACCCTTTTTACCGAATTGGAGAAAAGGTTATATAAACTCGTAATAAAAATAAATATTCGCAGAAACTGGTAGTATCCATAGGGTAACGATAATAATGATAGAGATAATAAAACTAATGAAATATGAGTAAAGTGTTTAGTCATCAATTTCAATATATTCCCATAGGCTAAGTTGGATGTAAATTCCGAGAAGTAATATATAATAAAAAGACGCTGATTGGGTTGGAAGGAAGTAGTCGAATTTAAAGTTATCTTGATATTTTTGTTTTATAAACTCTTCTAAGGCTATTTCTTTATTTTCTAAATCTTCTGTATCAGTGTAATAGCGATTTAACGATAAAATATTTTTAGCTAATGACTTAAATTTTAATATAGTTTCTTTATCATAATAAAGCTTTCCATCAAGAGATCGAAAATGTTTAAAGCCGCTTGGTTTTGCATAAGCTAAATCAGGAGCATTCTTGTAAGTATAAATAAACTCTTCCAGAGTGTAATTTTTATATGTTTTTTTTAGTTCTTTATAACGTAGATAATCTAAAATTAAATAAGGGATGCCAAAAAGGAAAAAGGGGTTGATAAAAATGCTGAAAAAAGTTTTGGTGGTCTCAAAAATAAAATAGTATAAACAGTAAAATAGTAAATATAGGCAAATAATCATTAATAAGGAAAGGTTGGGCTTTATTGCTATTTCTTCGTGAAATTTTTGACAAATATTCTCAAGAACATTTTTCATCATATCATCCCTGATTCTCATTAGCCGGTCTTAGTTTCTTTATTTGAAGATTTGTACAAATTTGTTTTATCTTTTGGAACGTTTTGCAATTTTTCACTTTCTCGTACAATATCTAAAATCTGTTGTTCCTTTTCAGAAATAGGCGTTGGTTGCCATTCTAACGGTAATAGTTCATAAGGTTTTACATCTAAGGCTATTGATAACTTTTCCATCCATTTTGTGTTTAGGTCGCTTTCTCCTGTTTCTAATTTATAAATGGCATTTTGGGTAACACCAAGTATTTCAGCTAATTCAACTTGTGTTAATCCTTTATTTTTACGCAACACTCTTATTCTATTCTTCGGTATTTTGGCTAGAGGCAAAAAATCTTCATTTTTCATTGCAGCTCTCCTAAAATTGTTCTAGTATATAACTCAATATATGTATTGGTGTTAGCTGGCTTTTTTTGTGTAAAGGTTTACAACTAAAGCTTGCATTTGCCCTTTTCTATCCGTTGTATCAACTTTTGTGGCGCTCAAACAGATTTCAGCCATCTTCTGTCCGATGTTTTTTATTTCTTTGGGATTTTTAGACATACAATCATAAAAAACATCAAAGGCTGTGGATATTATTTCTATAAATTTATTTTCGGATAAGGAGATATCTTCTGGAGATTTTGCATTGTAATTACATTCAGACAGTGCTGAAATAATTTTTTTTAGGTTATTAGGAATCAGGTCTGATACTGGTATATTTAAGGCAGCAGAAAGGGAGAGTATTTTATCGGGAGTTATTTCTCCGCCATTTTCTAAACGCTGAATGTGTTGTTGTGAACAGCCTATTTTTTCTCCTAATGCTGCTTGTGATAGGCCTAAAGCTTCTCTACGCTCTTTGATTTTATTCATTTTTTTCTCCTAATACATCCTCACTTAATTATGCACAAAAAAAGTGTGTTTGTAAAACACAAAATAGGTGTTGACATTAACACTTTAGATGTGTAGTCTTGCGGCTAGGAGGCTTATAATGAAACTGAAAAATTTTTTAGACAAAGAAAGTATCTCAATTCAGCAAATGGCGAATGATTTAGAGTTGCCGTATGAGTATATCCGACGATATGTTAATGAAAATAAAATCCCCCGTCCTGAAACAATGGCAAAGATTGTTGCTTACACTAAAGGCGAGGTAACGGCGAATGACTTTTACGGGATTGAGGAGAAAAGCGAGTGAGTAAACTTTTAATCCCTTTTAAGCTGCCGTTTCTGGCTGTTCGAGAACTGCTGATACTCGTATTAAAGTATTGCTATGGCTGCCGGATAGACGTTCCAGACGGACTAAATAGGGTTGGTAACGAACTCTATAGGAGAAGGTAATGCGGTATATGGACCTTTTTTCAGGTATAGGCGGGTTTGCGCTGGGGCTGAAGCAGGCCGGGATAGAATTTGAAGAGCATTGGTTCTCCGAAATAGACAAGAACGCGATAAACATTTACAAAAAACATTTTCCAAACGCAAAGGAGCTGGGCGATGTGCGAGCAATTAGAGATTTTTCCGGGATTAAAGCCGACATTATCACTTTCGGATTCCCGTGCCAGGATTTGTCGGTTGCTGGCAAAAGGCGAGGTCTGGCCGGCGATAGAAGCGGTTTATTCTTTGAGGCGATGCGGATTATCAGAGAGCTTAAACCTCAATATTTTATCTTTGAAAACGTCAAAGGTTTGCTTACAAATAACCGAGGAGCAGACTTTGTCCGATGTTTGCGGGAAATTGCCGACATTGGGATATATGAATGCGAATGGCAGCTTGTTAATACAAGCTGGGTATTACCCCAAAATCGCGAGCGAATTTACTTTGTTGGATATATTGAAGGAAAATCCAGATCCCAAATATTTCCTATCGAGAAACAAGGTAAACAAAATACTCAAAGAAATAATGGCGAAGTAAAGCAATTACTAAATATTGTGAATAGTGGTAATTGGGAAAATCCTCAGAGGGGAAGGATATATTCTGTTGAGGGAATATGTCCAGCTTTAAATTGCTGTGGTGGTGGTGGATTAGAACCTAAAATTGTAGTTCCTGTATTAACACCTACAAGAGAAGAAAAACGGCAAAATGGTCGTCGTTTCAAAAATAATGGAGATCCCTCTTTTACGTTAACCACGCAAGATCAGCACGGCATTTTTAACGGTGTTGATATTCGTAAACTTACTCCTTTGGAGTGCGAGCGTCTTCAAGGATTTCCAGATGGGTGGACTGAATACGGCGCAGACGGCAGAAAGATGTCCGACAGCGCCAGATATAAAGCGCTGGGCAACACAGTTACGGTAAATTTTCCGAGAATGATAGGGGAGAAATTGAGATGAGGGACAGCTTTGTATTTTATCGCAGTTTTTACGAAGCCTTAAAGGAAATGGATAAAAATGTTCAGGCTGATTGTCTTATGGCTTTGGCACAATATGCGCTTGACGGGGATATGCCGGCTTTAACACCGGAAGTTAGAATGTTTATGACGTTGGCTAAACAGCAGATTGATGCCAACAATCAAAAATTTGTAAACGGCAGCAAGGGCGGACGTCCGAAGAGAATAAATAACCAAACCGAAACCAAAACGGAACCGGAAAATAACCAAGAAATAACCGAACCAAAACCAAACGATAACCAAACCGAAACCAAAACGGAACTAAAAGAAAACCAAACGGAAACCGGGATTAAACAAAAAGAAAAAAACAAGAATACCCCCTTAAACCCCCAAGAAGAAAAAAATAAAATATATCCCCCCTTAACCCCTAAAGGGGTAGTCCCCCCAAATAAAAAATCCCCGAAAAAACTTTCTTTTTCTGACGTTTTGGACTGGGAAAGCTTGTTCGATTACTGGGAAAGCTGGAAAAAGGGCGGGAGGTACAAGAACGCGGAGAGCCGCAGCCGTATGCTTGCCAAGCTGAAGGAGTTGACCGGGAACGATTTTGATTTGGCGAAAAGGGCTATCTGCCATTGCGTTGATTCCGGCTATCAGGGATTTGCAAACGGCGCAGAGCTGTTTTACAAGCCGTCTAAAGACCCGCCGGGAAGGGAACAGGCTCGCCAAGCAGCGCTTGCAAAAGAGAGGGAATTTTTATCTCAATTTGACCCGAATGAGGAGTTTTGATGAAAAATTTTGAGTTTAACAACTGGGTAGAATACACCCGCAGCATTTATCCCGATTTCAGAGCGGACAGCGAAGGGCTGAGGGATGTTTGGCAGCAGGTTCTTGCGAATGCAACTCTTGTCGAAGCCAAGGCGGCCGTGTCGCAATATGCGGCGACATCCAAAACCGGTTTTGCGCCCAAAGGCGGCCAAATTGCCGAAATAATCAAGCTTAATCGGCAGAATCAGTCGCCGGCCTATCAGCCGCCGGGCGAACTGGTTGAAGATATGCCGGAGCGAAGATTCCACGAAGACATTGCGTTGGGGCGGTGCCAGCATAATCTGTACTGCTACCGGGATGCGGCGGCGCTGGTTAAATCCGGCGAGGCGGCGGACTTTGACGAAGGGTTAAGGCTTTCGTGCCGCAAAAGAACCGCGGCAAGGGGAGAACAACCGCGCGATTTTGAATTTCCGAGCGATGAGGATTTGCAAGCGGCCGGGCTGAAAGGCGTTAAGGCAAAATCCGGCGATTGCAAGCGAATACTGGAAAGCTTTATCCGCCAGTGGAGTATGCCGCGATGACAGATATAGGGAATAAGGTCAGGACATTTATTGCGGACTGCATAGCTGAATATCCGGCGGAGGCCGACCGGATAGAAGTTGAGATAAGCGCAAAATGGGGGAAGTGCAGAGTTTCTTTGAGTAATGCGAAAAGCCCGATTTATTATTCAAAAGAAATTAAGTTGGCGGAGATTAAGGAACGGCCGGATATAAAAGCCGTAGCGCTGGAAGTTTACAAATAGGGAGGGGCGATGGAAGACGGAATTTTAGAAAGGTATTATCAAACCGGGGTTTTGAGTATTGAGGAAGGGCGCTGGAGGGCTGAAGACCGGCTGCGGGCGGGGACACTGTTGTACCGCGACTTTGTTAAATCCGGGAGAATTATCCGCACTATGGATCCGAGCCGTCCTCGTGTTGACTGTCAAGGTTTTAAACATCCTTCGGAAAGCCGGGAGGTTGCCGAAGACCGGTTTAATAAAGCTATCCGCAATGTTTCATTTTGTAACTGGGCGATTGTGCAGCACGTTGCCCTTGAAAAAGAGAGGATTCCGGTCAAAGGAAAAAGCCGCGAAATGGTTTATGCACTAAAACGCGATTTATGCCGTGGGCTGGATGAGCTTTGTGATTTTTATGTCGCGAAGAAAAAGGAAAAGATTAAGCCTTAGCCTTTTTCCAGTAATAAAGCGCCCATGCATCGCGGTTTTTTTCGCAGTCAGAGAGATTTTGTGCTGCAAGGTAATTATTATAGTCCTCTTCGTCAAAACGCACCAGATGCGCCTTTTTGCCCTCGGCAATAAAACGGCAATATACCTTACGAACGGCGGCATTGCGTTTAACGTCTTCAGGATAAAGAATTAAGGCAAAATCGGCATATTCCCAGCGTTTGTATTTGGCGACCAATGATTCTACGGTGCCGGTGATTTCGACATAGGCAGTTTTAAGCAGTTCGACAATTTCATCGCAAGCACCGGTCGGGGCGCGCCCTTCTTCGTATTCCCAGCGTTGTATTGTACGATAATTTTTGACTTTCATAAGCCGCATAAGCTCGGCCTGTGTTAGGCCAAGCTCTTCGCGGATGGTTTTTATTTCAAGCCCGGTTAAATATCCTTTATTTATAATCGGCATTTTATTCTCCTTTTTTCCTGAATAAATCGGATAGGGTTAATTTGAAGTTAATAACTTGATATTCGGGTTGTTTAAACTGATAGCAAAGCTTCTGCCGAAGTATTTTTCTGCGCCGTCGGCCATCTCGTCGGGGAATTCGTCTTTTATTTCCGATTTGTCGCGTATCCAGCCCAAAAGGCGGGCAACTTCGACATTTAATGCTTTGGCAAATTCTTTGTTCAATTTTAAATGAGTGTTGCCGTTTTGATAAAATTTAAACTCAATTAAAGGCTTGCCGTCCGGCATTAAAATATAATATTTCTCGCCAAAACTTTCGGGAATATCTTTTGACGCGGAAACAAAACCCAGATTATAGGCAATAGCGTTTAAATCATCCACAATCGTTTGCGCTTTAATATCGTCTATTTTATATCCGTTCCAAGTTGAAGAGCGAAAATATAAACGGTCGCAAATTATACGGTAACTCAAACAATAATGCGAAACGGTTGAATCGCGGTCAAAATGATTATTATACCAGTAATCGCGTTTAAATACTCTTTGATTGCTCTTGTATTTTATAATATTGTCCGGTTGTGTGAAAGTTTTGTAAAGTTTGACAAGCTGGTCATCAAACAAAGATGAAGCATTTTTCAAAACCCAGATAACGATGCTGCGGATGTTGGATTCGTTAAAATCAACCTGATTAAGGCGGTCAAATTTCTTAAAAAGTTCTTGTCGTGAATCGTAGGTCAGACGGGTTGTAATTTCATCAAGATAGTTAAAAACGATGTGCCAATATAATATTTTTGTATGTTCAATTTTGTATTTTAAGGATTCACGTACTTTTAGGGTATCAATGCCGATGTCTTTTAATGTTTCGGCATCCAGCGCGCAAATTGCCTTAAACGAGCCGTAAAGGCGGTTCATTTCTTCATTATAAAGATTAACAAGTGCTTCAATCTTATTTGGGGCAGAAACAAGTTGATTTTTTACTTTTTCTCGTTGTTCGTCGTCATATTCCCATTCATTTTTTATTTTGTCCGTGCTGGTTTTAAAGGTCGTTTCAAACCATAGGTTGAACGGGTCAATGTATTTTTCTGACCATTCATTTCTGTTTTTTGAAAGTTTAACAATATTTATTTTTGCGCGTGCCTGCCGTTCAGCGTTTAAGAAGTCCAGAGAAACGAGAGATAAAGCGGTAACATCGGCCGCTTTTAAACTTTCCTGAATAGCAGCGTTATCTTTCCAGCGCTCCGGGATAATCAAAAAAGCTTCGTAAAAATTACCTTCGCGAATAATGCGGTTTGTCCAGCTTTCAAACTCTGAATAAGGCGGGTTGCAAAATATTGTATGAACTTTTTTATCAATCAAAGTACAGTTGTTAAAATCGGCGCCTAAAATATAGACGTCGGCCGGAAGTTGATTTAAAAGAATTTCTGATTTTTCAATGCCAAAATACTCCGGTTCTTTGCCTTTTTCTTTCAAAAACTGTTTTAGACGGGCGGTGCCGCAGCCGATATCTAAGATGCTGCCGCCTTTAAAATGCTGACAGACAATCTCCAGCATTTCCGGCGTTGTCGGATAAAATTCAAAATCCTGATTATTTTCCTTGAGTTCGGCAACGAGCCGCCGCGTATTTGCGCGCGGCGGGTTATCTAGGTCGAAAAGTGTCTGTTCCATGGTTTAAATCTCCTAGTTAAAAAGCAATTCCATTTGTTGTGTTTCTACGTTTTGGGCGCCAAACTTCTCGCGGATTTGGTTTAAGGAATAGCGGCCGCGGAAATGAGCGCTTTTAATCGTGTCCGCCCAATACCAAGCTTTTTTACTCCGACTGAATTTAAATCCGGCAGCCTTTAATTGTTCGGCGTAAAGCCACGTTTTGCCGGTGAGCCAGACCCAAGAGCCGCATATTTCAATCGTCAACTCTGTTAAGCCTATAATTTTAGATATGATTTCAGGATATGCGGCGGGGTCAATCTTATCGTAACAATTTAAATGCTCGCTGTCGTGATTTTGCAGCCATTTGAACGCGGCGGCATATTCGGCGTTTATATCCTGCATAATTCGGACGGCATCCGGGCTGTGGTTAATATCGGGGTGATATTGTTTCGCCAGCGCGTTATAAGATTTACGCAGCTGTTCAATAGTTGATATATTTTTAAAGTATTGCATGAGTTTACTCCGTGAGTGTGTCGGCCTTGCCGACGGTTAAAGATATTTATTTTTTTATTATGTGTATTATACGACAAAATAACGCAAATGTCAAGATAAAAATTTACAGTAAAATCAATATGTTATAAAATATTATACATTCTTATAGTATGTATAATATTGAGTTATGCACAAGACAAAAAAATAAATTGTTTGTCAAAAAATATGTAGTAATATGATAAATGAAAATAAGTGTGTCAAGGCAAAGGAATTTGAAGGCTCGCAGCGGTTAAAAGTTGCGGGCTTTTAATGTATGTACGGAAATAATCGGGATTAACAGATAAAAAAGGGCGTTTAAACGGTGGCAAATGTAGCGAAGTACGGCAAGCCGGAAGAAATGGAAAAACGCATTGACGAGTATTTTGCCCAGTTCGAAAAGCCCGAGCCGCTGACAGATGATGAAGGGCGTGTAAAGCTTGATAAGTATGGACGCGCAGTAATGAAGGATAAGGCGCCGACTCAAGCCGGATTGGCTCTTTATTTAGGCTTTAGCGATAGACGCACGATGTGGGGGTATGGAGATAAGCCAAGTTTCGCGCGCGTTATTCAGAAAGCTAAGACGCTATTGGAAAAACATCTTGAAGAATACGCTATTTTTGGGAGAAATTCGGGGGTTGTGCCTTATTTGTTGGGTAATCTGCGAAACGGCTGGATTGACCCGAAAGAAGAAGCGGCAGCATTGGCAAATAAAGCCCCGAAAACCGCGCTTGTGGTGTATGTCAATGCACAGACAAAGAACAGGAAAGCGGCGGAAATTCCCACGATTGAAGCGGAAGTTGTCAGTTCTAAGACAGAAAGCGCAACGGATGCCGTAACCATTGCCAAGCCTAAAAAGAAAGTGAGCCACGGGAAGAAATTAGGCAGGCCAAAGAAAAGCGCAAAAGCCAAGAAAACAGCCAAAAGCACGGAGTAAAGCAAAAGAGCGCAGGCAAAGCACGAGAACGGAGCAAGAGCAAGGAAAAGCAGAGAGAAAACCGCACACGATACAGCGGCGCGGCGAGAAAGCATGCTTTTTCCAAACAGGGGGGATGGGGGCGCGCCGGCTGGCAAAACTCAAAACAACCATACCCTTTTCGGTAAATTACAAGGTTGCGTGAAAAATTATGTCAAATAAAAATCAAATAAAAACATAGTGATAGCAATAAATGGTGGCGTTATGGTGCGGCAAAATACGGGTTTATATACAAAAAAATAAGTCTAAAATTATTCTGTCAAGTATTAAAATTAAATAAAAACAATTAGATACTTCTTTTTGCCAAGTGAGAGGTGCATAAAATCATGGAAACAGGCAGGGGGAGGTAGGATAAAATTTATAAAATAGTGATTCGGAGAATCATTTTTGACAAAAATAGCTCATATTAAAAACAATAGGTTAGTTGTTTTGGTATCAAAAAATACCGGGTAAATACCCGATTTCGAAAAGCTATTTTGTCTATATATTATAACATAAAAAGGTTTAATATTTTACTAATGGCAAAGAAAAAGAAAGAAGAACAAATACGGGTCGAAATACAAGAGCAGTATGCCCCGTTGTTGTCTATGCCGAAAGTGAGGTATAAGCTTTATTATGGAGGGCGCGCCGGAGGCAAGTCTTACGGATTTGCCGATGCGCTGCTGGTACTGGCTCGTCAGGGGAAACTTTTGATTGCCTGTGTGCGCGAAGTGCAAAATTCCATCAAGGATTCCGTTTACAAACTGTTAAAAGACCGGGCTGAATATTGGGGATTTGAAGATTATCGGTTTTACGAAGACCGGATTGAAAACATTTTGACGGGCAGCCGTTTTATATTTAAGGGTTTGCAGGACAACAATGCACAAAACATCAAGTCTTTGGAGGGTGTAGATATATGCTGGATAGAGGAGGGGCAGTCCATTTCCAAAAAGAGCTGGGAAATTTTGGATCCTACAATCCGTAAACCCGGCGCCCAGATATGGATTTCGATGAACCGCGAGCTTGAAAATGACCCGATATGGGTTGCTTTGGCGAGAAATCCCCATGAGGATGTTTATATACAGAAGGTTAATTATACTGATAATCTTTATTGTCCTCCCGAGATGAAAAAAATCGCGGAGAGGATGAAAGAAGAAAATTACAGCCAATGGCTCCATGTCTGGGCGGGGGAACCCGTGCAGGAAGGCGATACCAAGCTAATCGGCTATGCGGAAATATACCGGGCGCTGGAATACAGGCTGGTAAATTCAGCTCAGGTTGACTTGCCGCTGATTATCGGGGTGGACGTGGCGCGCTTTGGCGATGATAAAACCGCAATAGCCCGGCGCAGGGGGAGGAAGGCCTATCAGATTAAGACTTATGCCAAAATGAATGTTGTTCAGGTGGCTAATCTTGTGGTCGGCATTATCCATGACGAGCGCCCGGCAATAGTTAATGTTGATGTTGGCGGCGTAGGCGGCGGCGTGGTTGATATTTTGTTTGACCGGGGATACGGCAGCATCGTCAGAGCGGTGAATTTCGGCGAAGCCGCGCAGGAACAGGAAAAATACTGCAACCGGCGCGCAGAGATGTGGGGCAGGCTTAAAGACTGGCTTACTGCGGAACTTCCGGTAAGTCTGGTTGACTGTGAGGGGTTATCGGAAGATTTGACCGCGCCAAATAAAAGCTATGACAGGCTGGGACGGCTATTATTGGAAAAAAAAGAGGACATAAAGAAAAGGCTGGGGCGTTCTACCGATGTGGGGGACGCCCTTGCTTTAACTTTTGCCGAAAGGTTTTATCCGTCTTCTTTACTGCATTTGCAGTATGACGAAGCGGAATTTGTGGACGACAGTGTATATACGGGGTGATTATGAGCAGTTTATTTTCAACGCCAAAAGCGCAACCGCAGGTGATAGAAACGACACCGACGGTTATTGGCAATTCCGAGCAGACGCAGGCAATGGAGCGGGCAAGACGCAAGCGTCGCGGAAGCCAGAGCCAGTTTATTGCCGGAAATTTATCTATGACGGGAAACGTTTTGCGTAAGCCTACCTTAGGGGAATAATATGGAAAAACTGAACGAACATATTAAGCAACGGCTGGAACGCCTGAAAGACGAACGGAAAAGTTGGGAACCTTTTTGGAAAAAATTATCCGAAATGTGTTCTTTTTCGCCTGAAATATGGACAGAGGAAAAGAACCGGCGCCATCGGCAGAATGTTTTTGACAATACGGCGCGCAATGCTTTGACGTATTTTTCCGCTTCTTTCAAGAGCATTCTCGTTCCGACGACGCAGCGTTGGCACCGGCTGAAGCCGACAAATCCTGATTGGGAAAATACCGATATGGTTAAGGCTTATTTGCAGTATGCGACCGATTTACTGTTTAAGGTGCGTTATGATAACCGCTCCCACTTTGCCAGTGAAGCAGACCTTTTGCTGAATCAGATAGGAATTTACGGTACAGGGTATTGGAGCGTTGAAGAAAATGTAGGGCGGGGGATTGTTTATCGGACAATTCCGGCTAATGAAATCTATATCAGCCGCAATCCGCAGGGATATTTGGATACGGTGTACCGAGAGTTCA
>ENA-ORNF01000762-ORNF01000762.1-human-gut-metagenome-genome-assembly--contig:-NODE-762-length-31404-cov-27.166576_pt1 | contig 31404 bp, 20 predicted proteins | sample MGYA00242110_ERZ509012 | MGnify/ENA primary metagenome ERZ509012 (study PRJEB26280, sample SAMEA2338714) | human gut metagenome | biome: human gut; feature: human-associated habitat; material: faeces...
AACTGCACCCCCTGAGAGACAACTGCACCCCCTGAGAGACAACTGCACCCCCTGATAACACCCCCAGAAATCACCCTCAAATTAATAATTAATAATTAAAAATTAATAATTGAACAAATGGATTGGTTACAAGCCTTAGTCCTTGGCATCATTCAGGGACTCACAGAATATTTGCCCGTAAGTAGTAGTGGACACCTCGCATTCGGCTCGGCACTCTTCGGCGTGCAGGGCGAGGATAACCTCACGTTCACCGTCATGGTGCACGTGGCGACCGTGCTCAGTACGCTCGTGATACTGTGGAAGGAAATCGACTGGATACTGAAAGGACTCTTCAAGTTCGAGATGAACGCCGAGACGAAGTACTTCCTCAACATCGTTGTCTCGATGATACCAGTAGGCATCGTAGGCGTGTTCTTTAAGGACTATGTGGAGAAGATCTTTGGTTCGGGTCTGCTCATCGTGGGCTGTTGCCTGCTCCTGACAGCAGCGTTGCTCACCTTCTCCTACTTTGCTAAGCCACGTCAGCGCGAGAATATCTCGATGAAGGATGCCTTCATCATCGGCTTGGCGCAGGCAGCAGCCGTGCTGCCCGGTCTCTCACGCTCTGGTTCCACCATTGCCACCGGCATCTTGCTCGGCAATAAGAAGGAGAAACTCGCACAGTTCTCGTTCCTCATGGTCATCCCGCCCATCCTCGGCGAGGCACTCCTCGACGTGCTCAAGGCGGTTAAGGGCGAAGAAGCGTTCGGCGATATAGAGACACTGCCCCTCATCGTGGGCTTCGTGGCAGCCTTCGTAAGCGGATGCATCGCCTGCAAGTGGATGATAAACATCGTGAAGCGAGGCAAACTCGTATGGTTCGGTGTCTACTGCGCAATAGCAGGAGCCGTGACCATCGCTTGCTCATTACTATAAAAGAAGAAGACAATGAATTTCACCAAAGGCGAAGTCATCGCCATAAACAAACCCCTTGGCATGACCAGCTTCTGTGCCTTGGCGATAGTGCGCAAGCGCATCTGCGTACGCCTCGGGGTGAAGAAACTAAAGATAGGTCATGCCGGAACACTCGACCCTCTTGCCACTGGCGTGCTCGTGCTCTGCACCGGCAAGTTCACGAAGCGCATTGAGGAGTTCCAGATGCACGGCAAGGAATACACAGCCACCATTCAGCTCGGAGCCACCACGCCCAGCTACGACATGGAGCATCCGGTGAACGCCACTTACCCCACAGACGGCATCACACGCGAGCGCATCGAAGAGGTGTTGAAGCAGTTTGTGGGCGATATAGAGCAGGTGCCACCGACATTCTCGGCGTGCAAGGTGAGCGGACAACGCTCCTACGACCTGCGCCGAAAGGGTAAGGACGTGGAGCTACAGCCGAAGCAGATACACATCGACGAGATAGAACTCACGGCGTTCGACCCCGAAACAATGCAGATGTCTGTACGTGTGGTCTGTGGCAAGGGTACATACATACGCGCCTTGGCACGCGACATCGGTCGCGCACTCGACTCGGGCGGCTACCTCACAGCACTCTGTCGCACACGCTCCGGCGAGCAGCGCGTGGAGAACTGCATCGAGCTTGACGGCTTTGAGGAGTGGCTTGCCAATCAGACAATAGAAACCAATGAAGATGAATAAATAAACAACTACTATGAAGTTATCACAGTTTAAGTTTAAACTACCCGAAGAGCTGATCGCTCTTTATCCGCATAGCATTTATCGCGAGTTTGAAAACGAGAACGGCGAGAAGGAAACATTCCGCATCACACGTCGCGACGAGTGCCGACTGATGGTGTTGCACAAGAAGTCGCAGACCATCGAGATGTACAAGAAAGATGACAAAGGCAACCCTATCGAGGGCGAATACCTCGACTTCCGCAATGTGCTCGACTACTTCGGCGAGCACGACACATTCATCTTCAACGATACAAAGGTGTTCCCGGCGCGCCTCTATGGCACAAAGGAGAAGACCGACGCAAAGATTGAGGTGTTCCTGCTGCGCGAACTCAACGAAGAAATGCGTCTGTGGGACGTGCTCGTAGAACCGGCTCGCAAGATACGTATCGGCAACAAGCTGTTCTTCGACGATTCGGGCACAATGGTGGCTGAGGTAATCGACAACACAACCAGTCGCGGACGCACACTGCGCTTCCTCTACGACTGTCCGCACGACGAGTTCAAGCGCGAGCTCTACGGTCTGGGCGAGGCTCCGCTGCCACGCTACATCGTAGACCGCCGTCCCGATAAACGCAGCACTGAGGACGACTTCGACGACTTCCAGTGCATCTTTGCTAAACACGAGGGTGCGGTCACAGCTCCGGCTACCGGCTTGCACTTCTCGCGCGAGCTGATGAAGCGCATGGAGATACGTGGCATCAACTTCGCATACATTACGCTCCACTGCGGATTGGGCAACTTCCACGACATAGAGGTGGAGGACCTCACAAAGCACAAGATGGACTCGGAGCAGATGCGCGTCGATGCCGACTGCTGCAAGTTGGTGAACGACACAAAGCGTGCCGGACACCATGTGTGTGCAGTGGGTACAAGCGTGGTGAAGGCTACGGAGACAGCCGTTGGCACCGACGGTATGCTGAAGGAGTACGATGGCTGGACCAATAAGTTCATCTTCCCACCGTATGACTTCGGACTTGCCGACTCGATGATCTCTAACTTCTATCATCCGTACTCGACACTCCTCATGGAGACCTGCGCCTTCGGTGGCTACGACCTCGTGATGGAGGCGTACAACCTCGCTGTGAAGCACGGCTTCAAGTTTGGTTCTTACGGCGACGCATTGCTCATCGTAAACGATTAAGCGCAGAGTATGCACACCGTGTACCTCTCTCTCGGCTCCAATCTCGGCGACCGCAAAGCTACGATGCGTCGTGCCATCGGCTTGCTCAATGAACGTGCAGGCAGCATCGATTGCCAGTCGTCGTTCATCGAGACAGAGCCTTGGGGATTTGAATCGACCAATAAGTTTCTGAATATGTGTGTGCGTCTGCTCACTACGTTGTCGCCAGAGCAATTGCTAATGGCTACAAAGCAGATAGAACGTGAGTTGGGCAGAACACAGAAGTCGGTGAATGGGCAGTATCACGACCGCCCTATCGACATAGATATACTGATGTACGACGACGTACATATTGACTCTGACGACCTCACGCTGCCGCATCCGCACATGCAGGAGCGCGAGTTCGTGATGAAACCGCTTCGCGAAATACTCTCGATTGGGAGTTGAAAATATATGCTGGGACGGAAACAAGGTCTACGTATCGTCCCTGCAACTTGTACGCCACCGAAGGCGCAACCACTGTTGTTGCGCCTTCGGTGGCGTCTTCTATAGACGTACAGGCGTAAGTTTCGCGTTTTGTTATGTATGGCGTTCGCAGATGGAAAGCGTTAATTCGTAAATAAAATAATAAAATAAAATAACTTTTGTTTGGCGAAAATCTTCATAATCCGTATATTTGCAAAATAATCTTCGCATATATTAATAATCTAAATAATTGAGTATGAAGAAATCTTTACTTTTGACTGCGGCTCTTGTTATGGCTACAACAGCTGCCAACGCACAACCATTCGTTGAGGGCGTTCCGTTTAGTGCACGCCAGTTCGGCAAGCATCTCGTGCCTACACTTGACGCACAGGCTCAGCCTTCAAAGCTGCGCGCAGAGAAGAAAAGCAACTATTACTTGCGTCCTGAAGGTGCATTGTTCCAGGCTTCTGATAAGAAAGGTCAGATTTGGGGAACAGTGTATATGTACGTTCCGGGTGCTTACGACGTAAAGTTCAAGAAGCAGGGCACAGATGCCTATGTTTGGCATCAGAACACCTTCGACTATTACGGCGATGTAACTGTTAACGATTGCTCAAGCAATACAGATTATTATTATAAGATTGACGCAAATGGCGACTTCACAATGAAGAGCTTGTTTGACGGTCGCGATGCTCTTCCGACACTTGTTTGCAATACCGACTCGTTTCTGCTTGCTTCTGAGAATCCTTACTTCGGCAACCCCGGCGACCCTGGCAAGCACGAATCATTGGCTTTGAAGTACTATTATCCGCGCTTGTATTCCGGCATCGACCAGGACAACCGCCGCGTGGCTCCGCTTTCTTACACAATGGACCAGGTGAGCGAAGTGTTCTTCGGAGGTATGGACAACAAATATGTTTACGGTTCGGGTACATTCACGCAGGGCGATGCTAAGTACACAGCTACCGGCGTTTATCAATATTTTGACAAACCGATGGCTCCGCTGGTTGTAGAAGATATCTTCATTCCGGTTATCTCTAAGGGTTATTATCCTGTAGCAAAGGGCAAGGAGCTGCGTTTGCAGATTCACGACGTGATAGAGCAGAACGGCAAACGCATTCCTGGCGAAAAGATTCTCTACGAACTCACAGCTACTGAGCCTGAGACTATCGACGTAGGCAGTATCCCGTACGACAATAACACAAGCTACAACGCCTTCACACTCGTGTTCACAAAGAAGAACGCTGAAGGCAAGGCAGAACGCTTCGTTATCGATCAGCCGTTCTATGTAGTAATCGACGGACTCGACAAGGAAGGCATCGACTGCGGTTTTGAGATTAGCGAGTTACCTTATTATTATAATGACTTCGACTCAGCCGTAGGTATTTGGAAGAAGGATGGCAGTCCTGCGTTCTTCAGCCTCTATAAGGACGTTGCTCTGAAGGTGTCGTTCTCTGCTAAGTACGACTACTGCAACCCGATGTACTACGTCATCAACGGTCGTGAGGAGAACTACGGCGTTGTGAAGATGAGCGACGACGGCACAAGCGGCAAGACTCTCATTCCTGGCGATTTGGTCTTCGACGGTCCGGCTATCAAGACTAACGACAGCTGGTTCGACGCTAACAACGACCCTAACTACACCGTAACTTGCGATGCCGATTGGGTGAAGTCAATCACTGCTGACACAAAGACATGGGCTGAATACGATATTACAGTGCTCAAGGTGGTATGCGACCCACTGCCAGAAGGCGTAAGTGGTCGTAAGTGCGAGCTCCACGTGCAAGGCAAGACCTGCAAGTCGACATATCCTATCGAGGTTCTGCAGGGCGACGCTACAACCGGCATCAACGGCGCAACAGTGAATGTGGCTCGCGACGGCAAAACATACAACCTCAGCGGACAGCGCGTAGCTCCTGATACAAAGGGTATCGTGATACGCGATGGCAAGAAATACGTTAATAAGTAAAACTACTACCAATCCTATATTGTAAACTAAAAACATGGGGGTGTACAGGTTGCTATGCAATAGCACCCCCCATATTTAAATAAGATATAATTATAGAGAGTTAAATTAATTAGATAAATAACTAAAAACAATACGATTATGATAAAAACGCTTCAAGTATTATTCTCGGCAATGTTGGCAGCCACTACGTTGGCTCCGTCAGCTATGAAGGCGCAGACCCCGTCAACAGGTGGTCCGTATGATGTACCGTATTCATGTCTGTGGAACGATCAGAAAGTATTAGTTAATAAGGAGTGGACCGTTGAGGACAAGAACAACGACGGCATCACTTGGGGATTCAGTAATGATGTGCCCGGTAGCTTCATCAGTTATATCGGCACAGCGCAGAAGCAGGATGCCGACGACTGGCTCGTCAGCCCGTACTTGGCATTCGAGGCTGGCAAGACATACAAGGTTGAGACCGGTGGCTTCAAGGCTATGGGCGGTTCTCAGAAGTTGGCTGTGGCTATAGGCACTGGCGACGACCCCACAACATACAAGGTGATAGGCGACTACACCATTTCGGCTACATACGGCGGAGGCGGTGCCACACCAGTTGAAGGCGAGTTCATTGCTCCTACAACCGGCAAGTATCGCGTAGCATTCCATTGCACCAGCAACCAGCGCGCTTATCTTCTTCTCCTTCCGGTGAAGGTGTTTGCTCAGGCTTCCTTGGCAGTGCGCCCGGCAGCAGTAAACGATCTCAATGTAGAGGTAGGTGCTAAGGGTGCCGTGTCGGCAAAGGTGTCGTTCACAACACCGTCTACCGACTATGCTGGCAATGCACTCTCAGGTCTTACACGCGTTCAGCTCTATCGCGACTACGTGCAGGTGAAGAACTATGACGCTCCTGCGCTTGGCACGAAAATCGAGTGGACGGACGATGAAGTCGTTACAGGCGAGCATACATATAGCGTTATCTCTACAGCTAACGATTTGCGTAGTGATGAGGTTGTAAAGAAGGCATACGTAGGTTACGACCGTCCGCTTCCTCCGCAGAACATCAAGATCTACGATCACCTCAACGGTAAGGCAACCATCACATGGGACCCCGTTTCTGAAGTAGGTATGCACGGCGGTTATGTAGATCCGAAGACTGCAGAGTACAATGTAAACACACTTTATTACGGTTATCTTCAGCCGGTGGAGCAAGGTCTTACAACTACCAAGTGTGTTGTAGAAGATGTTAACTACGATGGTGCTCAGAGTGCTGTACAGTATGCAATCTACACATACGTAGATAGCCCGACATCAGACACGGCTGTAGTCAGCGATGCTGGACGCGAGGCGTTCATCATCGGTCAGGCACACGAGATACCTTACTACGAATCGTTCGCTAACAAGAGTCTTCAGAAGGGTCCGTGGGTGATTGATGCCAACTGTGCGGGCAAGTTCGGTCTTTCAGAGGATGCGCAGGATGAGGACGCAGGCTCACTCGTTTTCAACCCGTCAACAGGCAGCACTTTGGCTTGCATCCAGGGTCCGAAGGTGGACATCGCCAATGCGGGTAATCCGCAGATTGTGTTCTGGTACTATGCATATCCAGGTACTGACGGCAAGATAACCGTAAAGGTGAACCGCAATGGTCAGGAAATGGTAGAGGTCGGAACTGTAGATTATAGCACACTTAGTGGCAAAATGGGTTGGCGCTCTGTAGCTATGGATCTTAAGTCTGTGTCTACTGTCGGTGTTAAGAACGGTTACATCCGTCCTTATTTCTACGCCGAGGGCTTGTCAACCAGTATAATGATTGATAACATCAAAATCTACGATGCTATCGCAAACAACCTCGCTGCCGATATTGATGCACCTGCACACGTGCAGAGTGGTAAGGCTGCTCAGCTGAATGTGAAGGTTACGAACCTCGGTACAGCAAAAGCAAGCGGTTACAAGGTGCACCTCTTTATCGACGGAAAGAAGTTTGAAACTGAAGAAGGTGAGGATCTTGAGCCTAACGCAGTAGCTACATACGAGTTTGCATACACACCGAAGCTCCATGTCGGTAAATTCACCGTGAGAGGCGAAGTAGAGTGGGCTGCAGATATGTTCCAGGCTAACAATAAGTCGATTGACTATACGGTTGAAGTAGTGTCATCTCCGCTTCCTGCTATCAACGACCTCACTGCTACCGATAAGGGTGTGCTCACATGGTCGGCAATGGATGTAGACGGTGTCAAGGTGACAGACGACTTCGAATCGTACACACCATGGTCAATAGCACGCATTGGCGACTGGACACTCTACGACGGTGACAAGGGTACGGTTTACACATTCGGTGGTATTCAGCACCCGAACTCAGGCGTAGCACAGGCTTACATCGTGTTCAACCCGTGGCAGGTGAACGGCATCACAGGCAGCAATTGGCAGATGTTTGCAGACATTTTCGCGCCCCATTCAGGCAAGCAGTCGATGATGTCTACTGGTACAACAATCGATACCGGCACACCGACCAACAACTGGCTCATCACGCCGGAACTCTCAGGCGAGGAGCAGACCATCTCGTTCTGGGTGAACGCTCCTGGCGATGAAGTAAACCGTGGTGAGCAGAATCCGAACTCTGGTCCGGAGACATTCGACATCTACTACTCGGAGGACGACACCAACGCCAACTCGTTCATCAAGATCAATAAGGACTCTTATGAGGCTGTTTACAAGTGGACAAAGTATGATATCGCCCTTCCTGAGGGTGCCAAGTATTTCGCTATCGTGCACACAAGCACAGGTTCGCTGACATCTTACAACTTTGAACCCGACCGTCTCTGCGTTGACGACGTAACATATCGTGCTGGTGGTTTGCGCGTAATGGGTTACAATGTTTACCGTGATGGCGTTCTCGTGAAGAAACTCGACGGCAAGACAACCACTTGGACTGACGAAAAGTACACCGATGATAATGGCTACGGCGCAGGCAACCACAAGTACAACGTAATCGTAGTTTATGCAAACGGCGAGTCGAACGTGTCTAACACAGTCTATGTAGGCGACCCTGCAGCAGGCGTTGACTCTGTTGTTGTGAACGGCGTTAAGACTAACAATCGCGTCTACACCATCGATGGTAAGTACGTAGGTAACAGTCTGAAGGACGTTAAGCAGGGACTCTACATCCAGAATGGTAAGAAGGTTGTAGTGAAGTAATTTGTAAAAAATAGTTAACGTTTGTACTAAATGCGAGTGCAAATGGTCTGACTTTCAATAAAAAGTCGTACCTTTGCACTCGCATTTTGCACAAATAACAATTTAATTTTTAAAAGTCTATGTATTTAGATCAGGCAAAAAAACAAGAGATCTTTGGACAGTACGGAAAGTCTAACACTGATACTGGTTCAGCTGAGAGCCAGATAGCATTGTTCTCATACCGTATTTCCCATTTGACGGAACATCTTAAGAAGAACCGTAAAGATTATACTACCGCACGTTCTTTGACACAGCTGGTAGGAAAGCGCCGCGCATTGCTTAACTATCTGTACGACCGCGACATCAATCGCTATCGTGCAATCATCAAGGCTCTCGGCCTCCGTAAGTAATTCGCACAAAGAAACAGATCCCGTGTATTCGACCGAATGCACGGGATTTTTTTTGTTGCATCTGTGGCGGTGCTTGTTTTTTTTAGTTGTTTGGGTCCGAACTATTTACGTTAATAGTTCAAAAACGCCGCTGCTTATACATTTGTCTGAAAAAAAAGTAGTAACTTTGCAGAAGTTTTTTAAGGTATATAAAATGCAAGATATTAGAAACATTGCGATTATCGCCCATGTCGACCATGGAAAGACCACGCTTGTCGACAAGATGATGTTGGCGGGCAAACTGTTCCGTGACGGCCAGGATAACAGTGGCCAGGTATTGGATTCCAACGACCTGGAACGCGAACGAGGAATAACCATCCTTTCCAAGAACGTTTCAATCAACTGGAAAGGCACAAAAATCAATATTATTGACACCCCGGGTCACTCCGATTTCGGTGGTGAGGTAGAGCGCGTGCTCAACATGGCAGACGGTTGTATTCTGCTTGTTGACGCATTCGAGGGTCCTATGCCGCAGACACGCTTCGTGCTGCAGAAGGCGCTTCAGATCGGTCTGAAGCCGATCGTTGTTGTGAACAAGGTTGACAAGCCCAACTGCCGCCCTGAGGAGGTGTACGAAATGGTGTTCGACCTCATGTTCTCACTCAATGCTACCGAAGACCAGCTCGACTTCCCCGTTGTTTACGGTTCGGCAAAGAACGGCTGGATGGCTGAGGACTACAACGCCCCGACAGACAATATCGACTATCTGCTCGACAAGATCGTAGAAGTGATACCCGCACCGAAGGTGCTTGAGGGTACGCCGCAGATGCTCATCACATCGCTCGACTACTCAAGCTACACCGGTCGTATCGCCGTAGGTCGCGTTTACCGCGGCACGCTCAAGGAGGGCATGAACATAACCATCTCTCACCGCGACGGCACTCAGGAGAAGACACGCATCAAGGAAATACACGTGTTCGAGGGTATGGGACAGAAGAAGGTAGACGAGGTACACTCTGGCGACATCTGCGCCATCGTAGGCTTGGAGCGTTTTGAGATTGGTGACACCATCTGCGACTTCGAGAACCCTGAGCCGTTGCCTCCTATCGCTATCGACGAGCCTACCATGAGTATGCTCTTCACCATCAACGACTCGCCGTTCTTCGGTAAGGAAGGCAAGTTCGTTACATCACGCCACATCAACGACCGCCTGCAGAAGGAGCTTGAGAAGAACCTTGCGCTGCGCGTTCGTCCGTTCGAGGATACCACGGATAAGTGGATCGTAAGCGGACGCGGTGTGCTCCACCTCTCTGTGCTCATCGAGACAATGCGTCGCGAGGGCTACGAGCTTCAGGTAGGTCAGCCGCAGGTAATCTACAAGGAGATCGACGGTGTGAAGTGCGAGCCTATCGAGGAACTTACTATCAACGTGCCCGAGGAGTTCTCGAGCAAGATGATTGATATGGTGACACGCCGCAAGGGCGAGATGACATCAATGCAGACCCTCGGCGACCGCGTCGACATCGAGTTCGACATACCGTCGCGCGGCATCATCGGTCTGCGCACCAACGTGCTCACAGCGAGCCAGGGCGAGGCTATCATGGCGCACCGCTTCAAGGAGTACCAGCCGTACAAGGGCGAGATTACACGCCGTATGAACGGTTCGATGATTGCGCTCGAGACCGGCACAGCCTATGCTTACTCTATCGACAAGCTGCAGGATCGCGGCAAGTTCTTCATCGATCCGGGTGAGGAAGTGTACGCAGGTCAGGTGGTAGGCGAGCACGTTCACGACAACGACCTCGTCATCAACGTTACGAAGGCAAAGCAGCTCACCAACGTTCGTGCCAGCGGTTCTGACGAGAAGGCGCGCGTGATACCGAAGGTGGTGATGAGTCTTGAGGAGTGCCTCGAGTACATCAAGGGCGACGAGCTCGTGGAGGTTACTCCGAAGAGCATGCGTATGCGCAAGGTCATTCTCGACCATCTCAGCCGCAAGCGCAGCAACAAAGACTAATTTCTTGTATCGAAATATATACAACAACGGGTGTTCCAAGACTGTGAAGTCATGGAACACCTTTTTTCGTATCAAATGCTTGCTTTTGTGGAATTAATTTGTTACATTTGCGGCATGGGAATAGAAAAGATACGAAAAGTCATATATAGTTTATGATAAGACTTAATGAAGAGAAGTTGGCACGACTTCACACCGCAGATGAAATATTGGAGAAGGAATACGGTGCCCCCGGCACCCCCTCGCGCGATGCTTTCGAGGCGCGTGCCAAGGCGTGGTACTATGCCGAGTTGCTGAAAGAAGAGCGCAAGCGCCAGAAGCTTACGCAGCAGCAGCTTGCCGACAAGATAGGCAAGAAGCGCGAGTATATATCTACCATAGAGCGTGGCAACAGCGACATGCAGATGTCTACGTTCCTGCAGATAGCCTCTGCGTTAGGACTGCGTTTCTCGCTCGTGGTGGGCTGATAAAAGTTTAAACGTGGTGGGCTGACGACTGCTCAGCAAAACTGCGCAACGGAACACAATAATAGTGGCTATTCGGCGTTTATTATTCAGAAGTGAAAACGTAAACGAACAGGAAAGAAATGAAGAAAAGAACTATATTGTTGGGTCTTGCCGCAGGCGTGCTGCCGGCAATGGCACAACCAAAGGTCGGCACCGTATCCGTGCTGCCACGTGTGGGTGTGGTTCTCGCCAATCTGCCCGGCGACAATATTTATATAGCCGGTGGAGTCGGCGACAACATGACTTACTCGGCACGCTACAAGGCAGGCCTGATGGCAGGTGTCGACATCGACTGGCAGTTCATGCCCAGCCTCTCTGCCACCATCGGTGCGCAGTACGTGCAGCAAGGCGCCAAGTACGGCAACGACGGCTACAAGGTGCAGGTGTCGGAAGGCGTGTACAAAGGCACGGGCTACAGCGACTGGAGCACGCAGCTCCATTACATCAACGTGCCTTTGATGCTCAACGCCTACCTCGGTACGGGCTTTGCCGTTAAAGCCGGTGTGCAGATAGGCTTCCCGCTCTCGGGCAAGATGAAGTACACCGAGCAGCAGTACACGATGACGAAAGATGACGTGAAGTATGAGAAACCCGAACACGTGAAATACGACATGAACTCAACGCTCACAAAAGTGACATTCGCTATTCCCGTCGGTGTGAGCTACGAGTTCTCTAACGTAATCATCGACGCACGCTACAATATTGGACTTACGCAGTTCCAGGACATTGAAGGCTTCAAATCGTCGAAGAACAGTGTCTTCACGTTCAGTGTGGCTTACCGCCTTGGGTTGTAAGTCTTACTATTCTGACTCGCGTCGACCGTTGCGGATGTCTGCGTCGACCGATGCGGATGTCTGCGTCGACCGTTGCGTATGTCTGCGTCGACCGATGCGGATGTCTGCATCGACCGATGCGTATGTCTGCATCGACCGATGCGTATCACCATAACTTAGCATTGAACAAAGAAAATGAAACGTTCATTTGAACCAAAGATAATAGTCTGCTGCGTCATTATTGTAGTGGGCACATACATACTCTCACGCTCATGGTCAATGACCATAGGTGTGGGCTTGCTGCTCTATGCCCTCGATGCCTACCTCACGGCTTGGGTGAAGAAGAAGGACGAGCAGTATTACGGAAAAAAGAAGCAAGAAGAACAAGAAGATGGAGAAACTCATTAAACTATATACAGAATGGAGTGGGGCGGAACCCGTCAGCACCGAGCAGCTCGCCGGTGCAGGCAGCAATCGTCAGTACTACCGCTTCACGGCTGAGGACGGCTCTACCGTTGTCGGCGTCGTAGGCACAAGCCGCGACGAGAACCACGCCTTTATCTATCTCGCCGAGCACTTCGAGCAGCGCCAGTTGCCAGTGCCGCACATATTCGCACAGAGCGATGACGGACTGCGCTACTTGCAGACCGACCTCGGATCTACATCGCTTTTCGATGCAATACGTGGCGGTCGCGAAGCTGGCGGCAGATACAACCAGCGCGAGAAGCAGTTGCTGAAAGCCACAATACGCCAATTGCCTAACATACAGATACGCGGAGCACGCGGACTCGACTGGCAGAACTGCTATCCGCAGCCCGAGTTCGACGAGGACAGCGTGCTCTTCGACCTCAACTACTTCAAGTATTGCTTCCTGAAACCTTCGGGGCTCGACTTCCACGAACTGAAGCTCGAGGCAAACTTCCGCCTCTTCGCCAAGGATCTCACGTCGGAGAATATCGACTCGTTCCTCTACCGCGATTTCCAGGCGCGCAACGTTATGCTCGATGCCGACGGCAATCCGCAGTTCATCGACTTCCAGGGCGGTCGACGCGGTCCGTACTACTATGACCTCGCCTCGTTCCTCTGGCAGGCATCGGCACGCTATAGCGACAAGCTGCGCCGCGAGCTCGTAGCCGAGTACTACGACGCTTTGAAGCAGTACACCGAGGTGCCCTCGCTGCGCCACTTCGTCAACCGCTTGAGCCTCTTCGTGCTCTTCCGCACGCTGCAGGTGCTCGGCGCATACGGCTTCCGCGGCTATTTCGAGCGCAAGAAGCACTTCCTCGACTCCATACCGCCGGCTATGGACAACCTCCGTGCGCTGCTGAAATTAGGTGAGCAGGTGTTCCCCTATCCCTATATGATGGATATGCTGCGCCGACTCACCGAGATGCCACGCTACGCTCACATCGAGGAGCCGGCTGTGTCGCGTGCCGACGGCTACAAGACCACAGACAAGAACGTCTACGAGGCGCATCCGCAGGACGGACCAGCTACGTTCTCCAAGTACGACGGCAAGGGTCCGCTGCGCGTCCGCGTGTTCAGCTTCTCCTACCGCAAGGGCATACCAGCCGACGAGTCGGGTAATGGCGGCGGATACGTGTTCGACTGTCGTTCGACGCACAACCCCGGACGCTATGAACCGTACAAGAAGCTCACCGGACTTGATGAGCCCGTGATACGCTTCCTCGAGGACGACGGCGAGATACTCACCTTCCTCAATAGTGTCTGCAAACTCGCCGATGCTCACGTGCAGCGTTACATCGACCGTGGCTTCACCGACCTTATGTTTTCTTTCGGTTGCACCGGCGGACAGCATCGCAGTGTCTACTCGGCGCAGCACCTTGCAGAACATCTGCACGAGAAGTTCGGAATAGAGGTGCACATCTGTCACAGAGAGCAAGGCATAGAGCAGACACTTCTGTAGATTTATGCTACATTCCTTTTGCTGTTTGACGGATTTTGAGTAATTTTGTAGGCAACATATTTATAACGACATCTATGATGCAAGCAATGATATTCGCGGCAGGATTGGGCACACGCCTTAAACCGCTCACCGACACTATGCCAAAGGCGTTGGTGAGCGTTGGTGGTGAGCCGCTCCTGAGGCGCGTAATACATAATCTATCAGTGGCAGGCGTTGACCGCATTGTTGTCAACGTACACCACTTTGCGCAGCAGATAATCGACTATCTTAAAGAAAACGACAGCTTCGGGCTCGACATACGCATCTCCGACGAATCTGCCGGACTGCTCGAAACGGGTGGTGGCATAAAACATGCCGCGCCACTCTTCGCTCCCGATGCCCCGATACTAATACATAATGTGGACATCCTGAGCAATGTAGACCTGCGCCACTTCTATCAGCGTGCCGGCGGATTGCTCAAGACTGACGGTTTGGCAAATGTAACGGCGGATGCTCCCGATGCTTTGCTCCTCGTTAGTCAGCGTAAGACGCAACGCTATCTGCTCTTCGACGACACGATGCGCCTCGTCGGTTGGACTAACATCGCCACGGGCGAAGTGAAGACTCCATACCCCGACCTCGACCCTAAGGCTTGCCGTATGTATGCCTTCGCCGGCATCCACGCCCTCTCGCCCCGTATGCTGCCTTTGATGCAACAGTTTCCCGACCGCTTCAGCATCATCGACTTCTACCTGCAGACTTGCGCCACGCACCGCATCGAAGGCTTTGCAAAGGACGACCTGCAGCTGATGGACATCGGCAAGCTCGACACGCTGGCGCAAGCAGAAGAGTTCTTGGTAAAAGTAAAAAGCCCCTCCCAACCCTCCCCGTCGGGGAGGGCTTGAGAATACTCAAGGCTTAAGAAGACCTAAAGAGAGAAGTTTTCCCCTCGGCTTAAGAAGGCCTAAAGAGGCTTAGTTCGGCTTAAACGCTGCCTACCCTCGGCTTAAACGCCGCCTTCCCTCGGCTTAAACGCCGCCATAAGAAGAATAAGAAACATCAAATACAAACAATAAAACCAACCAAAGTAATGCAACAGAAGATAATTATTCTCGATTTCGGTTCGCAGACCACGCAGCTCATCGGCCGTCGTGTGCGCGAGCTTGATACCTTCTGCGAGATTATGCCCTACAACAAGTTCCCGAAGGACGACCCCTCTGTCATCGGTGTCATCCTCAGCGGAAGTCCCTTCTCGGTTCACGACAAGGAGGCATTCAAGGTAGACCTTAGCCAGTTTGTAGGACGCATCCCAGTGCTTGGCATCTGCTACGGCGCACAGTACATCTCTTATGCTGGCGGCGGCAAGGTGGAGGCAGCCGACTCTCGCGAGTACGGACGTGCCAACCTCGAGCACTTCGACGCTGAGAACCCCTTGTTTAAGGGCTTCGTTGAGAACTCGCAGGTGTGGATGAGCCACGGCGACACCATCACCGCCATCCCCGAAGACTTTAAGTGCATCGCTTCTACAGCCAACGTTAAGTATGCCGCTTACGCTTCTACAAAGCAGCCAGTGTGGGCAGTGCAGTTCCACCCCGAGGTGTTCCACTCGCTGCAGGGCACACAGCTCCTGAAGAACTTCGTGGTAGACATCTGCGGAAGCCGTCAGGACTGGAGTGCCGACTCGTTCGTAGAGACAACAGTAGCTGAGCTCAAGGCGCAGCTTGGCGACGACAAGGTAATCCTCGGACTCTCGGGCGGTGTCGACTCAAGCGTAGCAGCCGTGCTCCTCAACAAGGCTATCGGCAGCAACCTCACATGTATCTTCGTCGACCACGGTATGCTCCGCAAGAACGAGTTCCGCGACGTTATGGAAGACTACAAGTGCTTGGGCTTGAACGTTATCGGCGTAGACGCAAGCGAGAAGTTCTTCTCCGACCTTGCTGGCGTTACCGACCCCGAGCAGAAGCGCAAGATTATCGGTCGCGACTTCGTTGAGGTGTTCAACGCTGAGGCTAAGAAGCAGACAGGCGCAAAGTGGCTCGCACAGGGCACTATCTACCCCGACCGCATCGAGTCGCTCAACATCACGGGCAAGGTAATCAAGAGCCACCACAACGTAGGTGGTCTGCCTAAGGAGATGAACCTCAAGCTCTGCGAGCCGCTCAAGTGGCTCTTCAAGGACGAGGTTCGCCGTGTAGGTCGCTCAATGGGTATGCCCGAGCATCTCATCACACGCCACCCGTTCCCAGGCCCAGGCTTGGCTGTGCGCATCCTTGGCGACATCACTCCCGAGAAGGTACGCATCCTCCAGGATGCCGACGATATCTATATCCGCGGTCTGCGCGAGTACAAGACAAAACTCTCTGGCGAGGACGCACGTCGCGTGCTTGCTGCCGGTGTTCCTGCCGACATGCATGACGGCGAGATTGAGGTATCGCTCTACGACCAGATTTGGCAGGCAGGCACAGTGCTCCTCTCTACAGTACGCTCTGTAGGTGTAATGGGCGACGAGCGCACATATGAGCACCCCGTTGCTCTCCGTGCCGTAACCTCTACCGACGCTATGACTGCCGACTGGGCTCACCTGCCTTACGACTTCATGGCTAAGGTGTCTAATGAGATTATTAATAAGGTGCGTGGTGTGAACCGCGTATGCTACGATATCTCGTCGAAGCCACCATCAACAATCGAGTGGGAGTAAACCATTCCTGATAGAGTAGGAATAAATTGTTCCTGATAGATAGGCTGACAGATTTAGCTCTTAAAAGGCAAATCTGTCAGCCTTTATTGTGCTCGTAATGTGAGAGTTATGGCTGTGCTGATAGATATGGCAGATTTTTTTAATAACATTTTACTCTGTCCATATCTTTAAATCCCTAACTTCTCTATTTTGTTATATATCGTCTTGCGGTCTACGCCTAACAGGCGGGCAGCCTTTGCCTTGTTGCCGTTGGTCTGTTGCAGAGCGGTAATGATGCGTTGACGTTCTGTGTCTTCGTCGTGCAGTTGCAGGACGTTGTCGGTGCGTATCTGTCCCATCGCCTGCGTCAGTTCGGTGGTGGTTATCTTGTTGCCGCGTGTGAGCAGCACCGCACGCTTCACCACGTTGTTCAGCTCGCGCAGGTTGCCGGGCCATGAATGAGAGGCGAGCAGTTCTGCTGCGTCAGAGTCGAAGCCCTCCACCGTTCGGTTTAGTTCCTCATTGGCATGGTGTATGAAGAGGTCGGCAAAGAGGAAGAGGTCGCTGCCACGCTCCGAGAGTTTTGGCATGTAGATGGTGAACTCGTTAATGCGGTGGTAGAGGTCTTCGCGGAACCGTCCTTCGCCCACAGCCTCCTCAAGGTTCTCGTTCGTGGCGCACACAAGACGTATGTCGATAAGTATCTCCTGCGTTCCGCCAACGGGGCGGATGCGACGCTCCTGCAGCGCACGCAGCAGTTGCACCTGCACTTCGTAGCTCAAGTTGCCCACCTCGTCAAGGAACAGCGTTCCGCCGTTAGCCATCTCGAAGGCTCCCCGTTTATCGGTATCGGCACCTGTGAAGGCTCCCTTCTTGTGTCCGAAAAACTCCGATGCAGCCACGTCGCGTGGTATCGCCCCACAGTCGAGTGCGAAGAAAGGTTTGTCGGCGCGTGCGCTGAGGTCGTGAATACGGTGAGCCACGTACTCCTTACCCGTTCCCGATGCACCGAGGATGAGCACCGACATAGGTGTGGGAGCCACCAACTCCACGTAGCTATATAGCTGGCGCGAGGCTTCGCTCTTTCCCTCTATGTGGCGAGGGGCAGTGAGTTTTGCGCTTTGAGTTTTGAATTTTGAATTATGCGCCGTTGGCGCATTTTGAGTTGTAGAGTTTTGAGTTGTTGCATTGCTTTGCTGAGCGTTCTGCTCCATCGCATCCTTAATCTTCTGCAGCAGGATGTCTGGCTGCACGGGCTTTGCGATATAGTCGGCAGCACCCGATTTCATGGCGAGCACTGCGTTCTGCACCTCCGCATAATTTGTCATCACGATGAACGGCGCATTGATGTCGTGTTCGTGCATCCATGCGAGCAGTCGAAGCCCGTCGTGGTCGGGCAGACGGAGGTCGGAGAGTACAAGGTCTACCTCTTTGCCGAAGGTTTCAGTCAGCAGTTTCACGGCAGCACCTACCGATGTCGCTTTCTCTACCTCAAATCCCTTTCGGCGCAGCCATGTCTGTAGCATTGTGCCGAACGCAATGTCGTCTTCTACAATCAGTATATGTTGCATAGTATATTCTTGAGTTTCTCTATCAGTTGTTTTGTCAATCTTTCGCGTTCTTGGTCGTTAGGGGGTGCACTTTGTTGGTGCACTTGTTGCTTGTTAGGGGGTGCACTTGTCTCAAGTGCACCAACCAAGTTGTCATGTTGAGTTTGTTGATGCACTTGTTGCTTGCTTTGTTGGTGCACTTGAGACAAGTGCACCCCCTTGGTTTGTTTGCTTTGTTGGTGCACCCCCTGGAGGGGAACAAGCCATTCGTTCTTGCCTGGTTCGAGCATTTCGAGCAGTGGCATCGCTTTGTGTACCGCTTTCGCAATGCGCTCCGGGTCTGAACCGTCGCCAATCATCTCTAAATATTCCTCTATCGACTTGCGTATGTCGCCTATAATTTGTCGCTCTGCTTCAGGGTCACCATCGGTGAAGGGGAGAAGGGCGGTTCGGAGTTTTGTGCTCGGCTCGTAGAGACGCTTGCCAGAGCAAGAATTTTGAATTTTGAGTTTTGAATTATTCTCGGTTTCGCCTGCGGTTTTGAGTTTTGAATTCTCGGATACTCTTACTGCTGCGCCCGTGAGTTGGCAGATTGTGGCGGCGAGTGTCTGCACCGAGAACGGTTTGAACAGACAGGCATCGAAGCCGTCGCTGCGTAGCTGTGGCATGATGCTCTGCTCGTGCGCTGTCATCGCCACGAACTTCGTAGTGCATGATCGTTGCTGAACCTCGGCGTTATTGCGTATGCGTCGCATAATCTCGCTGCCGTTCATCTCCGGCATCTCTATGTCGGTGAACACGATGTTTGGAGCCGACTCCGTGGCAATGGCTATTGCCTCGCTGGCGTGTATGGTCGTGGTGGTGTTGAAGCTGATGCCCTCGATGCGTTGCAGCATCTCCGTGAGGAGCTGACCCTGCAGGCGGTCGTCGTCTACTATCACCACGGACAGAGTGGGGTGTTGAGATTTGTCTTTAGGGGGTGCACTTGTCTCAAGTGCACCAATCAAACTGTCACGTTGACTTTGTTGATGTAATTGTTGCTTGCTTTGTTGGTTTTGTTGGTGCACTTGAGACAAGTGCACCCCCTTGGTTTGCTTGTTTTGTTGGTGCACCCCCTGATTGGTGACAATCTTCACGGGCAGACTCACGGTGAATGTCGAGCCCTTACCCTTTGCCGACTGCACGTTTATTTCGCCTCCGAGCAGCGTCACAATTTCGCGCGTGATGGTCAGTCCGAGTCCCACGCCCTCCTTGCCTTGTGCGCCAGGCAGACGTGTGAAAGCGTTGAACACCGTTTGCAGTTCGTCGGGCGTCATGCCGCATCCCGTGTCCTTCACGCTGATGCTGAGTTGTCGGTTTGCGATGCTCACGCCGACACGTACCTCGCCCTTGTCGGTGTATTTGATGGCGTTGCCCACAAGGTTGTTCACAATCTGTTTGATGCGGAATGCGTCCGATCGGCAGAGCATCGACTCCGTCACCTGCACATCAGTTGCCAACTTCAGCTTCTTTTCCATAGCTAATGGCTGCATCTGCGCCACACACTCGCTGATGAGCACAGCCGGTGCGAAGCTCACCTCGTGGCGTTCCGCCTTGCCGCTCTCCAGTTTGTGATAGTCGAGCAGTGCCGACACTAATTGCAGCAGATGTTTCGCCGAGCCCGATATATTCTGCAGATAGCCCACTGCCTTCGGTTGGTCGACGTATTCGCTGAGCAAGTCGATGAAGCCGGCTATAGACGCAGCCGGAGCCTTAATGTCATGCGTTATGGTGAGCAGCAGCCGCTCACGCTGCTGCATGATGCGCTCCGTTTCCGCTTTCGCCTCGATGATGCGCTGGCGGTCGCGGCGTTCGCGCTTTATGTCGCGCAGGATGTACACTACGAGTATCGCCGCCGAGAGGATGGCGAGCAGACCCAACACCGCTATCCTCACAATCATTGCACGCCGCGAACTCATCGCTTTGCCCACAACACGCTGCAGTGCGTTGTGCTCATCGCTCTGTATATCCTCAATCAGTAGCCATGTGCGCTTCGTCAGCTGAATGCTTACTCGCTGCAACTGCCTGTTGCGCGAGCTGATCGCATCCTGCTTCCTATCGTTTGCGCGTTGTTGCTCGCTGTGTATCTCCGCGAGTACGTTAGCCACAGAGTCGGCAATGTTCAGACGGTGGTTGATGGTGGCGGTAGACGGCTGATGCGTCAGTCGGGTGGTTCTCACGGTGTCGGTGTGCTGCTTGCGGAAGGCATCGCCTAAGCGTCGGAAGAAGCCACGCTTCGTCTTCACTACCTCATACACCGTCTCGTGTTGTTCGTGGCGTTCCTTCGTCTGCGGACTGATAACTATAGAGTCGCGTCCGCTATGCAGTGCCTCTAACTTGTTGTTGTAGTAGATATCGCGGCAGTCGTTGTTCAGTTCCTTCATAACGAGCAGCGTGTTTTCGCGTTTCGCCTTTAGCAGCGTAATGAGCGAGTCGAGGCGTTGCTGCTTCAGCGTGTCCATAAGCAGTGGGCGCAACCTCATGGCGTTGGCAGCCGAACTGCTAAGAGCCTCGTCGAAGCGCTGCCACTTGCCGGCATCGCCGAGCAGTACGGAGCGTTCGGCATTGGCGGTCTCGAGCATCGTGAACACGAGCGAGTCGACAATGTCGCGGCGAGCCATCAGCCGCTCCGATGCCTCGTTGACGGCAGACAACGAACGTGTGTTGTCGTAAACCATCCATGTGGCTGACACCAACACGACGGCGAGCAAGGCGTATCCTACAAGTATTTTTATTCTGGTGCTGAACATATATGTACTGTAATATCTTATTCTTATATATTATAACGCAAAATCTCTTATTTTATTTTACGAAAAAAGCCTGCACCATTCTTGTTCGCACAAGAACGATGCAGGCTAAAAAAGGATTTAGTGTTGTTTTATGTCTGAAATCATTACCTTCTCTTCTCTTCTTTACACTACAGCCGGTGCTTCTGTACCTGTTGTATCAGTGTCGGTAGAGTCAGAGAGCACTACGCTTGAGAAGATCTGTGCGGCAGGGTCGACAGAGTCGGTAGAGTCGGAGAACATTGCTTCTGTCTGCTGGTCGTCTACCACCGGAGTGTCGGGAGTCTCCACAACGGTTGTGTCAACCGGCATTCCCAAACCAAGCTCTGCCTTAGAGCTACCTGCAAATACGTTGCTTACTGATACCGTTACGAAAGCTGCGAGAGCTACAAAAACTAACTTCTTCATATGCTTTAAATTTTTAAATTGTTAATATTGCGTTTATCTGTGGAACTCTGTTTCGAATTGTTGTTCGTTGCGTCGTTCACTAAATAAAATGCAATAGGTGTGCCAGAAAAAGTGCTGTTTTGCGTAAGTGGTTGAATATCAGTAGTTATCGTCTGTTTAGATGCGTTGGTATGGTTTGATAAAATGTAGAAAAGTGTGGAACAGTTGTAGAACTATTCCACACTTTTATGTAGACAATGTATGCGATTATTGCAAGACAAACTTGAAGGTCTTCGTAGTAGAAGTTGTCTTTACGCTGAGCAGATATACGCCCTTAGCCAACTGCGGCATAGGGATGGATAGTGTCTCGCCGGCACAGCGGTTGCCGAGCTCTTTGGTGAAGACCGTGCTGCCCGTCATGCTTGTGAGGCTCAGCGTAGCCTTCGTATTGCGTGCGAAGCCCAAGAGAATGTTGCCGTCGGCGATGCGTACCGTGCCATCGAACGGCATGTCGATGCGCTCGCAGCCCGCTGTTTGCTTCTCGATGCACTGGCGCAGTCCGTCGAGCGCATTAATCTTGCCGTATCCCCAGTTGCTGTCGGGTGCCGTAGCGGTGAAGTTATCCTTGCGAGCCGTAGCCTGCACAATCTCGTGCAGCTGTTCGGGCGTGAGCTGCGGATAAGCCTGCAGCCATGTAGCCACGATGCCTGCCACGAACGGCGATGCCATCGATGTGCCCTGCATGTAGCCATATTGGTTGTAGCGACCGAAGTTCTCGTTGTACTCAGCGTACATCAGATTGCCCGATGCGTCGTTGTTCGACACCGCCGAGATTATGAAGCAACCAGGCGCAGTGATGTTCGGCTTCATGCGTCCGTCGACTGTTGGTCCGTAGCTCGAGAACGAGCTGATGTCGCCTATGGTCTCCTGCAGCGTAGCCTGTTGTCCGCTGTTCGTGGTGTACTCGTTGCGCGTGGTGTACGAGCCGACGGTGAGGATGCGCTTGCCCGTTCCGCCAATCTCGCAGAGCGTAGACGAAGAGGCGTCGGGAGCCGAGAAACCCTCCATGTCGCGCGACTCCAGTGCGAGGTACGTGTTGTCCGACCAGATGTTCACTCTGCCCGCTGTCTTCGGCGTGATGGTGAGTGCTATGGCGTAGTTGTTGCGGATGCCGGTGAGTGCGGATGTGAGCACCACGTGCGGTTTGCCGTTGAGCGGACTAACCTCCGATGCCACCTTCCATGTGCCCGTGGCGTACTTGCCGAACGATGTCTCCGTCAGTCCATCGGCAGGGTAGACCGTAGTCGATACTGCATCCTTCTTGTTTACCGTGCTGAAGGCTGCGATGTCTACGGTGAAGTCGGTGCCCTTCTCGCCCCATATCTCTATTGTGCCACCCGAGACAGAGTTGGACGGCGCAATTTTGTATTTCGCGAATGTGCGCAGCGGAGCATCAGCTGTAGAGGTGAATGTATGGTCAATATGGAATGCGTCGGTGCGGTGATTGCCTGCTGCACCCACGATGAGACGGCCAGGTCCCTGCATGGCATCGGTCATGGTGTCGAACGTCGAAGTGCCGTCGTGTGGTCCGTCCTGATTGCCCAAACTGAGGTTCACGACACACGGTTTGCCCACCTCGTCGGCATAGTCGAAGATGTACTGCACGGCGTTGCTGATGTCGGCGTTGGTGCTCTCGTTGAGGTCGAGTGCCACGAGCACGATGTCCGCGTCGGGCGCGTTGCCCACGTAAGCCCCCTCCTTGTATGCGTCGCTGCCGGCAGCAATGGCTGCCACGTGCGTACCGTGCGAGTTGGTGTCGCTGTCGCCCTGCGCCTTCTCAATCAGCTCTGGCGTGTTCAGTTCGATGCCGTAGCCGTACTTCGTTGGTGCAGTAGCACCGTCGAGCGTTTGGGTGCCTTGCTCCCAAACACGTTTTATGCGCAACTGTCCGTCGTCGGGACGGCGGAATGCAGCGTGCATGTAGTCGAAGCCTGCATCAACCACGCCCACCACTACGCCCTCGCCGGTGTAAGCCTGCGGCAGCGAGGTGCCCTTGTGTATCTGGTCGGTGCCAGCCTCCTGGCGTGCGAGGTTGAGCATCTGGCTTGCGCCCGATGTCAGCTGTATGTACTCTACACCCTCCTGCTTAGCCAACTGCTGAAGTGCGTCGGTTGAGAGGCGCACTGTTGCGGTGTTGGCGTACAGAGCAACCGGTGTCAGCCCCAGTGCCTGCCACGATGTGCGTGCTGGGTCGATGGTTACGTATAGAGTCTTGAGATTTGAGTTCTGGGCTTTGAGCTTTGAGTGGTGCGCCTTCTGCTCGTTTGTGTTTGAAAGCGCTACGGCAGTACGCGGCGACAAGGCTGCTTGCGCCCACATGGAGGTGGGCGCGAGCAACATAGATGCACCTATTATATATATGTATGGCTTGCGCATGATACACCTTGTTTTATTATGTGTAATACGGTCTATCTCACCAGTATCTTCTTTGTGGTCTGCTTGCCACCGGCTACAACCTTCACGATGTACACACCCTTAGCAAGAGCGGCGTTCTCCACCTGCGCACCTGCGAGGTTATATACAGACAGACGGCTGTAGTCGCCCTCTACGCACACCTTACCATTGTTCACGAAGATGTTCAGAGTCTGCTCTGCTTCGGGCTCGTTGATGGCTGTAGCTACATTGAAACCACCCTGCTTGTACGATTCGCCGAGGCGTGCCTTGCAGCAGTTGTAAATAGTGTGCTTGGTGTTGTCGTACTGGTCGAACGAACCCATGTAGGCTACTACACTCATGTCCTTCAGTATCGCATCGATGTTGTTTTCACTACTGTTCGAGTAGTAGCTTGAGTGAATCTGTTTGGGTATAGTGATGGTCTTCTCCCATGTGAACATCTGTCCCGCCTTCACGTCATTCACGAGCATACCCCATGCGTTGCCCGTCACCGTTCCGCGGAATGTGTGGTTGTGAGTATAGTTGTCTCCAGCATTTGTTTGTGATGCAATTATGCCGTCCTGCACGAGGAAGAGGTTGAAGACAGACTGTTTTGAAGGCGCATCGGTGTGTGCCAGTATCTGCACCTTCACTTTCAGCTCGCGTGTGCTCTCGTTCAATTTTGTTTCGAGGTTGAATGAGACGTACGGCTTTGTTGTCGCTGCGTTATAGATAGTAGAGAGAACGTTGTTTGTAGATGTCGCTTCTACGATTGGTGATGAGCTAAGATTGGCGTAAGTGTGGCGGTTTACCATAGATGCAGGAGCGAACGTACCTCCACTTCCAGGGTAGAAGAATAGGTAAGTAATGTCTTCTTGCATCGTGAATATGTCGGGGTTATAGCCACTGTGGTGAGTTACTTCAATGATGTCTTGTTTTGAAGTCTTGATGGCATCTGCGATGTTCAGATGACCTCTGTAGCACTTTGGACAGGTCTGACTTGTGAATGATTCGAGCAGCAGTGAGCGCTCCATGTTCTTCGGATAGAAGAAAAGTGACGCAGTAAGGCTATTGTCGGAAGTGTCACCCTCCTTGTCAGCTCCGTTCACGTTGGCTATAGTGACGTTGATGTCTCGCTTGCCCTCTTTGCTTGTGTCTAAGTCTGTGAGGTCGAAGCTGTAGCCCTCCTTCGGCTCGATGTTGAGGTCGGCGAAGTGTTTTGTGGTTGTCTTGCCATCTACATCAATAATGGCATCGAAACTGTTGATTGCTGTTGTGCCAGCATTGATGAAGCATGGCGTGAGTTTGCATTCTTCGCCAGCTTTATAATATCCGTCAAATTTGCTGCGACCTACGATTACGTCGGTGTAGTCGTCCGTATTCTCCGCATTAACGAAGATGAGTGCGCTACCACGGTTCATACCGTATGTGTCAACCCATGTGCCATTGTTGTACGCAAAGTTGCAGCCCTCGATGTCGTACGATTTGTCCGATATGAGAAGGTTGTATGTTGTGCCAATTTCGGCTGTGTAGCCGATGTACAGACACTCCTCTTCGCCAGTGATAGTGTACGGCTTGTCGAGTGTCCATTTTATCTTTGTGAGTCCTTTCTTTACCTCCAGTGTGCCCTCGGCAATCGGTGTGCCAGTGAGTGTGGTGGCGAGGAATACGTTTATATTGTTGTCTGTCGTATTCTTGCTGCCTACTACAAACTCTGCGAAGTCGATGGTCTTGCCCTTAAGAACTTGCAACTTGGCGTGGCTGAAGCGTATTGCTTGACCCTGCTTATGGCTGCTGCCGAGGCGGAATGTGTTCAAACGATCAATGTCGTCTTTCGAGTAGCCAATGTTTGTGGCGTTGATGCTTCCTGCGAAAATCAGTAGGGAAGCGATACTGAGTAAGATTTTTCTCATGTTATATATTTTTTGTTTATTATTTATTAGTTACGTTATTTTTAAAAAGTGGGTGGTAAAAGTATTATATTATAGGTGTCGTACCACTTATTGCTTGCAAATGTACGGTTTTTTGCAGATATACGCAACAATTTCGTAGAAAATAGATATAAATAGTCTTGGCTTTAAAAAATTAATATTATCTTTGCAAGTAGTAGACAAGTGGACATATCAATTCGTCAGCTCGTCAGCTTGTCAACGAAATAATTAATAATCAATAAAAACACAGTATTATGGAAAGACGTTTACTTTATTCGGTTGCAGCCTTGGCGATGATGCTTGGCTCGTCAACACAGTCTTTTGCACAGAACGTAGAAACCCAGAATCGCTTCTTGGTAAAGTCGGTTACGCTTGGTAGTCAGATGGGTGATGTGCCCGAAGATCTTGACTCGAAGCGCGAGTATTATTACTACAACACCGACAACAAGCTGGTAGGCAGTTCAACCTTTGGTCGTAAATATACCGACGAAGGCTATTCTGACGAGTTCTCGTTGACCAACATCATTAAGTCTGTCTTTGATGCTGATGGCAAGATGACAAACAAGGACTCGTATCAGTGGGGCGACTATGATGACGGCGATTTCGCTTTCCATAAGACATACAACTGCGAGAGCTATACCTACGATGCTCAGGGCAGACTGGCTACCGACACCACATCAATGCGCATCAACGAGTACACGTACAACGACGATGGTACGTTGGCTAAGGTTACGTCTTACAGTAAGCAGACAAAGAAACTTGCACAGGAGATAACCTATAGTTACGAAGAGGGTAGAGCTACTCATTATTCTTCTACCGGAAAGTACTATGAGTTTGAAGCCGACCTGAAGTACGATGCCGACGGCAATAAGATAGAAGAATATCAGTACACCGTGTCGGGCGAAGTGAAGAAGCCAAAGCAGCGCGAGGCATGGACATACACCGACGGCGTACTCACGCTTTATATGAAGTATCGCTACGATAGTAAAGGTACTGAAATACCAGATACGAAGACTGAGTATGTTCCGGTGGGTGGAAATATGAACCTTATGGATGTCAGCGACTACTCTTATAATACCACTAAGGAGCAATGGAGCAAATGGGGTCTTACCGTGCGCAATACCTATCGCAACTTCAGCGGATTGAAGGATGCTACATCAATGATGCTGCTCTCGGCAACACCCGACAAGACACTCAAGAATACCATCAACCTTCAGTTTACCACTCCGCAGGCAGGACTCGTACACGGTTGTAAGTTTGTTGTATATCGCGACTGTGTGGCTCTCGACACTCTCGAACTTGCCGACGTTATGGACCCTGCAACCAAGCAGTGCACATACCAGGACAAGGAGCTGAAGAATAGCACATACACTTACTTCGTTCAGCCGTTGTTCGCTCTAACAAACGGCGAGATAGCAACCCCTACTGCCGACTCAGAGTGGGTGGGCTACTACAGCACAACTCCGATGGACGTGAATGTGGCTCTCGCAAAGGAGCTTCCTGCCGTTACCGATCTTAAGTTTGTAAGTGGTGAAGTGAAGAGAGTTGGTTCTATTGTGAGTCCGATGGTTGAATACTACGCCAACCTTGAATGGAAGAACCCTGAAAATCTTGAAGAACTTGGTTTCGTAAAGAATAGCCTGGCTTTCGTAGGTAAAGGCTTGGCTGACGTAGAGACAAAGGATCCGACAGTGAATACTGCAAAGGTGCATATTATGGACGATGAGGTAGAGCTTTATGTTATCACAAGCTATAAATATGGTAAGGCTTACTCTAACTCCATCACCGTGAAGATTACAGATATTGAGGTCCCTGACGGAGTGGACGCTGTGTCTGTAGATGGTGCAGTGAAGGCTACCTTCGCACATGATCTTGTTCAGCTCAGCGAGGCTGCAAACGTATCTGTGTACTCAGCTACTGGCGCAAAGGTGTATGCTAAGCAGAACGTAAGTAGCGTAAACCTCGCACAACTTCCTGCTTCTATATATATAATATGTATAGAGAAGGGGGGCAAGCAGAACCTCTACAAGTACAACGTAAAGAGATAAAAACTCATATTTTGAAACCAAAGGGAGCGTGCCTCTAAACTTTGTACGCTCCCTTCACTATGAATATAACCATAATAGATAATAAATGAAGACAAAAGCATTACTTGCATCGCTACTCTTCAGTGGCGCAGCTTTCGCACAGACCGCACCATTCGTGATGGTCACACCCTCCGACTATAACATTATGGCAGCCTCACCTAATGGTAAGTGGGCTTGTGGCATGTACTACGATGCCGGCAATGAAGCATACGGCTTCCGTTGGAACCTTGAGAGCGGTGAGATTGATCTGCTCAACCCCTCGTCGCCATCGCAGGCGTATGGTGTTTCTAACGATGGTATCGTGGTAGGTGTGTACACCGACAATAGCTTCAAGAAGAATGGAGCGTCGATACAGCTCGCCGGCTATTGGAGCAACAACCGCTGGAATCGCCTTGAGATGCCGTCCGACGCAGTGAACAGTAGTGGCGCAGCTGGCATATCGCCCGACGGACATTATATCACTGGTAACGTGGCTGTAGGTAGCAAATACTCGGGATATGTGTGGAAGGACGGTAAGATATTCCGTCAGTTGAAAGAGAACAAGAAAATAGCAATACCTTACGCTATATCGCCCGACGGACAATACGTGACAGGTTGGGTTATGAACAAGAACCGCCAGGCTTGTTTCTGGGGACCCGACGGCAACTTCACAACACTCTCCGACCAGCAGTCGCCGTTCTGCGTGGGCAAGAAGTTCTCGCCCAACGGTAAGACATTGCTTTACTTTGGTGGTTGGCAGACCGACGAAGAGGCAGGCGGAGCAGACAAAATACACGGTGCATGGGCAATCTATGACATGGAGACGGGCAAGAAGACTGCAATACTTCCTGCAGGTACTAAAGATGACCTCGACTTCTTCGACATCAGCGATAAAGGCACCGTAATGTGCGAGGACAACAATTTGGGTTATATATACCAGAACGGAAAAGGCACATTCGCATACAAATATCTGAAGGAGAAAGGCGTGAACCTTGCTGACTATCATGTTTTCGTCAATCCGGATGCACCTAAAGATTCTGACGGCGAAACTCTTTACAACGTTACACGCGCAACTTCCGTCTCGTGTGATGACCATATTATGGGCTTCATTTACTATAACGACAACAAAGATGAGGACGGCAACTATGCAATTTCGTCGCAGTCGATGATTGTGAAGTTTGGCAATCCACTCTTCTCGGCTATGCCTCCGGTAAGCGTGAAGGCACAGCAGATGTCTGGTCTCAACACGGTGAAGATTACATGGAAGCCGAACGTTGCAGCCACCGACATAACCGGATATAAGGTGTATCGCGACGGCAACAAGGTGAGCAGCGATGTTGTTACCGCTGAAGGATTCGTAGATGCTGGTGTGCCGGTAGGCGAACACAAATACCAGATTACGGCAATGTACGGCGATGTTGAGTCGGCTGACAGCGAGACAGCTACCGTTACTGTGCAAGCACAGAAAGTCTCTAAGCCGACAGGCTTCTTTGCGCAGCAGCACGGCTACAATTCTGTTTTCTTGGAGTGGAACAACCCAGCTACCAACTTCGGACAGCTCACCTACTTCGCTCCAGACGATGCACAGCTTGAGACCTTTGGTCTGTCGTACGCTAACCTCAGCTACGAGACAGCCATCGCTTTTGATGCAGTAACACTCAGTGCATACAAGGGACAGAAGCTCACCTCCGTAGGCTTCTATCCGATGGAGGCTCAGGGCGGTTGGACAATCAATCTCTACACTCGTGATGCAGCCGGCAAGCTTCAGAAGTTCTACACACAGCCCGTCACGCAACAGTTGAACTATGGCGAGCGCAATGTCGTTACGCTCACAACACCGCAGGACGTGCCAGCAAACGAACTGCTCGTGTCTGTAGAGGTGGCTGTGACAACAGCATCGAAGCGCATCTCGGCTCTCGACAATGTTCATGCAGTGAGGGGTAAGTCTGACTTGCTGCGCGTTACTACCGATGACGACTTTGAATCGATTGGCGACATCATGGAGTCGGAAAATGTCCTCTATGCCGCTTCATGGGCTATTGATGCTACGGTAGCACCGGCGGGTGCCGACCTCACGAAAGACAATGTAGCAAGCTATAATATATATGTAGACGGCAAGAAGGTCGGTTCGTCTGACGCGAAGACATTTACCGTTGCTTCGGTGGAGAAGGGTACACATGCGCTTGGTGTGAGTGCAGTGTATGCTAACAGCGTTGAGTCGGAACAGACCATCGTTCAGCTCGATGTGACACCCGACGACAGTCAGCTTCAGGCTGTAAGTGGAGTGGAAGTAGCTCCTGTTTCGGCTTCGGCTGTAAAGGCTACATGGCAGCAGCCGCTCGACCGCGATGTTGTTAAAGTGCAGTATTGCTCAGGTTCGCCATCAGGTCAGATCGTCACCGCACCAGCCGACAACAACTACGGCTTGATGGTTGGCGCGGTATATCCGTCGAAGACATTCCGTGGACGCACAGGCTACGTGATGAAGAAGGCGCGTTTCTATCCGCTTACAGATGCAACATACACCATATACGTGTATAAGGATGACGAGATAATCAACGAGACAGCAGTGGAGGACTACACTGTGGGTAAGTGGAACGAAGTGGAACTCTCGGCACCTATCGTGGTAGAGAACGGAGCTTCTTATCGCTTGGCTGTCGACTGCTATGACGTTGAGCCTGGCAAGCCTGCTATCGCTTTGGATAACAATGCGCCGATGGAAGGCTACTCGGATATCTATACGCTCGATGGCGAGTCGTGGAGTTCGATCACATCTACTGGTGTCTCTGCCAACTGGATGATTGGTCTTGTACTCGAGACTGCGCAGCCTAAAGTACTGCCTATCGATGGTTACGATGTCTATATCGACAATGCAAAGAAGAATACGGAGAAAGTGGCTGAGACAACATTCACCCACGACTTCGGAACTGATGACAAGCAGCAGCACACCATCCGCGTTGACGTTTACTATACAGTGAAGTCGAAGAGCGTGAGAGGTGGCGTGACCAAATTCCTCATCGCAGTTGCTGGCATCAACGAGAACACTGTAGGACGTATCGAAATGCGCCAGGGTGAGAACGAACTCACCGTGACTGGCGAGAACGTGGAATCTGTGGAACTCGTGTCGGCTGCTGGAGCAGTAGTGGCAAAGGCAAAGGGCGACACCGTTTCGCTCAACGGCGTGCCTGCAGGCATGTATGTGGTGAAGGCTGTTGTGGCGGGTGAGACCGTGGCACGCAAGGTTATGCTCACTAAGTAGTAAAAAATAGTACTCACTGAATAATTGTTTTTAAGCAGTTTAATCACTATTTTCGTACACTTATGCTATAATTGAAGACGTTTGTGCCCATATCGACAAAAGTGGGGTTGTGTATTGCGTAATTTATGATTAATTTTGCATCGACAACAATAGAGTTAAACTTAGATTTGACCAACACAAACTCTTCTATATATATAAACAAAAAAGAACGCTGGCAAGTAATGTCTTGTCAGCGTTCTTTTATGCTTTGTATGCTTGGCATGAGCATTATCTAACGGGTGCAAGTCCCGAGTAAGCC
>ENA-ORNF01000764-ORNF01000764.1-human-gut-metagenome-genome-assembly--contig:-NODE-764-length-31353-cov-5.242699_pt1 | contig 31353 bp, 20 predicted proteins | sample MGYA00242110_ERZ509012 | MGnify/ENA primary metagenome ERZ509012 (study PRJEB26280, sample SAMEA2338714) | human gut metagenome | biome: human gut; feature: human-associated habitat; material: faeces...
GATGAGGAGGCCCATAAGATTAAAGATGTGAAATGGCTGGCACAGGGTACGATTTATCCTGACTGTATCGAGTCCCTTTCCATTACCGGTACGGTTATTAAGAGCCATCATAATGTAGGCGGTCTTCCTGAAAAGATGAATCTGAAGTTGTGTGAACCGCTTCGTTTGTTATTTAAGGATGAAGTGCGCCGGGTAGGTCGTGAGCTGGGTATGCCGGAGCATCTGATTACTCGTCATCCGTTCCCGGGACCGGGATTGGGTATCCGTATCTTGGGTGATATCACGCCGGAAAAGGTACGTATCCTGCAAGACGCTGACGATATCTATATGTCATTGATGCGTGAGTGGGGACTTTACGATAAGATTTGGCAAGCTGGGGTAATCTTACTTCCGATTCAATCCGTAGGTGTAATGGGCGATGAGCGTACCTATGATTACGCAATCGCACTCCGTGCAGTCAACACCAGCGACTTCATGACCGCTGATTGCTCCGAGATTCCATTCGAGGTACTGCAGAAGGTTATGACAAGAATTATAAACGAGGTAAAAGGCGTAAATCGTGTAATGTATGATCTGACGAGTAAACCGCCTGGAACGATTGAATTCGAGTAGGAAATGGACTGAGAGCAGTCATAAAATAGGAAAGTGCCAACGACAAGCTTGCTTGTCTGTTGGTGCTTTTTCTATTTTATGGCTATTTGAAGGCATGACACTCGGCTTACCGACAAGCGGGTAGCGCAGGCGGTAAGATGAGGGGCATGGCTGCTCTCAGGACTGATAGGCCGAATGCTGTATTTGAATTTATGTACTTGGCGACAACATACAGCGAGATGAAGCGAAGCGGAATCGAGATGAGTTTTTCGGTGTAGATTACAGTAATCAAATTTGTATGAAGTTTTGAAGGTATAAACTTATTAAATATGAATTATTTAAGACATCCAATGAGATGTCTTTTTTTTTGTAAAAAAATAATGAAATAATAATTAAAAACTGCTATAATGTTTTCGGTTACTTATCGAAAACATTAATTTATTAAGGAGGTTGTTATGGAACAAAAGAAACAGGAGCCAATTCGTGATGCGAGACATCTTGGAACGGCCAAGATGCTTATTCTTGGTTTGCAGCATATGTTTGCTATGTTCGGCGCAACAATTCTTGTGCCTATTCTTGTATCAGGATATTTTCAGAAGGCTTGTGGGGAGCCGCTTACCAGAGGTCTTTCTGTATCGGTTACCCTATTTTGCGCAGGCTTTGGCACGCTTATATTTCATCTGTGTACAAAGTTTAAGGTACCGGCTTTTTTGGGTTCGTCATTTGCTTTTTTAGGAGGCTTTTATACTGTTGCAAACCTTGACAGTGGTATGTATGCAGATATGGCTGTCAATGATAAGGCCGCGTATGCGTGTGGTGGAATATTTGTTGCAGGTATGCTTTATTTCGTACTTGCACTTATCATTAAGCTGGTTGGAATTAAGCGTGTAATGCGCTTTCTTCCACCTGTAGTGACAGGACCTATTATCATATGCATCGGTCTTTCACTTGCCGGCTCAGCTATCAATAATGCTTCAACAAACTGGGTTCTTGCAATTATTGCACTTGGAGTTATAATTATTTTCAATATATGGGGAAAGGGATTATTTAAGATCATTCCTATTCTAATGGGAGTAATCATTTCCTATGTTGTGGCTCTTATTATGAATGCTGCTGGAATTACTAATCCTGATGGTTCAGCAATTCTTGATTTTACATCAATTGCATCATCTGCGTTGGTCGGAATACCTAAATTTCAGTTCATGAAGTTTGATATTACGTCCATTCTTGTTATGGCGCCTATCGCTGTTGCGACTATGATGGAGCACATTGGCGACATGTCTGCTATTTCTGCTACAGTAGAGCAGAACTTTATTGCTGATCCGGGTCTTCATAGGACACTTATAGGTGATGGAATTGCAACTGCATTCGCAGGAGCCATCGGAGGACCGGCTAATACAACATATGGTGAGAATACAGGAGTGCTTGAGCTGTCTAAGGTATATGATCCGAGAGTTATCCGTATTGCAGCTGTTTTTGCTATTGCACTTTCATTTATTCCAAAGTTTTCGGCAGTAATATCTACTATGCCATCAGCGATTATTGGTGGAGTTTCATTTATGCTTTATGGAATGATTTCAGCAATAGGAGTTAGAAATGTTGTTGAAAACAAGGTAGATCTGACTAAATCAAGAAATCTGATTATTGCAGGTGTTATTTTTGTATGTGGTCTTGGCTTTGGAAATGGACTGACATTTACTGTAGCAGGAACATCAATTACACTGACAGCTTTGGCAATTGCAGCTATCGCAGGGATTTTCTTAAATGCTATTCTGCCGGGAAATGATTATGAGTTTGGAAAGAATCCTGATGGAGATGCAAGCAGGGGTGTGTATATGATGAACACTGACAATGATGAGGAAGAGGAATCATAGAAGTTAATTTGTATTTAGACTGATTTGTTAGTTGTAATAGTAAATAATTTAACAAACATTAAAAAGATATTAATAATATTTTACTTGATAAAGTTATATATATTCTCTACAATAAACTGGTATGGTGTATTTTCATAATTCACTTTACCAGTTTTTTTAAGGGGATTAGATTTAATGGACAGAAAAAAGATATTTTGGGCGATAGCTTCTGTTTTTATAGCTATCTTGAGCATATGGACTGTTGTCTCACAGAGCAAGCATTTTTCGTTTGAGATTCTTATGAGTTTTATCAGAAATGCAAATAAAGGCTGGCTTTTTATGAGTTTTGTTTGTACGTTTGGGTTTATTTGGTTTGAAGGCTTTGCTCTGGTACGCATGGCAAGACACTTTGGGTATAAAACCAGCGCGATTGATGGTACTGTGTATGGTGGAGCCGATGTGTATTTTTCGGCTATTACACCATCGGCATCTGGAGGACAGCCAGCCAGTGCGTATTTCATGATAAGGGATGGCATACCGGGCTATGCTGCTACAGTGGCCCTACTGATTAATCTTGTTATGTATACACTTTCACTTTTAACAATTGGCTTACTATGCATGATTTTTAAGTATCCATTGCTGAAAAATTTCTCAGGTATTTCGCGGATATTTATATGTTTGGGGATTGTGGTGCTGATTTTTCTGGCTCTTGTATTTTATATGCTGCTAAGGAAGGGAAGCATACTATACTCAATTTGTGATAGTCTTATCCGGCTTTTTGAAAAAATACATATAATACGGCATGGTGACAGGCTTCGAATAAAGCTTAAAAATACTATGAAAGAATATCAGGAGTGTTCAAACAGTATCACAGGGCAGACCGGGCTTCTCATCGAGATTTTCTTTTGGAATATAATGCAGAGAGTTTCACAGCTTTTGGTATCGTTTATGATTTTTATGGCAGTCGGCGAAGGCGTAAATAAGGCAGTTGATGTGAGTGTGATACAGTGTTTTGTGGCGATGGGCTCCAATTGTGTGCCTATACCCGGTGCTATGGGCGTGGCTGATTATATTATGATTGATGGGTTTAAACAGCTTGTTGGTAGAAATGCAGCGAATATGGAGCTTTTGTGCAGGGGCATGACATTTTATGGAAGTGTCATAACAAGTGCTGTCATTATTCTTATTGGATATATAATTAGAAAAAAAGTAGCAAAATAGTCTAGTATTTTCGCCCTAATAATATATTGTTATAATAGCTGTAATCGTTGCTGGTCACAATGTTAGGCGTGAACAGTCACAATCGCATTGAAATTTATATTGAAATTACAAATTTTAGTTGCATGAAGTCAATAATTGTGATAAAATATTGACTGTTCGTAAGATGCCGGCATGTCGGAATGGCAGACGATGCAGACTCAAAATCTGTTGGGCGCAAGCCCGTGTGGGTTCAAGTCCCACTGCCGGCACTATTTGCAAAACCCCGTAAATCCAAGATTTTCAGTAAAATCAAGGGTTTGCGGGGTTTTTCTTTACTTACAATCTTTCAAAAAATTAAAGAAATTAGGGTACTTTTAAGAAAAATCTGCCCAAAAAGGTACCCAAAAATCTGCCATATAGGCTGTAATACCAGATAGCAAACAGGAGCATTATGATGATAAAAAAGATTTATAAAAAATATGAAATTATATTCAATGTTGTATTATTCTCGATTTTCCCGATTACGGCTTTTTATCTTATGGAGTTCTACGAACATAATCCTTTTGAAGAAGTCAGATTTATGGCGGGATTTTTTAATATTATTTTGTTTGAGCTGATTGCCTGGATTCTTTATTTTGTTACGGGAAGGGCGAAATGGGCACTTCGTGCGGTTTTTATTGTGGCCATGGTTTTTGGACTGATTAATCATTATGTTATGCTTTTCCGCTCGACTCCTTTTGTTCCGTGGGATATTTTTTCAATTGGTACGGCGACAAGTGTTGCATCCAATTATGATTTCGCACCGACTGCAGGAGTAGTTGTTGTTACAGTTATATTTATAGCTCTTATTATGCTGATGCATTTTGTTGATTTCAGAATTAAGTGGAAATTCAGGTTCAGACTAATTCCGACTGTGCTTGGAATACTTGCGCTGTGTCTGTTTGTGAATGCCCTGCAGGATGAGGATTTCCAGACGGACAATTACCTGTATCCGTTTTTATTTACACCTGCATATATGACAAAGGTGAATGGAATGGCAGTGACCTTTGCGATGGATCTTAAGTTTGTGGCGGTTGATAAGCCTGACGGGTATAGCAGACAGAAGGCAAAGGAGCTGCTTGACAGCTATGTCGGTACAGATGATAATACTGCAATTACAGATAAAAGTGATTATCCGAATATTATAGTTGTGATGGATGAGGCATTTTCAGATCTGTCAGTGCTCGGTGGTTTTGATACAAATACAGACTATATGCCGTTTGTGCACAGTCTTGAAAAGGGCAATGAAAACACCATAACAGGATATCTGAATACGTCTGTATGCGGTGGAAATACCGCCGATACCGAGTTTGAGTTTCTGACAGGCAATACGATGGCTTTTCTTCCGGTAGGAAGTATTCCTTATCAGCAGTATATAAAGAGCACGACACCTTCCCTTGCAAGCTATTTAAAAAGCATAGGCTACGCAACGTATGCACAGCATCCGTACTATGGCAGTGGATGGAACCGGGATACGGTCTATCCTCTTTTGGGATTTGACAATCTTTCGTTTATGCAGGATTATTCTAATCAGAGGTTTGTGCGCAAATATATAAGTGATGAGACATCCTTTGACAGGATTATTGAGACCTATGAGAACAAACCGGATGGTCAGCCGGCATTTATATTCAATGTCACTATGCAAAACCATGGTGGATACACGGATACCTACTACGGCTTTGACAATACGGTGACAGCGGATAAGCTCAATAATTCTGCACTTGACCAGTATCTTTCTTTGATTAAGATGACAGACGAGGATTTAAAGAACCTCATTGAATATTTCTCAAATGTGGATGAGAAAACTATAGTGGTATTTTTCGGTGATCATCAGCCAAATGATACTGTGGCGAGCTCTGTTCTTACAGCAAACGGCATGGACTATAATAATTTATCAAGTGAAGAGCTTAAGCTGCGCTATCAGGTGCCGTATGTTATCTGGGCAAATTATGATATTGATGAGGCTGCAGGAAAAGACACGAGCGTTAATTATCTGGCTGCAAACGTACTTAAAGCGGCAGGTGTGCCGACAAATGACTATCAAAGCTTTCTGCTAAAGCTGCAGGAGGAGTATCCAATTATATCAGCGGTACGCACGGATAAAACTGCAGATAAGACATTAGATAAAGCATCAAATAAATCAGACAAGGCAACCGGCAGCAAAAAGAAGCAGGCCGATTCGGATATGCTAAACGATTATAAGCTTTTGCAATATTACAGACTGTTTGACTGGGAGGATAAGTGATGAATTTTGTTAAAAAGCATCCACTTTTGACAGCGTTTTTAATTCCGTTTTTCATATGTATAATCATCTGTATAGGAAATGGTGTATATCCATTTGGCGATTACTGCCTTTTGCATATGGATTTGTATCACCAGTATCTGCCTTTCTTTAATGAGCTGTGGGAGAAGCTAAGAAATGGTGCGAGCCTCATGTATACATGGAATATCGGGCTTGGCAGTGATTTTGTATCGGTATTTGCCTATTATCTGGCGAGTCCGTTAAACTGGATTGTGGTGCTTTTTCCAAAGAGCCATATTATTGAGTTTATCGAGCTGCTAATCATTTTTAAGATTTCGTTAAGCGGAGCAACATTTTTCTATTTTCTGAAGGAGCACTTTGTACTTCTTGGAAAGGATAACAGATATCACGATAATACATTTGTGCCGGCATTTGTTTTCTCTACGGCATATGCGCTTTCCGGCTTTGTAGCTGCGTATAGCTGGGATGTCATGTGGATGGATGTTGTGGCGGTTGCACCGCTTGCGATAGTGGGACTTGAGAAGCTTGTGCGGGACAAAAAGCCGGTGCTTTACTATGTATCACTGGCACTTTGTATATTGTCAAACTATTATCTGAGTATCATGCTTTGCATCTTTTTGGTATTCTGGTTTGCATGGCTTTTCTTTACGCAAAAGGGCGGTAAAATGGCTGCAATTGTGAGATTTGCCGTTTACTCGCTTTTGGCTGGAGGCACTGCGATGGTGCTAATCATCCCTGAGCTTATCATTTTAAGCTACAGCGGTTCATCGGGCATCGAGTTTCCAAAGCAGATAGAGTGGTATTTTAATCTCTTATCGGAGGTTGGCAGGATGTGCACGACAGCAAGCGTCTATGAGGGGGCAGAGAACTGGCCGAATCTGTATGCAGGAGCCTTTAGTGTGATGCTTTTGATACTGTTTGTGCTCAATAAAAGGATTAATTGGAAGAAAAAAATAGCTCCCGTATTATTTGTGTTGCTTTTCATGGCAAGCTTTGCCAATAAACAGCTTGATTTTATATGGCACGGACTGCATTTTCCGGATTCGCTGCCTGGCAGACAGTCGTATCTGTATGCATTTCTTGTATTGACCATAGGCTATGCTACAGTAAGAAAGTGGCGTGGTATAAGATCGTGGCATATTGGCGTGGCAGTGGTATTTGCATCGGCGCTTATGGCAGTAAGCACGATGTTTGCCGGTGAGGATGTGACAGAGTATTATGCAGTTATCATAAGCATATTGTTTGTTGCGCTGTACGGCATTATGACAGTACTCTTAAAGCTTGCAGCAAGCAAAAACAGGGAGCTTTTGATGGTCATAACATGTGGTATTGCGATTGTGGAGCTGGCTGTCAATATGGCTGTGACAGGACTTGGATGTACCGGCAGAAGCAGCTACAATGCCAATGTGGACGATATGCAAAAGGCACTTAAGCTGGCAAAAGAGGATGCAGCTGACAACGATGTACCATTTTACAGGGTTGAGGATACAGGCCGACTTACTAAAAATGATGGCACACGATACGGCTATGCTTCTGGAACACAGTTTTCTTCCCTGATGAATATAAATGTGAGCCATTTTTATCAGGCTCTTTATATGGAGGGAGGCAAGAATTTCTACTGTTATAACGGTGCAACACCTGTCACGTCAGCCATGCTTTCGGTCAGATATATGGTTACAAAATCAATACAGCCACAGAATGAGCTGACTACACTTGTGGGAAAATGCGGAAATCACTATCTGTATCGGAACAACTACACACTTCCGCTTGGATTTATGATGGATGAGGGAGTGATTGATGCGTGGAAACCATCATCGTCATCGAAAATCTATTCGATTAATTCCCTTGGCAGGCTCCTTGGCGCAGCAGATGATACGCTGACCCTGACAGAGTGCACTCAGGACGAAAATCCGGGAACTACGACTCTCACCTTTGACCATGACGGATATTATTATGCGGCATACGATTCGTGCAGCACTGACAGTCTGACCTTCAGTCACGGAGAGTATGAGACCACATACTCGAAGACCACTCACAGGTATCTGTTTGACCTGGGATATGTGAAGGCGGGGGAGACAGTTTCCGTCACAAACACTGCTGCCGATGCTGTACGATTTAACGTATACGAGCTAAATGCTGCAGCAGTGGAAGGTGCATACAATGAGCTTAATGAGCAGACACTCTCGGTGGATGATTTTTCAGATACACACATAAGCGGACACATAGATGTGAAGGAGGCAGGCAGACTTGTGCTTTCTATTCCGAGTGAAAAGGGATGGACTATGAAGGTGGATGGGAAGGATGCAGAGTATGAGGATTTTTCAGATACCTTTGTGAGCATTTATCTGGATGAGGGAGAGCATGAGATAGAGCTTTATTATGAGACACCGGGGCTTAAGGCAGGTGCAGCTATAAGCGCAGGCTGTGTGGGCGTCTTTCTACTGCTTTTATTGTTGCGTCAAATAGTTAAGAGACGCAGCCGTTTAAATTTTAAAGCGAACAGTGACAGATAATGCTTACAATGACCTGTAACGCATACTGTTCATTTATGCGAAACACAGAATGTTCAAATTGTAATAGTATAATTCAATAATAAAAATAAAACAGGAGATTAACAAAATGAACAAACAAAACAAAAAAATCGCACAGGAAAAAAGAAGAATCGAGAGAGAGAAGGCAGAAAAGAAGGCAAAGGTTGTGAATCTTTTGAAATTCTGGGTGCCGGTAGTGGCAGTTGTTGTGGTAGTCATAGTGCTCATCTGGGCAGTTGCGACATCGGGAGGCTCATCATCAAATGGCACTGATGGTACAGAAGCTGCATCACAGACCACAGAATCTCAGGCATCCGAGACACAAAGCAGTGATTCACAGACCGAGGCAGCAACACTGAATACAAAGACTGACACGGTTGCGGAAAACGGAGATAAGGTAAATATTGACTATACCGGATATATGGACGGTGAAAAATTCGAGGGTGGAAGCACTGATGGACAGGGCACAGACCTCGTGCTCGGCTCAGGCAGCTATATAGATGGCTTTGAGGACGGAGTGGTAGGTCACAAGGTGGGAGAAACCTTTGATTTAAACCTGAAATTCCCGGATGATTATAAGGTAAATACAGAACTAGCCGGAAAGGATGTTACGTTTGAGGTGACTCTTAACGGTGTATACAAATAAAGAGGATAACACACATATATGGAAAAATCGTTTGAAGAGGTACTGGTACAGTTTTATGTTGACCAGTACAGGGAGAATGCGAAGAGAAGTACAGGTAAGCCTGTAAAGCTGGCACACTATATTCACAGGCTCAATAACAAAGCAAAATCAATTAAATATGCGCGATTTTCAAAAAATGAGACTGTGGCACTTGACAAGCTGCATCAGGAAATAAAAAGGCTTGCATTGATTGCATACTATTCCAACAATAAGAATGCAAGGCAGATTTTAAATAGAGAAATCATTCCGCAGCTCGTCAGGGTGGATATGGAGCAGTTTGATGAGAATGAGGCAGAGTATCTCACAGAGGATTTTCTAAAGCTTTTGCGCAAGGAGTATATAGGTGCGATATGTACCAGGAGCATGAAGGCGCTTTACAATGAGTACCGCAGCAAGGAGCTTAGAAGAGAGATTGTCACGCTGGTTCCGGCACGGCCGGAGCTTGAGTTTCCAAAAGCACAGAGTATGAAAAGGCGCTTCATACTTCATATAGGCCCGACTAACAGCGGTAAGACATATCAGGCGCTTGAGAGGCTTAAGCTGGCGCAAAACGGAGTTTATCTGGGACCTCTTAGACTTCTGGCACTTGAGGTATATGAGAAGATGAATGATGCAGGCATACCATGCACCATGCTTACAGGCCAGGAGTGTCTTGAGGTATCAGACAGCAGAATTACAGCATCGACAGTGGAGATGCTTGACTGTGACAAGGAATATGATATCGCAGTGATCGATGAGGCACAGATGGTTGCAGATGATGACAGGGGACATTCATGGACCAGGGCAATTCTTGGTACACTTGCAGGAGAGATTCATATATGCATGAGTCCGGTGGCAAAGGATGTAGTCATTCATCTGATTAATCTGTGCCACGACGAGTATGAGATAAGGGAGTATGAGAGAAAGACAGCTCTAAAGCTGGAGGATAAGCCTTTTTCATTTCCGCAGGATGTGAGAGAGGGCGATGCCTTTATCGTATTTTCAAAGAAGTCGGTACTCAATATAGCAGGGCGTTTGGAGGAAAACGGCATAAAGCCAAGTGTCATATACGGAAGTCTGCCACCGGAAATAAGGCGCAGGCAGATGACGCTTTTTAATGAGAAAAAGACACAGGTTGTCGTGTCAACAGATGCGATAGGAATGGGACTCAATCTGCCGGTCAGAAGAATTGTATTTCTGGAGGTGGAAAAGTTTGACGGAGTATCAAGACGTCCGCTTGTCATCTCTGAGATAAAACAGATAGCGGGCCGTGCAGGCAGATTTGGTCTGTATGATACAGGCTATGTGACAGCTTTGGGACAAAAGAATCTGAATTATCTGAAGAATACGCTAAATATACCGGAGCAGGATATTGATATAGTAAGTCTTGGCTTCCCACAGGTGCTCCTTACAATGGATGCGCCGCTTGATGCGATAATTAAGCTCTGGCATGAGGCAAAGCCATCAGCACCGTTTAGGAAAATCAATGTCGATGAGATATTGTTTTTGTATGGATATGCGTATAAGGAGCGATACTTTATCGCAGATTTTGATGACAAATATCTGCTTTATAAGATGATTACATGTCCTATAGATATAAAGGACAGGGAGCTTGTCAGACAATGGCTGCGCTACTGCATGTCGTATACATCTGATATATCTCTCGACAAGCCTGATAAGCATTCAAAGTATCAGGGGCTCATGAAATACGAATCCTATTACAAAAAGCTTGATTTGTACTATCAGTTTTCAGTCCGCATGGGCAAAATTGTGGAGGAGGACTGGCTTGAAAACGAGCGCGACAAAACACAGGCAAAGATTATGCAGCTTCTATCAAAGAGCAAGGATGAGTATATTATCAGATGCCGGTATTGCGGAAGAATACTTCCGATTGGAAATTCGCGCAATATATGCAGAGACTGCTACAGCATGATACGCAGGTAGCAGCCGGCTTATATTTTACGGTCAAGTCGTTGAATTTAGCTGTCCAATGTGGCATAATAGAAATAAGACCAAAATATGAATGGAGGAAGTTTTTATGGCAAACAATGAGTTACAGATTGCCGGCTCACAAGGTGAACTTAGAATCCGTCCTTACGAGCACCACGCAAAGTATTATGAAACAGATCAGATGGGTATAATCCACCATTCAAACTATGTCAAGTGGATGGAAGAAGCAAGACTTGATTTGATGGATCAGATAGGACTCAACTACAGGCAGATGGAGGATATGGAAATCATAAGTCCGGTGCTGTCGATATCGGTAGAGTATCACAGTATGGTACATTTCGATGATACGGTCGTCATCTACACAAAGCTGCTTAAGTATAACGGAATCAAGATGGAGCTTGAGTATGTCATGAAGGACAAGGAGACAGGCGAGCTTCGCACCACTGCAAAAAGCAGCCATTGCTTTTTGAACAAATCCGGCAAACCAATCTCATTAAAGAGAATGTATCCGGAATTAGATACAAAATTTTTTGAATTTAAAGAGGCATAATAAGATGATACAGGATAGATTAAAAGCATTGAGAAGCGAGATGGCAAAGAGGGGCATCTCGCTGTATGTTGTACCTACTGCTGATTTTCATGAGTCAGAGTATGTAGGAGAGCATTTTAAGGCACGCAAATATATTACCGGCTTCACAGGCTCAGCAGGAACCGCAGTCATCACTATGGATGAGGCCGGACTATGGACAGACGGCAGGTATTTTGTGCAGGCGGCTGCGCAGCTTAAGGATACCACTGTAAAGCTCTTTAAGATTGGCGAGGAGGGCGTACCGACAGTTGATGAGTATATAAAGGATACTCTTTCGGATGGCGGTGTAATAGGCTTTGACGGCAGAGTAGTAAATGCCGCATGGGGCAAAAGGCTTTCTGAAATCGCAAAAGAAAAGCACGGCAGCATGTATGTAAATGAGGATCTGATTGACCTTATATGGACTGACAGACCACCTATGTCAAAGGCACCTGTCATGATTTTTGACAATAAATATACCGGTGAGGATATAAGCTCAAAGCTTAAAAGAGTCAGAGAGCAGATGGCACAAAAGGGTGCAACCCTTCATCTGATGTCATCACTTTACGATATCGCCTGGCTTTTAAATGTCAGGGGAGGCGACATAAGCTATGTGCCTGTAGTGCTTTCATATCTGGCACTGTCACAGGACAGCTGCATATGGTTTTTGCAGGAAGAGGTTGTGACAGAGACTCTTAAGGCATACCTCGATAAGAATGGTATACAGACAAGACCTTACGATGATTTTTATGAATATGTGAAGCATATTGATGAAAAAGAGACAGTGCTTTTAAATACATCGATTGTAAATTACCGCATCTGCGACAGCCTACCGGATGGTGTTAAGGTGATTGATGCGGAGGATCCTACAGTTGTCATGAAGGCCGTAAAGAATGAAGTACAGCTTGAAAATCTGCGCAAGGCGCATTTAAAGGATGCAGTTGCGATGTGCAAGTTCATGTACTGGCTTAAGACAAATATAGGTAAGATACCTATGACAGAGATTTCGGCTTCAGATTATCTTGCATCGCTTAGAGCTGAGCAGGAGGGCTTTCTTGATTTGAGCTTTGCCACAATATGCGGATATGCTGATCATGGTGCTATTGTGCATTACTCTGCAACAGAGGAGTCTGACAGGCAGCTTAAGCCTGAGAGTCTTCTTTTGGTTGATTCAGGCGGACATTATCTGGAGGGAACCACAGATATCACGAGGACCTTTGCACTAGGCCCTGTGACTGACGAGATGAAGGATATGTTTACGAGAGTGTGCCGCTCAAATATGAACCTGGCAAATGCAAAGTTTAAGGAGGGATGCTCGGGCCTTAATTTTGATATTCTGGCAAGAGAGCCTTTATGGGAGATTGGCATGGACTACAATCACGGTACCGGACACGGTGTGGGCTATGTGCTAAATGTTCATGAGGGACCAAACAGCTTTCACTGGAAGCAGTACCCGGGCAGAACTGCAGAGCGTGTGATAGAAGAGGGCATGGTCACTACAGATGAGCCGGGCATCTATTTAGAGGGCAAATTCGGTATTCGTACAGAGAATGAGCTTATCTGCCGAAAGGGTGAGAAAAATGAGTATGGCCAGTTCATGTATTTTGAGAATCTGACCTATGTACCGATAGATCTCGATGCGATTGATCCAAATCAGATGACAGACAGGGAAAAGGGATACCTGAACGCTTACCATGCTAGAGTTTATGAGCTTGTTTCACCATTTTTGAATGATGAGGAGGCTCAGTGGCTTAAGAAATATACAAGAGCTATTTAACGTTACTGCCTGCACTGCAGTGTGACCGGCAGCGATTACAACAATATTATAATTGACAGTAAGGAAAGTATCAAAATGAGTGAAAAGCTTGTACTTATAGACGGACACAGTATTTTAAACAGGGCATATCACGGGCTGCCTGATCTGACCAATTCAGAGGGACTTCACACAAATGCAGTCTATGGATTTTTGAATATCATGTTCAAGATTCTTGACGAGGAAAAGCCTGACTATCTGACGGTGGCATTTGATGTGCATGCGCCGACGTTTCGCCACAGGATGTTTGATGCGTACAAGGGCACGAGAAAGCCTATGGACGAGGAACTCAGGCAGCAGGTGCCTATGATAAAGGAAATGCTTACCGCTATGGGCATTAAAATCGTGGAAAAGGAAGGCTATGAGGCCGACGATATACTTGGAACCTTATCTGTCAGGGCAGAAAAGGCCGGTATGGATGTCGCCATCATTTCCGGAGACAGAGACCTTTTGCAGCTTGCGACTGACCATGTCATGGTAAGGATTCCAAAGACAAAGAAAACAGGAACCGAGATAGAAAACTACAATACAGCAGATGTTATCGAAAAGTACGGCGTCACTCCAAAGGAATTTATCGATGTAAAGGCTCTGCAGGGAGATACGTCTGATAATATTCCCGGGGTACCCGGTATCGGCGAAAAGACAGCAGGCGCACTTATAGCAAAATATCACTGTATAGAGGCAGTACATGAGGACGCTGAGAATGTAAAGCCGCCAAGGGCTTCAAAGAATATAGTGGAGTACTGGGAGCAGGCGCTTATGAGCAAGGAGCTTGCTACAATCATACTTGATGCACCGGTTGACTATGAATTTTCTGATGCAAAGCTTAGTGGCGGAGTAGAGTCACTCTACACTGAGGAAGCCTTTTTACTGTGCAAAAGATACGAATTCAAAAATATGCTGTCACGGTTTAATGTGGAGGCTCCTAAAAACAATGCCGAGGAGCATTTTGTGGTAGTAAGGGACTTAAAGACTGCAGAGAGTGTGTTTGAGAAGGCAAAGGGCAGGGAGGTCGCTTTTGCGGTAGTACCGGGAGAATCTTTGGGAAACAGCGAAAGTGATGGACAGCTAAGTCTGTTTTCGGAGCCGGTTTCTAACGATTATCTTGCTGTTTCGATTTGTTTTTCAGAGGAGGACATTTATTTTATCTGTACAGGTGATGAGATTTCAAGCAGCTTCCTGGATGAAAAATTAAATACCTTGGAAGTAAAGTCATGGATATCACCGGATTTAAAGACCAATCTGCACAGATTTAAGAGCAAAGAGATAAAGGCAGATGACAGAGGCAGATATTTTGACATGATGGTGGCTGCATACCTTATCAATCCACTTGTCGGGGAGTATCCCTATGATGCGGTTGCAAAGGACTATCTGGGGCTTATGCTCTCATCTAAAAAGGATTATCTGGGAAAGCTTGATTTCACCCGGATGATGAAGGAGGATGAGAAAAAGGCAGTGGACTGTGCCTGCTACGAGGTGTATACTGCCTGGAAATCAAAGCCGGTTCTTTTGCAGAAGCTAAAGGAAATGGATATGCTCACTCTTTATAAAGATATCGAGCTACCGCTCGTTTTCGTGCTGTATGATATGGAAAATGAGGGGATAAGGGCTGATGGAATAAAGCTTAAGGAGTATGGAGACAAGCTTGCTGTTTCGATAACTGAGCTTGAAAAGAAAATATATGAGGCAGCAGGTGAAGAGTTTAATATAAATTCGCCAAAGCAGCTTGGAGTCATTCTATTTGAAAAGCTTGGACTGCCAAATGAAAAGAAGACAAAGACCGGTTATTCGACTGCGGCAGATGTGCTTGAAAAGCTGGCGCCGGAGTATCCGATTGTTGCGGATATATTGGAATACAGACAGCTCACAAAGCTAAAGAGCACATATGCTGACGGACTTTCGGGATATATTGCATCCGATGGCAAAATCCATACTACCTTAAATCAGACAATCACTGCGACAGGCCGTCTTTCAAGTACAGAGCCTAATCTGCAGAATATCCCGATAAGGATTGAGCTGGGCAAGCTTATCAGAAAGGTATTTCTGCCTGAGGATGGAGATCTGTTTGTTGACTCAGACTACTCGCAGATCGAGCTTCGGGTGCTTGCGGCGCTTTCAGGGGATGAAAGGATGATAGAGGCCTTTAAGAATGGTCAGGATATCCACAGAAGTACAGCATCCCTTGTGTTTGACACACCGTTTGATGAGGTCACAGACCTTCAAAGAAGAAATGCCAAGGCGGTAAATTTTGGTATCGTATATGGCATCAGTGCGTTTGGCCTGTCTAACGACCTGGGGATTTCAAGGAAAGAGGCACAGGGCTATATAGACAGCTATTTTGTCAAATATCCAAAGATTAAGGAGTTTTTGGATCAGACGGTTTTGGATGCCAAGAAAAATGGCTATACAAAGACCATGTTTGGACGTATCAGACCGATTCCCGAGCTGAACTCGAGCAATTTCATGCAAAGACAGTTTGGAGAGAGAGTTGCGATGAACTCACCTATTCAGGGTACAGCAGCCGATATCATAAAGATTGCTATGGTACGTGTGCATGACAGGCTTCTTGACGAGGGCTTAAAGTCAAGACTTATCCTTCAGGTGCATGATGAGCTTTTAATTGAGACAAAGGAAGCTGAGAAGGATAAAGTGATTAAGCTTCTGGAGAAAGAGATGCGTGGTGCGGTGGACATGAAGGTATCCATGGAGGTGGGCACCGAGTGTGGCTATGACTGGTATGATGCGCATTGATGACAGAAAAGGAAATAGTATGATTTTTATAGGAATAACAGGTGGTGTAGGTGCCGGAAAATCGGCAGTGCTTAGCTATCTTAAGGAACTTGATGGCGTAAAGGTCATGCTTTCCGATGAGATAGCACATGAGCTGATGGAGCCGGGAAGCGACTGCTACAACAGATTAAAGGAATTGTTTGCGGGCGAACCGATATGGCTTGAGGACGGGCATTTTGACAGACCGGCACTTGCCGGAGTGATTTTTTCGGATGATAAAAAAAGAGAGCTTTTAAACGAAGTAGTGCATCCTGCAGTAAAGGAATATGTGCTTAATGCAGTTAAAGAGGCAAAAAAAGATGGTCTGTTCATGCTTGTTCTTGAAGCAGCACTCCTTATAGAGGAGGGATATGGTGAAATCTGCGACGAGCTGTGGTATATTTATGCAAGTGAAGAAGTCAGAAGAAAAAGACTTAAGTCATCAAGAGGCTATTCAGATGAGAAGATTGACAGTATCTTTGCAAGCCAGCTTAAAGAAGCTGAGTACAGAAGGCACTGCAAGGAGGTTATTGATAATGATGGAGATATCGAAAACACGATAGCTTCAATAAATAAAGCGCTTAGCAAATACAAGGAGTAGTGGAAATGAACAATGTATTCGGTTTGGACATTGGTACAAGAAATGTTGTAGGAACTGTCGGCTATCAGACTGATGACAAGGAATTTGTGGTTACAGCACAGTATGTCAGGGAGCATGAGACCAGAGCGATGCTTGATGGTCAGATACATGATATAGGCAGGGTGGCAAAAACCATTAAGGAAGTAAAGGACGAGCTTGAAAAACAGACAGGACAGCCACTTGAAGAGGTGTGTATAGCGGCCGCAGGACGAGTATTAAAGACTGTCACGACGCATGTGGAGTATGAGTATGCGCAGGAGTCTGTGGTGACCGGAGAGGATGTCCATACGCTTAACCTGCTTGGCATAGAAAAAGCACAGGAGGCACTCAAGGAGGTTAACGATACAAGCTATAAGTTTTACTGTGTGGGATATTCTACAGTCAAATTTTTTTTGAATGATGATGTGTTTATCAGCCTTGAGGGTCATAAGGCAAACAAAATAGGCGAGGATATCATAGTTACATTTCTGCCGGAGGATGTGGTGGACGGACTTTATGCGGCAGTGGGACAGGCAGGGCTTAGTGTTGCCAATATGACATTGGAGCCTATCGCCGCTATCAATGTGGCAATTCCGGAGAACTATCGTATGCTTAATATCGCACTTGTCGATGTGGGAGCCGGAACGAGTGATATCTCAATCACAAGAGACGGAAGTATCATAGCCTATGGCATGATACCGCATGCAGGAGATGAGATGACAGAAGTTATTGTGCAGCATTTCCTCGTGGATTTCAATATGGCGGAGAGCATCAAGCTTCAGTCTACGACAAGTGATACGGTTACATACAAGGATATCATGAGCATCGAGCACACAATTCCTGCACAGGATGTCTGGGATGTGGCAGCACCTGTTGTTGATAGTATTGCACAAGAGGTATCGGCTAAAATCAGAGAGCTAAACGGTGACAAAACAGTGAGTGCCTGCTTTGTAGTCGGAGGCGGAGGCAAGATACACGGCTTCACGGAAAAGCTTGCGGAAGACCTTGACCTGCCGGAGGAAAGAGTCGCTCTAAGAGGTGAGGAAGTGCTTGGCGATGTGACCTTTGAGCAGGAGGATATTAAGAAGGATCCGCTTCTTGTCACTCCAATTGGTATATGTCTGAATTATTATGAGCAGAGAAATAATTTTATCATGGTCAGATTCAATGGTGAGAGAATAAAGCTCTATGACAATAACAGGCTTACAATAGTCGATGCGGCGCTTCAGGCGGGATTTTCAAACGATGAGCTGTTTCCAAAGCGCGGCACCCCGATAAACTTTACGGTAAACGGTGTGGCAAGGCTTGTAAGAGGCGAGGCCGGAGAGGGCGCAGTGGTGACCATGAACGGAAAGCCTGCAAGCATCAATACACCGCTTGAGCCAAACAGTGAGATAATCATCGAGCCGTCCACAGCAGGAGAGGCAGCAGAGTATAAGATATCGCAGCTTGATGAGTACAATCATTCCGTCATTACTTTTATCATAAACGGCAGAAAGGTATCATGTCCAAGGTTTGTCCAGGTAAACGGAAGGCTTGAGCCGGAGGATTACAGCATCAGGGAAAACGATGTGATTGAGACAAGAAATTACTATACAGTGCGTCAGATTGCGCAGTTTATGGACCTCGTTATTGACACAGACCAGATGATATTTGTAAACAATGAAGAGGCTGATCTCGACACTCTTGTATATGAAAATTTCTCTGTTGAGTGGAAAACAGATGAATATGATGTTGCAAGAATCGACAATAACAATTATAATGACACACAAGAGTCTGATTCAGATGATGCTTCGGTCTTAGCTGAGCAGGATGCAAACAGCACAGAGTCAGACAACACAGTGACCAGAACATCAGAGCAGATGATGAATCAGGTGCTCGATGAGCTGCATGATGAGTTTGCTAAAGAAGCTGAAGCATCTGCTGTGCCGGAAAATGAATTGCCAAAAAATGATATACAGGAAGAAATACACGAAGAAGACTCATCAGAAAATACAGTTACAGTAATTGTAAACGGTGAGCCTGTAGAGCTGTCCGGCAAGGATACATATATATTTGTCGATATATTTACCCATATCTCATTTGATTTACAGGCAGGAAAGGGCAGGGCAATAGCCACTGTAATAAATGGCAGAGATGCCAAGTTTTCCGAGGAGCTTCATGAGGGAGACAAAATAGAATTATACTGGAAAGAGAATTAACATGTTAGAATTATGCAGCATTGCCAGCGGCAGCAGTGGAAACTGTATATGCGTGGGTACGGATGATTGTCATGTGCTCATAGACGCGGGCATCAGCGGTAAGAAAATAGAAAACGGACTGAATGAATTTGATATGACGGCCACAGATATGCAGGGGATTCTCGTGACACATGAGCATATAGACCATATCGCAGGGCTTGGTGTCATGGCAAGACGCTATCATATTCCGATTTATGCAACAAAGGCCACAATCGGGGCCATAAAATGTACCAAATCCGTTGGAAATATAGATGATGAACTGTTTCATCCTATTGAGGCAGGCGTCGATTTTACAATAGGCGATATAGAGTTTGAGCCGCTTCACATATCACACGATGCGGCTGATCCTGTCGCGTACAGATTTAAAAACGAAAATCATGCGATGGCGGTCGTGACAGACCTTGGCACGTATGATGACGCACTGGTTTCAAAGCTTCAGAACCTGGATGGGCTGCTGCTTGAAGCCAATCATGATATAAATATGCTCCAGACAGGGGCATATCCGTATCCGCTCAAGCGCAGAATCATGGGTGACAGCGGACATTTGTCGAATGAGAGAAGCGGGCAGTTGTTATGCGAGCTTCTTCATGATAAATTTGGCTCAGTAATACTGGGACACCTTAGTAAAGAAAACAACTACGAAAAGCTGGCGTATGAAGCCGTCAGGCTTGAGGTCACAATGGGAGACAATCCATATAAGGCAAGTGATTTCCCTATGTATGTGGCTAAGAGAGACAGGGCATCAGACCGCATAGCCGTAGAATAAGAGAACAGGAGAATAAGTTGTTATGGATAACACAAAGAACAAAGTAATCATCACAGTTGTCGGAAAAGACACAGTAGGAATCATCGCAAAGGTATGTACATATCTGTCAGAGGGCAGTGTAAACGTGCTTGATATTTCACAGACTATCGTTTCAGGTTATTTCAACATGATGATGATTGTTGATATGGCAAATGCTACAGCTTCATTTGCAGAGATTTCTGACCAGCTTGATGCACTTGGAGAAGAAATTGGTGTAACAATAAAGTGTCAGAAGGAAGAAATCTTTGAGATGATGCATCGAATCTAGTTTAGCATAAAAATGTCATACACAGTTAAAGGAGAACAGCAAAATGATAAATATTGGTGAAGTAATTGAGACCAATGACATGGTGGAGAAGGAAAATCTTGACGTGCGTACAATCACACTCGGTATCAGCCTGCTCGACTGTATAGACTCAGACCTTGCAAAGGTAAATGAGAATATCTACAACAAGATTACAACACTTGCAAAGAATCTTGTATCAACAGGAAAAGAGATAGAGAACAACTACTGTATCCCTATCGTAAACAAACGTATTTCAGTTACACCTATCGCCCTTGTCGGCGGTGCGGCCTGCAAGAGCTCAGAGGATTTTGTTACCATAGCAAAGACTCTTGACAGAGCAGCCAAAGAGGTAGGTGTCAACTTCATCGGTGGATACTCAGCACTTGTGTCAAAGGGCATGACAAAGGCGGATGAGCTTTTAATCAAATCCATCCCTCAGGCAATGCTTGAGACAGACCTGGTATGCAGCTCTGTAAATGTTGGCTCTACAAAAACCGGAATCAACATGGATGCAGTAAAGCTGATTGGCGAGATGATAAAGGAGACAGCAGAGGTGACAAAGCACCTTCCTGTATCAGGCTGTGCCAAGTTTGTAGTATTCTGCAACGCTCCTGATGACAATCCATTTATGGCAGGAGCCTTCCATGGTGTGACAGAGGCAGATGCCATCATCAATGTAGGTGTCAGCGGACCGGGAGTAGTAAAGACAGCTCTTGAAAAGGTAAGAGGCGAGAACTTTGAGGTGCTCTGTGAGACAATCAAGAAGACAGCCTTCAAGGTTACACGAGTAGGACAGCTTGTGGCAAAGGAGGCTTCAAAGAAGCTTGGAGTGCCATTTGGAATCATAGACCTTTCACTTGCACCTACACCGGCTATCGGAGACTCTGTAGCCGATATTCTCTGTGAGATAGGCTTAGAGAGAGCCGGAGCTCCGGGAACAACAGCAGCACTTGCACTCTTAAACGATCAGGTGAAAAAGGGCGGTATCATGGCATCCTCTTATGTCGGCGGACTCTCAGGTGCCTTTATTCCTGTATCAGAGGATCAGGGAATGATAGATGCCGTAAACGATGGTGCACTCACTCTCGAAAAGCTTGAGGCTATGACCTGCGTGTGCTCAGTGGGACTTGACATGATTGCAATCCCGGGCGATACAAAGGCCACTACAATTTCAGGAATTATCGCAGATGAGATGGCTATCGGTATGATAAACCAAAAGACAACAGCCTGCAGACTGCTTCCGGCAATCGGAAAGGATGTAGGTGATGTGGTAGAAATCGGAGGACTCCTTGGAAGTGCACCGGTTATGCCGGTAAACAGATTCTCTTGTGATGCATTTGTAAACCGTGGAGGAAGAATCCCGGCACCTATTCACAGCTTTAAAAATTAGTAAATAATGGCATTGTTTACAAGCATGTACTTATAAGAATAACTTATAAGCACATGCTTATTTTAAAGTGGCACTTGACAATGACAAAAATACATGCTTAAATAAAGGCAGTTATATGACTGACGGAAGTGGATAACCACATGGAGTATAACAGTTGATTGCCGACCGTCTGGGCGCACATTTATATAAGTTTCCTGCAAAGCTTTATATTTTTATGTGTGTTCAGACGGTCTTTTTTATTCCGGCAGGCCCGAGTAATTTGGGGATGCAGACCACATTATCAGAAAACATGGAGGATGACATGGAAAGAGTATCATTAGCAAAGGAATTATCAAGCACAACATACCCTGGCAGAGGTATCGTAATCGGCCGCACAAAGGATGGTAAGAAGGCTGTAACAGCATACTTTATCATGGGCAGAAGCGAAAACAGCCGCAACAGAGTATTTGTAGAGGATGGCGAGGGCATCAGAACACAGGCATTTGACCCTTCAAAGCTTGAGGATCCAAGTCTTATCATTTACGCACCTGTAAGAGTGCTCGGCAACAAGACAATTGTCACAAACGGTGACCAGACAGATACTATCTATGAGCTGATGGACAAGCAGCAGACATTTGAGCAGGCCTTAAGGACAAGAGAGTTTGAGCCTGACGCTCCTAACTATACACCTAGAATTTCAGGAATCATGCATATTGACAATGGTGAGTTCAACTATGCTATGTCAATCTTAAAGAGCAACAACGGCAATCCTGATGCATGTAACAGGTATACATTTGCATACTCAGCACCGGTTGCGGGAGAGGGACATTTCATCCATACATATATGGGCGATGGCAATCCACTGCCAAGCTTTGAGGGTGAGCCTACATGGGTAGATATCGACGGAGATATCGATGAGTTTACCGATATGGTATGGGAGAACCTTAACGAGGACAATAAGGTATCACTTTTTGTCAGATATATTGATATCGCAACAGGCGAGTATGAGAGCAGAATCGTAAACAAAAACAAATAACGGAAAATATTTTATAAACTGTCAAATATACAAGATAAGCAGATAAAAACAGGAGAACAGAAAAATGCAGGAATACGAATTAAAATACGGATGCAATCCAAATCAGAAACCAGCCAGAATATTTATGAAGGAGGGAGAGCTTCCTATAAAAGTGCTTAACGGCAGAGCCGGATATATCAACTTCCTTGATGCCTTTAACGGATGGCAGCTTGTAAGAGAGCTTAAGAAGGCAACAGGTCTTCCGGCAGCAACATCCTTCAAGCATGTTTCACCTGCAGGTGCAGCAGTAGGACAGCCGCTTTCAGATGTGGAGAAAAAGATTTACTGGGTTGATGATATGGATATTGAGTTTACACCACTTGCAAATGCATATATCAGAGCAAGAGGCGCTGACAGAATGTCATCATTTGGTGATTTTATTTCACTTTCAGATGTATGTGACAAGAGCACTGCACTTGTAATCAAGAGAGAGGTATCAGACGGTGTTATCGCTCCGGGCTACACAGACGAGGCTCTTGAGATTTTAAAAGCTAAGAAGAAAGGCAATTACTGTGTTATCGAGATTGACCCGTCATATGAGCCGGCACCTATCGAGAGAAAGGATGTATTTGGCATCACATTTGAGCAGGGCAGAAACGAGCTTCATATTGATGATGATTTCTTCTCAAATATCGTGACAGATAACAAGGAGCTCACAGAGCAGGCTAAGATTGATCTGGCAATATCTATGATTACATTAAAGTATACACAGTCCAACTCTGTATGCTATGTAAAGGGCGGCCAGGCAATCGGTATCGGAGCTGGCCAGCAGTCTCGTATCCACTGTACCAGACTTGCAGGCTCAAAGGCAGACAACTGGTGGCTTCGTCAGTCTCCACAGGTGCTTGGACTTCAGTTCGTGGATGGTATCAGACGTGCAGACCGCGACAATACTATTGACCTTTATATCGGTGAGGATTATATGGATGTGCTTGCAGAGGGTGAGTGGCAGAAGTTCTTCAAGGTAAAGCCGGACGTATTTACAGCAGAGGAGAAGAGAGCTTGGCTTGACAAGAATACAGATGTAGCACTTGGCTCGGATGCATTCTTCCCATTCGGTGACAACATTGAGCGTGCGCACAAGAGTGGCGTGAAGTATGTAGCCCAGCCGGGTGGATCTGTGAGAGATGACCATGTTATTGATACATGTAATAAGTACGGTATGGTGATGAGCTTTACAGGAATCAGACTTTTCCATCACTAATCACAAGGTATAGCGGTTATTAAGCTGAATTGAAACACAATAAGTAATTCAATAATAGGGGACTTCATGATATAATTACAGTATACATTTTACACAGTAGTTAATCATGGAGTCTTTTTATGTCATTACAGTTTATCACAGGTAATTCAGGAAACGGAAAAACAAAATATCTCTTTAACAGGATAGTGAAAGAGGCAAAGGCAAACCCAAGGGACAATTATCTTGTAATAGTGCCTGAGCAGTTTACAATGCAGACGCAGAGACAGCTTGTAGATTTGTCGGAAAATAAAGCTATCATGAATATAGATGTGCTAAGCTTTAAGCGCTTAGCCTACAGAGTGTTTGATGAGCTTGGAATCACAAATCTCACGGTGCTTGAGGAGACAGGTAAGAACCTTGTACTCAGAAAGCTTGCGGCACAGGAGGCGGATAAGCTTGGCGTAATAGGCAGAAACTTAAACCGCATCGGATATATAAGCGAGGTAAAGTCACTGCTTTCGGAGCTTGTGCAGTACAATATATCACCTGAGGAGCTCGGAAGATATATTGCCTCAGGCAGGCTATCTGATACACTTTCAGATAAGCTCAAGGATGTGCTCGTGCTCTACGAAGCATTTGAGAAGTTTATGCAGGACAAATATATCACTGCAGAGGAAATACTTAATGTGCTTAGCAATGTGGCGGAGGAGTCTGCCATTCTTAGAAATTCAGTCATTGCATTTGATGAATTTACCGGATTTACACCTATACAGAACCAGCTCATCAAAAAGCTCTTTGTCATTTCAAAGAAAATATATGTAACGCTCACAATAGACTGTCGTGAGGATATCTTTAAGAGCAGAGGCATGCAGGAGCTGTTTGACATGCCAAAAAGGACAGTGAAATCACTCACCGAAATGGCAGCGTTTTATGGCATAGAAGTCGAGGAACCTATTATCCTTGATAAAAACTACAGGCTTGCAGAAAACGAAGAGCTAAGCTTTATGGAACAGCAGCTTTTCAGAAAACGAAGATGCTCCTTTAAAAAAGTACCAAAGCACATTCATATAGACTGTCTGCGTGACCCGAAGCAGGAGCTGACAAAGATAGCCAGAAGAATTAATGAGCTTGTAAGGAACGAAAACCTGCGTTACCGCGATATTGCTATAGTCACAGGAGATGTGAATATATATGCAGGTTATGTGCGTGAAATATTTGACAAATACAATATTCCTTACTTTATCGACGCCACACAGGAGATACTTTTCCATCCGTTTATTGAGTTTATCAGGTCAATACCCGATATTGCGGCACAAAATTTCTCGGCAGATGCGGTGTTCAGATTTTTGCGGTGCGGCTTTAGTGAGCTATTGGACAGTGAAATAGATGTACTTGAAAACTACGTGCTCGCCTGTGGAGTAAGAGGTAAAAGCGCATGGGACAAAAAGTGGGTCAGGCTGCCAAAGCATAAGGCAGGCTATGACCTTGAGCTTTTAAACAAAAGCAGGGAGTATATAATGGAGCTGCTAAAGCCGGTATATCAGGTGTTTTCCGATAAAAAGTCAACGGTAAAGGACTATGTGCTTGCTATATATAAGCTGATAGTTTTGCTTGCTATACCTGATAAGCTTGCAAAAAAGGAGCAGGCACTGCTTGATGCAGGGGACCAGACCGCATCAAAGGAATACGGACAGATATACAAAATAGTCATGCAGCTCTTTGAAAAATATGTGGCGGTGCTGGGTGATGAATGCATGGATGCAGAGGAATTTACACAGATACTGGATGCAGGACTGGATGCGGCAGATGTAGCAGTCATACCGCCGGGATACGACACTGTGACTATCGGAGATATTGAGAGAACTCGTCTTACCAACATAAAGGTCATGTTTTTTGCAGGTGTAAGCTTCAATCTCCAGTACAAAGCGTGGATTAAACTTAACCCGCTGGTTTTATTTAGAAATGAAGAATTCAGGACTTATTTCTCTGCAATTTTCTTAATTGGTATTTTGCTCAGTATTTCTTTATTCTTTAATATGCATTATGACCTTGCAGGAAGTATAACACACTCGTTTTTTAATGTTTCAACTCTGGTTTCGTCAACAGGTTTCTGCAGTGTAGATTACACAAAATGGGATTACACAAGCAAGCTCCTTTTATTTGCAATAATGCTTTTTGGCAGCTGTGCAAGTTCGGCCGGAGGCGGATTAAAAGTTATGAGATGGCTTCTGGTCTTTAAAATTATAAAAACAGAGATGACTAAAATTCTACATCCCAAAGCTGTTTGTAATATCAAAACAGGAAGTTACTCTGTGCCTAAGGAAATTCTTGACCAGACTTTAATGTTTGTTGCTTTTTATTTTGTAATACTGGGAGTTTCCGCATTTTTAATAGCTGTTCTTGAACAAAATACTACTATTGGATTGACCGGAGCAGTCAGCGCAGTAGGAAACATAGGCCCGGGATTTGGTGCTATCGGCCCGCTGGGAAGTTTTGCTCCTCTGAATGCATTGACTAAATTAATACTAATTTTTGATATGCTTATTGGCAGACTAGAATTAATACCAATTCTTGTGTTATTCCAAAAAGATTTTTGGGTTTTAAAACGTTAATTCCCTGCGGCTATAAATCGGGCCTTTATAAAGTTTATTATTGTATTCTATATTTACAGGTGCTATAGTCCTCTTTTCATTAGAAAACCGGATTAAATTACCGCTAATATCATAAAAATAAAGAATTTTGGAAGGGGCAGGGTTGTTCAATGCATCCTTTGTAATAGGCTTGCCGTCTAAATCAAATGCCTCATATATCTCTCCATTTTTCGTACAAATTCCCAGCCTAAAACCATTTTCATCATATATTTTTGTTGAAGCTGCCAAAACCTGCACTCCGGAAATAAAAAATAAACAAATTATTGCACAAAGTTTTTTCATACTACAATTATAACGTCATTCTTAGAAAAATGTTCTTTTTTATGCTACAATTTAACCAGAGGAAGAAAATATGTCTATAAGAAAAGTTGTCAGATATGGAGAAGACTCTTTGCGACAGCCGTCCAAAGAAGTTCATAAGGTTTCACAAAAAGTTAAAAATCTGGTTGCAGATTTATTGGATACAATGTACGCTCAAAACGGTGTCGGGCTTGCTGCACCCCAGATTGGAGAGAACTACAGAGTATTTGTAATTGATGTTTCGACTGGCAATGAGCCTTTAAATCCAATTGTATTTATTAACCCTAAAATTATAAAAAAATCAGGTGCTGTAATAAGCCACGAAGGCTGCCTTAGCTTTCCTGAAGCATTTACTGATGTTAGAAGATATTCTGATGTTATGGTAAAAGCAATGGATAGGAATGGACGTTCTTTTGTTCTGGAAGCAAAAGATGGAAGCCTGCTTGCAAGAGCAATTCAGCATGAATTTGACCACCTTGACGGAATTCTTTTCATTGATCACGTTATAAACAGATTTGAAGCAGAAGAAGTTCTGAAAAAATTTAACCTGCCGCCAATTCAAATTGAAAAACTGCTTGATGAACCGGAATTAGAAGCAAAAATTGAAGAACTATTAAAACAAAAAGTTAAAAGTGAAGAAAAGAATGATTAGTATTGTATTTTTTGGAACACCCGATATTGGTTTAAAGTCCCTGGAACATTTTTATAATTCTGATAAATTTGAAGTTCTTGCAGTTGTAACACAGCCCGATAAACCATCAGGCAGAGGACATAAGCTTACGCAGAGCCCGATTAAACGCTTTGCGCTGGAGAAAGGTATTAAAGTATTTCAGCCAAAATCAATCAGAAAAGAACCGGAAATTATTGAAGCATTAAAAGAATTAAAACCTGATTTCTTTGTAACTTTTGCATTCGGTCAGATTCTTTCGCAAGAAGTTCTGGATATTCCTAAATACGAAACAATAAACCTTCATGTTTCATTACTTCCAAAATACCGGGGAGCAAATCCTATACAACGTGCAATTATTAACGGGGATACCGAAACCGGAATATGTACCATGATTACAGAATTAGGGCTTGATTGCGGCGACATTTGCATGAAGCTTCCTATTGAAATTTCTAAAAACATGAATTGTATAGAGCTGTTTGAACTATGCGCTTCTAATTCTCCAGAGCTTTTAGAAAAGACTTTAACTGGAATTAAAGACGGCACATTGAAGCCGACTCCTCAATGCGAAGAAGGACTTTGTTTTGCAGACAAGCTTAAAAAAGAAGAATGCAAAATAGACTGGAATAAGTCTGCTGAGGAAATTCATAATTTAGTTCGCGGGGTTTACAAATGCCCTGGTGCGTTTTTCGAATTTAACGGCAAAATAATTAAGGTTTTGAATACTGAGCCGTTAAATGATGAAACAAACGGCAGCATTGGCGATTTTGTCAGGATTTCAAAGCTCGGAATTGACGTTAAAACAGGCAAAGGACTTTTACGTATTATAAAAATAAAACCTGAAGGTAAAGGCGAAATGCCGGCTTTTGACTGGTATAACGGACTTAAACACTAACTAATATTTTATCAAGCCTTGAAAAAATCTCGTTCAGATTATCAATTAGAATAAGTTCTCCACGCAATCTTGATGCACCTTGAAAACCGTTTAAATAATACGGTATAAACTTTCTGCAGAATTTTACACCGACATTTTCTCCTCTAAACTCCACCTCTTTTTTTAGATGATGTTTTAGCGTTTCAATTTTTTCTTCTAATGTTGGAGGAGGCAAATATTCCCCCGCATTAATATATCTTTCAACTCTATAAAGTAAAGATGGATCACCCAGCGCACCACGCCCTATTGCAATGCCGTCAGCTTCTGATTCTTCCAGACACTGAACAGCGGTTTCTATCGATACAACATCACCGTTTGCAAAAACTGGAATATCAACATTACGCTTAAGTTCTGCAATTTTTTTCCAATCAACTTTGCCTCCATACATCTGCGAACGGGTACGACCATGAATTGTAATGAAATCAGCCCCTGCTTCCTGCATTTTTTGTCCGTATTCTACAAAATTTAATTCGTCAAATGTATATCCTAAACGGAATTTTACACTCAATGGAATTGAAATTTCAGCTTTAACTGTTCTTACAATTTCTTGAGCTAAATCAACATTACGCATCAATGCACATCCATCTGTGCCTTTTACAACTTTATTAACAGGACAGCCCATATTTATATCAATCATATCAGCATACTTCTGCAGATAATTTGCACATTCTGCAATCATTTTAGGCTTGTGGCCGCTTAGCTGGTATGAAATAGGAGAATGATTTTCATCCCTTGCAACAATATCTGTATCCTTAACCTGCGTCAGAGCTTCTGAACTTATCATTTCTGTTGTTAACAAGCAGGTTTTTGAGTATTCTCTTACAAGAGAACGCAATACATAATCAGTTATTCCGGCCATTGGAGCAAGAGATACCCTGCTTGAAATTAAATCCCTAACTTGCATATGGTCTCAATTCTTCCAACCTGCTTTTTGCGTATTTCAAATATTCATCATCCGTTGAGTATGATGAAATAAACTTCTGATAATATTTGAATGCTTCTTTATAATTCGAAAGAGTGTCGTAATCTACAGCAAGCATATAATTAGCTATAGGAAATTCGTTAGAATATTTCAAAACATTTAAGTAATCATTTATAGCAAGTTTTGGCTGCTTCTGCTCATCATAAATCAACCCTCTGTAATAATATGCATAAGCGTTATTTGCTTCTTTTTTCAAAACTTCATTGAATTTTAGAAGCGCAGTTTGATAATTATTCTTTTCATATAAATCTATGCCTTCGTTAAGAACAGTAAGTGAACCGTTTTGTACGACATAAGAAAGCAATTCTTTTGCCTCTGATTGAGGGTTTAGCTGTAAAGCTTTTTTTAGATATGTTTCTGCAAGCGTCCAATTTTTTTGTTCTGAATATAAATACCCTATATAATAAGGCGTTTCTGCATTATTAGGATTTAATTTTTCTGCTTGTTTGTAATATTCTATAGCGCTGTTGTAATCGCCCATAGCCTGATAAGATGCTGCAGCTCCAAGCATAGAATCTTCCGTTGCAGGATTTATTGCAAGGTATTGCTGTACAGCCATTTTATAATCTTTAGCTTCGTAGCTTGAAGATGCAGAGGCTAGCTTCGTAGAAGTTGAATCCTTTTGAACGTTCTGCAGCGTCTTCAAAACAAGATTATTTGCAGGGAATTTTTCTTTTGCTGTGTTTAAAATACTTACTGCATTATTATAATCATCTTTTGAGGCATAACATATTGCAAGGTTTACATATGCATCAACCTTAGAAGAATTTTTTGAAATTGATGATTTGTATGCAGAAATAGCTTCATCAATTTTATTTTCCTTGTGAAGTTTATATGCATAATCATACAATTCATCACTACTGCCGTTTTGAGATAGATATGCAATATATTCCGAAGGACTCATTGTGTCTTTCATTACCATAGCGATTTCATCTTTAGCAGCAGCATTCGAAGGGTCAATTGCCAGAACTTTTTTATAAAGTCCCATTGCAGTCTTGCCATCTCCCATTTCTTTATAAACCTGCGCTTTATATAAAAGAGCCTGAGTATTATTAGGATAGAGCGTTAATACAGAATCATAAGATTGAATTGCTTTCTGGTACTCTTTTCTCTGCTGGAATAAAGTACCGACATTTAATCTTGTTGTAACGTTAGACGGATTAAGCTGTTCAGCTTTTCCATAATAGCTTAATGCCGTTTCAAAATCTCCCTGAGCCTGTTTTATAGCTCCAATATTTGCATTGAGCTCCGCATCACTTGGTGTTTGAGCGAGTTTTTTCAAATAAATTCTTTCTAAAGCGTATAAAACTTCCTGATCGCCTTTAGAATTAGCAAGCGCCTCATTATACTGAACGACAGCTTCGTCATATCGTCCAAGTTTATCAAGAGTTCTTGCATATTTCATTCTAAGTACGCCGTCATTCGGCTTTAAGTCAAGAGCAATTTTATAATAATCAGCAGAACGCGGCTCGTTGCCCAGAAGTTTTAGCAAATCTGCAATTTGCGCATTAGAGTCAGCAGCAAGTTTTTCACTCTGTGCAGCTCTAGAAAACTCATATGCAGCAGCAGAAAAATTACCTGCCGCGCGCAATTCTTCAGCTTCTTTATAACGGGAACCGGCGGTTGTATCAAAACTTATTACCTTTAAACACTGGTTTAAATTCTCTGCAGCTGAGGTTATCATGCCGGCAGAATTCTGAACAGCCTGTTCTTTATTCGGGTATATTTTTAGATAAAATATGGCACTTCTAAAATCATTAGCGGCTTTTTCGTAATTTTTATCCTGATTTGCATAATATGTAGCCCTTGCAAGATAAGCATTTATCAGCCCTATCCTCGCTGAATTATCCAGAAAATTAATTCTCAAAGCTTTTCTGAACTCAACAATAGATGAAGAGTACTGATTCTGCATCAAATAATTTTGAGCGGCTTCATAATGTTCTCCAAAAGCTCCAGCCGGAGCTGCAAAAACAGCTTTGCCGTATAGCCCGGAAGCGGCTG
>ENA-ORNF01000767-ORNF01000767.1-human-gut-metagenome-genome-assembly--contig:-NODE-767-length-31273-cov-7.600295_pt1 | contig 31273 bp, 24 predicted proteins | sample MGYA00242110_ERZ509012 | MGnify/ENA primary metagenome ERZ509012 (study PRJEB26280, sample SAMEA2338714) | human gut metagenome | biome: human gut; feature: human-associated habitat; material: faeces...
GTAGAACAGACGGTATACAGAGTCACCGTCGTTTTGGTAATTCTTAGCAGCATTGATACCACCTTGTGCAGCGATGGAGTGTGCACGGCGCGGAGAGTCCTGGATGCAGAAGTTGAATACTCTGAAACCCATTTCGCCCAGAGAGGCGGCAGCACTGGCACCGGCAAGTCCGGTTCCTACTACGATGATGTCCAGACGACGTTTGTTGGCAGGGTTTACTAATTTTTGGTGAGCCTTATAATTGGTCCATTTCTCAGCCACCGGTCCTTCCGGTATTTTAGAATCTATCTTAGTCATAATGCAATTTACAATTTAGTCATTTACAATTTGAATTTAGCAAGCGCCGCACAATGATTTTGCAAAGAATACGACAACTACCAGAGCGAAGCAGAGGACAACGATAGTAGAATAGATGTTGGAGATACATTTCCAACGGTTAATCCATACTTTGTTGTTCCAGCCCAAAGACTGCATGGAGCTCCAGAAACCGTGAGTGAGGTGGAACCACAATGCGCCCAGCCAAACGAGGTAAAGCACTACGAATACCGGGTTGGAGAAGGTGTTCTGAATGTGATAGACACCGTTGGCAGCATAAGACAGCGTGAGCATGTCGGTGTGTACACCCATATTGTGCATCAATTCGGGAAGCTGCATTTTTGCCCAGAAGTTTACCAGATGCAGACCAAGACCAACAATTACGATGATACCCAGCACAAGCATGTTTTGAGAAGCCCATTCCACCGTTTTCGGCTTGTCTACTACGGCATAACGTTCATTACCACGTGCTTTACGGTTTTGCATAGTTAGCCAAAAAGCGTAGATGATGTGGATGATGAACAAGGCAGCCAAACCAACGGTAGCTACTAATGCGTACCAGTTTGCTCCCAGGAACTCACAAACCATGTTGTAGCCGTTGGCCGAAACCAATGCAACAAGGTTCATCGCCATGTGAAATGTCAGAAACAGGACAAGGGCGATACCGGTAACGCTCATCACCACTTTCCTTCCTACAGATGAATTACTTAACCACATAAATGATTGAATTTAAGTTATTTAATAGTTTGAAAATTTGTTCTATCAGGATACTTCTGTAAATGTTTCGCAAAAATAGGAGAAATCCAGCGATAAAGCAAGCGATTAAAGAAATAATTCCGTAATCCGGCAGAATGCGAAGTTTACGGACAAGTAAAAGGTTTACTCGTCCTCCTGGTCTTTGCCTTGCTCTTTGCATATGATGGAAATCTTTTCTCCGTTTGCCAAGCGTTTTCTCAGGGCGCGAGGCGTGTCTCCGAAAGAGTCTTTGCAGAAGTGGGCAAAGTGGGATAGGGAATCAAAGCCATAGCGGGCGCTGATGATTGAAATGCGTTGTTTGGTGTATTGCAGGTCGTTCAGAATTCCTTCACGTTTCTTGTCCAGAATCCATTCATAGACCGGGACCCCATACATATTTTTAAACAGACGGCGGAATGTGGTGGTGGTATATCCACCGAGGTGGGCAAACTCTTCCACATTCTTCACCTTGTCGTAGTTCTGCATGACGAAATATTGGAAGCTTTCCGTATAAGTGCTGATGGGGTAGAAGAATGTACTGATTTGGTGTAGCGGATAGTAGCATGTCAATATGTATACCAATTCCTGGCATTTCATTTCAATGTATTTGCTGCACGCATAGGGTTGCTCGTTGAGGTAGCAGGCAAGGCTTTTCAGGAGCCCTTCGAGCATGGAAATCGCGGTAAGCGGGGTATAAGTCAAGGGGGCTTCCGAGCGTTTCAGTATCTCCTTGTAGCGCTCTTCGCAAATCAGAGGAAGCTCGGTGAACCAATAGACAATATATTCCACTTCGGTCAAAGCCAGGAGTTCTACTTTGGAGCCGATGGCTTGCAAGATGAGCTGGCGGCTTTGGAGAGTGGTGCCCGGATATTCGTCACTGTTTACAAGTAATTCACCTTTCAGCATAAATATCATGCAGTTCTGTGTGCACTTTTCAGCAGAGAAATGTTGTCCCTTGGGGTAGTGGCGGTAAACCAATACTCCTTCTGATTTTTGGGGACATACCATACAATCAATCTGTCGGTTGCAGCAAGTTTCCAGTCTCATGAAATGATTAGCGAATTATTATAAATGTGGCAACAAAGATAGAATTTTTTTGTGAAAACTCTATCTATTTGTCCTATCTTTGCGTCAAACTAATATAAAGGACTTATGAAAAAGGCTATTTTTTTTGTATATTTTATCTGCCTTGTTGTATCCGGTCTTTCGGCACAGAATTGGGATATTAACACTTTGCACCGGGTTAACAGTTGGGATGGCAAGTTTGTCCGTAACTATAATAAGATAATTTCACGTTCGGAGCCCTATGTTGCTGTCGGTGTTCCGGTGGCGATGGCGGTTGCCGCTTGGATAAAACATGATAAGGGTTTGCTGAAAGATGCGGTCTACGTAGGTACAAGTGTAGCGGGGGCTTTTGTTGTGACTTATGGAATGAAATATCTGGTGGACCGTGAGCGTCCTTATGATAAATATCCCGACAGAGTGCATGCATATAGCCATGAAGGCAGCCCGTCTTTTCCTTCCGGACATACGGCGACGGCTTTTGCCCTTGCCACCTCGCTCAGTGTAAAGTATCCTAAATGGTATGTGATAGCTCCGTCTGCCCTGTGGGCTTGTTCCGTGGGAGTTTCCCGTATGAACGAGGGAGTGCATTATCCGTCGGATGTGTTGGCGGGGGCTGCAATCGGTGCTGGATGTGCTGTGGTCAACATCTACGTCAACAAGTGGCTGAATAAGTGGCTGTTCGGAGAATGATTTTAGGCGCGAATTACGCGGAATTAGATAAACTAAATCCGCATAATCCGCGCCTAAGTTTGTTTCAAGTCGGCTATTGGATAATAGTGCTGTAGATGCCTTCGTTCAACACTTTTAGAGCTTGCTGCACGCTCTGGTTCGTGCTGTTCATCACCTGGAAGTATTCGTTCATGTCCCATAGGTCACGGGCTATCAAGGCTTTAAGTTGTGTCTTGATGAGCGGTAGGGATTGGTTGTACTGTTTCTCGTCAAACTTGATTTTCTCTTTGTCGGCAAGCGTACGTATTTCGGCAAGGAAGTTATCGTCTATCTCGAACTTCTCGTTGAAGGCTTCGAATTTCTTGTATTTGTTCTGCAACTCCTTCCGGTGCTTCTCGATGTAGCCGGTAGTGGCTTTGATAACCACGCCTTTGGCTACGAGGTTGCGGTGATAGTCTGTGTACTGGGTAGTGTCGATGGGGACGAAGAAGTCGGGCATGATACCTCCACCTCCGTAAACGGTACGTCCCATACGCTTGGTCTGTGCTTTCAGGGAGTCGGCAAAATGGATACTGTCCGCATGAATCATTTCTCCATGATTGAAGCGGTCTATCAGTTCCTGGTTATACTTATCCTGACTGTTCTCGCCGGTTAGGCGGCCGTCGAGGTTGGCAGTGCTGTCGTAAGGCTTCTGGATACAACGGCCCGAAGGAGTATAGTAGCGGGCGATAGTGAGGCGAATCATGGAACCGTCCGGCAGGTCGATAGGACGCTGTACTAATCCCTTGCCGAAGGTGCGGCGTCCTACTACCACGCCTCTGTCCCAGTCCTGGATGGCTCCGGTCACGATTTCACTGGCAGAAGCGGAGTACTCGTCCACCAATATGATGAGACGGCCGTTCTTGAAGTTGCCCGTACCTTTGGCAAAGAAATCACTGCGGCGTGCGGCCCTTCCTTCGGTGTAGACGATGAGTTCTTTTTGCTTCAGAAATTCGTTGGCAAGGTCGATGGCGGCATTCAGATACCCTCCTCCATTTCCTTGCAGGTCGAGGATGAGGTCTTTCATTCCTTTCTTTTGCAGGCTTTTCAGGGCTTCTGCAAACTCTTCGGCGGTGGTTGCCCCGAAGCGGTTGATACGGATATAGCCGGTTTTGGGTTGTATCATGTAAGATGCGTCCAGGCTGAGGATGGGAATTTTGTCACGCTTCACGGTGAAGTACAGCTGGTCGTCCACGCCACGGCGCACGATGGTGAGTTTCACTTCCGAGTCTTTCGGTCCGCGCAGGCGGCTCATAATATCTTCCGTGCTCATTTTTACTCCGGCAATGGCGCTGTCATTGACGGCTACGATACGGTCGCCGGCAAGGATGCCCACCTTCTCGGAAGGTCCGTTGCTCACGGGTTGTATCACAAGCAGGGTATCTTCTATCATCTGAAACTGTACGCCGATGCCCTCGAAATTGCCTTGCAACGGCTCGTTCATCTTCTTCACTTCTTCGGCGTTGTTGTAGGTGGAGTGCGGGTCGAGTTGTGCCAGCATCTTGATGATGGCTTCTTCCACCAGCTTGTCTTCATCCACCTTGTCCACATAAAGGTTGGTGATGGCAAACTCTGCCATTTGCAGTTTGCGCAGGGCTTCATTGTTCGGCTTTTGCGCTTGTGCCGTCACCGCGCATATACATATTATAATAGTAAATAGTTTTTTCATCATTTCCATTTTAATCCCTAATCCTTTATCCTTAATCCCTAATCTCCATTCCCTCCGGTATGAACATGCTTATGTCCTTGCCGTATTGCAGCAGTTCGCGCACGGTGGTGGAACTGACGCAGGTAAGTTCCGGCTCGGTGAAGAGCAGGATGGTTTCTATGCCGGTCAGTTTGCGGTTGATGTCGGCAATGGTTTCCTCGTATTCGAAATCCTTCACGGTGCGTATGCCGCGTATTATCAGACTGGCATCTACCTGCCGGGCAAAGTCGATAGTCAGGCAGTCATAGGACTGCACAATGATGCGCGGCTCGTTCCGGTAGTAGTCTCGTATCATTTGTTCGCGCTTTTCCAAGGGGAAATACGTATTCTTATTTTCATTGATGCCGATGCCTATGACGATTTCGTCTATAAAAGTCAGTGCACGGCTCACTACCGAAGAGTGTCCGATAGTAAACGGGTCGAATGTTCCCGGAAAGATAGCTCTTCTCATGATGCCAAATCTTCTTCTATAACCAAGTTGTTGATAATAAAGTTTTGTCGTTCCATGGTATTCTTACCCATGTAGAATTCCAGCAGCTCTTTTACGAGGTCTGTCTTGCGCAGGGACACTTGTTCCAGACGCATATCCTTGCCGATAAAATGCTTGAACTCGTCGGGCGAGATTTCTCCCAGACCTTTGAATCGGGTGATTTCGGGGTTGGGACCCAGTTCTTCAATGGCTTTCACACGTTCCTCCTCTGTATAGCAATAACTTGTCTTCTTTTTGTTGCGCACGCGGAAGAGAGGGGTTTGCAGGATATATACATGCCCTTTCTTTATCAGGTCGGGGAAGAACTGCAGGAAGAAGGTGATGATGAGCAGGCGGATGTGCATGCCGTCAACGTCGGCGTCGGTGGCTATGATGACGCGGTTATAGCGCAGGCCCTCTATGCCGTCTTCAATGTTGAGAGCTGCCTGAAGCAGATTGAATTCCTCGTTCTTATACACCACTTCGCGGGTGAGGCCGAAGGAGTTCAGGGGCTTGCCGCGCAACGAGAACACGGCTTGTGTCTCGGCATCGCGCACTTTGGTGATGGTGCCGGATGCGGAATCGCCCTCGGTGATGAAGATGGACGAGATGTTGCGTTTGTCGTCGCCCTCCTTGGTGGCTTTTGTGCCTTTCAGGGTGTCGTTGTAATGCACGCGGCAGTCGCGCAGCTTCTTGTTGTGCAGACTCACCTTCTTGGCTCTTTCGCGGGCCAGCTTGGCCACTCCCGCCATTGCCTTGCGCTCTTTCTCGGTGGCGGCTATCTTGGCCATCATGGCGTCGGCGGTCTCGGTGTGGCGATGCAGATAATCGTCCAACTCCTTCTTGATGAAGTCGCCCACGAACTTGTTTATGGTCAGGTCGCTGTTGGGGGCCACCGTGCGGCTGCCCAACTTGGTCTTGGTCTGCGACTCGAACATCGGCTCCTGCACCCTGACGGCCACTGCCGCCACTATGCCCGAACGGATGTCGGCATATTCGTAATTCTTGTCGGAATACTCTTTTATGGTACGCGAAATGGCTTCGCGGAAGGCTGCCAGATGGGTACCCCCCTGGGGTGTGTACTGGCCGTTGACAAAGGAATAATACTCCTCGCCGTAATGGTCGGTGTGGGTGAGCACCACTTCTATGTCTTCTCCTTTGAGATGAATTATGGGATAGAGGGTATCGCCAATGAGATTCGCCTCAAGCAGGTCGAGCAATCCGTGGCGACTGAAAAAGCGCTCGCCGTTGAGGGTCAGCGTCAGCCCCGAATTCAGATACGAATAGTTGCTGAGCATGTTGCGCACATACTCCATACGGAATTTGAATTTGCCAAACAGCTGGCTGTCGGGCAAAAACTCCACAAAGGTGCCGTTGCTGTCTTTGGTATCGGCCGGCGCCGACTGGTTTTCGCTCACCACGTCGCCGCGCTCGAAGTTCACCGTAACGCTCTTGCCGTCGCGCACGCTGGTTACCACGCACTCGGCGCTCAGGGCGTTTACGGCTTTCAGGCCAACGCCGTTAAGACCCACCGACTTCTGGAAATTCTTGTTGTCGAACTTGCCGCCGGTGTTGATTATGGACGCCACGTCAATGACTTTGCCCAAAGGGATGCCGCGTCCGTAATCGCGCACCGACACGCGGCCTGTTTCCTCGTCGAGCCGGATGTCTATGCGTTTGCCGGCCTTCATGTTGAACTCGTCAATGGAGTTGTCTATCACCTCCTTGAGCAACACATAAATGCCGTCGTCGGAATGGCTGCCGTCGCCCAGCTTGCCTATGTACATACCGGGACGAAGGCGTATATGCTCTTTGTCGCTGAGGTGCTTTATCGATTCCTCGTCATACGACCCGGCACCCGCGACGTTATTTTCCGACACTATTGTTTGTTCCTCCTGTATCTCTTCTTGCTTCGCTGTCTTTGCCATTTTATTCTACCGGCTGCAAAGATACAAATTTTTCGCTATCCTTTTGTTGCCGAAGTCCAAAAAAAGGGTTAAACAGAGGGTTTAATGGGGTATTAATAGTAGGTAATTTCGCGTATGTAGACCGACGGCTCCCCGTTGCCTGACGAGCTTGTCATCGAAATCCAGTTGCCGTGGGAGTCGTACTTATAGGTGTAGGTAGTTACCTCGCCGTCATGCTTGTAATTGGTCTTCTTCACCATATTGCCATATTGGTCTTTTACTCTCTCAACTTGCTTTTTGAACTGACCGTTGACGTATATGCCGCTTATATCGGTGTTGCCATTGTGCTGTATGAAGATATGTTCCGAATTGGTCTTTATCTCCGTAGGCTCTTCGTTCTCATCCATCAGGATATGTCTGCCCATTATCAGCTCTGCTATGGTCTTGTCAGGCCGAAGCACCATCATGGTAACGCTTTCATTGCCAGAAGCGGCGTCACGATGCCTCACGGTCATCTGCAGGTTGCCGTTGGCAAGTTTGCTGTAAGTGTAGGTCTCTGTAAAGATTACGTCATTGTCGCCGTTGACGGCTTTTCCCGTCTGCGGAAAGCCGTTGCTGTCCTGCACAATCTCATACCGGCGGCTGCTGCCGTCGGAGTATTTGGTGTTCTGCAGGGTGGGAAGCATTGAGCCGTCAACGCCATAGACGTACTTGTTGGTGCGCTCGAACACGGCATCATACTCATACGTTTTGCGGCCCTGACGGTCGAAACGGGTGTCGGTAAAGAGTTCTTTCTGATACTTGGGGAGCTCCTTGCCGAGTTTCTTATAGAGCGCCACGGTGTCGGCGTCATAATACTTCTGCTTGCTCAGCAAATATTCTCTGACGGACTTTACCGGGCCTTTCAGGTTCTCTTTCTGCCTATCGGAGATGACGAGGCTTATAGCGCAAATTGCCGGCATTGTCACCATCATCGCTATTATAAGTATTGCTATTCGTTTCATTTCTTTCATTTTGAATCAATTGTTAGTTTTGGTTTTCCCCTGTGGTTTTGACACTCCTGAGGAGGGAATGAATCTCCGGCTGACGTACTCTGACGTGCTTTGCAATGTGCTTTGCAATGCGCCGGGAGTGAGGAAGACAATAAGACCAAACGACTTTATACAAGAAAAGAACGGCCTCGCGGTCATTCTTTCCTTGCGCTTCAGGATGGGCTTGAACCAACGACCCCCTGATTAACAGTCAGGTGCTCTAACCAACTGAGCTACTGAAGCAATGTAGTAAGTAAAAAACTTACCATCTTTGTCTGAATTGCGGTGCAAAGATAATGGTTATTTTTGAAATAACCGCTATCTTTGCACAGAAATTTTAAAAAAAAATTCAATGAAGAAAGTTTTGGGTATTGGAAATGCCCTTGTTGACGTACTTGTACAGGTAGAGAGTGAACTGATACTCAACGAATTACAACTTCCGAAAGGCTCGATGCAGCTTATTAACACGGAAAGATACCTGAAAATTCAAAAACGCCTCGAATCGCTCAATAAGCAACTTACAACGGGTGGTTCGGCTTGCAACACCATTCTGGCCATTGCCAATTTGGGCGGACAACCGGGTCTCATCGGCAAGGTGGGACACGACGAAATGGCCACTTTTTTTGCCGACAACTGTGTCCGACATGACATCAAGGCTAATTTGCTCCATGCCGAACAGTTGCCTACGGGGGTAGCTTCGACCTTTATTACGCCCGACGGACAGCGCACCTTTGGCACACACCTGGGGGCTGCCGCCACACTCACAGCCGACGATATTAAGGCTGAATGGTTCGAAGGCTATGATTATTTCTACATCGAGGGCTATTTGGTTCAGAACCACGCGCTCATACGCCGCGCTGTCGACTTGGCGCACCGTGCCGGGCTGCAGGTGTGCATCGACCTGGCCAGCTTCAACATTGTCGAGGAGAACCGCGAGTTCTTTAAGGAACTGTTGCAAAAAACGGACATCGTGTTTGCCAACGAACTCGAGGCGGCGGCTTTCACGGGTTGCACGGATGCGCAGCACAATGTGGAAGCATTGGCTAAACTCTGCCACATTGCGGTGGTTAAAATTGGCAAGAAGGGCGTTCTTGTGCGCCGTGGCGACGAACAGATTCACTGTCCGGCACGCGAGGTGCCTGTGGTGGTCGACACCACAGCAGCGGGCGACTATTTCTCGGCAGGCTTTTTATTTGCCCTTTCTCAGGGCTGCGGCCTGATGGAATGTGCCCGTCTGGGTTCCTTGCTCTCAGGACACATCATCGAGGTGGTGGGAACGGCTCTGCCGCCCGAAACTTGGACTAAAATCAAGCAAACGCTTTCCTAATGATGCGACACTTTATAGGTAAACTCACGTTCGTGCTCGGCTGCGCGGCCTGCACGGCCTTGCCGGCCCGAGCGCAAACGACCAACCACAATTTCGAGGTCATGAAGCACCTCGACATTTTCAATCAGCTCTACCGCGAGCTCGACCTGTTCTACGTCGATACGCTAAGTGCGAAAAAGAACATTGGCAACGCCATCAACTATATGCTTGAAATGATCGACCCGTACACCGAATACTACGCGGCCGAGAACACCAACGACCTCAAGCAGATGACTACGGGCAAATATGCGGGCATCGGTTCGGTTATCAGCTACCGCGACGAACTGAAACGCTGCATCATCGAAAAGCCCTACGAGGGTAACCCGGCGGCCGATGCCGGACTTTTGCCGGGCGACATCATCCTGGCCATCGACGGCAAGGACATTCCGACTTGCGATTCGAAGGACCTTGAAAAGCGGGCTGAATACTCAAACAGTGTCAGCACGGGGGTGCGTGGCGAACCGGGCACAACGCTCGAACTGAAAGTGAGACGTCCGACCAACAACCGCACTTACACCTTCAAGGTGACGCGGCGCAGCATTCTCATTCCGAGCGTGGCACTGGCCACGGTGCTGTCTGACAGCATTGGCTACATCAAAATCACCCAATTCATCGAAGGAACGAGCAACGAGGTGCGCCGCGCCATGGTCGACCTCAAGCAACAGGGGGCGCGCAGCCTCATCCTCGACTTGCGCAACAACCCCGGAGGGGTGCTTGAAGAGGCGGTAAAAACGGTCAACCTGTTCATTCCGCGGGGCCGCGAGGTGGTGAACATGAAGGGTAAGGTAAAAGAGGCCAACCAAACGTACAAAACGGTGCTCGACCCTCAGGACCCCGACATTCCGCTCATTGTGCTCACCAACGAGCAGTCGGCCTCGTCGTCCGAAATCACGGCTGGGGCTTTGCAGGACTACGACCGGGCACTCATCGTGGGTCGCCGCACTTACGGCAAAGGCCTGGTGCAGCAAAGCCGCGAACTGGCGTATAAGGGGGCACTGAAACTGACGGTGGGCAAGTACTACATTCCCTCGGGCCGCTGCGTGCAGGCTTACGAATTTCGCGACGGCATGCCGGTGCACCGCCCCGACTCGCTGAGCCGCGAATTCCGCACGGCCAACGGGCGCATTGTGCGCGACGGGGGTGGCATTAAGCCCGATGTGGAAATCAAGAGCGACAGTCTGCCCAACTTGCTGGCCTACATGGATGCCAGCACGCAGTTGTTTGACTTTTGTGTGAACTACTGCGCCAAACATCCCAAAATTGCGCAACCCGAGGATTTCAGCATTTCGGACGATGAATACGCTGATTTTTGCGAATTCATGAAGAAGCACAAATTTACTTACGACCGTCAGAGCCTGCGGGTGCTCGAAACACTGAAAACCTTTGCCCGATTCGAGGGATACGACACTGAGGCGCGTGCCGAAATCGAGGCGTTGGAAAAGAAACTGAAGCACAACGAGGATTACGACTTTAAGCGGTGGAAGCCGGAAATCAAGAAGGTGCTCGAAGCGGCCATCGTGGAGCGTTACTACTTCGATGCCGGACGCTACCGCTACTTGCTGCGCACCGACAAAGAGGTGCAGCAGGCGGTGAAACTGATGCGCAACACCAAGGCAATGCTGAAAACGCTCAGCGGCGAACCCGAGGCTTAGGCAGTGACGGCTTCTGCCAACTCGCGCTTTGTCACGCTGTAAACACACTCACACACTTACCCAAAAGTGCCGGAAGACGGGCTGCAAGGCTCCGTCTTCCGGCACTTTTTTTTTGTATTTATCGGTGCGGACAATGTTAAACTGCGTCCTGCCACAAGGGTAAATTTACATTAAAATTCATACCTACACATTTCCTCTGTTTTCACGGGCCTACCTCCTTAACCGGCCGATGCTTCAAATTAGTTCCGCGATTGTCGGATTTAGTTCCGAGCTTGTCCGAATTAGTTCCGAGCTTGTTCAAATTAGTTCCGAGCTTGTTCAATTTAGTTCCGAGCTAGTTTCAATAATCTCGGAACGGCTGATAATCAGCGTTTTCAAAAAAACCACAATCGCGTTCCCACGCTCACCAATCCTGCTCCGAAACACAGGCAGCAGCGCAGCATTTGCCTTTTACCTTTATTAAACTATTTGTCAAAACGGATACTTCGTTTCGTTCAGAAGTCACACTGCACGAAGGTTGCCGCACAAACGCAGTGGTCACTTACCAAACAAGTGCCGGCCAACGGGCTGTTGGGCTTCGTCGGTCGGCACGTTTTGATGTGATTGTATGTGCATCAACTCCTTGAGGCATAGGTCTACGCTTCGAGATCCACACACATTTGTCGGAATTGGGTGGGCGTAACCCCGGTAATGCGTTTGAACGAACGGCTGAATATCGCCACACTCGAATATCCCGTGATATAGGCTATTTCGGTCAGCGTCTTCTCGGGGTGCCGATATATCAGTTTTTGGGCTTCGTCAATGCGCAGCTGATTGATGTAGAGGTTGAAATTGATGCCTTTAATCGAATTCAGATAGCCCGAAAGCAAACGGGGCGACACGCCAATCATTTCGGCCACCTTCAAAAGGTTTATGTCGTCGCGCAGAAAATATTTTTTGTCATTCTCCACCCATTGTTCCAGCCTGTACTTCACACTGGGGGCTTCGTCGGGCAAACAGGAACTGCTGTTTTCATCGACACTGCGGTAGGCAGCAGGGGCTACCTGTTCGGGCGAAGCAGCTGTTTCGGCTGGTGCTTGTAAAGGTTCGTTGCCGAACGAGAGGGTTACGCGGGCCTCTTTATTTTCCACCTTTTCATCGATTTCATCAAGGGTATAGAGGGCTGGCTCCATGATGTAATACCGCCGGTGAAAACGGATAAACATGCAAACCACGAGCACAAAAAACGTGGTTTTAATGTATATCAACGTCATACTAATGGTAAACACCGACATGATGGGCACACCGTAAAACAGCAGTATGCAGCTGAGCATGGCGAGCAGGTAAAGGCAGTAGAAACCGGTTCCAAACTGTATGACGTAGGCGTGCTGATGTTCGCGATAGGCAAAGTAGCTATTGATTTGGCGCCGATAGCGCAGCATCGTGCTGACGAGTACAAAAAAGTTAATCAGTATGGTGGCTGCAAAATGTAGCAGCGACACATAGAACAGAACGCTCGTAAACCGCCAACCGGTTGACTCGGGCGAGCCTAACAGGTTGAGAAGGTCGGCATAGTACTGCCACACGGCGGCTAACACCGAAATGAGCATCAGCGCAATGCCCGAAACCACACCGAACCGAAACACAAAACGGTAATAATGCGAGCGGTGCAGCAGCTTCAAGGCGGCCATCGACACCAGCGAGGTCTCGATGGGGAGCAGGGGAATAACCACCACGGCATGGTCTACCAGCAGATAGCTCGGAATATGCGGCACCAGCACATTAGCCGCACACACCACAAGGTCGAAAAGTATGGCGAGGGTGAGCACCTTGCTCGAGGCGGTGTACTGGGTCGAACGCTTGCCCACTGCGCCTACCATCGAACCCATAACCAGGCTCAAAACCAGCATCACGCAGCAGGGGGAAATAGGGGCTGAAAATAGTGAATCATTGAAATAGGAGGTTTGCACGCAACAGACTGCACAAACCAAAAGCTGCTTCAATGCAAGCAAGAAGAAACGATGGAAGAAAACGGCATAAATCTGTCGGGCGTAAAATGCATATACGACACCTTTTTGCAAATGTGTAAATAATATCTACAAATATACAATTTTTACACTATATTTCCCCTTTTACAGGATAAAATATAGAAGTGGTGTTTGAAAATTAAATAATTCTATCGAAGTATTTTTACTTTGCATCACATTATTACACCGAATTGTTTGTTTTATCCAAGCAAAACAGCGCTTCAACAAATACATATTTACACTGATACCCATCCACCTAACAATTGGCACATGACGTGTGTTGCTCGATGCTGCTTGCGGCTTCTGAAAAATTAGTCTAAAAATACACATTATTCTACTTGTTAAACAGACACACATACAAAATATCACATATTAAAGCACAAAATAATCATAAATGCAATTATTTACAGAATTACACTTACATTTTTTGTTGCATAAAGAAATAATCTGTACCTTTGTTGCGAAATAAACAAGCACCTGTTATTGCAGATGAGAATGTATATTTTGATGATTTGATACCATCATAACTGTTAGCAAAAATCACAAAGGAGCATTACCAACTGCAAACGACAAGAAGACTGAGCTAATATGTATTAAAACAACCTTACTGCAACATGAAAATTATTGTAAATCGAGGATTCGACAAATTATTTGCACGAATCGTTATAGGCAAAGACGCACAAAAAACAATCAGTTGCCCAACTCAACAGGATTATTATGATTTGGACACAAAGAAAGGTGAACAGATTGTTGTTAAATTGAGGTATCCCAGCACTTTCACCTATACAATCGCATCAATAGATGCTGATGACGACAATCAGGTGTACTACATTTGTCCTACTGGATTATTTAAAAAATGGACTGCTTTAAACTATATGCTCTTACCTGGGATATGTTTATTACTTTTCATCCTGAAAATAGCTGTACCCGGTTTGTGCGACCACATTTTTGCAGGTTCAATGGCTTTATGGGCATTATCCCTGATTTGTATGGGCTTCTGTCAGCACTTTCCACTTACACGTAAAAATATATTTAAGACGATTCGAATCTGATTCCGTAAATTCTACACACAAATAATGCCGATGTGGAAAACAGCCAGACGCGACTCATTCGTGTAGCACGAACGAGTACGTTTGGCTGTTTTCTGCATCGGCATTTTGGGGAGGAGTTAAGTTTGCCCCATCAGCTTATGCAACAAAGGGCATGGTCTACAAACGGCGCACGGTGCCTTGTCGGCTGGATGACACTTCGACGCGCGATTTGCCGCTAATTTCCAAATTGCCGCAATTCTCGACCGAACCTTCAAGCAATTCGTCGGCATGACACTTGAGCGTGCCCGAACCGTTGACATTTACCTTGACACGTTTGGCTTTGAGCTGTGCGGCATTGATAACGCCCGAACCTAACACACTGTAATTAACCGACTCGACACGGCCCTTTAAGTCCATGTTTCCCGCACCCTGCACCGAGGCATTGAGCGTGGCAAGGTCTACATCGTCGGCTTCGAAATCGCCCGAACCCATCAAACTGATTTCGGCATTATAGGCTTTGATTTTCTTCATATCGATGTCGCCCGAACCCTGCAAATCAACCTTCATTTTGTTTTGACTGCAAAGCATACCTTCTGACGTAACGTCGCCCGAACCCAACAAACAGATGTTCACTTCTTTGGCATCGGCTCCCTGGTTGAAGTCGATGTCGCCCGAGCCTTGCAGCTTAATGTTAAGGCTGTTCTGACAGCGCAACGACTGCAGGAAGTCGATGTCGCCCGACCCTACGAGTTCCAGCTGCAGATTGTCGGCCTTGAACGAACGCGCAAATTCGATGTTGCCCGAACCCTGTAATTTCACTTCCGAAAGGTTTTCCACTTCAAGATACAGTAGCATGCGTCCGGCTTTGTCTGCATCGAAGTATCTGCCTTTCTGTGGCTGAATCATCAGTCTGTCGTTATCTACGGCTAAGCGCACCACGTCCTTCCAGTTGTCGTTGGTGCGCAGGGTAAGCCTGGGGCTGCCTTTTTTCTGCGTGACGATGACATGAAAATTGGCCACCACTTCCAGTTTGCTGAATTTCTGAAGCGGAATTTGGTGTTCGTTGCCAACCGTTGCCACCTCGGTCTGTAGCTTCGAAGCCAAGGGGCTGCTACACGAAGCGTAGAGGGGCTGAATCATCAAAAACGAGGCCAGGCAAAGGCCCGAGGTAAGGATGCGTTGAACAAAGTTTTTCATAAGGCGTAAAAAATTAAAGAGTTAGTACAGAAAAAAAGTTTTATTCGCCCCACGAGCCGCGGTCGAGGTTGCGATAGTTCACAGCCTCCTTGATATGGCGTTCGAGCACGGCTTCCGAGGCATCGAGGTCGGCAATGGTGCGGGCCACTTTGAGTATGCGGTCGTAGGCACGGGCCGAAAGGTCGAGGCGGTGCATGGCGCGTTCAAGCACTACGGCACCGTCGGCATCGGGGCGGGCGTAGGTTTCGAGCATGGCACGCGTCATTTGGGCATTGCAGTGTATGCCGCGAAAGGCACTGTAGCGTTCGGTCTGCCTTTGGCGCGCTGCCACCACCCTTTCGCGAATCACGCTGCTCGGTTCGCCGGCGGGGGCTTGCGCAAGGTCGGCCACACTGACGGGGGTTACTTCAACCTGAATGTCGATGCGGTCAAGCAGCGGACCGGAAATGCGATTTTTGTATTTCAAAATTTGGGCAGGCGAACACTTGCATTCGTGGGTGGGGTGATTGTAGTAGCCACAGGGGCAAGGGTTCATCGAGGCCACAAGCATGAAGGAACAGGGAAGGGTGACGGTGTATTTGGAACGCGAAATGGTGATTTCGCGGTCTTCGAGGGGCTGACGGAGGGTTTCGAGCGCGGTTCGCGAAAACTCGGGCAGTTCGTCGAGAAACAGTACGCCGTTGTGCGCCAAACTGATTTCGCCGGGCTTACACGAGGTGCCGCCGCCAATCAGGGCGACGTCGGAAATGGTGTGGTGGGGCGAGCGGAAGGGGCGTTGCGCCACGAGCGAGGTTTCGGCGCCGAGCTTGCCGGCTACGGAGTGAATTTGGGTGGTTTCAAGGCTTTCGGCCAGGGTGAGCCGGGGCAAAATGCCGGGCAAACGCTTGGCCATCATGCTCTTGCCGCAACCAGGGGCACCAATGAGCATGATGTTGTGTCCGCCGGCAGCGGCCACTTCGAAGGCGCGCTTTACGCTTTGCTGCCCTTTGACGTCGGCAAAATCAAAAGGGAACTGTGATTGGGCGGCATAGAACTCTTCGCGCGTGTTGACAAGGGTGGGTTGCAGGCTGTCTTCGCCCTTGAAAAAGTCGATGACCTGCTGCAAATGGTCGGCTCCGTAGACCTTGAGTTTGTTGACCACGGCGGCTTCGCGCACATTGTCGCGGGGCACGATGAGTCCTTCGTACTGCTGCTCGCGGGCTTTAATGGCTATGCTGAGTGCACCCTTGATGGGGCGAATGGAGCCGTCGAGTCCGAGTTCGCCAACGAGTACATAGCGCGACAACTTTTCGGCGGGCACCTGCCCTACCGATGCCATGAGTCCGAGGGCAAGGGGCAAATCGTAGCCCGACCCTTCCTTGCGCACATCGGCGGGGGCAAAGTTGATGGTGAACTTCATGCGGTCGGGCAGTTTGACGCCGCTGCTCAACAGGGCATTTTCGACGCGTAATTTACTCTCGCGCACGGCATTGTCGGGAAGCCCTACCATGAAATAGAGGCTCGTGGCATCTTGGGCATGGAGTTGCTGACAGTTGACTTCCAAAAATACGGGCATGGCCGACAGCCCGTTGACGGCTGAGGTGTTTACTTTCGAGAGCATAATGAAATAAGGGGTTAATACGTCGAAGGGTGAAAAGGGGTGAACAAACTGTTTGGCATGGGCTGTTCGATAGCAAATTTACGCAAATTCGTTCGGTGCAACAAAGATAAACGGTATTTTTAGACAAAAGAATTAAGTAAATATTCAAATGATGCAAAAAGCATTTTCAAGGTAAAATGGGCGATGAAATGGGCGTTTTTTTTACATTTTAAGGGCATTTTATGTATGCGATGAAATGATACTTTTCAACATGAGGCTAAAAAGGTCAAAAGATATTGGTTGGAATGTGGTAATTTTGCCACACATCAATGAAGCAACAAATTCAAGTGTAACGCTACGCGCCTTTGCAACCTTCCTATTTTAACCTCACAGAACATGGCGCGCAGGACCTCCATACTTACCCTACACATAGGGAATAGGAGAATAAGTTACCATGCGGAAAAGAACAGAAGCAACAGTTCCGTTTCAAACACAGGACTCAGATTCGGGGACTGCTTGTGCAATGTTTCTTTTTTTTTCAATCCCTACTTTCCGCTTACAAACACCTACGAACGGCAAATATGTTCGCTGCGTCACACTTTGATATTGTACTCCATACAGTTTTTCCTTGACTGTATGGAGTTTTTTTGGCTCAAAGGGAATTGGGTGGGTAAACGTGGGTGCTTCATACGTTTTGGAAATCGGAATGCGATAAAATGTTATATCCGATTTCATTTTTTTTAGAGCCATGAACACAATAGGCCTAAAAAAACCTGCGGCTGTCATATAGACAATCGCAGGCACCATGACAGTTTTCTTTAGAAGAAAAGAAAGGAGAATGTCAATAATGGAGAATTATGAAAAGTGAAACGATCTTACTTTTCGATTTCGCTCAAACCGATAACCACACGGTTTTCGTCGTTGGCTTTGAACGGCTGAACGGTGTCGCCCTTAAACGAGCTTGAAATGCGTGAAGCTTCGATGCCGTACTTCTCGGTGAGGAGCTTGGCTACCTTGTTCACACGCTTTTCTGAGATGCGACGGTTAACGTCGGCCGTACCGGTTCCGGCATCAGCGTAACCCACGAGTTCGATTTCGGCCTTGGGGTTAGCCTTGAGCCAGTCGGCTACTTGCTTAATCTTGGCTTCTTCGCTGGCACTGGGAGTAGCACTGTTAATCACGAAGAACACTTCGAGACGCTTGGTTTCCTTCTTCACCTCGGGCTTGGGCTCGGGTTGGGGCTCGGGAGCAGGTGCAGGAGCCGGGGCGGGAGCAGGTGCAGGTGCGGGGGCAGGAGCCGGAGCAGGAGCAGGTGCTGCTTTCTTCTTCTTGAAACCAAACTTGAAGTTCAAACCGAGCATGGCCTGAAGCTGCCAGTCGCCCTTGCCGTTAACCTTTGAGTTGAAACGGTCGTGGAGGTTGTTGGCCGTTACTTCGAGGTTCAAACCTACGTTGCGGTGAAGCTCGGCTTCGAGCTGCATACCTACGCGGAAGTTGTGAACGAGGCGGTCGTCGGCCCACTTAAAGTTGAGGTTTTGCTCCGTGGCCTGGCTCATCATGCCTTTGAGATCGTCGTTGTCCCAAGCATAGCCCAAACCTACACCACCAATAAGGTAGGCGTTGATGGTATGATTTTTATTGGGCGCAAACACGTTGCAAAGGTTAAGCATCAAGTCGAGGTTTGAGGTCACGAACTTGTAGTCGTAAGTTTTGTTCAGGCTTTTGAGTCCGCCCTTTTCGTTAAAACCGCTCACATGGATACGGGCACCGACAGCGGGCGTGAACATGCCGCCTACGCTGAAAGCACCGATCGGAGTAATGAGCTTCGATGCCTTGTAGTTGGTAAACGTCACTTGGCCACCACCTTGCACACCGATAAACATGTGCGGATAGTCTGCCTTTTCTTTCTCGCCATTGCTTTGAGCAAAAGCAACGGGTGTTGCCAGCATCGCTACACAAAGCGAAGCAAGCACCTTCTTTACATTTTTCATAATGCGTAGATGGTTTTGTTATTATTGTAATTTATGCAAAGATAGTGAATGTTTTAAAATCCACCACAAATAAGGGGGTAATTTTCCGCATCTTGCTAACAAAGTGGTCGATATTACGCGCCTAATTGCACATCGGTTTAGGATAGTGAGTAAAAATAGCGTAAAAAAAATCCCCTCGCAGGCATGTAGCTGCAAGGGGATTGAAATGGGGTTATAATTTTACGCGTGGCGAGAAATGCTACTCGCTACGGAAAATATTATTCTTGACGGGGACGACGGGGTGCGCGACCTTCACCGCCTTCGCGACGGGGACGACGTGCGGGACGTTCTTCCCATCCTTCGGGCTTTTCTTCGAGTACGCGGTGCGACAGGCGGAACTTGCCGGTCTTTTCGTCGATTTCGAGGAGCTTCACCTGAATGTGGTCGCCTTCCTTCAAACCGGCTTCTTCAACCGTTTCAAGACGCTTCCAGCTGATTTCAGAGATGTGGAGCAAGCCTTCCTTGCCCGGCATGAACTCTACGAAGCAACCGTAAGGCATGATGCTCATTACCTTGGCATCGTAAACTTCGCCTACTTCGGGAATGGCAACGATGGCGCGAATCTGTGCGATGGCTGCGTCGATGCTTTCCTTGTTGGGACCCGAAACCTGGATTTTGCCCACACCGTCTTCTTCTTCGATGGTGATGGTAGCTCCGGTTTCTTCCTGCATGCCCTGAATAATCTTGCCGCCGGGGCCAATAACTGCTCCGATGAATTCTTTGGGAATTTCGAAGGCTTCGATGCGAGGAACGTGCGGTTTGAGTTCGGCGCGGGGTGCATCCATGGTTTCAAGAATCTTGCCGAGGATGTGTTCGCGAGCCTGCTTAGCCTGAGCGAGTGCCTTTTCAAGAATTTCGTATGAAAGGCCGTCGCACTTGATGTCCATCTGCGTAGCGGTCAAACCCTTGGCCGTACCGGTGGTCTTGAAGTCCATGTCGCCGAGGTGGTCTTCGTCACCGAGGATGTCGCTCAACACGGCATACTTTTCTTCACCGGGGTTCTTAATCAGACCCATGGCGATACCGCTGACGGGAGCCTTGATGGGCACACCGGCATCCATGAGGGCGAGCGTACCGGCACAAACGGTGGCCATTGACGACGAACCATTTGATTCGAGAATGTCGCTCACTACACGTACGGTGTAGGGGAAGTCGGCAGGAATTTGTCCCTTCAATGCGCGCCATGCCAAGTGACCGTGACCGATTTCGCGACGGCCTACGCCACGCTGAGCCTTAGCTTCGCCGGTTGAGAAGGGAGGGAAGTTATAGTGAAGGAGGAAGCGCATGTAGCTCTTGTCGAGTACATCGTCAACCATCTTTTCATCGAGTTTCGTACCGAGTGTTGCGGTAGCCAAAGCCTGAGTTTCGCCACGGGTAAAGATTGACGAACCGTGAGGCATGGGCAGGGGCGACACTTCGCACCAGATGGGGCGGATGTCGGTGGTTTTACGTCCGTCGAGACGCTTGCCTTCGTCGAGGATGCAACGGCGCATGGCATCGCGTTCCACGTCGTGGTAGTAGCGGTCAACGAGCGCGTTCTTTTCTTCGATTTCGTCGGGCGTGAGTTCGGGGTGAGCGGCAGCATAGCGTTCTTTGAAGTCTTCGCGAATTTTGGTGAAGGCTTCTTCGCGCTGGTGCTTGTCGTGGTCGCCGGCCTCAGCAATGGCGTATGCCGGAGCGTAGCACTCGTCCTTTACTTGCTGACGAAGTTCTTCGTCGTTGATTTCGTCGTCGTACTCGCGCTTCACGTCCGTGCCGAGTTCTTTCGAGAGTTCCTTTTGGAGCTGGCACATGGGCTTGATGGCTTCGTGTGCCACCTTGAGGGCTTCGAGGAGTGCGCTTTCGGGCACTTCGTCCATTTCGCCTTCCACCATCATGATGTTGTCTTCCGTAGCACCTACCATGATGTCCATGTCGGCCTGTTCGAGCTGCTTGAAGGTGGGGTTCACCACGTATTCACCGTTGATGCGGGCCACACGAACTTCAGAAATCGGACCGTCGAAGGGGATGTCGCTGGCAGCCAAAGCAGCCGAAGCGGCAAAACCGGCCAATGCGTCGGGCATGTCTACGCCATCGGCCGAGAAGAGCGTGATGTTAACGTAAACCTCGCAGTGGTAGTCTGAGGGGAAGAGGGGACGGAGTGCACGGTCGACCAAACGCGAAGTAAGGATTTCGTAGTCGCCGGCACGACCTTCACGCTTGGTGAAGCCACCGGGGAAACGACCTGCGGCACTGTATTTTTCTTTGTAATCGCACTGGAGGGGCATAAAGTCTGTACCGGGCTGTGCGGTTTTGGCAGCACATACGGTAGCAAGCAGCATGGTGTTGTTCATACGCAGCATAACTGCGCCGTCGGCTTGCTTGGCCAGTTTGCCGGTTTCGATGCTGATGGTACGTCCGTCAGGCAGCGAAACGGTTTTCGTTATCACGTTCATCTGAATTGTGTATTAAAATTTTGATTTTATTTTCCACTGTAAATCACGCAAAAGTAACAATAAAAAAACGAAATACCCAAATTACTTCGGGGCTTTTTCCATTTGTGCGGCGCGAAATGAGTTTTTTGAGCTTTGGCGCGCTTGTTTTGCCGTTTTTTACCAGACATTCACACACACCTTGGGCAAAAAGCGTAATTTTACAGCCCTAAACTGCCGCGAAGCCAAGGTGTGAAATATCGGGGTTCCGTGCCGGTGCTTTTTGATTTCAAATTTTTGCTTCACCATGAATCATTGCTTTTGCCATACTGTGCCTAACGCTGCTTGCTGCAGCCAGCCTGGTGCTTGCCACAAGCCCAATTCTTATCACATATTTACCCGTTATTCTACATATACTCCTTATACATCTACATATACTCCTTATACATCTACTCCTTATTATATATATAGGGTCATCACTTTTTGCTTACTGCTCCTTGCGGCACATGCACTGCCCCTCTGCGCCCAACAATCCGAAACGCTGAAGGAGCGAACCGAACGCTTGTTTGCACATTTCAAGCAGGCTTCGCGCTTCGACTACAACTATCCGCGCGAAAAGGTGTACTTGCATTTCGACAATTCGGCCTACCTCGAAGGCGATACCATTTGGTACAAGGCCTACGTGGTGCGGGCCTCGACGCTGCAGCCCACAACGCTGAGCCGCGTGCTTTACGTGGAGCTGCTCAATGCCGACGGGCAGCTGATGGAGAAACAGACACTGCGCATCGACTCACTCGGTCAGGCCGACGGTTCGCTGAGCCTGAACTTGCCGGTTCGCGCCGGTTACTACGAGGTGAGGGCCTACACCCGCGCCATGACCAACTGGGACGACGCGGCGTGCTTTTCGCGCGTTTTCCCGGTGTTCACCACGGCCAACCCGCAAATGGGGTCGCCGCGCAACAAGGATTTGTCGCTCAACGAACTGGCCATTCCCGAACCTACGCCCAACAAACGGGTAACTTACGGTGCACCGCGCCCTTACGTGCAGGGAGATAGCACCGAAAAGTTGCTTTCGTTCTTTCCCGAGGGCGGACTGAGGGCCAAGGGGGTGGCGCAGCAGGTGGCTTTCAAGCTGACGGACGGACGGGGCTTTCCGCTCACCGACACGCTGCTGATTTGCAACGAACGGGGCGAAGTGGTGAGCGAGGCGATGGTGGAACACGAGGGCATGGGGTCGTTTGTGCTGCCTGCCGATTTTGCCGGGGGCTACGCGCTCCTTAAAGAGGAACAGACGAACCCTGAGCCCAACAGCCTTGCGGCAGATGGCGGTCGGCGTGCCTTGCCGCAAGGTGCCTTTGCACTGCCCTCGCCTGCTTCGGCCTATGCACTGCATACGCAATGGACGCACGAGGGATTGTTTGTGAGCATTGCGGCCAACGATTCGGCTGCGGCCGGGGGCGAATTGCTGGGACTGGCGGCTTTTTGCCGCGAAAAGGCTTGTTTTTTCGACACGCTCTCGGTTTCTTCCGACCCGGTCGAGATTCTGATTCCCGAAAGGGCCTTGCGCCGGGGGGTGAACCGCATCGAACTTTTCGACCTTGACGGACAAAGCCGGGCGTCGCGTCTGGTGTGGTGCGAGGGGCACGAGGCTTCTATGCAGCACCCTATACAGGTGGAGGTGCGACAGAACGAGGCGGTGTATGCGGCGTTTTCGCCTGCTGTTCTTGAGTTGAAACTTACCGACAGCCAGGGCAAGGGGGTGAGTACTACGGTGTCGGTGGCTGTGCGCGACGAGGAGGGGAACTTGATTGAAAATGCCGACTGCAACATGAGCACGGACTTGCTGCTGGCTTCGGAACTGCGGGGCTACATTCACCGCCCCGAAAGCTATTTTGCGGCCAACGATGCCTTGCACCGCCGCCGGCTCGACTTGTTGCTGATGGTGCAGGGTTGGACGGCTTCGGATTTTGCCACGCTATGCGCGGCCGACACTTTTCAGACAGTGCAGCCCATCGAGGACAAACTGATTGTGAGGGGTACGCTGTTCAAGGAAAACAACAAACGCGAACCGCAGCCGTTCATGAACTTGCAACTGCTGGCTTATTCGCTCAACGGCGACCGCATCGAGGGGGAAACGCGTACCGACAGCCTGGGGCGTTTTGCCTTTGAGTCGAACATCGACTTCACGGGCGACTTCATTGCGCAGTTCACTTCGACCAACGATCAGGGTAAGCGCAAATGGGGACGTCTGACGCTCGACCGCTGGTTTGCACCGAGTCCGCACGCATTTACCGGGCCTGAACTGGCGCTTACTGCACCGACCGACAATGCGTCGCGCCGTGCAGCCGGGGGCGGAGCGCACCTTCGCGAACCGCTTACCTTTGCATGGACCGACACCATTCCGCGTACACTGCCTACCATGCTGGGCGAGGCGAATGTAAAGGTGAAAAACAAATACCGAGGCTTTACGGGCAACCGCTACACTTGGCGTGGGGGCGAGAAGCACGGCATGCAGCGGGCCACAAAGTTCTACAACATTGAGCAGGAGTGCGAACATGTGAAGGATATGGGGCTGGCTCCGGGCTACATCAACGACTTGCTGGCCTTGCTCGAAAGCAACTTTGAACACAGCCGTTCGGCTTCGGTGGGTGCTGCCCTGACTTCGCAGGCTGCGGCCAGTGCGCAGTCGGCTCGCGATGCTGAAAGGCACATCACGGGAAACCCCGACGCGACATCGGGGGCTCCCATGCCGTCGGTATCGGGCGGCAGCGGGGAAAAGGGTGCACAAATAGGGGTCGACCCCAAGGATATGATTGCGCAGAGCGACTTTGCGGGTCGTGCCTTGCAGCCCGACTGGACGTACCGGGGGCTGCCCATCGTGGTGTATTTGAACAATGAATTGCTCGGGCCGCTCGTGCAGCGTTTTCCTGAACTTTACAGCGACATTCAGGCCGAGGAAATCAAGTCGGTAAGCATCGTCCACGAAAATCAGCAAACCGATGCGGTGAGCGGCAAGATAAAGCGTTTCAGCCGCGAGAAGTATAAAATGTATATGTACGAAAACCCCGACCACGCGCGTTACCGCTCGACCAAGGGCAAGGAAAAGCGTCGGATTCAGGGCTTTTCGCACCGCCGCCGTTTCTATGCGCCCAATTACCGCAGTTTCGACCTTCCTTCGGCTTCCGACCTCCGTCGCACGCTTCACTGGGCGCCTTCGGTGCGCACCGATGCCAACGGGCGCGCCCACCTCATTTTCTTTACGAATGCACACGAAAAGCAGGTGCTCGACATTTCGGTGCGTGGCATCACGACGCATGGCGAAACCATCGATTTCGACAATCGCTGACCGCGCTCTTGTACTGTCTGCACACTTATGCACAGCATGCAAGCAAAAGGCTAACGGCTTGTTTAGAAGTTTGCAAGCAGCGAACAAAAAGCATTTACATTCTGACATTCCCGGGTCTGTTTTGAAAGTCATCTATCTGAATTTTCAAAACAGACCTTTTCGTTTTTATTTAAGAGAGAGTCCGAATAAAAATTGTATTCTTATCACTATTGCCTGTAAGAATAGGTATATTTATTCGCTTATTTATTTTTTTAATAAAAAGTCTACAAATATTTAAGCAAAACTTTGGTTCTATCATAAAGTTTTTGTAGGTTTGCCACCGAAAATACACATAATTACACTGCGCGCTCATTTTGCAACCAAAATAACAGTATATGATAAATAAATTACGCTATTTGTTAGTGATATTTCTGACGTTGCTAACAGTTGAAACGAACGCTCAACAGAGCACAAACGTGGGCTACTGCGTTGACAACAACATCAATGAATCGACGCCCACCATTTCGTTTGACAAAAAACATAATATCCCCTTTCAGGCTGCCATTAAGTTTCCTTCTGCACGCATGATGCCTTATAAAGGTGGCATCGTACGCAAAATCAGAGTCTACACACGTCCCGGCATCGAGAAGTTAGCCGTTTGGCTTCGCCACTCGTTAGATGAAACTGCCATTCCCGGTTCATTCGTACGCCCCGGTGGCATCACCACCGAAGGTTGGGTAGAAGTTTTGCTCAAAACGCCTTACGTCATTACGGGCGAAGACCTCATTGTGGGTTACTCGGGCACGGCACCTGCCGGCAAAGGCATTGTTTGCGACGATGTGCCGAATGCAACCAACGACTACTGCTGCCTTGTCAAGCTCCCCGGCATGGATTGGACCAATTTCGCCAGCGATTACGGTGCACATGCGCTGCAAGCTGTAATCGACCTCAACGGCGAAACGGCCAACGACGACGTGGCTATGGCAAGCTGCACCTTCAATACCGACTTCTACAAGATTGGCAGCGAGGCTCAAATGTCGCTTACCATTAGCAACTACAGCACACAAGCTGTGAATATGCCCAAGGTTAAATACAGCCTCAACGGCAAAACCACGGAAGTTCCCACCAATGGGGGTAGCATTGCAGTGGGCAATTCGCAAAAACTCACTGTAAAGGTGCCGACGGCTGAATGTGCCGAGGGCGACAACGCATTGAAGGTGTGGATTGAATCAGACAACGCTTACAAAGGCAACGACACCCTTTCGCACAAACTGGCCTGCTACACCACCAGCTTCCCGCGCAAGGTGCTTGTTGAACATTTCAGCACTTTGGCCTGCGGTAATTGCCCCTACGGACATGCCCTGCTTACCAAGCTGCTCAATGACCGCGACGACTATGTATGGGTAACCCATCACATTGGCTACGGAAGAGACACTCTGACTGTAAATGATTCGTACGAAGTAGGCAATTTTTTAGGATTGCAAGATGCTCCCAGAGCCAGCTTCGACCGTCGTTTCCTCGAGGTCTCCGATCCTAAATGTGCTCCTCTGATTGGCATAGGTTATTCATCGCCCACCGAAGGTGTGGCAATAGTTAAACCCAGCTACCTGCGCTGTGCCGAAACCGCTGCTTTCGTTTCGGTAAACATTGACCAGCAATACGACGTTGCCACCCGCACGCTGAAAGTGACCGTATCGGGCGAAAAGAACAATCTCGTTGAAAAATATTACAAAGATAACAGCCTGACCGTGTTGCTCACCGAGGACAAGGTGGAAACCAAACACAAACAATCTGGTAGCGGCGAAAAGATACACTTCCACGTGTTCCGCTGCACGCTCACCAAGATGCTGGGCGATGCCATTGAATGGAATGGCAATACCTACAGCCACACCTTTACTACCACCATTCCTGAAATTTGGACGGCAAAGAACCTGAAAGCTGTGGCCTACATCAATGGTTCGACCACCGACATCTATCAGGCTCAAATTCTCAATGCCAACGTCGTAAAGGTTATTGACCCCACCGACACGGGCATTGATGCAGCCGAAACGGCCGATGCACAAGTGCTCAGCCGCGAATACTTCAACCTCAACGGACAGCGCGTGGCTCAGCCCACCACTGGCGTTTACCTGCTCAAAACCACCACGAACAAGGGGGTACAGGTAAAAAAGGTCATTCTGTAACTCACTGAAGCAACATGCTTACTCCGTGCAGCAAGCCGCCACGCAAAGCGGCGCATGGCCTCGGGCCGTGACGGCTTGCCGCATGATTTACCAACAAGAATACACCAATCTTTAAATACCCAGAGAACTATGAAGAAAACTCTACTTACATTGGCTTGTGCATGCCTCGCTGGTAGCACCCTGGCTCAAACTCCCGGTGCAACCGATTACAAAGGCAATCAGTTCACCAACTTATCGGCCAACGGTACTTGGCTCATTCAAAGCGGACATGAATCGATCCGTGTCTACAACACCGAAACAGGAAAGTTCTACGACTACATTGGCAACGAAGGCGAAAGCTATTCTGCCGGCTTAGGCAGCAGCGTTATCACCGAAAACGGTACGGCAGTTGGTGCAAGTGCCAATGATGCTGTTATCTTCAAGGACGGAAAAATTACGCCCCTGCCCATGCTCACGGGTCAAGGTAGCAGCACCATGAACGGAGCCAACTCCATCACCCCCGACGGCAAACGCATTGTGGGCTTCCTGGCTTACGATGGTGCAGACATGGGCGGTGCCAACATGATGACTTACCCCGTTATCTGGACGCAGAAGGAAGATGGCAGCTACGAATGCAAAGCACTGCCCTTCCCCAACAAAGACTACGTAGGTCTGGAGCCCCAGTCAGTTCTTGCTACTGACATTTCGGCCGACGGCAAACGAATCGTTGTTCAGGTTACCAGCAACGATGGTTTCGTTGTTTACCCCATTCTCCTCACCGAAAATGCCGATGGCACCTGGCAGCAGCAGCTCAAGGGTACCAGCAAACTTTGGAACGCTGAAAAACTGGCCTTGATTGGCAAGGCTCCCGTTGAGCCCAAAGAACCCAAGGCTACCGACTACTTTAGCGAAGAGGACTATGTGACCTACAACAAGGCCATACAGGAATACGCTCAAGCATACGAAGACTATCAGAACGGTTTGATTGGTTTTGAAGAAGTACCCCCCAACCCCGAATACAACCAGGGCAACTACATTAGCGATCCTGCTAAGAAAGCTGAGTTCACGGCTGCATCACAGTCTTACGAACTGGCCAGTTCACAATATTGGGAAGACTACTATGCTTTCCAGGAAAAACTGAAGGGAGTTACTTACGGCACATCGTATGCCTACAACAATGCCTTGATTTCGGCCAACGGTAAATATTTGGGCAGCACCCTGGAGTGGTCTGACGAAAGAGGTTGGGAATCAAGCTGTACGCCTGCTGTCATTACCCTCGACAGCGAAAAGGACAACGTGAAGGAGGCCGACCTCAAGAATAACCTCACCACCAGCATCACCAACGACGGTATGCTCGTGCATGCAACTCCCTTCAACGAACCTACCCGCAGTTCGTACATCATGCCTGCCAATGCCGATAAGTCGATGTCCATCGACGAATGGCTCAAGGCTGAAGGCCGCGACGACCTAAACAAGTTCCTCGACGAGAACTACCGCTTCACTGTCGAAAAAATAACTGTTGACGAAGAAAACAATCAAAACGTCACCACTGTCGAAGACAGCCTCGTGTCGGGTACTTGCATCTTCACCCCCGACGGCAAGAAGATGGTTAGCTTTATGTACGATAGCTTCAGCGACCTCAACAACTACCGCAGCTACACGCTCGACCTCACCTCGAAGCCCTCGGGCATCGAAGATGCTTTGGCCAACACCGAAATCGAAGGCGAAGTGATTGCTCGCGAATACTTCAACCTGCAGGGTCAGCGCATCGCTGCTCCCGTCAGCGGTCTGTACCTCGAAAAGGTTACTACCACGAAGGGCGTATTCACGTTCAAACGCTTGAAGTAAACGCTTAACGTCAGGGACTCCATACCTTGCCCCTTGGGCCATTTTGCCCTGACAACCTTATACACCACGGACGATGAACGCAGTGTCGCAACTGCTTCATCGTCCGTTTTTTTCATTCAACCCTAAGTTCAACCTGTTCAAGGATGGGGAGAACGCGTTCCAAGGGTCTTATTTTTAACTCTTTTTTTATTGAAACTAGCTCGGAACTAATTTCAACAAGCTCGGAACTAATTCAGACAAGCTTGGAACTAATTTCAACTAGCTCGGAACTAATTCAGACAAACGCGGAAGCTGCCCAAATGGGCTTGAAATAAAAGGTATTTTACCATCCCATTACGTTTAATAACACTCCTGCAATTTCTTCACGCCGCCCTCATCTGTGGGCAAGCACCGGGTCTCGCTTTCCACCTATTTCCATTTTGCTTCAAAATTACACAAAAACTCAGAATTACGCATTTCAGCTAACATAATGGTTGCATATTACCCAAAATATCATTACATTTGCCAACACCTACTCATCATTACTAACTATTAAAACCTTACAATCATGAAAACAAAGAACTTGAAAGCCATGTGTGTCGGTAGTCCTCGCATATTCACGGGATGGAAACAGTGTAATCGTCGGTATGAGCGCATGCTGCGAGCATAAAACAGAAACTCCAACGATTACTGAAAGCAAACAAATTCGTCATAAACATTCATTATGGAAGATAAAAAAGATTGGCTAGGTATAGCATGTTTATGGATTTTACTCCTACAAAAGATGACCGATTTCAAATGGTTATACCACATCATTTGGCCCTTATTATTATTTTGGGCTTATTATACCGTCAAACTTTTGCAGGCTGAGCTGAAAACGGAAAAATTCACTAAAAGGAGTATGCAAATATATATGGAAGAACAAAAAATGGGATATTTATTGGCTTTTGTTCTTCATAATCTTTACCGTAGCCTATTTTGCCGGTGAACTCAACAAATAGGAAATTGAAAAAATGACGTATATGACTAAAATCGAAGACAGGAAGGACACGTTGGATATGCTGCGCGACATTGTATGCCTATTGATTGTGATAATCCGCTCTGAATGGCTGCTCATTTTATTTTGGCCGGTATATATAGGTTGGGCCTATTACGCTTGTAAGCAATTACGCACAGAATGGGCAACAGAAAGTTCGGTAAAACAAGTAGTCATTCACATCTTAAAGAAAAATAAGTGGGACATGCTGTGGCTAATACTTTTGCCCATCTTGGCCGTAGTCTATTTCGGAGGATTTCTCCCATTCGAAAAGCAATGACTATTCCTCTACCAATAGTTACAACAAAGCACCTACAGATAGATATTTTTTCACCAATTTATTAAATTATTCGACAATTTATTTGGTAAATCAAAAAAAACAATTACATTTGCCAACACCTACTCATCATTACTAACTATTAAAACCTTACAATCATGAAAACAAAGAACTTGAAAGCCATGTGTGTCGGTAGTCCTCGCATATTCACGGGGTAGAGCAACTGTTAGCCCCCTATATCGGAGAGTCAGAAATATATTTAATTCAATAGATATGCCTTATTTTTTAAAAAAAGAAACACTGGATGATATATGGATCGGAGTATGTCTTTTAATCATAATAGCATCGCATAGTCAGCTAAAATGGCTTTATCATTTGATTTTTCCGATATCAGTAATTTGGGCAGTTTGCTTCAGCTTAGTGCTTTTTGCAGAATGGAAAACGGAGAACTCAATTAAAAATGTAATGCTGCACATACTCAAGAAAAACAAAGGAGATATTATTTGGCTTTTTAGTGCCGTACTTTTCACAATAACCTATTTGAATGGCGAAATCTTCAAATAGCACATTCAAGCCTATGAAGCGCAGTAACTACAGCTGCAAACATATAACTAATATTTGCACCTATATGATTGAAAAATGGAAAGAAAATAAGGAGTGGCTGTTTATGACAATGCTCTTTTTTTATTGGTTACAGCGCATAACCGACATTAAATGGCTATACCATGTGCTTTTGCCTATATGCTTATTTTTTGCGTATTTCACCTGTAGGGTTCTGTATGCAGAATGGAAAACGGAGGATTCACTGAAAAATGTAGTGCTGCACATACTCAAGAAAAACAAATGGGATGTTTTTTGTGTGATTGCCATGGTGCAGTTTACCATAGTATATTTGAGTGGCAGACTGTTTGAATAGCACACTCAAACCCGTTGACCCAAGTTGTGCTACAACAGCAAACCCATGACTCTATAACATTTAAAAACACTACATCATGAATAAATGGGAAGACAAAAAAAATACATTATTGCTGATATGGGTCTGTTTAATGTTATTTAGTAAGATTACCAAATACGAATGGCTACATCCTGTCATTTTACTTGTCAATCTGATTGCGCTTTACTACACCTGGCGTTTTCTTTCAACCGCATGCGAAGCGGAAATATCGACCCGAGGAACATTGAAGCACCTACTGAGGCATTACAAGTGTGATACGTATTTTCTCCTACTGTACTTCCTTAATGCCGTGGGCTATGTGCTTTGGCTTTGCTTCAAGTAGCACCTCTGCCCCATCGCAATGCGAACAGACGGAAGGTTAAGGCGGCGACATACAAAAAATCCCCGGAGAAGAGCGAGGAAGGCTCTTTTCCGGGGATGAATGTTTTGAAGTCGTCTAAACTTTTCTGACGAAGATTTGATTTGGAGATTTATCTCTTCT
>ENA-ORNF01000775-ORNF01000775.1-human-gut-metagenome-genome-assembly--contig:-NODE-775-length-31100-cov-6.960219_pt1 | contig 31100 bp, 32 predicted proteins | sample MGYA00242110_ERZ509012 | MGnify/ENA primary metagenome ERZ509012 (study PRJEB26280, sample SAMEA2338714) | human gut metagenome | biome: human gut; feature: human-associated habitat; material: faeces...
ATCCGGGCGTATTCGGGACTTGCACCCGTTAGAGCGCGCCCATGGCGCGCAAACTAAAGAAGCGGTGTCCGCCAGCAACTGCAGACACCGCAAAGGAAAGGTAATATATGGTATCAGCCTTTTACACTTCCGCTTGTCAAACCTGCCACAAAAAACTTCTGGCAGCAGATAAACACAATAAGTATTGGTAAAAGACTAAATACTGACAATGCAAAAACGTAGCCCCACTGTGTAAATTGATGTTCTCCAAAAAATCCGGAGATTGCAATCGGCATGGTTCGCTTCAGGTTATCATTTAATACGGTATTCGCCCATGGGAATTCTTCCCATGCTGTTAAAAAGTTGAAAATTGATACAGAAGCAATTCCGGGTTTTGCAAGAGGAATAATGATTCGCCCAAAAACAGTAAAAACACTACCTCCATCCATATAGGTTGCTTCATCCAGTTCTCTCGGAATTCCTTCCACGAATCCCTTTATCATAAATGTTGAATAAGGAATTGTCCATGCTGTATAAAAAGGTACTAATCCTGAAAGAGTATTGATTACATGTAATTTTACCGCCAGTTCATACTGTGGAACGATCAATGTCAGCCCGGGAACAATCATTGTTAAAACAATAAATCCAAACAAAAAATTCTTTCCCGGGAATTCAAAGCGTGCAATTACATATCCCAGTGCCGATGCAATGGCAGCTGCAATTAACACCGATGCTACAGATACACACATACTATTTAAGAAATTGCGGTAAAATTTTCCCTGTCCTAAAACATATCTATAATTTTCTAAAGTCACTTCATCTAATGAAGGTAAAAATCGTGGCGGATATTCATACAATGCTCCATTCGGTTTTAAAGAGGTACTAATCATATAAACCATGGGAAGCACAACAATAACCAATCCAACAATCAGGATCAAATGAAGAAATATCTGTGTCCAAGTTTTTCTTTTCATATGCGCACCCACCTATCTTATTGATCTTTTTGCTGCATAAGTTTAAACTGTACTACTGCAAGTAACGCAAGTACCACTGTTGTAATAAATGATAAAGCTGCTGCATAGCCAAATTTTCCTGTACTAAATGCTTTGTGATACATCCAAGTCAAAATTACGTCTGTCTGATGTCCCGGTTCACCGCCTGTTATCATCTTGACCGAAGTAAACACGTTAAATCCACCAATTGTCAGCATTACCAATGCAAATAAAATCGTTCCTTTAATACTGGGAATCGTAACATTCCACATTTTCTCCCATGCTGTAGCTCCATCTATTGCAGCTGCTTCATAAAGATCTGTCGGTACTGTCTGTAATGCTGCAAGGAATACAACCATGTTCCATCCTATTCCCTTCCATATTCCCAACAACATAGCAACGGTCATGCCGCCCCATCTGGTATCCAGCCATCTTACATTTGCGCTGGTAATATGTACTACATTCATGAGGAAATAGTTCAACAATCCTTCCGTATTGAACACATATTTAAAAATCAAGGAAGCAACTACCCATGACGTAATTACAGGCAGATAATACATCACACGATATCCTACTTTGAATCGCGTAATCTGGTTAAGCAAAAGCGCAACCAAAAAACCCACCAGCATCTGTCCCGGTACGGTTACCAGCGTATATAACAACGAATTTATAAAAACAGTCCAAAAGTATTCATCTTGCAATACTTCTTTGTAATTTTCCAATCCAATAAAATTGTGACTCAGCATACTGCCAAAGTCCCACTCAAAAAAGCTCATGATAAACAATTTCAAAATAGGATAAATTGTAAAAACACCAAATACAAGTAATCCGGGTAAAAGTAATAGTCCAATCTGTATTTTGCTTTTCCGTGATATCTTCATAGAAATACCTCTTTTACAGTTCGGGACAGTACCTAGTAGTACTGTCCCAGACTGCTATTTGACTTTATACATATGGCAAGTTATAATAATTATTATTCAGCAAGAAGTTCATCAAAGCGCTCTGCAAGCTTATCCATAGCTTCCTGTGCTGTCTTCTTTCCGTTCATTACATCCGTAACTGCTACAGATAATTCACTATCCATTTCTGACCAGCATGCTACGGTAGGACGGGATTTGGCCGTTTTGATAGCTTCCAGGAACGGCGCATAATCTGCTGCTTTTACGGTATCACTTTCCAGTGCTTCTTTGTTTACAGGGATCTGACCACATTTTGCCATTTCCTCTTCTGCAAATTCACTGGTCATAAACTTGACAAATTTCCAAGCAGCATCTTTATTGGCACTGTTAAACATGGCAATATCTTCACCGCCAAGAACAGATATGGAGCCAGCATCTCCGGCAGGCATTTCTGTGGTTGCATATTCAAAATCAGGATAAGATCCCTGCATTTCTGCAACTTTCCAAGGGCCTTCCAGGAGCATCATATATCTTCCGGTTCCGAATCCATCTGTCATCGGGATGTCACCTGCATTCCATCCGGTGATTGCACCTGCCTGATACAATTCAGCCAGTGTCTCAATTGCTTTTACAGTCTCAGGACTATTGATATACCCAGATGCTTTGGTTTCATCTTCATTTGTAATGGAACCACCCATGCTCCAAATGAACGGGCAGAGATTCCAACCAGCCAATGCAGGCTCATCATATCCCCATACCTGTTGACCGTTTGCATTGGTTCCTGCTAATTTCTTTGCTGCATTGATGAATTCATCCATTGTTTTAGGAGCTTCAATTCCTGCATCCTTAAATGCCTGCACATTATAGAAGAGAATTTTGGTGTTCGTATTCAGTGCAAGTCCGTAAAAATGGCCATCCACTTTTGCAGTACTCATAGCGCTTTCCAACAAGCCGCCGGATACCTCATCAAAATCAGGCATTTCCTCATCGAGTGCTGTCAGGATTCCCATTTTTTGGAATTCCGGAACCCATGCACTATCCAGTCTGGCTACATCGGGTAATGTATTGGACTGTGCACTGATCAGAATTTTCTGGTGCAGATCTGCCCACTCATGAGATACTGCGTTTACTTTGATTCCCGGATTTTCTTTTTCAAATTCCGGAATCAGTACATTCATCAATGTTTCATTTTCTGCTGACTGTGCACTATAATGGTGCCAGAAATTAATTGTAACATCCTCCTGCGATGTATTTTCTGTAGTTGCAGGAGCTTCCACCGTTGCTGATACCTGACTCTCTGAGCCAGTTTCAGATTCTACTGGTGATTCTCCACATCCTGTTAAGGCTGCCAGGCTCATTACGGTTGTGAGTAGAATTGCCAGTAATTTTTTGTTCTTTTTCACCTTCATCATTGTAAACATCCTCCTATTGTTTTTTGCTCGAGTTCCTTGAACTCATTATGACTTTTACAGAATACGGTTCCATTTGCAACATAATTTTCCCCACGTATTCTGTTATGTCCTCATTTAAAAATTTCAGATCTCCTGCATCTTCCTCGACCAGTACTTCTCCCGAAAACAGGTCTGTAAAGATACCTTTTTCCAATACCGGACACGATATTTTCTGCATATCTGCTCCGACATGCAATACCACATAGCAGCTGCCCATGTCATCCTTTCGGACAAATCCATATGTGTCGCTCATTTCATCTGCAATAATACTTCTGAAACTTCCTGACTTGATGCAGCTATTATCTTTTCGCAACTGTATCAATTTCCGATACCAGTTGCGCATATCTTGGTCTGCATTATCGCCCCATTCCATACACCTTCGACAATCCGGATCATTATCTCCCGTCATTCCTACCTCATCCCCATAGTAAATTGCAGGAGAACCCGGGAACAACATCTGAAATGCTGCTGCAAGCTTTAGCAGTTTTTTATTTTCATGGCACAAATATAAGAATCGCTCCGTATCATGACTATCAAGCAGATTGTACAAAAGATTGTCTGTTTCGTCTTTATAATAGGCTAGCATATGGTTCAGCCGACTATCCAGCTGCGTTACAGAAATGGATTTTTCAGCTATATAATCTCGGATAGCATCCCGAAATACATAATTCATAACCGAATCCATCTGATTTCCCCGAAGCATTTTTCCTGCATACCCCCAAGTCTCGCCCAGCAAAATCTTATCAGGGTATTTTTCTTTTATACGCATCCTTGCTTCTTCCCACACGGAAGGGTCTACCTCATCTGCAACATCCAGTCTCCAACCATCGATTTGAAAGTTGTCTATCCAGTAAAACATTACCTTTAAAATGAATTCCCTGACTTCCGGATTGGAAGTATCAAGTTTAGGCATCCATTTATAAGCTCCTACACACTCATAATTGTGATGGCTGGGTTCCACCGGATAATGATTAATATGAAACCATTTTACATAACGGGATTCTTCCTGATTTTCCAAAACATCCTGAAATGGTCCAAAGTGAACTCCCGTATGATTAAATACTCCATCCAGAACAATTTTGATTTTACAACTATGGCATATATCCACGAGTTCTCGGAATGTCTCTTCATCTCCAAACTGGGAATCTATTTTGAAATAATCTGTTGTTGCATATTTATGATTAAAATCACCTTCAAATATAGGATTTAAGTATATGCACTCTATCCCCAGTTCCTTTAAATAGGGAATTTTCTGGATAATCCCCTGTAAATCACCTCCCATATGATGTTCTCTGTCAGGCAGGCTCCCCCATGGTTTACATCCTTCCGGATCATTTCCCCGGTTGCCGTTGCAAAATCTCTCTGGAAAGATTTGATAATAAATTACTCCCTTTGCCCAATTCGGAGAAGTAATAACATCAGTTCCGTTAACATACAAATATTCAAAGGAACCTGACTTTGGAAGTGCCTGTTGTGCACCATTTGCAGTGTAATAGATAATATTTCCACTATTGTCTGTCAGCTCAAAATAATATTTTTGATACCGTGCAATCTGGTGAAAAATTACATTTCCTTGAAAATAGTCAAACAGTTCATCTCTGTACTTACACTTTAATTCGCATTTCTTTCGATTTTCCGGTTTTGTTCTGTCCCAATAAATCAGAACACATTTCGAAATATCCTTTTTTGCAACACGAATCTTGAATACCAGTTCATTTCTTTTTATCGGATATACATATTCTTCCGTATTGAAATGCTGTATTGCTTCTCTTTTCACTTTTTCCGATTTTCTCCTTTCATTGTAGATTCTCTTTCAATAATTCTTGTCGGAAGTAGTACCTCCTTTCTGTCCTGATTTGGATCTAGAATAATGGAAAATAATGTATTTGCTGCTTCTTCCCCCAACTTATATGTATCGATATCTACTACCGTAAGCGGTGGATCCATATACTCTGCCAATGGATAATTATCAAATGTGATAACTCCTATATTGTGGGGAACCTTCTTTTTTTCCTTTCTTAAAAATCTCAAGGTCTCATAAGCCACTACATTATTGGTACATATGATACTGTCAATATCTGCACATTTATCGAATGCATTTTTTAATGCATCACCTATCTGAATACTCTCCGTACCACATTCCACGATAAAATTCTCTGATATATCTTTATTCATCAAAGCAATTGCAGACTGAAAACCTTGAATTCTCTTCCTTTCAAACATGGTAATTCTATTTTCAACAAGTAAAATAGTCTTCTTATACCCTGCCTGATACAAATAGGTCACTGCATCTTCTGCTCCTTGCTTATTATCCATATCGATCCAGTGAATACCTTCCCGCACATTATCAGGTTCTCCCAAAACAATAAACGGAAAATGATTGCAAAGCAGAATCTCTATGAGCTCATCCGTTGCTGCGGAAACAGGAAGTATGATACCATCTATTTTTTTCTCTAAAACCAGGTTCTTTACAGCTGTATTGTTTTCTTTGTCGGCATCACTGGTTATTAACAAATTAAAGCCTCTCTGCTGCGTTACAGCTTCTATTGCTGATACGCTTCGAATAAAGAATGCATTGGAAAAAGCATCACTGTTGCCTGCATCAATAACCAATCCTATCGTAAAAGTACTGCCATTTACCAGACTTCTTGCCAGACTATTCGGGTGATAATCCAGTTCCCTCATAGCATCTTTAATTTTCTGCTTCGTTTCCTCTGAAATACTTGCTGTTCCGTTGATCACTCGTGATACTGTTGACGGATTTACTCCCACTTTTTTGGCTATATCCTTAATCGTTGCTGGCATTTTATCCTCACCTGTTCTCTTTCAGTCGTTTTAGCGCAAACGTTTGCACACTCTTCTAAAAAAATAATGCAAACGTTTGCATTAACTATGATCCGATGATATCACTTATTATCTACTTTGTCAATATTCTTTTTAACGAATTAACTGGATTCACTGGATATCTATAAAGAATCTCTTTCAAAAAAGGTGATATTAATTTGGGTATCAATGATCTTTCTGAGTGGAATCACGAAATGCAAAGCTATCTGAATAGAGAATGATCCGAGCAGACATTTATCAATACTGCCAATTCCATCTGGATGACAGATCAAACGAAATGGGCAGCAAATATCTCCGACGATGTTACTATTCATTTTGTTTCATCTGATATTCCTGCTCCAGTTCCTCAGCCAAATATGCGTCGCTCATGCAGTGCATATCTGATACGCCATCCCGTATCAGCTGATAAACTTCGGAATGATAAAAAAAGCCCAATGCCGCATCCAATGAAAGTCCCTGTTGTTTTGCGAAACACTCAATGATACGACTATATTTTTTTTGAAGTAAAATCAGATTGGCCGTCATAGTCTTTCGCTCCCTTCAAAATGCAACAAAGACAGTGCTTTTTCTGTGCGAAAACAAATTTGAAGATTCGGCTTTTCATAGCGTAGCCGACTGATTGCTTCTGCTTTATCAATCAGTCCGTCAAAGAACAGCTCCACGGTATTAAACACCTTATCGTTGGCAACACCACCAAATACAAGATCGTAATCCGTCATATCCTTTCCATTGCGACAGTTCAGGATAAAATCAAGCCATTCTTCGGAATAGGAGTCGAATTTCAACACTTTCAATTCAGCTTCTTGACTCTCATCATACTTATATTTAGAAATAATACCGTATTTTCCTCGGCGTTTGAATTTTCCGCACCATTTTGCAGCCTGCTCATACAACGGTGTGACATAAAATCCACGCCCGAAGTCTACGTTAGAGCGGGAATGAACCAGATCCGGCTGTGCAATCTCTAAAAAAGAACCATGGTAAAGGATCATACTACCACACCCCTTTCTTTCATAACATCAAGGAGGTCATCTACTATATATTCCCGGCTCTGAGTATGCAGCACTTCATATTCCGGCACAATATAACCGTTCAGAATATCGCTCTTTTCGGTAAATGCCTGATAGACGTATTCTGCATCCACTCCAAGCTTTGCCGCTACATTTTCAATACAAAATATTGCAAATTCAAGTTCATTAGCATTTTTAATCTTCTCATCTGCTGCCATACACACGCCCTCCTTTACTTTATTTTAACCCAAACTCGTTACTTCTTTCATCATAACATAGCAGCGTAAATCACACAATTGAGATTTCAATAGTGAAATAAAAAATCCCTTATTTTGCTTATGATTATCTCATAAAAACAAAAATAAGGGAAAATACATTTTCTCTAGTAAATATGCTGTGACCACCGTCTCAGCCAGTTGGATTTTAGCACATCTTAAATCCCTTAGCCTTCAGACAGATCTCTACTTCCTCAGGATCTGCAGTGTGCAGGATCATGACAGGAGTAGAGGAATCACGGTTGAAGGACAGGTAGGTGTAGTCCACATTGACATTGCTGTCTAACAGTGCGGTCAGCAAGGTGTTCAATGCACCGGGCTTGTCCTCGATCTCGACTGCCAGGACGTCTACGAAGCGGCACAGGTAGCCTTTCTCTGTCAGGACATCCTTTGCCTTCTCGGGATCGGATACGACCATACGGTTGATTCCGTACTCCGCACCATCGTTGGTCACAGAACCCCAGATATTGATGCCTGCTTCATACAGCGCATTGGTCATGGTCTGCAGGGCTCCTTTTTTATTCTCAGCATAAATAGATAACTGTTTCAACATTTCGATATTACCTCCTCATTGCAATCTGACTGTTATGCAGTCTGTCCGGGAATCTCCCGGCACTTTATTATGATAAAGCAATCTCACAAAATAATCAACTGTATTATTTGTCGTTTCCAGTACTTTAAAGGCTTTTGCCACCCTTTTTTTCCGGATTCGTTGCTTTTTTGATCTAATTCACCCACCACATAATTTTCAAAATAATGTCCGCTTGCTGCGCCATTCATCAGGACTTCTTTATAAAAACGGCACCATATACACCGGAATATAATGAATTCCGTTTTCCCATTTATAATCCTTGGCATGAACAACATATTTATCACGTATGCGATTACTAAACTTGTCGCAAAATACATCAAGTGATTTATGTGTTCTATAGTTACCTGATTTCACTTCGATCGGACATATCTTATTTCCAACCGAGGTCAGAAAGTCAATCTCATACAAATGATTTGAGGTTTCACTTTCCATCGTATAATAAAACAAATTATTACCTTTTGCTGTCAACATCTGTGCTACAACATTTTCATACAGATATCCTAAGTTTGTATCCAGTTTATCCGAAAGCAGCTTATTATATATAATATTCTCCGTATAGCTTTTGTCCTTAAATGCCAAAGTGATAAACAAACCTGCATCGGAAGTAAACAGTTTATATCGTCCGGCATCCTTTTCCAATGCCATTCCTACCGCAGGGTTATTCGCATGATATGCAATATTTACTGTATAAGAACTGAGCATATCCGGAATCAATTCTCTCACCTTCTCAGAGCGAATCCCCTCTCTTGCACTGGACAAGATGTATCTTGAAGCATTACTGCTGAGATTCGCAGGTATTGCATCATAAATATCACCAGCAAGACCGGTTCCATCTATCTTTGTAAAATCTTCTTCATATAAATCTACAATTTCTCTCTTCGTTTCATCTACCAATTGCAGATTATTTTTCTCTCTATATGTTTCTATAGCCTGCGGCATTCCGCCGATCAACATGTACAGTCTGAAGATGCGCATCAGGTTTCTATGCATCACATTTCCCGCAGGCTTTTTGTTTTTTAAGAGGTACCTGATTGTTTCCGCTGATACTTCATCTCCTATTGCCCACAAAAACTCCTCAAAATCCATGGGAAACATAGATATTTTGTGTTCTTCACTGGGGATCAGAATATCCTTTGTATTCTTTTTTATAGATAATAAAGACCCCGTTTCGATATACCTGTATCTTCCATCTGCAACAAGATACTTAATTGCCTGCCTGGCCTTTGGAAGCAGCTGGACTTCATCAAAAATAATTACCGACTCTTTCTCATACAGCCGGATTCCCGTCAGCTGCTGCAATTGTAAAAAGAAAAAGTCTAAGTCATACGTATCATCAAATAAATCAATAATCGCCTTACTGGTATGTGCAAAATCAATTAGAATGTATGATTTAAACTCCTTTTTGGCAAACTCCTCAGCAATCGTTGATTTTCCGACTCGTCTTGCGCCCTTTATCAATAGTGCGTATCTGTCACTCCTGTTTTCCTTCCACTCAAGGATTTCATCATATATTTTTCTTTTAAAAACCGGCTTATCCATGTATCATTCCACCTTCCTGCCAAAAGTATAACGCAAATCCCCGTTCATGTAAACCATAATATAACGCAAATCCCCGTTCGTTTTAGAGTGTTTTCTACGCAGATCCCCATTATAAGTCTTAATCATATTCTGTCCACTATAGCATATAACATACCTCGGATATAAATTCTCTGACCAATTTCCATATATTTTTAAGCTCAAGTATAAAAAAACAGCACGCCATCTTTGATGAACGTACTACCTTTTCTCTTACCTTGAATCTGTCTTTTTCTTGCGAATGCAGTTATTATATATACCATTTTACACATTCTGCGTCAACCAAAAAACTTTCCGAATCGAATAATTGGCTATTCTTTCCGGAAAGTTCTCTATTTTCTATACAAAGATTTCTTTGTATATTTTTATATCTGTCTGTTTATCCTATCACAGTTTAAGAAATCGTTCCATGGGAGAACAATCCTACCGGCCCCTGGGGAGGATCCGTAGGATCCTTGGAATCTTGGGAATCCTTCGATTCTGCAGAAGTCTCAGTCTTGTTTGCAGGCTTTTCCACAGCGGCATCGCTCTGAGAAGTCTCACCGGCAGTTCCCGTCATCGCATTATCCGATGTGGTCCGCTCTTTTGCTGTCTGTTCTTTTGCTTCCTGTAGGCTGTCCTCAAAGGCAAGCGGCTTAAATGTAGGATCTGTGGAGGTCATGACCTGCTCACCGATTGTCACGTCAATCGCTTTTCCCTTTGCAGCCTCCTCTGCTTTCGCTGCATCTGTTCCGGTGCTCTCTGTCTCAGCCTTTTTTGTCTCGGCATTTTGACCGGCAGTGCCTTCCGCTGCGTCCTTCTTCTCTTCTTCCGGCTCAGGCAATCCTTTTTCCTTGCGGAAGATCTCCATGAATTCCTTACCGGTGATGGTCTCACGCTCGATCAGGAACGCTGCCAGCTTATCCATCAGGTCTCTGTTCTCACGAAGCATCTGCAATGCCTGCTCGTAGCTCTCCTTGATCATGGCAACGACTTCTTCGTCAATGGCCGCTGCAGTCTCATCACTGCAATTCAGTGCAGTTCTGCCCTCCAGATACTGGCTCTCTACCGTAGCCAGACCCACGAGACCAAAGCGTTTGCTCATACCGTATCGTGTGATCATGTTACGGGCAATAGCGGTAGCTTTCTCAATATCGTTGGCTGCACCTGTGGTCACGGTATCAAATACTACTTCCTCAGCGGCACGTCCACCTACCAGTCCTACCAGCATATCCCGAAGCTCTGCCTCGGTGTTGAGGTATTTTTCCTCCTCCGGCACCTGCATCACATATCCCAGCGCACCCATGGTACGGGGTACAATGGTGATCTTCTGCACCGGCTCGGAATTTTTCTGCAAGGCACTGATCAGCGCATGACCGACCTCATGATAAGATACGATACGACGTTCTTCCTTGCTCATGATACGGTCTTTTTTCTCCTTACCTACCAGCACCTGTTCCACTGCTGCAAACAGATCCTTCTGGCTCACGAACTCTCTGCCTTCCTTAACAGCATTGATGGCCGCCTCATTGATCATATTGGCAAGATCGGAACCCACCGCACCGCTGGTCGCAAGGGCAATAGCATCCAGATCTACGGTTTCATCCATTTTCACATCCTTAGAATGTACCTTCAGGATCTCCACACGGCCCTTGAGATCCGGCTTATCCACAATGATACGACGATCAAAACGACCGGGACGCAACAGTGCCTTGTCCAGGATCTCCGGGCGGTTCGTAGCACCCAGGATTAAAATACCCTTAGAGCTGTCGAAGCCATCCATCTCTGACAGTAACTGGTTCAATGTCTGTTCCCGCTCTTCATTGCCTCCGCCGTACTTAGAATCACGGCTGCGGCCAATGGCATCGATCTCATCAATAAATACGATACAAGGTGCATTCTTGGTTGCTTCCTTGAACAGATCGCGGACACGGCTGGCACCCACGCCTACATATAACTCAATAAAATCAGAACCTGTCAGGGAAAAGAACGGTACATGTGCTTCACCTGCCACAGCTTTGGCCAGTAATGTCTTACCGGTTCCGGGAGGACCCACTAACAGTGCTCCCTTGGGAAGCTTCGCACCGATCTTGGAATATTTCTGGGGATTGTGCAGGAAATCCACGACCTCCACCAGTGATTCCTTCGCTTCATCTTCACCGGCTACATCCTTGAAGGTAACACCGGTCTCCTTCTGTACATATACTTTGGCATTGCTCTTGCCGACACCCATGGGGCCGCCGCTTCCGCCCATTCTGCGGAACAGGAAACCTGCCACGACCCAGATCAGCACCACCGGCAGCACCACAGTTACCAGAATTTCCATCAGGAAATTGGAAGTATTACTGGTCACACGATTTCCCTGTACATCATGCTCCTGCAATCTGGCCGTCAGGGTATCCAGATCCTCCATCAGCATTGTATAATATATGGTCTGAGACTGTGTCACCTTCTGGGTAATTCCATAGAAACTGACATAACTGCCCGGTGCCGGGGTAGCTGCTGCCTCCTGCTTCAGCTGTACCGTCACCACACCGCTTTCCTTATTGACTTCCACTGCAGCGACCTTGTCCGCTTCCAGATCCTTCAGAAAATCGGTATAAGATACTTCCGTTCCGGTATTGGTGCCGAAGAACGCATTATACAACATCAATACAACGATCACCGTCATCAGCCCCGACAGGATCAGCATCAGAATACTGGGGCGCTTCGGCGGACGATTGCCGTTGCCTCCATTACCATTATTGCCGTTCCCACCATTGCTGCCGCTGCCGGGAGTACCGTTGCCATTGCCTCCGTTGCCCGGGCCATAGCCGTTATTATATGACTCAATAAATTTTCTCATGTCATCTCCATTTTCTATCTTTATTCTATTGTCTCCAGCTTCCTTTGTTCTGAGACAGCAAACATATCGCAATGATTCAGGAAAACGTTGAAAAATGATATTTTCACATCTATCCGGATCATTACAATCTATTTCATTATAGAGATAACTTATTGATAAATCAATAGTTCAAATATGAAAAAAATATGAAAGACAGCATATCTCTGTGGCTACAGACAAATGCCCGGAATTCGCATATTTGCCTGCTTCCAGGGAGCCGGCCTCGTCCTGGACTCCGATACTGACTGCCGGATTAATGGTAGCCGCACGGATTGCTCCGTGCTACGCACTCCCACAATCCTACCAATCATTGTAATTTCATTATAATAAAAAAGAAACGCCTTGTTTAAAATTGCTCATTATGTGATTATTTGCCTAAAATTGTTAGATATAATAATGATTTCCAAAAATTTTTTTACTTTCCAGTAGATTTTTGGGAGACACTAAACTATAATAGAACATCATGGGATTTTAGTTGCAAAGATCCACAGAGAAAGGTGTCAGCAATGTACAAGATAGGTTTTGACAATGACAAATACCTCAGTCTGCAGTCTGAGAAGATCAAGGAGCGTATCGCAAAATTCGGCGGAAAGCTGTATCTGGAGTTCGGTGGCAAGCTGTTCGATGATTATCACGCTTCCCGCGTTCTGCCCGGTTTCCATCCGGACAGCAAGATCAATATGTTGGCACAGCTGAAGGACGAGGCCGAAATCGTCATCGTCATCAATGCAGCAGATATCGAGAAGAATAAGGTTCGTTCCGATCTTGGCATTACCTATGATCTGGATGTGTTACGTCTGATCGATGCTTTCCGCGGCTATGGTCTGTATGTCGGCAGTGTATGTCTGACCCGCTTTGCCGGACAGCCCAGTGCCATCGCTTATCAGAAAAAACTGGAATCTCTCGGAATGAAAGTATATCGTCATTATTCCATTCCCGGATATCCTTCCAATATTCCTTTCATCGTCAGCGATGAAGGTTACGGTAAAAATGATTATATCGAAACCAGTCGTTCTCTGGTCGTAGTCACCGCACCCGGTCCCGGAAGCGGCAAGATGGCAACCTGTCTCTCACAGCTGTATCACGAATACAAGAGAGGTATCAAAGCAGGCTACGCCAAGTACGAGACTTTCCCGATCTGGAATATTCCGTTAAAGCATCCGGTAAACCTCGCTTACGAGGCCGCTACCGCAGACTTAAACGATGTCAATATGATCGATCCGTTCCACCTGGAGGCTTACGGTGAGACCACGATCAATTACAATCGTGACGTGGAGATTTTCCCCGTAGTCAGCGCTATGTTCGAGAAGATCATGGGCAGCTGCCCTTACAAGTCTCCTACTGACATGGGTGTCAATATGGCAGGCTTCGGTATTGTCGATGACGAAGCTGTCCGCGATGCCGCCAAACAGGAAATCATCCGCCGCTACTACCACACTCTGTGCCAGAAGCGCCAGGGTACCGCCAGTGACGACCAGATCCTAAAGCTTGAGCTTCTGATGAAGCAGGCAGGTGTCACCATCGATGATCGTGCAGTAGTCAGTGCAGCCAATATCAAAGCAGAGACCACTGGGGAACCGGCAGCTGCGATCCAGCTTCCGGACGGCAGAGTCCTCACCGGAAGAACCAGCAATCTGCTGGGTGCTTCTTCCGCATTGTTGTTAAATGCATTAAAAGCTCTGGCCGGTATTCCAGACGAAGTGCAGCTGATCTCACCCACTGCGATCGGACCCATTCAGGATTTGAAGGTGAATTACCTGGGGAACCGCAATCCCAGACTTCATACAGACGAGACGCTGATTGCCCTTTCCATCTGTGCGGCTACGGATGATACCGCGAAGGCTGCTGTGGAGCAGTTGAAGAACCTGAAAGGTTCCGAAGTGCACTCCAGCGTGATCTTATCACAGATCGACATGAATACCTTCCGCAAGTTAGGTGTGAACCTGACATGCGAACCACATTATCAGAACCAGAAGCTTTACCACAACTAAATATGCTGTTTCGTGATTTGGAATCAGATTGTTTTTCTTATTTTGCATCATGTAATTTTGAATCAGGCAGTTATTTGAGCGAAGGCGCTCCCCAAGGGGAGTCTCTCGCTCTTTTTATATATAACTATTTTATAGCAAAGGCTTCATTATCACCAAATATTCACAGTGCATCACTTCATTTCTTGATTGCATCTCGGATATGCACTGAGGTTTCAAAGCTTTGCTGAGATATATCAAAAGGAGGAGAAAATTATGGCAGTAAAGTACGTGTTTGTGACCGGAGGCGTCGTATCCGGTCTGGGAAAAGGAATTACCGCAGCTTCCCTGGGAAGACTGTTAAAGGCAAGAGGTTACAAGGTAACCATGCAGAAATTCGATCCGTATATCAACATTGACCCCGGCACCATGAATCCCATCCAGCACGGTGAGGTATTCGTTACGGAGGATGGTACGGAGACTGATCTGGATCTGGGACATTATGAGCGTTTCATTGATGAAAATCTGGATAAAAATTCCAACGTGACCACCGGTAAGGTCTATTGGTCTGTACTACAGAAGGAGCGTCGCGGTGACTACGGCGGAGGCACCGTGCAGGTCATCCCTCATATCACCAACGAGATCAAGAGCCGTTTCTACCGCAATTTTACCGATGATGAGACCCGTATTGCCATCATCGAAGTCGGCGGTACCGTCGGCGATATCGAGAGCCAGCCTTTTCTCGAGTCCATCCGTCAGTTCCAGCATGAGGTGGGTCATGAAAATGCGATTCTGATCCATGTTACCCTGATTCCTTATCTGAGTGCTTCCCAAGAATTGAAGACCAAGCCCACCCAGGCCAGTGTCAAGGATCTGCAGGGCATGGGCATCCAGCCGGATATCATCGTATGCCGGAGCGAGCATCCTCTGGACCAGTCCATCAAGGACAAGATTGCGTTGTTCTGTAACGTACCTGAGAGCCATGTATTACAGAATCTGGATGTGGAATATCTGTATGAGGCTCCGCTGGCAATGGAGAAAGAGCATCTGGCACAGGTGGCCTGCGAATGTCTACATCTGGATTGTCCGGAACCGGATCTGACCGACTGGAAGAAGATGGTGGAGGATCTGCGTCATCCCACCGACGAAGTACAAGTGGCTCTGGTCGGAAAATATGTCTCTCTGCACGACGCCTACATCAGTGTTGTGGAAGCACTGAAGCACGGCGGTATCAGCAATCATGCCACGGTGCATATCAAGTGGATCGATTCCGAGACGGTTACGCCGGAAAATGTAGAAGAATTATTAAGTGACTGCAACGGTGTCCTCGTACCCGGCGGCTTCGGTTCCCGGGGTATCGAAGGCAAGATCCTGGCGATTCAGTATGCAAGAACTCACGGTGTGCCTTTCCTGGGATTGTGCCTGGGCATGCAGCTGACGATCGTAGAATATGCAAGAAATGTCATCGGGTATACAGATGCCCACAGTGTGGAACTGGATCCTAACACTACACATCCTGTGATCGCTCTGATGCCGGACCAGAACGGTGTCGAGGATATCGGCGGTACCTTAAGGCTGGGTGCATACCCTTGTGTACTGGATAAAGATTCCCGTGCTTACCAACTCTACGGACAGGAGAACATCTCTGAGAGGCATCGTCATCGTTACGAGGTCAACAACGACTACCGTGCTGTCCTCACCGAACACGGTCTGCGTCTGTCCGGTCTGTCCCCTGACGGACGTATTGTGGAGATGTGCGAACTCACCGAGCATCCCTTCTTCGTCGCCACCCAGGGACACCCAGAGCTCAAGTCCAGACCCAACAGACCCCATCCGTTATTTAAGGGATTCGTGGAGGCGGCTTTGGAGAATAAGCACCGGAAGTAAATGGAGAGTTAGTTGAATACCACCCGGATGACTTTGTTGGTCTTCCCGGGTAGTATTATACTTGCATTGTTAACGCAGGGTTGCCGCCGGCTAGGCGAACTCCTTCTGTGCCCTTCTTCCTCCTCAGCATGGGCACAGGGGACAGGAGTAAGCTTCTCTGTGCCCCGTAAACCAAGATGTGGGGCACTACACACAAGATTTGATAATTATGCCCCGCATAACGAAGACTACCGGGGCTTATTTGACTAAATTTGATGATTATGCCCCGCGTAACGAAGACTACCGGGGCTTATTTGACTAAATTTGATGATTACACCCCGCTCAATGAAAACTACCGGGGCTTATTTGACTAAATTTGATAATTACACCCCACTCAATGAAAACTACCGGGGCTTATTTGACTAAATTTGATGATTACGCCCCGCTCAATGATAACTACCGGGGCTTATTTGACTAAATTTGATAATTATGCCCCGCATAACGAATAAGACTGGGATTTTTGCGCAAGCGCCCATCGCTGTCCTTACTATGCCTATGTGCGGCTATACTTTCGTAAACTTTCAATATCCAAAAATATTTTTTTAATTACTTTGGTGTAAATGACGTAATAATGACGTATTCCATACAAATAATTTTAAAAATCAAGATATTTTGTATTAAAATAGCCTGATTTTCTCATTTCACGAAAACAGTTACTTCCAAAGCATCCAAATCCCTTGTTTTTGTATTTTTTTGAAAAAAAATAACGATTTAAATACAAAACAAAAAACTTGCCTCTTTTACACCAAAGTCAATCAAACCACACTTACACTTAATTCTACTAAAACATGCGAAAAAGCTGGGAAAAGAAAATTTCCGCCTTAGAAACACATTATTTTTACTATAAATGTATCAAAATATCTATTACGTAAAAAAGTGCTTCCTGAGAATCCTATTTTTTACTATTTTGACTATATTGAGGCTTTTTTCAAAAATCAGTAGTCCCAATGCGGGCTATGGGGATTCGTCACATCCGCAATGAGCTACGCTATTCATAAGATTGCAGCGTTCGCCGCATAACTTTCTATTTCTTTTTATCATTTCGCAAATACATCAAAATTCCATGGATAACTCTGCCAAGGCATGCTCCCACCACCGCCCCGGCGATGGTGATTCCCAGTATTTCCACATAGCGAAATCTGTTTGCCGAAAATGCCCATACGCATGCTACGATGCCGCACAGAACAATCAATCCTACGTAAATATCTTTTATAGACCTGTCCTCACGGAAACTGTTGGACGGCATCGCATCATTTCCCACCAGTTCATCAATGCTTATATCGAATTGCTTTGATAAAAGAATTAATTGCTCTGGGTTCGGCGCAGTCTCTCCTAATTCCCAATTTGATATAGTCTGCCTTGTAACATTGATTTTTTCTGCCAGCTTCTCCTGCGAAAGCCCCTTCTTTTTTCTTAAGGTCTGAATATTGTTTCCCAACTGCATCTGTTACCTCTCCTTTCGCAGAAAGTATAGCACGCTATCGCCATGCAGCGCTATCAACATCACCGGGAATTTGCGCAAAGGAACTTAACATTTCCGCAAACCCCAGGTTTTCTATTGATTTACCGGTTTCTGCGGTACCAGTCAATGTTGCCTGCTCATAGTATGCCGTACCGTTATAGATATATTCAAACACCGGTGCATAGCTGATAATCCCATAGCGTCCAGGGTTGTTATATCCCTCTCCTCCGATCCAATAAGCAAAATTTATGAATTTTTCATTACCCAGGCAAATGCCTTCGACGTCCGCAGCCCCGGATCTCTGAAATGATTCCCCGGATTCCATTCCAACGTACTGCAGATCCCACACTCTTGCAGCCACGCATAAGCCTCCCGGATGCAGTCACCCACAGTAGCCATAACAGGATTTCTGGTCTTTTCCTCTTTGTCTCCGAGACTTAAATAAACTGCCCGGCTCTGATTCTCATGCTCTTTCATATAGGGCAGAAAACCGGGGAACCACACCGAGGGCGATGCCGCCGCTATCCCCGCAAACCGGTCCGTCTGATAAGATGCCCACAGAGAAAACAGCCCTGCAAGAGAATATCCTCCGAGATAATAGGTTTTACTTTCATCCGAGCATAAACGCAAAATTTCTTCTAACAACGAGGCTGCACCATCGCCAAAATCCTCTTTTCCGAACACCGCAGGCGATCTCCACGGAGACAGGTCAAGGTTCCAGTCACCCACTTTCACCGCAATCATTTGAAAATCCTGTGCTGTCAGCTTCCTGATCTGTGCCACTTCGCCCTCTATTTCCGGCAGATCATGATCTCCCACGGGCTGAATCAAAACAATGGGAGCCTCCGGATTCCCATATTTATATTTAGTCATGCCGTCCTCTTTCTCTATCAAATATCCTTTCTATCAAGTATCCATTCTATTTTATCAGTTTCAGAATCCTTTGCCTGTTATATCGCTGCATGATCACAAACATCATATCAAACATGGCCGCAAGGATCGATGTAATAATAAATGCCGGATATCCACCCAGCCAATGGCCTGCCAGAATCGGTACAAAGCTGAGCACTACGATTGTCTCATGCCCCAGTTCCGCCTGACATGTCGCCTGCGCTATTTCCTCCCAGGTGTGTTGTCTCGGATCAAACAGGCTGGGATTATAGGTAGGCATGCGAGTCTTCCATTTTTTCACACGCAGCCTTTCATATAATTTCATTTCGGATTTACTTACCTGATACCAGTGTTTTCTGTAATCTGCCCTGTTATGCATGATGGAATTGTAGATAAATGCTACCACCCATCGCATGATAAAATGATAAGCCGTGGTTCCACAGGTAATGGCAATCGTCAGCCAGATTCCTAAAAGCGTTTTTTGATATAAAATACCCGTGACCATGGTTCCGATCAGGAACACGACAGGCGCTGCCTTTAAAAATTTTATCATAGCTCATTCTCCGTTTTCCCAATTTCATATACCCATTTTCTTAATGAGTTTTGAATAAATATGTTCCACGAACCATGGTTCCGTAGATTTCTCCAAAGCATCTTCCGGAGAGAACCACATCACTCCACTATTCTCATCGGCTTTTACGGATACCTGCTCTTCCGAATCTGCCTCCAGTAAATACGTGATATTCAGGTGCAAATGGCTGGACACATAGTTCCCTTTTTTCACATGTCCGTCCACCGTCAGAGATTCCAGAGAAAAAATCTCCTCTGATACCGGTCTCACATTGGAAATTCCCGCCTCCTCCTTCACTTCCCGGATGGCAACGGACAGCAGATCCGTCTCCCCATCCGCATGTCCTCCCATCCAGGACCAGGAATTATAAATATTATGATATACCATAAGCACTTTGCTTCTGTCCTTATTTACCACCCAGGCAGAAGCCGTAATATGCGCAACTGTATTTTCTCTGGAAAATGCGTTCTCATTGTTACTGATCCATCCCAGGATCAAAGCTTTGTCCTTTTCTTCCTGTTCATTGAATGGGGGATAGTTTTCTATTTGTCTGATGGAATCCTCACGTGTCATTTGGTTATCTCCCTATTTTCAAACAACCGGTCAATCTCCTGCCAGTCCTTACATCTCACAAACCTGTCATTGGGAAGCTCTGCCCGGCTGTTCCATGGCCGGTCGAACACGGCTGTCCTGCAGTTGTCAAAATGTATTACATGCTCAAACGCCGCCGGAGAATCCTCTACCGCAAAATCAAAGGTCATGTTGTAAAGTTCCTCCAATGTCATATTATATTTGTAGTCCTGTTTCGCAGTTTCGCGCCCGTATTTGTCTACACAGAACAAGGTAACTCTTTCCAAATGATGTTCGTCAAGCCATTTCCTCGATGGTTCATAGGAATTGAACGGCCTTCCGGTAATGATAAAAACCTCGTGTCCCTGATCCACCCACTTATTAATCGCTTCGGAAGCCCCCGGAGTCTCCTCGTAATGCAACAGATTTTCCGGCAAATGCCCCGCTTTCATCAGAGCTTCATACTGCTCATCATTTAAATCAAATGATTTCTGCAAATTGAAAAACTGAACCTGCCGGTAAGGGACATCAATGCCGAACAGTTCTTTTGCGATTTTCGTAAAATATTCTGCGGTTTCACATAATACATCGTCAAAATCTATGTAGATTTTCATTATTTCTTTTCTCCTATACCTTCGCATTATTCTTCTAATGCAAGGATTTTAATCTTTCAATTCTGCCTCAATCTCTTCAATTGTAGGCAAGCTTCCCTTAAATTCTTCTGGTATCAACTTAGATAATTCATAGCTGGATATTCCCAAAGGTTGACTTGTTGATTCCAGTGCATACTGTGCCTCGACTTTATCCATATCTTTACAGATTAACAATCCTAAAGTTGGATTATTTGTTATAGCTTTTCCTTGTCTTTCAAATAAATCCGTATCTAAAAAATTTACCAGGACATCACGAGACCAATTATTTTCTAGTGTTTTTCTCACATAAAACAATGCCTTATCCACATTGTTTTTACATTTGTCTATTATTGTTCTATTATGTCCCCAAGGAATTCTAAAAACGATAGTCGAATCGTCCACAGCTTGTGGACGATTTCCGGAACAAGGATATTATTGCTTGCTCATGGTTGAAATATCTTTTCCAAGTTTCCAATAAAAACGTAGCATTTCATCATTTATTTTTACCGCTGCACGAATTTGGCTCCTTTTAAATTCATTTGATATTTCTGTTATCCAATCTTTGTATGATTCACCATCGACAATAACCAATTTCTCCATTATTTCATTCCCCTCTATAAATTATTTTTTTCCGTTTCACCACAACTTTTATCACCGCTCAAATCACCAATACCACTCCCTTTATGGGAATGATATAGATGCCTCTTCTATCCAGATAAGCTACATTTTCTTCTTTTCCAAAAATTCTATGCGAATTAGCCTCCTTAGGTTCCGAATTACCTCTTAATAACAAGCCACTCTCCGTCCTCAATGACATATTGAAATTCCATTAACTCATCATCCAGCATTACTTCTATCAGATCCTCGAAATCCTCAACTAAGTTGACTTTGGAAAGTTCCCTCTCATCTATCCAATGCATGATTCCTTCCTCGGAACTGCGTAAGTCTCCCTCAAATTCCTCTGTTTCAAAGAGGAAAACGATATAGCGCCCTTCTTCCAGTGGGAATTGTTTAACTCCACATAGATGTGGATGGCTGATCGTTAATCCGGTTTCCTCCTGCATCTCTCTTATCACCGCATCCACGATGGATTCCCCCGGCTCGATATGACCTCCCGGAAGTGTATATCCCTTCCAGTCATTTTTTATTCTGTCCTGTAACAAGTATCTGCCATTTTTATGTATTAAGCATAAAACGGTAAGTTCGACGCTTTCTGTTCTCATTTACTTTCTCCTGCAATGTCTTCGACAATTTGGGAATTTCCACTCTTCCTACAAAAATTTTCCAGGCTGCCATACCATTACATAGTCTTTTTCCCCGGTAACTTCATCCAATCCTTCTCGTTGAATTTCAAAACCTTCTCGTTGATAAAAGTGAATTGCACGTGTATTCTTTTGGTAAACATTTAAGTATAATTTCGTCTTTTTTTCTTTTACAAAATTCAACAGAAGCTTACCTATACCCTGCGACTGCATTTCATCGCGAACAAAAATGCCTTCCATATATTCATCATTTAACCCTATAAAGCCTTCTATCTGGCAGTCATTCTCATACACATAGACCTCTGCCTGTGGCAACATTTCTTTCACTAAATCAATATTATTTTTCCAATATTGACCCGGAATAAAATAATGTGCTTTTAAGTTGGTATCTAACCATATATCAACAACTCGTTCAATATCTGCTTTTTGTAATACTCTGATCATACTTCTTCAAACACCCTGTTCTGCTACAATTTACAAAACCACCTCGAAGATCGTCCCTCCGGATGGATTGGACTTCACAGTAATACTGCCATCATGCACTCTTACAATTTCGCGAACCAGGGCAAGTCCCAGTCCTACTCCACCAAGCTCCCGGCTTCTGGATTTATCCACCCGGAAAAACGGTTCGAACACGCGCTCCTTAAGCTCCTCAGGGATTCCGGCTCCCGTATCCTCTACTGACAGATACACATGTTTTTCCTTCCGGTCTGCGGTTACTATGACCTGCCCGCCCGAATGATTATATTTTATGGCATTCTCAACAAGATTGTATACCAGCCGATAGATAAGGATATCACTTCCGACCATCGTTATATCCTTGCATTTTCCGATCAGTCTTATATTTTTGCCCTCTGCAAGAGGTTCCAGATCCTCCAATACCTCATCCACCAGAGCATCTAAAATGATTTCATCATCCCGTCCTACTGTCTGAAGCTCACTCATGTCGAGAAGTGTCTTTACCATTTTGTTGAGTCTGTTGTTCTGTTCGGTAACCATCTTTATCATCTGTACCGTGTCTGCATCATTGTCCGGATGTCCGTTGGAATGATACAGATCCAGCTGTACCTGCATCAGGGCTAATGGCGTACGAAGCTCATGGGCTGCATTTGCAGTAAATTGTCTCTGTATCTCAAATGCATCAGAGAGGCGTTCCAGCATCCGGTTATACGAAACACTAAGCTGGTTCAGTTCCTTCACCTGGTTTTCTTCTATCCGTGAATCTGCCAGATTTTGCGCCTGCACCTTTTCGATTTTGTCAGAAAACTCTCTGATCGGTCTGAGTGCATGTCCACTTATAAAATAGGTTGCCACTCCACCCAGAAGCGCCAATACTGCTGAAATGATCAAGCTGTTTTTCCTGTAGTCCGCCTTATTATTATAGACCTGGACAGAAAAGTCATTAGCGAACTCATCCCACTTGTCCTCCGGAATGCTGATATATATTTCCTCCGCATCGTCCGGCTGATCATCTCCCCGTGTATCCACAGCCTCCTGCAGGGAATCCATATAATATACACCGTTTTTATAGACAAGCATCGTCACGCATCCACATATCACCGCTATATATAATGTAATGATGCAGGTAAGTCTCCACTGCAGCGACATTTTTTTCATCTATCGGACTCCTCTCGTATTTTATACCCTTCTCCCACCTTGTTCAGAATCGGATCATATCCCAGCACGGCCTTAAGCTTTTTTCTAAGGGAAGACATGTGTACTCTGATCGCTCCGCTAAAGCTATCCACAGATGCATCCCAGACATGCTCCATCAATTCCTCCTGACTTACCGGTCTGCCCATGTTCAGAAGCAGATATTCCAGAATACCATTTTCTTTTCTTGTCAGGGATACCATTTCTCCTTTTGCATAAGCCTCACGCCTTACGGTATCGAACTTTATCTCACCGCTTTCCAGACATACATCCTTCTGTACAAACTTCCTTCTGGTCAGGCTTCTGATACGTGCCTCAAGCTCCTGTAAATGGAATGGTTTTTCCATATAATCATTTGCCCCTGCATCCAGCGCCTCAACCTTATCCGCTATCTGCCCTCTTGCAGATAATATAAGAACCTTCGTCTCCTCATTTTCCTGCCTGAGTTCCTTCAGGATCTCCATTCCATCCATGCCGGGCAGATTCAGATCAAGAACGACCAGATCATAGTTCTCCGTCAGGATACCTGCAAGAGCTTCTTCCCCATCATAGCAGGTATCCACCTCATATCCTGCGTCATACAGACTTTTTGCAACTGTATCACATATTTCTTTTTCATCCTCAACAATGAATAATCTCAAAATTTCTTCCCCTCCCTTAACAAAGATTTTACAACAATTATTGTATAATAGCGAAGTCAGCTGGTCAATAAATACCACAATCGAAAGGAGTAACAATAACTTGAAGTGCAGAAAAATATCTCAGATCGTTCTGCTCGTCACCGGGATCACTATGATCGGCTACGGTGCAGTCAGAGGTGAAGCTGCTGTCGTGCTTGGTAAAGCAATAAAATTATGTCTGGAGTGTGTCGGAATTGGATAAGAGAAAAAAATCACTGTCTAGGCAGACAGCCGGAATACGCGGATGGATACAGGCTGCTGCCACACTGCTTACTAATATTCACATCCCTAATTTTTTTAAGGGCAAAATATATCAGGGAAACGCTAAGACCGTATGTGTACCGGGATTAAACTGTTATTCCTGTCCTGCTGCCACGGGAGCGTGCCCCATTGGCGCATTCCAGGCGGTGATCGGATCCTCCCGATTTAAATTTTCATATTATGTCACGGGGTTTTTTATTTTACTGGGTGTGACACTTGGAAGATTTATATGTGGTTTTTTGTGTCCGTTTGGATGGTTTCAGGATTTACTTCATAAAATCCCGGGGAAAAAATTTTCCACAGCCGGACTGAAGCCGCTAAGATATCTGAAATATATAATTCTTATCGTTTTCGTTATCCTTCTGCCGCTGCTCGTAACGAACTCTATAGGAATGGGCGACCCTTTCTTCTGTAAATATATTTGTCCACAGGGCGTTCTGGAGGGAGCTATCCCACTTTCTCTGGGCAATGCAGCCATACGGTCCGCACTTGGAAAACTCTTTTCTTGGAAATGCTTTATTTTGATCACAGTTATCGTGTTAAGCATTTTATTTTACAGACCCTTCTGTAAATGGATCTGTCCTCTTGGTGCGATCTACTCACTGTTTAATAAGGTCAGCCTTCTTAATATTAAGGTAGAGGACAGCAAATGTATCGGTTGTGGTCAATGTTCAAAGGTATGTAAAATGGATGTGGATGTGTGCAGGCATCCAGACCATCCGGAATGCATACGGTGCGGAGCCTGCATCAAGGCTTGTCCCAAGGATGCGATCCACTACCGGTTTATGGGAAAATAATCTTATTACTATTACTTAAAGGAGAATATAATCATGAAAACAAACAAAAAATTCCTTACTATTTTAACACTCTGCATAGCTTTATTGCTTACAGCCTGCGGCGCAACGGATGCTGCCGGCACAGACAAAACCAATGAGTCTCTGACGGAAACCGGCACAGTATCCACAGACAGCTCCAACACTGCACTGGATGATCTGTATCAGCAGGAGAACCAGATTTTTGCAGATCATGAGGCTGTATGGAACAAGGTATTCGGCATGATGAGCAAAAGTGGTGCTGATCCCAGCAAAAATTATGCTGATTATCTGGCTGATACCGTCGAAGCAAACAAGGACTCCTTTACAGAGGATGAATTAAAAACACTTACGGACGATATGGAAACCATACGGAAAATCGAAGAACAGATAACAGAACTGGAACAGGGAACTACCGCAGCCGATCCTACTGCTCCGGAAAACAATTCCGAAGCTGACTCTCCCTTCCGGAATTTCTCCGGTCAGGATTTTGATGGTAATTCTGTCGATGAAAGCCTGTTTTCCGCCAATGCAGTAACCGTCGTCAATTTCTGGTTTACCGGCTGTAAGCCCTGTGTTGCTGAGTTGTCTATGCTGGACGAATTAAACAATACGCTGAAAGCAATGGGCGGCGAAGTCATCGGCATCAATACGGAAACCTTCGACGGCAATGAAGCTGCCATGAAAGAAGCTGCCGCTGTTCTTGAAAGCCAGGGTGCAAAGTACCGCAATATTTCCATTGACTCTGCTTCCAATGCAGGTAAATATGCCTCTGATATTATGGCATTTCCTACAACAATACTTGTCGATAGAAACGGAAATATTGTAGGGGATCCGATCCTTGGGGGAATTGATAACCAGGATAACTATGACTCTCTGATGCAGCAGATTCAATCGGTAGTTGATGCAGACAGTGCAAACCAATAATGCAGAACACCCTCCAAGATTTCTTCATTCACCTGTTGACACCGGCAATTGATTTTGATATTATTTATCAAGAATTGTAACTATTCAGAGCAATTGATAATCTTTATAGGGCGAAGTAACCACTATGAGCAAATAACATGCAAGCATGTTATTCAGAAAAGCCTCGCAGAGGCGGTTTTGCGAATGGGGTTCTGAATAGTTACCAAGAATTTAATATTCCATGAGGGAGTAGTTAGCGCGAAGGTGTGATTTGTCAACATTCTGATTATAATTTTAGAGTATAATCTGGCAAATCTTAAATAATGAGACTCATGTATATCTATTAACGGTCTGTGTATAATACACACTGGCAGATAATTGATATACATGAGTCTTTTTTATCTCTGTCGATACTTATCATCGCACAGCTTTCGGCTGACAACACTATAATGGATCACGCAAAGGAGAAAAACATGGAGAAACTTATTAACAATGCCCCGTTTGCCCTTGTTCTAGTATTGCTTGTAATCGGTTTTATACTGCTGATTAAAGGTGCGGACTTTTTCGTAGAGGGAAGCTCCAGTGTAGCGAAAAGACTGCATGTCCCGTCTATCATTATCGGACTTACCATCGTAGCAATGGGAACCTCTCTCCCCGAGACAGCGGTCAGTGTATCGGCTTCTATCGCAGGTAACAATGAGCTTGCGGTCAGTAATGTCGTCGGTTCCAATATCTTTAATCTGATGGTAGTGATCGGCGTATGTGCAATGATCGCCACCGTAGAGGTTGCACGGGAAACTATCAGGAGAGATATCCCCCTTTCCCTGATCTGCGCCGGTCTCTTGCTGCTTTTGGGAATCATCGGGATTGGTGATCAGACCAATATGACACTGGGACATTTCGATGGTGTGATATTCATAGGTCTGTTTGCCGGATATATCTTCTACATGATCAGAATTGCCTTAAAAGCAAATAAAGAAGGGAAAACAGTAGAGATTGAGGGCGGTTCCGATGAAGAGATCAAGCTGATCTCGGTGCCGCTCAGCATTATTTTCATTATCGGCGGTGCTGCTGCGATCGCCTTCGGCGGAGATCTCACTGTCGATGCTGCGTCCAGAATCGCAAGCGACCTGGGAATGACGCAGACGCTGATCGGACTTACCATCGTTTCCATCGGTACATCCCTTCCGGAGCTTGTGACTTCCATCGTTGCAGCCAGAAAAAATGAAGTCGATATGGCACTGGGTAACGCCATCGGTTCCAACGTATTTAACATTCTGATGGTACTGGGTATCGCTTCCGCCATCAGTCCTATCAACATCATTACGGAAAACATCATTGATCTGTGTGTACTGATCGCATTTACCGTGTGTGTATGGATCTTCGCAGGCAGCAAAAAGAAAATCGGAAGAATCGAAGGCTTCTGTATGGTGGCACTTTACGCAGCGTACGCAGTTTATATCATAATTAGATAACCTTCTCATTCTATTTACAACATCTATTTACAACAGGTCACTGAGCTGTGCGAACTGCTCCAGGGTCAGAGCCTCTCCACGTACCGTAGCAGACAGCCCCATCTGTTGCAGGGCTGCTGCGGCGGACTCTTTGGTAATACCGGGCAATCCTGCATTTCCCAGTCCGTTTACCAGTGTTTTGCGGCGTTGATTAAAGGAGGCCCGGATCAGTGAAAACATCTTTTTTTCATCTTTCACCTGCACAGGCGGCTCCTCGTACCGGGTCAGCCGGATCACCGCACTTCCTACATTGGGACGGGGAATGAAGCAGTTAGGCGGTACATTTGCCACGATCTCCGGTTTTGCGTAATACTGCACTGCCAGAGACAAAGCACCGTAATCCTTGGTTCCCGGTCCTACCTGCATACGGTCAGCCACTTCCTTCTGCACCATAATTGTAATGCTTTTCAATGGTACACGGCTCTCGAACAGTCCCATAATGATGGGTGTCGTTATGTAATAAGGCAGATTCGCCACCACTTTGATAGGACGTCCGCCGTTTTTCTCCTCCACCAGCCGATTGATATCTACTTTGAGAATGTCATCGTTAATAACCGTCACATTATCGTAATCCTGCAGAGTCTCTTCCAAAATCGGAATCAGCGCTTTGTCAATCTCCACAGCCACAACACTGCCTGCACGCTCTGCCAGATATTGCGTCATAGTACCGATACCGGGGCCGATCTCCAGTACGCAATCCTCTTTTGTAATCTCTGCCGAAGATATGATCCGGTCCAGAACCGAAGTATCTATCAGGAAATTTTGTCCGAATTTCTTCTGAAAATTAAAATGGTATTTCTGAAGTACTGCTATCGTATTCTGGGGAATGCCCAAATAAGCCATAATAAATCTCCTTTATCAATAATATTTAAAATCCTCTAAAAAATGAATGCAGTCATACAGGATCAATACATCCATGCCCTGTTCCGGTTCATATTGTTCCATGAACTGAAACAGTTTCCCGTTAAAATACCGGAGATCCACAACATAAATTGTCTCGTAATGGGTGGTCAAAAGCGGGATCATGCTGTTGGCATAGGAATCCTTGATCACAAACAGTGTTTTCCCCGGGTTATATCCGGTATGAATTTCTATAAATGCATGATTGTCATTCAGGAAAAAGGCGTACTGATTTTTCGTGTCCAGATAATCCGGTGCATACAGAGAATCTGCAGTATCCTCAAAATCATACGTAACCGTCACTGCTTTTTTCTCTGTTTCCGGGAAATATTGAATACTGTCTTTGGCCCAGTCCAGATTGATACGGGACTGCAGCGTTCCCTGAAAATCATCCGATACCGTCTTCATGCCTGCTGTATTATAAGGGAACGGAAAACGATCCACACTCTCCGCCCAGGCCATAAATCCATAATAAGCTCCAAGACTGGTCCAGTGGTGATCCGTCCGATAATAGATAGGCTCCTCCGCATGCTCCTGCAGCGCATGGTACACATCTACATAATGATCGTCTCCGACTGCTTCCCGTACCTTCTCAAGAAGTCTCTCCTCCTGATAATAGGGTGCGAAATCAGGCAGCTTCTGCGTCAGAATATTATCCGCCGTAGGAACCAGCATTACCTTGGCATCCCAGCGGTTCACCAATTTTTTCAGAGAAGCGATCCTGCCGTTCTCCATCTGTTCTGTATAATTTTCCGGATCATTGACACCAATCAGGTATCTGTCCGCCCCTAAATAGACCCCGTTGATTTCTTTTTTCTGAAATGAAATATCCGTGCGGGTCTTAAGACCGATCCATTTATCGCGGCCTACAAACTGGTCGGTAATATATTCTTCGTACTTATCCCCATACTTTCCCGAGAAAAGATTCTCCCAGGAAAACACAGGACGGGAAGCCAAAACTCTGTTCTCTGTATCGGAATAAAGCCTGTCGCTGTTGCACAGATCCGCCACTCCCAGAATAAGGAGAACCGCACAGATCAGTCCGACCGTCAGCAGAGAATTTCTTTTATCATCCACACGCTGTTCCTCCTCCCCGATCAAAAGCGAAAATATAAAAAGGGATTATAAGATGCATCCACAATATACGCAATCGACAAAACCAGCAGCACCGCGGGAACCACTTTTTCCCCCAGACGATAGAATGCCATGGCCGGACCGGTTTTGCTGCTTTTCAGCCCATGTACCAGTCTGTTGCCCAAAGGAAGACATGCTGCCAGCGCTGCCATCAATAATACCAGATACTCACTTCCCAGAAACATCGCCTGAGAATTCATCAGTCCCACACCACCTAGTCCAAACATAGCCTGCATATATGCCCATATTTCACCGGGCTTCTCCAATGCGAAAAATACCCAGCTGATCAATACCACTGCCAGTGTGTATACTCTGCCAAATACCCTGGGTGCATTCTCCAGGATCTCTCCCAGAAACAGCTTTTCCAAAATCAGGAACAAAGCAAACCAGAGTCCCCATAACAGGAAATTCCAACCGGCACCATGCCAGATTCCGGTAAGCATCCATACTATCAGAATATTGAACAGATGTCTGGGCAGTCCTTTCCGGTTGCCGCCCAGCGGAATGTACACATATTCTTTAAACCAGGTACTCAGGGAAATATGCCATCTATGCCAGAAGTCTTTGACCGAAGTGGCAATGTATGGATAGTTAAAATTCTCAGGAAAATGGAATCCCAGAACAGCGCCCAGTCCGATTGCCATATCTGAATAACCGGAAAAATCAAAATAAATCTGAAAAGCAAAAGCTGCAATTCCCAACCATGCCGTAAGTACACTCATTTGTGCCTGTTCCATAGAGGAAATCTGCTCCCATAACATTCCGAGATTGTTTGCCAGCAACACTTTTTTCGCAAGTCCTGTCACAAAACGTTTTGCGCCATAGCTGATCTCATCCAGGTCTACCCGCCTTTCCTGCAGATATTTTTCTACTTGATGATATTTCAGGATCGGTCCTGCGATCAACTGGGGAAACATGGTGACATAGACACCAAACTGCAGAATATTGCGCTGCGCTTTTGCATTCCCTCTGTATACATCGATCACATAAGACATGGTCTGGAAGGTATAAAAGGATATTCCGATGGGCAGCGGTAACTGCAACAGCGGGATGGCTGTCCCGAAGATGCTGTTTACTGTCTGCAACAGGAAATCCGCATATTTAAAAAATCCCAGGATAAAGAGATTGATCACAATCGAACATAATAAAAAGATCCTGGAGCTGTCTTTTCCCCTATAATCTTCAATCAGCCTTCCCCATACAAAATCAGAAATCGTGGAAAAAAGCATCAGAAAAATATAGACCGGTTCTCCCCAGGCATAAAAGACCAGGCTCCCCAGAAGGAGAACCAAGTTCTTCATCTTCCGGGGAACCAGGAAATAGCAGATCATAAAAATCGGTAAAAACCGAAAAAGAAACAACACACTGCTGAATACCATTTGTTTTACTCCGCATTTACTCCAGAGTCTGTCTGACAGCCTCCAGGGCAAGTTCGTTCTGCTCCTGACAGTAGGTGATCACAGCTTCCTCTCCCCGCTC